>Ga0316226_1001964_pt1 | contig 20488 bp, 18 predicted proteins | sample TBH18017metaG_FD_206009 | JGI IMG/M metagenome (GOLD analysis project Ga0316226, IMG submission 206009) | Freshwater microbial communities from Trout Bog Lake, Wisconsin, USA - TBH18017 | ecosystem: Environmental > Aquatic > Freshwater > Lake > Hypolimnion/Profundal zone | place: USA: Wisconsin...
TGCTCCTGGCGATCGGCTTCATCGTCCTGCCGACGGCCCGCGCCTTCCTGGCCAATGGCCAGCGCAGCGTCCTCATGCTGGGATGCGGCGTGTGGGTGTTCTCGCTGGGCGTGCTGGGCGGCGCGGGCGCGGCCTCGCGCAGCCTGAACCTGAACTGGACCATCTACAATTCGGCCTTCCTGCTGTCGGCCCTGTGCCATGTTGCGGGGGTGGCCGGCGCCTCCCGGGGCCGGATCCGTCCGGACCAGGCCTTCGCCTGGCTGGCGGCCGCCTACCTGGGCGGCCTGGTTGCCGTTGCCCTGGTCGCATGGGCCGCCTTCACCGGCAGCCTTCCCGCCTTCCACATCGCCGGCCGCGGCGGGACCCTGCTGCACGGTCTCGTGGTGGGCCTGACCGCGGGTCTATTCCTGCTGAGCGCCGGTCTGCTCTGGCAGAACCATCGCCGCGCCCCGTCGCCCTTCCTGGCCTGGTACGCCCTGGGCCTGGTGCTGATCGCGTCCGGCCTGGCCGGATCCCTGTTCATCGCCGCAGGGGACTCGCCCCTCCAGTGGGTCACCCGCACCGCCCGGGCCTTGGGGACCGTCTACCTGTGCGTGGCGGTGCTGGTCCAGAGGCGTGGCGGGGGGGCCGAGGCCTGGCAGGAAACCGGGTTCAAGGGGCTGGGGCGGCTAAGCCTGCGTGATCTGGCATGGCGCTGCGGTTCGGCGGCGCTGGCGGCCGCCGGCGCGCTCCTGCTGCGCCTGGGCGCATCGATCTGGACCGGCCCGGGACTGCCTCCCTACCTCACCTTCTATCCCGCGGTCATGACGGTCGCGCTGCTGGCCGGCTTCGGGCCGGGCCTGCTGACCACCTTCCTGTCGGGCCTGCTGGTGGAGTACTGGGTGCTCGAGCCGGTCGGACAGTTCGCGATCGCCTCCCCCGCCGACCGCCTGGGCCTGGTGCTCTTCCTGGTCATGGGCGTGTTCATGAGCGCGGTGGCCGGGCTCTACCGGCGCGCCCGGGCCAAGGCCGAGGCCTACGACCGCGAGGTCGCCCTGGGCGAAAGCCGGCGCGAGCAGCTGTTCCTGGCCCAGGTTCTGGAACTGTCCTCCCAGCCCTTCGCCATCGGCTACCCGGATGGGCGGCTGGGCCTGTTCAACCATGCGTTCCAGCAGCTGACGGGCTATTCCGGCGAGGAACTGCGGGCCCTCGACTGGTCCGCCCAGCTCACGCCGCCGGAATGGCAGGACGTGGAACGACGCAATCTCGAGGAACTGCACCGGACCGGCCAGCCGGTGCGCTATGAAAAAGAATACCTGCGCAAGGATGGCGTCCGGGTGCCCATCGAGCTGCTGGTCCACCTCGCCCGGGACGCCGAGGGGCGGCCCGAATACTACTATTCCTTCCTCACGGACATCACCGAGCGCAGGCAGCTGGAGGAGACGCTCAAAGAGGAAGCCCGGCGCAAGGACGATTTCCTCGCCGTGCTGGGGCATGAACTGCGCAACCCGTTGGCGCCCATCCGCAATGCCGTCCACCTGCTCAGGAAGGGGCCCAGGAGCCCTGAGCCGCTCTACGCGATCATCGAACGCCAGGCCGCGCAGATGGCGCGCCTGGTGGATGACCTGCTGGACATTTCCCGCATCAGTCGCGGCAAGGTCCATCTGCAGTTGGAGGCGATCGATCTGGTGGCGGCCGTGCGCGGCGTCCTCGCCGACTACCAGCCGGTGCTCGAGGGGAAAGGGCTCATCCTGGAGGCAGATCTGCCGGCGGTGCCGCTCCGGATCGAGGCGGACCAGGCGCGCATGGTCCAGGTGGTCAGCAACCTGCTGCACAACGCCAGCAAGTTCACCGATCCCGGCGGCCGGATCGGCGTCGCGCTGGGGCTGGACCCGTCCGGGCGGGCCTTCGTGCGGATCAAGGACAATGGCCTGGGCATCCCGCCCGAACTGCTCGGTTCGGTGTTCGAGCCGTTCACCCAGGGCAAGGACACCATCGGCCGCTCCGAATCCGGGCTCGGGTTGGGGCTGGCCCTGGTCAAGGCCCTGGTCGCCCTGCACGGCGGCGAGGTCTCAGCCCGCAGCGACGGTCCCGGCCAGGGAGCGGAATTCTCCGTCCTGCTGCCGGTGCCCCAGGCCGGGGCGGACTTCGCGCCTCCGGCGCCGGCGGCCGAGACCGCCAAGAACACCCGCCCGCGCCGGGTCTTGATCGTGGAGGACCTGCTCGACAGCGCCGTGGTCCTCCAGCTATTGCTGCAAATGCATGGGCATTCGGTGGAAATCGCGCTGGATGGCCGGGCCGGGCTGGACAAGGCGGCCGGCTTCCAGCCCGAGATCATCCTTTGCGACATCGGCCTGCCCGGCGAGCTGAGCGGCTACGACGTGGCGCGGACCCTCCGCGCCGAGCCCGGCGGCCGGGACCTGCACCTGATCGCCATGAGCGGCTTCGGCACGCCGGAGGACAAGGAGAGGGCGGTTCAGGCCGGCTTCGACAGCCATCTGACCAAGCCGATCGATCCCGCCCTCCTGGGGCCGATGATCGCTAACCTGCCAACTGGTCCACCCGCTCCAGCAGGCACTGCATCCCCTTGCCCTTGAGGATGCAGCCGTACCCCATCCGTTCCACCAGGAACCCCTCGCCGTGGGAACTGCACACCATGAGAACGCCTTCGCCCAGTCGAGCCTGGTGGATATGGTGCGCAACCTGATCGGCTGAACTTCATGATTTAATTTCATTATTTCTATCTGTAAGTGTGACTGCAAGATGACAAAAAGGTCATCTAGGCCCGGGATGGGCGCAAATATGGTAAATTCAGGTTGCCGCCGTCATCAGAAAAGGCAGTTTCCAGGATCTTTCATGACTGACTGGCGGGCATCCTTCCCTTCCTTGTTCAACCCGCCACTCGGAGTCAACCTTGAACCTGCGTCTTCCCATTCCCCTGACTGGCACGCTGGCCCTTCTGCTTCTGGCCGCCGGACCCGCCTGCGGCACGAAGTCAAAGGAACCCGCCAGTCTCCTCTCTAGTAGCGCCAATGCCGTTGCCACCCCGGCCCAGTCGCCCGCCACGGACCAGCAGCCCGCCCCGGCCCAGCCGCCCCCGCCCATGCCGGTCCAGGTGCCCGCCGGCACCCGCCTCAAGGTCGCCTTGTCCCGGAGTCTGGCCACCGACAAGGACTGGGCCGGGGACCACTGGGACGGGACGCTGACGGCTGCCGTGATGGTGGCTGGCAGGGAGGTCTGGCCCAGGGGCGCCGCGGTCCGGGGCGTCATCGCCCAGAGCGAGCCGGCGGGCCGGCTCAAGGGCAGCGGCGGCCTCGGCATCCGGGTCACCGCCGTGGACCGGAATGACGTGACCACCGGCACCTACCGGGTGGCGGGCGCAGCCCGCGGGGCCCGGGACGCCAAGATCATCGGCGGCACCGCAGCGGTGGGCGCCCTGGTCGGCATCCTCACCAGCCGGGGCCACCAGGCGGACCACGCCCTGGGCGGCGCCGCGGTCGGAGCCGCGGCCGGCACCGGACTCGCCGCCGGAACCGCCGATACGGTCATCCGCATCCCGGCCGGCCAGCCCGTCGTGTTCTCCCTCTCGACCGCCGAACAGGTCACGAAAAAATAACTACCGTTCCCGCAACCGTGGATCAAGGTGATCGCGCAGGGCGTCGCCCACCAGGTTGCTGGCGATCACCGAGACGGTGATCGCCAGACCAGGGAACATCGCCAGGTAGGCGCTGGTCATGAAGTAGGTGCGGGCGGAATTGAGCATCGTGCCCCATTCCGGCGCCGGATCAGGTCCAGGATCTGTGCCTGGATGGTCACGTCCAGGGCGGTGGTCGGTTCGTCAGCGATCAGCAATCTGGGTTCATAGCCCAGCGCCATGGCGATGGATGGCCAGGGACCGGAGTGGTCTTGGAAACTTCAAATATTAATAGTTGCGCCCGCTCCAGTACCTTCATCCTGATCGGATGATCAAGATAGCTCCTTGGTAAGTATTAGAATTAAATACTTTATTGTATGGCACGAATGCTGCACGCCTCTGCTGTCCATTGAGGAGACAGTCATGAACGAGAAGCACCAAGCCATGTATGAAAAGCTTGAAACGCAGTTGGCCGCGTGGAACGCGCATATTGACCGGTTCAAGGCCATGGGCGCCTCGGCCGAAGCCAAGTTCACCAGCGAATGCGGCACCACCCTTGAGTCGTTGCAGCACAGGCACGCCGAGGCCTCGGCCAAGCTGTCGGAATTGAAGACGGCGGGCGACGCGGCCTGGGATCGTCTGGAAGCCGGGCTGGAAAAGATCATGACCGATGGAACGGCCGCCTATCACGCGGCCGAGGCCAAATTCAAGTAGGGCGCGATCAATCCGTGCCGGTATCCATCCCCGAGCGCTGCTGGGCGGCATCCACCCCGGTGGGCGCGCCCAGCTCGCCCGCGGTGATGGCCTTGGCCTTGCCGGAGTCCAGCACGCCGATCAGCCTGGATACGGCACTGCCGATCAGACCGATCTCCGCGTACTGCTCCAGCCGGGTCCTTGAATCGGCGATATCCAGATTGCGCATGGTCAGCTGACCGATCCGGTCGGTGGGCCCGAACGCCGCGTCCTCGACCCGCTCCATGGACAGCTTCTCGGGGTGGTACGACAGGGCGGGACCGGTGGTGTCGAGGATCGAATAGTCTTCGCCGCGGCGTAGCCGCAGGGTCACCTCGCCGGTGATGGCCGAGCCGACCCAGCGCTGGATCGATTCGCGCAGCATCAGGGACTGCGGGTCCAGCCAACGCCCTTCATAAAGGAGCCGGCCGAGCCGGCGGCCCTCGTTGTGGTAGTTGGCCACGGTGTCCTCGTTGTGGATCGCGTTGAGCAGGCGCTCGTAGGCGATGTGCAGCAGCGCCATGCCCGGGGCCTCGTAGATGCCGCGGCTCTTCGCCTCGATGATCCGGTTCTCGATCTGGTCGGACATGCCGAGTCCATGGCGTCCGCCGATGGCGTTGGCCTCCCGGACCAGGTCGACTGCGGAAGCGAAGGCCCGCCCGTTGATCGTCACCGGACGCCCCTGTTCGAAGGCCACGGCCACGTCCTCGGCCGGGATGACGACGGACGGGTCCCAGTGGGCTACGCCCATGATGGGCTCGACGATGCTGATGCCGACGTTCAGATGCTCCAGCTGCTTGGCCTCGTGGGTGGCGCCCCAGATGTTGGCGTCCGTGCTGTAGGCCTTCTCCTTGGAATCCCGGTAGGGCAGCTTGCGCTCGGCCAGCCACTGGGACATTTCCGCCCGGCCGCCCAGCTCGCCGACGAAATCCTCGTCCAGCCACGGCTTGTAGATCCGCAGATGCGGGTTGGCCAGCAGGCCATAGCGGTAGAACCGTTCAATGTCGTTGCCTTTGTAGGTGGAACCGTCCCCCCAGATCTGGACGTCATCCTCCTTCATGGCCCGCACCAGCATGGTGCCCGCCACCGCGCGCCCCAGGGGGGTCGTGTTGAAGTAGGTGCGTCCGGCGCTGCGGATGTGGAAGGCGCCGCAGACCAGGGCCCCCAGGCCCTCCTCCACCAGGACCGCCGTGCAGTCCACCAGGCGCGAGATCTCCGCGCCATAGGCCTTGGCCCGGTCCGGGATGCCGGCAATGTCCTGCTCGTCGGGCTGGCCGATGTCCGCGGTGTAGGTGCATGGAATGGCCCCCTTCTCGCGCATCCACGCCACCGCCACCGAGGTGTCGAGGCCGCCGGAGAAAGCGAGCCCGACCCGCTGGCCGATGGGAAGTTTCATCAACACTTTAGGCATTTCGAGGTTCCTTATGACTGAATGAACTCATGATACCTTCTTGGCCGTCCGAAACGTTGACTGTCCGTCTTCCTTGCCAGGATCAACATGATGCCTCCGGTTCCCAAAGCCCCGCCCGACCGCCCTACCGTACTGGTGGTGGACGACTCGCGGGTGGCGCTGGATGGACTCTGCCGCCTGCTCCGGGATGACTGCAATGCCCTCTTCGGCCAGAACGGGCTGGAAGCCCTGGCCCTGGCCACTTCGGAAAGCCCCGACCTCATCGTGCTGGACGTGGCCATGCCGGGGATGGACGGCTACGAAGTGCTCAAGCGGCTCAAGGAGGAGCCCTCCACCCGGCACATCCCGGTCATCTTCCTGACCCTTCCCGGGCCGGGGGTGAGCGAAGCCAGGGCCCTGGAACTGGGCGCCATCGACTTCATCACCAAACCCTACGACCCCGCCATCCTGAAGGCCCGGATGCACAACCAGCTGGCCTACAAGCGCAGCCTGGACCAGGCCACGGCCCTTTCCTTCGGGGACGCGCTCACCGGCATTGCCAACCGGCGCCGGTTCGATGCCCACCTCGTCCAGGAGTGGACCCGGGGGCTCCGCACCGGCAAGCCCATGTCGTTGATCCTCATGGACATCGACCACTTCAAGCGGTTCAACGACCTGCTCGGGCACCCGGCCGGGGACACCTGCCTGCAGCGGGTGGCGGAGGTGCTGAAACGCTCCATGCTGCGCTCCCTGGACTTCGTCGCGCGCTACGGGGGCGAGGAGTTCGCCTGCATCCTCACCGAAACCGACATCAAGGGGGCCGTGGCGGTGGCCCAGCGGATCGTCGCCGGGATGGCCGCCGCGCGGATCCGTCATCCCGGTTCGCCTGTGGCCCCCTATGTGACCTTGAGCCTTGGGGTCAACACCATGGTCCCCGATCTGGCCTCGTCGCCCATGGACCTCACCCTGGAGGCGGACAGCCGCCTTTATGCCGCCAAGCGTTCAGGACGGAACTGCATCCAGGCGGAAGCCGCCCCGGAGATCGCAGACTGAGCCTGCTCCGCCAGGGCTGGTTCCGTCCCGGCACCGCCTGCAGGAAATCGCGGCTCCTGGCCTCCTCCTGCGCCGTGAAGACCTCCCCCGGCGGCCCCTGCTCGACGATGGCGCCCTGGTCCATCAGGCCGGAGCGGTCAGCACCTCCCGGATCTTCTGCCGGAGCTGGGCCGGAGTGAACGGTTTCTGCAGGAACGGCACCCCCTGGTCCAGGATGCCGTGACGCAGGATGGCGTCGTCCGTGTAGCCGGAGACGAACAGCACCGGCAGGTCGGGCCGGAATGACCTGGCCAGCTCCGAAACCAGGCGTCCGTTCATTTCCGGCATGATGACATCGGTCAGCAGCAGGTCGATGCCGCCCGCTTGCTGGGAAAGCAGGGTCATCGCTTCCTTCCCGCTCCGGGCCTCCAGCACCGTGTAGCCGGAACCGGCCAGGATCTCCCGGGTGGCCGCCCGGACCGGGGCGTCGTCCTCCACCAGGAGGATGGTCTCGTGGCCCGTTGCCTGGGGTGCACCGTCCACCAGGGGCGCGACCGCTGCGCCGTCCAGACTGGGGGCCGCGTGGAAATAGAGCTTGAAGGTGGTGCCGACCCCCGGTTCGCTGTAGAGCCAGATGTGCCCGCCGCATTGCTTGACGATGCCGAACACCGTCGCCAGGCCCAGACCGGTGCCCTTTCCGGGCGCCTTGGTGGTGAAGAAGGGATCGAAGGCCCGGGCCTGGGTGGCCTTGTCCATCCCCAGCCCGGTGTCGCTCACCGCCAGCATCACGTGGGGGCCCGGCGCCACGTCGGGGTGCTCCCCGGCATACTCCGCGTCCAGGTCCACATTGCTCGCCTCGATGGTGAGCGCTCCGCCCGCCGGCATGGCATCCCGGGAATTGATGGCGAGGTTCAGCAGCACCTGGTCGATCTGTCCCGGGTCCCCGAAGAACCGGCGCAGATCCGGCGCGAAGCTGATGTTCAAGTCGATGTCCTCGCCCAGGGCCCGGTTGAGCATCTCGCTCATGCCGTCCAGCACTTCCCGGAAATCCAAAGACTTGAGCGTCATGACCTGCTGGCGGCTGAAGGCCAGCAGTTGCCGGACCAGGAGCGCCCCCCGTTGCGCGGCGGACAGCATGGCGGTCAGCTCCGGACCGGCGCCAGCCGTCGCCTGGAGTTCCTCTCCAAGCAGGACGATGACCGTCAGCAGGTTGTTGAAATCATGGGCAATGCCCCCGGCCAGCCGGCCCACGGCCTCCATCTTCTGCGCGTGGCGCAGCTGCTCCTCGCTATGCAGCAACCGGTCATTGGCCTGGAGCAGCTCCGCCGTGCGCTCCTCGACGCGCGCCTCCAGGGTCGCCTGCAGCGCCCTGAGCCTGCCGTTGGCCTCCTGGAGCTCCTGGGCGCGCAGGTAGATCTCAGCCTCCATCTGTCCGGCCCGGGTCTTCAGCTTTTCCGCGGCCTCATCCTGCTGCCTGGATTGCTGCAGCAGGCGCATGTAGTCGGTGACGTCCTCCACCCGGTGCAGGATGTAGCGCACCCCGCCATCGGGCCCCAGGATCGGCGAATTGGTGGGGCTCCAGAAGCGCTCTTCGAACCCGCCGCCTTCCGCCTCGGGCCGGCGGATGTCGTACTTCTGGACGGCCATGGCGTCGAGCCGGCGCAGGGCCAGCACCCGGCCCAGGGAGGCCTTCAGGTTGGCCACGCCGGTGGCGGCCGCATCATCCGGGTTGTCGGGAAAGACCTCGAAGATCTTCCGGCCGAGAATCTCCGCCCTGCAGGTCTTGGTCGCCCGGAGGTAGGCCTCGCTGACCGCGACGATGCCCAGATCCGGATCCAGGATGAGGTAGAGACCTGGCACCGACTCGAAGATTTCCCGAAAATCGGGTTCCGTCCGGTTGTCCTGCGTTTCGTGCATGGGCATGGACCATTCCTCTTGGATGGAGGGGAGCCATTATTTATCGTACATTTCCGGCGGTTTGGCAAGGTCGGCGAGGATCCGGGGGATTCGTGATTTCGGGCATGGCCGTGGCGCGCTTGCCGGGGGGAGATCCAGGCATAATTAGAACATCAGGTAGCTTGAGGTGATCATGAGCGAGTGGCAGCACATCGAAACCGCGCCGAAGGACGGGAGCATTCTCATCGGCCGCGGATCCTACGGTTGGGACGACTCGGACAACATGCTCGCGGTCGCGATGCGCTACCAGGGCCAGCAGTGGTGGCGCGAGAACGCCGGGGCCGGGTTCGTCACGGCCTGCTTCCCCACCCACTGGATGCAAATGCCCGCCCCGCCGAAGCCCCAGGACCGCCTGGTCGGATTCAAGGCGTGCGGCCGGGACCGGGAGGAACTCTTCACCGACGGCAAGTCCTGGGAACGCTGCTGCGATGCCGATGCCGAGGTGTGGTTTCCCTGGCCTCCCAAACCTTCCTGAACCCGGTTTCTCGCATGCGCCCTTTCAGGGGCCCTCGGTGGTCACCTCGAGGTCGCGCAGCAGCCCGTCGCGCAGATCATAGACCCAGCCATGGATGGCCAGCGGCTGTCCCCGGTCCCAGGCGTTGATGACCGTGGGCAGCCTGCTCAATTCGCGCACCTGGGCCTGGACATTCAGTTCGCACAGCCGGTCCAGGCGGGCTTCGTCATCCGGGAGCGCATCCAGTTCCCCCGCGTGGCGCCGGCGCAGCTCGCGGATCGGCGCGATCCAGCCCTCCAGGGGATCGGCGGCCGCCGGCCCGAGCGCGGCCTGGACGCCGCCGCAGTGGTGGTGTCCGGTCACGATCAGGTGGGCAACCTGGAGGTAGTCCACCGCGTACTGCACCACGGCCATGCCGTTGGCATCCTCCGGCCGCACCAGGTTGGCGACGTTGCGGTGCACGAACAGCTGCCCGGGCGGCAGTCCCACGATCTCGTTGGCCGGAACCCGGCTGTCGGCGCAGCCGATCCAGAGGTAGTCAGGCTTCTGGATGGCGCAAAGCCGGTCGAAAAAGCCCGGGTCCCTGGCCACTTGCCGGGCGGCCCAGGCCTGGTTGTTGGCGAACAGGTGGGGCAGGGAGCGCATGGGCGAGGTCCAGGGCCGGTCAGGCCGCGCCCAGGATCGCCTGGATCAGGCGGAGCCGCCCTTCCGCCAGGTTGCGGCCGAGGTTGGCGAACATGACCGGGAATTCCGGCCCCATGACCACCTGAAGGCCCAGCGCCGGCGCCGCCGCCGGGGGCCGGGCCGCCTGCTCCTGGAACCAGGCCAGCCCGGCGGCGCTCCGATCGGCCCAGGCCAACTGCCGGAAACCGGTCTGCCGCAGCACCTCGGCCATGGCCTCGGCGGTGAGCAGGTGGTTGAGTTCCGGCCCGCGCGCCCAGGGCACCGGGAACAGCACGGGGGAGGCCGCACCGGCCACGATGTCGTAGATGGCCAGCCGGCCGCCGGGTTTCAGCACCCGGCGGATGCTTCGGTAGAAGCGGTCCCGGTCGGCGATGTTCATGGCCACGTGCTGGGTCCAGGCATGGTCGAAGCTGGCGTCGGCGAAGGGCAGGTCCAGGGCGTCCGCCTGCCGGAACTGGACCTGGTCCGCCAGCCCGCACCGTTCCGTCAGCATCCGGGCCACGTCCACATAGGGTTGACTCAGGTCGATCCCGGTCACCTGCGCCGCGCACGCGGCCGCCAAGTGGCGCGCCGGCCCGCCCAGTCCGCAGCCCACGTCCAGCACCGTCGCCCCTGGCGCCAGATCCAGGCCCTGGGCCAACTCCCCGGTAGCGGCCAGGCCGCGGACGTGGAACTGATCCAGCGGCGCCAGGTCCGAACAGGTCACCGGGCCGCGGTCCAGGCCGGCCCTGCGCAACGCCGCACTGACCCGGGCGGTGAGATCCCCGGTGCCGTAGTGCTCGATGATGGCTGCGGCGGTCTCATGGTCTGGCACGGGATGGCTCCTTCCTGGGGCGCGGGCGAAGGCCGGCGCTTGCATGATACTCGGAACCGCTCGGGACGCCCGTATGGGTGAAGGGAAAGCCAGGGCCGCCGTTGAGGGCCAAGAAGGTCTGCCCGGACACGGTGAAGTGGACCGTCATCACGGAATCGGCGGGCCTTGGTTTGTGCGGGAGGACCGATGAAGCGAGGACCCCGAACGGCCCCGGAAGTCCCCTTGCAAGCGAGGGTAGAATAGCCCCGCGAGATGCCTATGCACCCGACGATCCCCGACGCGCCCGCAGGTCCCACGCCCTCCTCAGACATTTGGCCTGCACTGCCCCAGGCCGAATGGAGCGATACCTGCGCCACGCTCCAGCTTTGGCTCCAGATCGTCGGCAAGGTTCGCCTCGCCCTTGTGCCGCCTATAAATCACTGCTGGAATGTCACCCTCTTTCCCACCACCCGCGGCCTCACCACGCTGCCCATGGCCCACGGTGCACGGATGCTGCAAATAGATTTCGACTTCGTCCACCACCAACTCCTCATCGATACCAGTGACGGTGCCAGCCGAACGCTTCCGCTCCAGCCAATGCCGGTCGCGGATTTCTATCATGAGGTCCTCTCCGCCCTTGATAGCCTTGCCATGCCTGTCCGCATCTGGCCCATGCCCGTCGAAATCGAGCAGGCGATTCGTTTTGACCAGGATCAGCTGCACCGTTCCTATGACCCCGAGTTTGCCCAGCGATTCTGGCGGGTTCTGCTTCAGGCGACCCGCGTCTTCACCCAGTTCCGCGCCCGCTTCCGCGGCAAAGTAAGCCCTGTCCATGTTTTTTGGGGTGCCCTCGATCTGGCTTGCACGCGCTTCTCTGGCCGTACGGCGCCCGAGCATCCCAACATGGCCAACCTGCCTGACCGCGTCACCCGCGATGCCTACTCGCATGAGGTCAGTAGCTGCGGCTTCTGGCCTGGTGCGCCCGGCATCGAACCGTTCTTCTACAGCTACGCCTACCCTGAACCGCCCGGCTACTCGGACTATCCCATCACGCCAGCCTCAGCCGGCTACGACAAGAACTTCGGCGAATTCATCCTTCCGTACGAAGCCATGCGCCAGTCGCCGGACTGCGACGCTGCCCTGCTTGATTTTCTGCAAAGCACATACGAAGCTGCTGCCACATGCGCTCACTGGGATAGAGCCGAACTCGAAATCGAGTAGTTGAATAGGCAAGATGACGGAAAGGCACGGCAAAGTCAGTCGGATCCCGGTCCGTATTCCGGCTTCCAATGGATCTTCCCGTCGGGGGAGGAGACGACCGTCACTTTCCGGGCATTGTGGTAGGCACCGACGGCATTTTTGGCCTCGACCTGAAACGTGATGGCCCAGCCGTATGAGCAAGTTATTCCCACCACCAGCCCGGTGTAGATCTTTTCCGGACCCACGATTTGGATGTCCTCTATCAGCGCATTGACCGGAAGCCCGAGCGCCCTGGGGCAGAATGAACGGGCAACGCTTTCAGCCTGTTCGCGGGTGGGCTTGGGACCGCATTTCACGAGCGCGCCGGCGCCCGCCGGTTTCATGCAGGCCAGCGAGAATGCAAGTTCAGATAGCGCCAGGGCCACCAGCAGACCCTGGATATACCGCGGGGAGTTCATGGGCGGCCCATTCGAGGTGGTGAGGTAACGTTAAGCCAAGGCGACGGAAAATAATGCCCAGGCCCGCCAGGTGTTGAACGGTGCTTATACTGCAATTAAATTGGAGGCGAAGATTCGGGGTTGAACCGAACGATAGCAGGGTTGCGACCTGCCGCCTTACCCCTTGGCAACTTCGCCAATGATGGTGAGTACTGCGATTGGAAATATCAGTCAATAATAGGTATTGTCAAGTTTTTTATCAATGGAGTTAACGGCCCCATTGGATGGGCAGTCCAACCTTGGCCAGGACGCTCTCGGGGCTTTGGGGATCGGGCATTCGAGTCATTGGAGGATGGCTTCCATATAGGTGGTCAAAGTTGTTCGGACCCGGCAGACCTCGGCCCACTCTTCCAAGGCGCGGACGCTCCCGCCTGCACCCTGGGCGTCGCGCCCATGCGCGTTTCCCCTGAGACCGGCGCCATCGACCACCGGCACCGCTCGTTCGGCTACGAAGGCCTCTACCTCTCCGACGGTTCGGCCATGTCCGGCAATGCCGGGGCTAACCCCTAGCTGTCCATCGCCACCCTGGGCGAGGCGTTCCAGCAGGTGGACCCGTGAGCCCCGGAAAATCGGTTTGATTCCGCAGTGCGGAATAAAACTGGCGCGGTTTCCGCACTGCGGTATATTGATTGCGATCAATGGCGCCAGTGCCATCCTCAAAGCCCGGAACGGCATCAGCCGTCCACGCGCATCCCGCTGGACCACTCGCTGCCTTGAGCCGGATCGGCCTCAGGGTTGGCAGAAAGGAACCGCAACATGGCAATCAAGCCAAAGACCACCCTCACATTCGGATTCAAGGAATCCGCCAACGAGATCTGGCTGGCGGGTCTCGGCGCCTTCAACTTCGTGGGCGCGGAAGGTACCAGGCTCTTCCAGGAGCTGGTAGAGAAGGGCCGGGGGGTCGAGGAGGAGCACGAGGACGGCTGGCTCTCCGGTATCACCGAACGCGCCACCGAGTTGAAGGAGGACGCCAAGAACGCCCTGAGCATGGTCACCGCGCCGATTGAAGATGGTCTTTCGGCCACCATGCAGCGGCTCGGCATGCCCTCTCGAGAGGAGATCGCCAAGCTCACCCACCGGGTGGAGGAACTGACACGGAGCGTGCAGCAGGCCAAGGCGCGCGTCAAGGTCGAGACCGAGGACGAGACCGAGGAGGAGGTCAAGCCCAAGGCCAAGGCCAATCCAAAAGCCAAGGCCAAGCCCAAGATTGCGGTCCGGACCAAAGGCAAGAAGGTCGAGGTCACCGCCGAAACCACAGTCTGAGGGCCTCGCAGCGGCGCTCAAGTCACCCAAAGGATAGGTGGACCTGAGTCAAGCCTGCACCGCTTCTTCAACATCCAGTTCCGCTTCCGTATCCGGCATGAAGTCTGCAAGAGCGGTTGGCGGCGGATCCAGGAGAACCTTTGGAAAAACAGGCGCACCCTTAGGCTCATCCTGGAAGCGCATGGCTTGGTGCTCCGGCTGGAGCTCATGGCCGACCCCGTTCACAGGGTCCGGGACGGCCTTGGGCCTCATGCTGCGGCGAGGCCGTTGGTGGCCGGTCTGCTTGATGGCACCCTCAGGCGGCTTGAGGCCGACAGGCGGGACCCCAGGTTGACTGGGCGCAAGGGCTGCGAGCAGCTTCAAGGTTTCGAATTCGTCTTCGAAGGCCTGAATCAGCTCTGCTGGATTCGGGACCAGGGCCTCATCGGCGATTACCCCCACCTGCACCCTGCCGGAGCAGCTCAGGATGGAAATTCCGATCCCGATCCTGGCCCGTTGGGGCACCCAGAACATCATGGAGCGCACCTTGCGTCCCTTGAGGGTGAGTTCCTTGGAAGGGCCTTTGACGTTGGTGACCACTGCGCTGCACTTGTTGGCGAAGAAGTCGATGAGGAAACGGCTCACCGGATTGGGCAGGTAGGTGACGAGCGCCCGTTGCAGATGGTAGATGACCAGGGGTGCGGGCGAGCCTTTCAGCTGGTCCATCCGCTCCTTCACTGCCAGGATGCGGTTGCCATGGACACCGGCACCCGCAGGCAGTTCAAGGGGGACAGGGGCAAAATAGTTGCCGCACCGCGCTGACTTGGCGAGCGCTCGCACACTCATCGGCATGGAGACCAGGAACCGGGAAGGGGCGGCACCGCCATGGTCCAACAGGTAATGGGAGAAAGCCCCGGAGACGGAGGCCATGAGGACATCGTTGACAGTGGCGCCGATCTGCTGGGTGGCCCGCTTGACCACGTCCAGATCAAGGGGGTGGGTCCAGGCCACCCGCTTGGTCCCGGACAGAGGCGGTCCATGCATGGGGCTGCGGTCTGGAATCCAGGTGAGGCGGCGCAGCAGGATGCCGGGCGCGCTCATGGCGATGGAGGCCGAGCGCATGAGCTGGGGCAACCATCTGCCGCCCTGGGCGAATCGCGCTGACCGGTTGGCCTGGCGGCGCTTTCCGGGTAGTTCATCCGCCAGAGTGAGCATAAGCCCCATCAAGGCCTCGCCATCGCCGAGGCTGTGGTGGAACCGGAGCAGGAGGACCGTCTCGTCCTCTCCCTGGCCGGTGATGAGCTGGAATTGCCACAGGGGGTGGTCCGGGTCCAGCGCTTGGTTGGCTTCCCTTCCCACATAGGCCTGGATGGCCTCGGGCCCATGCAGACGCTTCCCCTGGGCCGCGACGATGTGCCGCTTGAGGTCGAACTCCGGATCCAGTTCCCAGTAGCGCCGGCGGCCACTCCCGCCGACTCGGCAACGGAACCTTTCAAACGTTTCGGAATCCTCGCCCTCGAGGATGCGCTGCTGGAACGTGGTCCTCAGCGTGCGCAGATCCAGATGGTCGGTGATGATGACCGCGTTGATGACCATCAGGTTCGTCGCCGAATCCTGGAGCCAGATGGCATCATTGGGCGTGATGCGTTCGCGTTTCATGGTTCACTTCCTTCGGAATGCCAGGATGAAAGCGATCAGGAAGAGGCCCGCAGACACCTGCCAGGGCGTTCGGAACCCCACGGACACCGCGCCCGCCACCAGGCAGAACCCGGCGAGGACAGCCCCGCGCAGGCCGGCCAGCGGATTCTCCCTGGGCTGCCGTGCTGATTTCTCCAGCACCCTGAGGCCATCGGTAATCAGCAGGGGCAGCTTGGCCACCGCATCGACCAGTTCCGGCACGCCGCGCATGCCCTCGCTGAACAACCGGAGGGGGCTGAACTGTTCGACGAACAGGGCCCGGATATGTTTCTTGCTGACTTCCGCCACATCGAACCCCGGGAGCAGGACGTTGCCGACCCCCTCGAAGGTGACCAGGGCCTTTACCATCAGCACGAGCTCCACGGGGAAGTACATGCCGTGGTCGGCGCCCTTGGACAAGGACTGCAGGATGAGCTGACCGAGGGAGAAGTCCTTGAAGCTGGAAGTCCGCTTCCAGCGGTTGGCGATCTCCGTGGCATCCCGGCGAAAGCCGTCGGGGTTGGCGCGGGGTCCGGGCAGGGCGATGGCGGTGAGGTAGCGGGCCGCGTTCTCGGCATCGCCCATCACCAGGGAGAAGTAGTAGTACATCAACGACCGGCGCAATTCCCCGTCGAGCCGCCCGACCATGCCCAGATCGATGAACCCGATCCTGGCTCCCGGCAGGATGATGAGGTTGCCCGGATGCAGGTCAGCGTGGAAGAAACCGTCCCGGTAAAGCATGCGGATGATGGCCATGGCGCCCAGGTCGGTCAGGTGGCGGCGCTGATCTTCTGGGAGTCCGAGCACTTCGGGGGAATCCGGGCTGAGACCGTCGAAGAACTCCATGCAAAGGACACTGCGCCCGCTGTACTGCCGGTAGATGCGCGGGAACACCACATCCGGCACATCCGTGAAATTGCTGGCGAAGATACCCGCATTCTCGGCTTCCAGGCGCAGGTCCACCTCCCGTAGCGTGTAGGTGCAGAATTCATCCACCACCTGGCGCGGGTGGTAGCGGGGGATGATCGCCTGAGACAGGAACCCCAGCATCCGGAGCAGCCTCGCGTCCCGCTCCAGGGTCTGGCGGATGCCGGGCTTGACCACTTTCAGGACCACCCGTACTCCCTCCAGGGTGGTGGCGGTGTGGATCTGGCCAATGGAGGCGGAGCCCAGGGGGATCTGATCGATGGACCGGAACATCTGGCCGATGGGCCGCCGGAGATCTTTCTCGATGATGTCCTTGACCACGTCCAGAGGGACCACCGGCAGCCGGTTGAGCAGATGCTTCAACTCATCGGTGATCGGCTTGGGCAGCAGATCCTCGCGCAGGCTGAGGATCTGGCCAAGCTTGATGTAGGTTGGCCCGAGCCGTTCGAGGCGTCGCCTCAGCTGAACGGGGAAAGGTTCCGAGCGCAGCGCCGGGTCCAGGAACAGGCGCCCGGGCAGGGCCGCGATCCAAAGCAGCAGGTAGCTGGCGCCCTTGGGACCTTCATCGATACGGCGGTTTGCCAGGTGGGAGGCCAGTCCCCCGAATACCAGGCCGAGGAATTGGCGATGGGTGACCAGAAAGCGTCGGATCAGTCCCTGCGGCTTCCAGGTCTGCATGATTTCAAAGCCCAAGGCCTGCAGCCGGGCCACCTCATCCGGAACGTCCGGGGCCATGTGAAAAATTGATTCACCGGCCGGACCCAGTCCACCCTCCTCAGGTGTGCCTGCTTCCGCACCTGTGTCAGGTTCAGCGATTGCGCCCGAGTTTTTCATGAGAGGACACCCATTCCATGGTTGAGATCGCCGCGGCCAGGGATATTTCTCCTGCAAGCACGACGCCAGCGATGATCTCCGCGAGCTTGTGGACCTTGCCCGAGCCGACGCAGCCCAGCACCTGCAGGCACTCCCGTTGAGTGGCCAGACCCGTGCCCCCGCCGTGGGTGGCGACGATGAGCGAAGGGATCGTGATCGAGATGTAGAGGTCCTTCTCTGGGGTCACCTCCAGGTAGATGATCCCCGAAGAACTTTCCGCAACGTTCGCCACATCCTGACCGGTGGCCATGAACATGGCAGTAATCGCGTTGACGCTGTGGAGCCCATTGTTGACCGTGCCGGAGAGGATGGAGCCCACACTGGCGACGCCCCAGTGGTAGGCCAGGCTTTCCGGCTCCACATGCAGCAGTTCGCGCATCACGTCCCGCTTGAGGGTGCACTCCGCGGTGACCCGCTTGCCCCTGGAGAGGAGCAGGTTCACGTGGGAGGCTTTCTTGTCCGTGGCCATGTTGGATTCCAGGTAGAACCGCCGGACGGTCGCCTTGTTTTGTTCGATGATCCAGTTGCTGGCCGCGAAGGTGGCACGGCTGACCATGTTCTGGCCCGCGGCGTCGCCGGTCGTGAAGTTGAAGCGCAGGTAGGCGAATTTGCTGGCCAGGTAGATCTCGATGTGGCTCAGCTTGCCGTGTCCGGTGGTGGCTTCGGCTTCGCGGCGGATCTCGGGCAGGTGCTGCTCCACCCACTGCTTGAAGGAGCGCGCCTCCCGGGCGCTGTCGAAGATGAACACCGGCGCGCGCTGCATGCAGTCTTCCTGGACCGTACAGACCACCCCGCCGGACAGGTTGAGCACCTTCATGCCCCGGCTGTAGGAAGCCACCAAGGTTCCCTCGGTGGTGGCCAGGGGGATCAGGAACTCGCCCTGGGCGTGCTCACCCTTGATGAGCAGGGGCCCGGCGAAACCAAGCGGGGTCTGGACCACGCCGGTGAAGTTCTCGATATTGCCCTCGGTGATCTTCGGGTCGAAGGAATACTGGCGGGTATGGTGCAGGTCCACACCGGCGGTCTTCTCCACGTAGGCCTGGCGCGCCTCGATGATCGTCGCGGAATAGTTGTCCTTCCTGGAACAGGGCACCGCGGCATGCTTGATCTGCAGGTTGGCGGTGCTGTCCTCCACCTCGAAGCCGATGGCGCCGAAACCCAGCACTTCGATGGCGATCTCGATGGGTTGCGGACCTTCGCCGATCTTCCGCCCCGGAGCCCGGAGATGCATGGTTTGCTTCAGTGCGAAGGGCTTTGGACTGTCTTTGTTGACTTCGATGGCCCGGCACCAACCTCCGTCCCCAATGTCCATCTCGAGGTCTTCGGGCCCCAGGTCCATGGTGCCGATCCTGACCTTGATGAGACGATGAAGAATCATGTCCGCCAGCCGGTTTTTGAGGCTGATGACGACGCCGCCCGGATCGTTGTGCAGTGAACCGCGGGTGTAGAGTGCCTGAAAGCTTGATTCTGTAATCATTTTCCCACTCCACCAGAAGTGAATAGCAGAAATATACAAAACCTTATTGTTCTATGTAAATCTTTTAATATCTTAACTTGATTGTATGCGTCAATCCTTTCCAGCGATTTAATTCTGGACTTGGATACAGATCATGACCTTTGGTGTTAGTCATTTTGTTGATCTTTTTTTCCACCCAAAAATAATGTAGGGATGGATCAATTTAATTATTTTCACCTATTGCGACATTGATGTCATCAATTATCTTTGCTGGTAACGAAATTGCTTGAGGCACCTATTCCAGGAACGAGGCCTGGGTGATGGCTTGGCGAATCTCAGAGGTGCTTTCAACATGACCAGGAGAAAAGGATCGATTCAGGAACGCGAGCGCGTCCGCAATGCGCAAGAGAAGGCCAGGGCCCACCCCCCGGGTGCGCCAATCCACGAGCGAAAGGGGCTTGAGCCCGAGGTGGGCGGCTGCTCCGCCCGTGTTCATCAGCCCATCGGTGGGGCCAGCCGTCACGGGGAGGGATGCCTTGGCGGCCTTTCGGGATGCTTTCAGGGTATCCGGTGCGGGCAGCAGTTTCAGGTTGGTTGTGGCCATTTCATCTCCGAGAATGTCAACCCTTCAAGGGCTGGTTTGGGGCTTGGAGGTTAGGATCGCGCGAAATGTTGGCGAGAAGTGTTCGCGTCCCTCCCCCATCGCCCATCGCTCGGGACGTCACAGAAGGACCTACAGAAAACACCGGCCTGGGTCATCTCGGATTAAAGAGGCATCCCGTCAGGTGATCCGTGCCGAAGCTCAGGACCGCCCGGGGGTTGGCGAGCAAGGGGACGGTCCCGCCTGGGCTGAGAGCGGTGAATCCATCCTGATGGAGCGGAAGGCATTGGCAGGAAACGTGATGATAGTGCGATGATGGAATGGGAAACCCATAAAACCTGCATCTATTAAAACGATAATAAAATGGCCTTAACCCATTATGGTTCAGGCCTTTTTTTGTTTGTCTTGGCGTAAGGATTCTAACCTTCGACCCTCTGCTCCCAAAACCCAGTCCGGACGATCTTTTGGGGGGTGCGCCTGTTTCGGGAGCCATGAACGCGGCCGGCCAGGTCGGAACGAATTGCTCCCTTTCTCAATCCATCCCATCCTGATGCACGACAGATGCACGATGGACCGTCGATTTCTTAAAGCTGACTCAGAGATTGCATCTGTAAATAACAAGGCCCGTCTATAGGCGACGGGCCTTTATTTTGGTCGGGGCGAAAGGATTCGAACCTTCGACCCTCTGCTCCCAAAGCAGATGCGCTACCAGGCTGCGCCACGCCCCGACTGAGGGAAGAGCATAGCAAGAGCGGGCGCCGAACGCGATCAAAACCTATGGGGGGAGCGGATCGCGCCCGGGTGGAATGCTGGATCTACTTGTTCGCCAGGGTGACGCTGCGCAGGTTGAAGCCGCTCTTCTGCAGGTCCAGGACCTTGCCGGCCAGGTTCACCAGCAGCAGGGTCTCCATTTCTTCCCGGCCCTTCTTGGTGGCGGTGGGCGGGGGGACGGTGACGATCGAGCTGACCTTGCGGCCCGAGGCGAAGGCCAGGTCCAGGTCGAAGCGCATGGTGCCCTGGGCGAAGCCCATCTGGCCGGTGAGGTGGTTGATCAGGCCCGCGCCGTCATAGCCCAGGTTGATCGAGGCGGGGCCTTCCATGCCCTTGCTCTGGTTGGCGATGGTGACGTTGTTGAGCTTGCCGCCGGGATTGTAGCTGAAGGTCATATGGGTGAAGATGCCCTGTCCTTCATTGCTGTAGTTCATCTGCTGGGGCAGGTGGTTGGTCTTGTCGAACACCACTTCCAGCTTGCCCCGCTTCCAGAAGCCCAGGCTTTCGGCCATGCTCTGTTCCCGCTTCTTGGGGTCGTAGGGGCCGGTGGCGGTGGCGAAGGTCAGGGTCTGCAGGTTGCCTTCGGATCC
>Ga0316226_1001965_pt1 | contig 20478 bp, 19 predicted proteins | sample TBH18017metaG_FD_206009 | JGI IMG/M metagenome (GOLD analysis project Ga0316226, IMG submission 206009) | Freshwater microbial communities from Trout Bog Lake, Wisconsin, USA - TBH18017 | ecosystem: Environmental > Aquatic > Freshwater > Lake > Hypolimnion/Profundal zone | place: USA: Wisconsin...
TTTAGGGTTGTCTGATAGCGCGCCTTCTGATCCTGGAACGCAGGGTACACCTGCTTTGATCATCGCGCGTTTTGCTGAGACCTTGTCGCCCATTAAGCGAATAGATTCCGCTTTTGGCCCGATAAAGGCAAAGCCCGATTTTTCTACACGCTCAGCAAAATCGGCATTCTCAGACAGAAAACCGTACCCAGGATGAATGGCCTCGGCATCGGTTACTTCAGCCGCCGAAATAATGGCAGGCATATTGAGATAACTTAATGGAGAGGGTGCTGGACCAATACAGACTGCTTCATCAGCAAGCTTGACGTATTTGGCTTCTTTATCTGCTGTGGAATAGACCACAACAGTTTTGATTCCCAACTCGCGGCATGCGCGTTGGATGCGGAGAGCAATTTCTCCCCGATTGGCAATCAGAATCTTATCGAACATGTCGGCTCTGAGTTAGGTAAAAAGTGTGAGTGGAGGGAAAATTACGCAATGATGAAAAGCGGTTGGTCAAATTCGACGCCTTGCCCGTTCTCACACAAAATTTGCTTAATGACACCTTCTTTTTCTGCTTCAATTTCATTGAGGAGCTTCATGGCTTCAATGATGCAGAGAGTCTGGCCAACCTTGACGGTGTCGCCAACTTTCACGAAATCGGGTGCTTCAGGGTTGGGTGCGCGATAGAAGGTGCCCACCATTGGTGAGCGGGCAACAAAACCAGTTTCTACGGGCGCTTCTGGAGCGGGTGCAGCGGCTGGAGCTGGGGCGCTAGCTGCTGGTGCAGCTTGTGAGGTTTGTGTGGGCGCGGGATTGGCATAAATGACCTGCCCGACTGGTGCTGGAGAACCGGCATTCACAATCCGCACACGGTCTTCACCTTCGTTTACTTCTAGCTCCGATATTCCGGATTCGGCTACGAGGTCAATTAGGGTTTTCAGTTTTCTAAGATCCATGGAAATGCTTCCTCTCTCTGGTAATACTTAATGAATTGTTATTTCTGTAAACGGGCGATGGCTGCCTGAAGGGCTAATTCATAGCCAATCGCACCCAGTCCGCAGATTACGCCGGTGGCAATGTCCGATAGGTATGAGTGCTTCCGAAACTCTTCGCGCTGATGAATGTTGGATAAATGAATTTCTGTGAAGGGAATGGCTACCCCTGCCAAAGCATCGCGAAGAGCAACACTAGTGTGGGTAAAGGCGCCGGGATTGATGATGATGAAATCCACCCCTTCTTGTTTGGCATGTTGAATACGATCAATCAACTCACCTTCATGATTGCTTTGATAGGTATCTAAGGCAATCGAATGGGCCTTGGCTATTTCGCCTAATTTGGCATGGATATCTGCCAAGGTGGTTTTTCCATAAACCTCTGGCTCGCGCGTGCCCAGTAAGTTTAGGTTCGGTCCTTGGATAACAAGAATTGAGGCTTTTTTCGACATAGATCGATATTTTTAAATGCAGTTAAGTGTCAATAAGTGAATTAGGCTTTTTGCTACAACTGCTTGCTTCCAGATAAAAAAGTTCACTAGGAATGAGGGGAGTATACCTCCCAACCCCCTCCCTACGAACTAGAAATACCCTAAGAATTGCGAATTTTTGAATGCAGATACCGTAAGTTACAGATTTTGTAGACACAAAGCAGATTATTAGTCTAATCGGAAAATATCTTAAAAATCGTTATAAAGCTGATTTAATAGCCTTTCTTAGGCTATCTTCATCTATTTTCCCTAATTTTGTACTAATAACCTCACCGTTTGGGGAGATGAGGGCTGTGTATGGCAGGGCTGATTGAGTATTTCCTAGTCCTTTGTAGATTGCTGCGCCATTGACACCACCCATAGCAATTGGATAGCTCACTTGGGTATTTTTCAGAAATTCGCGTACGTTAGATGGCGAATCGATAGCGATACCAACAAATAAGACATTTTCCCGTGAAAACTCTTGATGCAATTTTTCTAGCTGGGGGATTTCTTCTACGCATGGTGGGCACCAAGAGGCCCAAAAGTTCAACACAATGACCTTCCCGGACCATTCTTGTGTATTAAGCGGTGTTCCGTCGGGCGTTATCCATGCATTACCAAAAACAGCCTTAACTGCTTCGCGTTCAGCCTCCTGATTTTTTGTCATCCAATGGGAGCTTAAGACTCCTGCTAGGAGGGCTAAAAAACTGATTCCGATGATTGTGACCAATTGTCTGCGGTTCATATCACTCCTTCGCTAAAATTCGGCAATGCATATTCATATCTTGGGCATTTGCGGTACTTTCATGGGCGGCATTGCCGCAATCGCTCGGCAAGCCGGTCATCGGGTTACCGGTTGTGACGCCAATGTTTATCCACCAATGAGCACTCAGCTTGAGGCTCAGGGCATTGAACTCATTGAGGGATTCTCTCCAGACCAATTATTGCAGTTTGAGAAGATGCCGGATTTATTTGTTGTCGGCAATGTGGTTTCTCGAGGCAATCCCTTGATGGAAGCTATTCTCAATCAAGGGTTGCCGTACACCTCTGGTCCTCAATGGTTGGGAGAGCAGGTGTTATTTGCGCAACATGTGTTGGCGGTGGCGGGCACCCATGGCAAGACCACCACTTCTGCCATGTTGGCTTGGATATTGGAGTGGAATGGGTTGAACCCGGGGTATTTAATTGGCGGTGTGCCGCTGAACTTTGCGGTCTCTGCACGTCTGGGTAGTGGCCGCTATTTTGTGATTGAGGCAGATGAATACGATACAGCCTTCTTTGACAAGCGCAGTAAGTTTGTCCATTACCGTCCGCGTACAGCCTTGTTAAATAATTTAGAGTTTGATCATGCCGATATTTTTGCGGATTTGGCGGCGATCGAAACTCAATTTCATCATTTGGTTCGGACGGTTCCAGGGGATGGTTTGCTGGTGGTTAATGGTGAGGAGCCTGCTTTAGGGCGAGTAATTGCTCGTGGGGCATGGACACCTGTCGAGCGGTTTGGTCAAGATGATGCAAATGAATGGTCGTTAATTCCACAGGCTGCAGACGGATTTATAGTGCGCAAGCAGGGTCAAGCATTGGCAACAGTGCAATGGGCCAGCGATTCTGGGGTCATGGGACGCCATAATCAACTGAATGCTTTGGCGGCTATTGCTGCTGCTCATCACATTGGCATTTCACCGGTGGATTCTGCTAAAGCATTGGGCGAGTTTAAAAATGTGAAGCGTCGACTGGAAACGATTGGTAGCGCCAATGGGGTGACGGTGTATGACGATTTTGCTCACCATCCCACCGCCATTACGACAACTGTTGATGGTTTGCGACGTCGCGTAGGGTCGGCGCGCATTCTTGCGGTGTTGGAACCGCGCTCTAACACTATGAAGCTGGGTGTGATGAAGGCGCAATTGCCGGATAGTCTGACAGAGGCTGATAAGGTATTTGCCTATGGCGCAAGCTCAGGGAAAGACTCCCTAGGCTGGGATTTGGGCGAAGTTTTATCCCCTTTAAATGCAGTGGAAAAAGATAAGGCGAAGGCTTTTGATCATTTGGATGCGCTCGTCAGCGCTGTCGTTAGTGAGGCCCGGCCGGGAGATCATATTTTGGTGATGAGTAATGGCGGCTTCGGTGGCGTACATCAGCAGTTATTGAAGGCGCTTGCCAAATAAAACACGTTAGCAGCGGTCAAATTAGAAAGATAAAGATGAGTAAAAGATTAAATGGCAAAGTTGCTATCGTTACGGGGGCGGCTAAGGGTATTGGTTTTGCTACTGCGCAACGGTTTGCGCAAGAGGGTGCCAAAGTCATGATTGCTGATCTCAACCCCGAAGCTTTAAAGCAAGCGGCTGCGCAAATTCCTGGGGCTTGCGCTTTTGTGATGAATGTGACCGACCGCGCCAGTATTCAAGCGGTTGTTGATGAGGTTATTGGACAGCATGGGCGTATTGATATTTTGATTAATAACGCAGGAATCACTCAAGATGCGCGCTTAATAAAAATGACTGAAGCTCAATTTGATACGGTTATTGATGTCAATCTCAAAGGGGTATTTAATTGCACGCAGCTGGTGGTACCCCATATGCTCGAAAAAGGAGTGGGTGCGATCGTCAATGCCTCTAGCGTAGTAGGTTTGTATGGAAATTTTGGTCAGACGAATTACGCTGCTACCAAGTTTGGGGTAATTGGTTTTACAAAAACTTGGGCCCGCGAGCTAGGCCCCAAAGGAATTCGTGTCAATGCCGTTTGTCCCGGCTTTATTGCTACCGAAATGGTGAAGGCAATGCCTGCTGCAATCTTGCAAGATATTGAAAGGCGTAGTTGGTTGGGTCGTCTGGGCACGCCCGAAGAAATGGCAAATGTGTATCTATTCCTGGCGAGCGATGAGGCTAGTTACATCAATGGCGTAGCGTTGGAAGCTAGCGGCGGGATTTCACTCTAACTATGCATCTTTTATATGAAGAGGGTGGCGATATTAAAATCGCTACTGTTCAGTCCGCATCAGGCAGCGGTGATGCGGAATCCTGGCAAGCAACCAGCCTGACTGGCAAAAAAATTAAATTGAAGGCCAAAGAGGTTTGGTTGCGTTTCGATAAGCCTGAAGCCCAACGGGTGATGGATGAAGCCAGTCAACTATCAAAAGAGATTGATTTGCAATTTCTTTGGGATTGCGCTCCTGATGATGAATTTAGTTTGCTGGAAGTTGCTCGAGAATATTTTGGAGAGCAAGCTAGCGTTCCTCAGCAGACATCCTTGGCGATGGCCTTGCAAGGCGCCCCAGTCTTTTTTCGACGCAAGGGTCGCGGACGGTTTCAACGCGCACCATTAGAACAATTGCAGGCAGGTCTGGCAGCGCTAGAGCGCAAGAAAAAAGAATTAGAGCAGCAAGCGATTTGGCAGCAGGACTTGGTTGCCGGTGTCTTTCCGGATGACCTGAAATCCCAGGTGCAGCAATTATTGTTTGCTCCCGATAAAAATACTGCAGCCTATAAAGCATTGCTTGCGGCTTGTACAGAGACTGGAGAGTCGCCCGCTCAACTCCTCATTCGCTGTGGCGCAATTGATTCCCCTCTGCAATACCATCAAGGACTTTTTCTAAAGGCCCATTTTCCGGGTGGGGCCGGTCACAATGAAGCCTTGTTGGTGGATTCGGGCTCATATGATGCAGCAATTGGCGTATTGCCGATGGCAGATGTGAAGGCGTTTTCAATTGACGATGCGGGCACTACTGAAATCGATGATGCGTTATCGGTGACGGTGATGCCTGACGGCGGCCATCGTATTGGCGTGCACATTGCGGCGCCGGGTTTGGTCATCGCAAGAGATGATCTTTTCGATCAGGTGGCGCGTAGACGCATGTCCACCGTGTATTTCCCGGGCGACAAGATTACGATGTTGCCTCCTCGCGTCATTCAGCAATTTTCACTGGATGCAGGCGCTGCTCGCCCATCGCTTTCACTGTATGTTGATATCGATTCAGAAGGCCATGTGGCTAGTGATAGTGTGCACATGCGTGCGGAGATGGTACCCATTGCCGCAAATTTACGGCTGGAGGATCTTGAAGAGCGCGTCACCGAAGAGGCTCTGGCATCTAATACAGAAGAATTTGCCCATCAAGCAGAATTGGCGGTTTTATGGAAGGCAGCAAAGCTGCTTCATGCAGGGAGACAGGAAAGAAGACTTGCTAATGGGTTAAGGGTTGAGCAGCTGGGGGTGACCGATCCTCATGCTCTGGCCAGGGATTTTCATTTCCAGGTTCGGGAAATAGAGGGGGAGCAGCACGTTGAGATCTCTCCGCGTCAGCGGGGCTCGATATTAGATACGATCGTTGCTGAGTGGATGATTTATTGCAATAGTGCCGCCGGACGCTTGCTTGCGGAACACGGTTTGCCAGGATTATTTCGCACCCAGAAGGGTTGGGGCCCATTACGCACGCGTATGCAGACTACTCCAGGTCCTCATGAGGGCTTGGGCCTTGATTACTATGCATGGAGTACTTCACCATTGAGGCGGTATTCTGATTTGGTAAATCAGTGGCAATTGTTGGCGCTAGCAAAACATGGTGTGACGGCCAAAATGGTTGCGCCGTTTGCGCCAAAAGATGCTGCAATCATGGCAATTGCGGCTGATTTTGAATCTTGTTATCAAGCTTACGGTGAGTATCAAGACCGTATGGAGAAGTATTGGTGTTTGCGCTGGCTGTCTCAAGTATCGGCTCCGCAGAGCCTTTTTGTGCGCCATCTTAAGGAGGGGATGTCTCGAGTGGAATGTATCCCCCTGCATTTATCCATTCCTGAATTGGCATCGCACCCTAGAATGACGCGTGCCGAAGTCGTGATCCAGAATATCGATTTATTGCAATTAACGGCGAGCGTTCGAGTGTTGCAAATTGAATCGCTTGAAAAGGTCGCTATTCAAGAGTCAGAGGCATCGGGAGATGATGCAAGCTCGGACTAAGGCTACACCCCCCTTCCTTGAAAAGCTGGAGGGCGCTAGGTTGTATCTGCAGCATGCTTGGCAACAACACCCCTTTCGCTGCGCCTTGCTTGCTTCCCTTTGTATTCATCTGATTTTTTTATCATTTCATTGGGGCATGGGAGCAATCCAAATCAAACGCCTCAATACGCCTTTAAGTGTTGTGTTGGTGAACGCGAGTCATCCAACCCCTCCCAGGCAGGCTAGTAAGTTGGCACAAGCTGATCTGCAGGGTGGCGGCATCGCCGACGATCGAGATGCCACAGCGGTTCACCGCGCAAGATTGGGTACGCAAGCTCGCCTTGAGGTATTGGAAAAACAGCAGCAACAAATGCTGGCTAAATTAAATGCTGAACAGGCGCGCGCTCGGGGCGGTAAAACCGGTGAAGAGCAAAAGCTTGCCGCCCAACTGAATGCTCTAGAGGCCGAACTTGCAAAAGAGCTTCAAGTGAATGGCCGTAAACCGCGTCACTTAGTCTTAACCGGGGCCAGCACTAAATCAGTTTCTTTTGCCCACTATTACGATGCAATGCGTCAAAAGATTGAGGCCTATGGTAGCGCCTATTTTCCACGAGCCAATGGACATCCCTTATATGGCAGCTTAGTCATCGTGGTGAGTATCGATGCTCAGGGGCGCATCACGACTAATGCCACTGGACAGGAGGGGCTCAGTATTGGGCGTAGCTCTGGTAATGTTGAGTTGGATCGTCAAGCCTTAGCGATTGTTCGCGCATCTGCACCATTTGGCCCATTCCCCTTGGCGATGCGCAACCAAATTGATGTCCTAGACTGGGTTTCTACATTTGATTTTTCTCGAGATAATGCTGACCGCTTAGAGTTGAAGCGTTAATCTGTTTATAAAATTCGCTTATTCTGTATCCCTATGAATCTCTCCACCCCATCTGCTCATTACACTGATCCCCAAGATTTCCCTGGGTTGGATGTTTATGCGGTAGTGGGTAACCCGATTGAGCATAGCAAGTCTCCGACTATTCATCGGTGTTTTGCGGAGCAAGCAGAACAAAAAATGTATTACGGCAGGATTCAGCCGGAGCTTGATGGTTTTGTAAAAGCTGTGAATGATTTTTTTGCTTCTCGCGGGAGGGGTCTCAATGTCACCGTTCCGTTTAAGTTGGAGGCATATGCGTTGGCGGATATTGTGACTCCACGCGCTCAATTGGCCGGTGCTGTAAATACCCTTTGGGTACAGGATGGAACAATTTTTGGTGACAATACGGATGGTGCGGGTTTGGTGCGCGATTTGTTGGCGCAAGGGGTTGCACTTCACGGTGCACGCATTTTGTTGTTGGGCGCCGGTGGTGCATCGCGCGGTGTATTGGCCCCTCTCTTAGAGCAAAAGCCTGCAAGCGTGATGCTTGCCAATCGCTCCCATGTAAAAGCACTTGAATTAGTTGAATTATTTCGTCAAAAGGCACTGCTAGAAAAGGTTGCTTTAACAGCGGGCACTTTATCGGCCCTCGAGGATCAGGCTGTTGCACCATTTGATGTAGTGATTAACGCCACGGCCTCGGGCTTGAGCGACCAATCACCATTAACGCAGACGATGGTATCTAGGATATTTGTGCCCAGCTCATTTGCGTATGACATGGTGTATGGAAAAACGACGCTGTTTATGCAGCAGGCGATACAAAAAGGTGCCAGAGTTAGCGATGGCCTGGGGATGCTAGTAGAACAAGCTGCCGATGCTTTCTTGATTTGGCGTGGCGCCGATCTTGCTCAATCAATTGATCCGCGTCAGGTATTGGCTGATTTGCGTCGCTAATTCCTGCTAGTCACGAACTGCTATGCGCTGGCTTTACTATTTCTTGAAATGTGTTGGATGCGGCTTACTGGGCATGCAGCTCTATTTTGTCGTGCAGATTGCCTTATGGAGCACGATCAATCCTAGTAGTACCGCATTTCAGCGTGCTGAACAGTGGCGTTTATGCAGTTGGCATTGGTCCTGCTCGATTCAATCAACATGGGTTCCTTACAAGCGGATTGCTGCCAATGTAAAGCGGGCAGTTCTCGTTAGCGAAGACGATATCTTTTTTCAACACAAAGGCATTCGTGTAGATGACATGGAGAAAGCGTGGGAGAAAAATAAAGAGCAGGCCCATCATCATGGTAGTCGATCTACTGTTGCCCTCAGGGGTGGTTCGACAATTACCCAGCAGTTGGCAAAGAACCTTTTTCTGTCCTCAGAGCAAAACTATTTTCGCAAGTCACAAGAGTTGGTGGTTACAGGCTTATTGGAGCTAATGCTTTCAAAACAACGCATTTTGGAAATTTATCTCAACTCCGTTGAATGGGGTGAAGGTATTTTTGGTGTGGGCGCTGCATCTCAACATTATTTTGGTATTGCTCCAGACTACCTTAGTCCAGAGCAGGCTGCTATGTTGGCTTCAGCATTACCCGCCCCAAAGTGTTTTGATAAATCTCAGTATTGCCGTAGGGCCAATATTAATTTTGCGGTTCGACAAGTATTTATTCTGGAAAACATGGAGCGGATTGCTTTAGCGCCGCCCCCTCATAAGCAGTAGAGTCGTTCTAGTCACTTGCTTGGCTTGAGCGATTGATGCGCAGCAGTCCGGAGAGCATCTCGAGTGGCTTGCGCCGCCTTTCTGGCAGCTTCTGCAAAATCTGGTCCTGCGCTGGCGTACAAAATTGCTCTAGATGAATTGATGATCATGCCAGCCCCGGGTTTATTTGGAATACTTCCCGCCTTGACTGTGGCATCGATATCACCTCCTTGTGCGCCAATCCCGGGAATGAGGAGTGGCATATCGCCGACGATAGCGCGTACCTTAGCAATTTCTTCTGGGAAAGTAGCTCCTACTACCAGGCCAAGCTGGCCAGATGCGTTCCAGTGTTGTGCTGCCAGTTTGGCCACATGAAGATAGAGGGGGGTGCCGTCTGGTGTGACCGTTAAAAATTGCATATCAGAGCCTCCTGGATTGGAGGTGCGGCATAAAACGATCACCCCTTTTCCAGGGTGGCGTAAGTAGGGTTCTATGGAATCAAAGCCCATATAGGGGTTAACGGTTACCGCATCAGCCCCATATCGATCAAAGGCTTCTAGTGCGTAGTGTTCGGCAGTGCTACCAATGTCACCTCGCTTGGAATCCAGGATGACTGGAATATGAGGGTAGGTGGTTTTAAGATGCTGGATGAGTTTTTCAAGTTGCTGCTCTGCGCCTTGTGAGGCAAAGTAGGCAAATTGAGGCTTAAAAGAGCAGACTAGGTCGGCAGTGGCGTCGGCAATTTCGCGACAAAACTCAAAAATCCCCTCCGGTTTATCTTGAAACGCAGTCGGCAATCGTTTGGGGTCTGGATCAAAGCCCACACACAGCATGCTTTCTTGTGAAGCCCATGCAGATTGGAGTTGCTGGTGAAAGGTAGGGGGGTTTGCGTTCATTTGGGTTCTAAGAGGTTTAGTGAAACTGTCATGTTGTATAGGATAAACTAGCGCACATTCCTTAGGAGTCCACCATGATCAACTTGTTCGTCCTGCAAAATGGCCGCCTCTCTCAAGAGCAAGTCGAAGATCGCAATGAATTGTTGCAATATGCCAATCCAATTTGGATTGATGTGGTGAATCCAGAAGAGGAAGAGCTGATTTGGATCAAAGAGGCTTTTGGGGTTTTATTGCCTGAATTGGATGATTTGGGTGACTTAGAAGCCTCTGCTCGCTATTTTGAGGCTGATGATGGTCACCTTCATATTCGTACGGATTTTTTATTGGACGAGGAAGAGACCTCTCGAAACATTCGGGTGGCATTTGTTTTAACTAAGCAAGTCCTGTTTTCTATTCATGATGAAGATTTGCCGGTTTTCCGTTTGGTCCGTTTGCGTGCACGCCTGCGACCAGGTTCGGTTAGCAATGCAAAAGATGTCTTATTAGATTTGTACTCAACCGATGCCGAATATTCTGCTGATGCTCTGGAAGAGGTTTATGAAAACCTTGAGCAAGCTGGTAAAAAGGTGTTGTCAGATGATATCAATGATGCTGAGGCCGAAGAGGTTCTTGAGACCATTGCAAAAGAGGAAGACACTAACGGTCGCATTCGTCGTAATGTGATGGATACACGGCGTGCCTTATCGTTTCTAATGCGTAGCAAATTGTTGTCTGATGAACAGCAAGAAGAAGCGCGTCAGATTCTGCGCGACATCGATTCTTTAGAAAATCACACCGCATTTTTATTCGACAAGATTAACTTCTTAATGGATGCCACGGTTGGCTTTATTAATCTGAATCAAAGTAAGATTATTAAAATCTTCTCAGTGGTTTCTGTTGCATTGATGCCACCCACTTTGTTAGCCAGCATTTGGGGTATGAACTACAAGCATATTCCGGAGTTGGATTTGTCTTGGGGCTACCCCTTAGCGTTAGTAGCTATGTTAATTTCTGCCATCATTCCACTGTGGTACTTCCATCACAAAGGGTGGATGAAATAATGAATCTACTCTTGGTTCAATAAGCGCAGGAATTCACTGAGGGCATATTCGCAGGCTTGCTCGCGAATACGTTCACGATCACCAACGAAGTGCCTGGTGCAGTGGGTTGTAGTACCACCATCCAATTTTTCTGATCCCATAGCCCAAGCAAAGCACACTGTGCCGACCGGTTTTTCGGGTGAGCCCCCGGTAGGCCCAGCAATTCCAGTAATTGAGATGGCAGCATTGACCTTGGCATATTGCCGAGCGCCATTGGCCATGGCAATGGCTACAGGCTCGCTGACAGCGCCAAATGATTCAATGGTTTCCGGGGGCACTCCCAAGCATTGTGTTTTGGCTAGATTGCTGTAGGTAATGTAGCCACGCTCAAACCAATCGCTTGATCCTGGCAACTCTGTGAGGGTGGCACACACCAATCCTCCTGTGCAGGATTCAGCAAGTGCCAAAGTCCAGCCGCGTTGATTGAGTTGGTTGGCGATAGCTTGAGTCAGGGAACTCTTCATTGTTGGGTTATGTAATGAATGCCAAGTTGCAATAAGGAAAGCGCAAACAGCGTGAATAGTGCTGCTGCCAGATCATCAATCATGATGCCAAAGCCGCGCCACCAAATTTGTCGTGAGTTTGATGGGGTGTTGCTATCGAGCGTTTCGAGATTTTTAAAGTGACGATCAATTAATCCAATAGGTCCTGGCTTAAGGGCGTCAAATAAACGAAAGAGTGCAAAGGCGAGCGTTTGCAGGTAAATCGTACTAGGGGAGATGAGGAGCAAGATGAGCCAAAAGCTCACAATCTCATCCCAGACGATCCCACCAAAATCTTTTTTCCCAAGCTCTTCACTCACTTGGCCGCAAATCCAGCATCCTGTTACTGCGCTGATTCCAATCATCCACCACCATTGTGTGGAGTTGAGAAAATGTGCACCAACCAAAAAAGCAAGCCATGCCCATAGCGTTCCCACAGTTCCAGGGCCAACAGGATTGAGCCCACTACCAAAGCCAAAGGCAAGGATGCGAAGCGGTTTTTGAAATACCCATTGAAATGAGGGCGTTATGGTCGCGGAAGCAGGTTGAGTATTCATGCAAAGTGATCAAATGATTTCAGGAGTTTTGTTGACTGAGTGTCGTCCAGAATAGACCCATCATCTCGCAGTAATTGAATGGTGGGCTTATTGTGTTTTAGAGCTTGGAGTGTGCCAATGCGCGTTAGTGACAAGGCTAGCTGTTTGCTGATGCGTGCAATGGTTTCGCGTTGATCTGCTGGAGCTGTAAAGCACAATTCGTAATCATCTCCTCCGCAGGCGGCAAATTGATCCTGGAGAGTTTTGTCTTGTTTTAGTAGGACGCTTGATTTGGGTAGGCGATCCAATTGAATTTGGGCATCTACTTGAGAGTGCTCGAGAAGATGCTTGAGATCTCCCAATAAGCCATCGGAAACATCTAATGCTGCACTAGCAATATCTCGCAGCGCTAGTCCTAATGCAATTCTGGGTTCTGGTTGATGCATGCGCGCTTCAATGGCGTGAAGGTCAGCTTCAGGAAGAATCAATTCATGACGCAGCGCAGCAAGAGTAAGTCTGGCATCACCAACTGTTCCGGATACCCAAACATCATCGCCGGCTTTAGCTCCAGAGCGGCGCAGGGCTTTTCCCTTTGGACTTGAGCCAAATGCGGTAATAGAAATAGTCAGTGGGCCGGCTGTGGTGTCGCCGCCAATCAGGGGGCAGTCGTACTGCTGGGCCATGGACAACAGGCCAGCGCTAAAGGCAGTGAGCCATGGCACATTGGCCTCTGGGAGGGCGATTGCCAGAGTAAAGGCAATTGGCTTAGCCCCCATCGCTGCTAGGTCTGAAAGGTTGACTGCTAGGGCTTTACGGCCCAGCCATTGCGGGTTGGCCTGTTCAAAAAAATGCCGCCCTTCTACCAGCATATCGCTAGTAATGGCAATGTCTTCGCCTGGGTTGGGGCGCAGGAGCGCGCAATCATCACCAATTCCTAAAACCACGGTCGACTGACTGTCTTTTGATAGTGCTGTCTCGGATCCTGTTTTAAAGAAGCGCTGGATGAGTTCGAATTCGCCAAGTTGAGAAGTCATGTCTCATTTTATGGCTCTTGGGCGGTCTTTACTCGAGAGGAATAGAATTAGAAGCTTGTATATGACCAAATGGCGAGTGAATCGATGAGCAAAGAAAGCACTAAAGAACAACAAATTGCGGATTTAAGAGCGGCTGCGCTTCATTACCATGAGTTCCCAGTGCCGGGAAAGATTGAAGTTGCCCCAACAAAACAATTAACCAACCAGCGCGATTTGGCTTTGGCATACACGCCCGGTGTGGCTGCCGCTTGTGAAGAGATTGCGAAAGATCCTGCAAATGCATTCCGTTACACCGCCCGTGGAAATTTAGTGGGCGTGATTACAAACGGTACGGCTGTACTTGGTTTAGGCAACATTGGCCCACTCGCGAGTAAGCCTGTGATGGAAGGCAAGGCTGTTCTCTTTAAGAAATTTGCTGGCATCGATGTTTTTGATATTGAGGTCAATGAAACAGATCCCGACAAGTTGGTGGAAATCATCGCTGCGCTTGAGCCTACTTTTGGTGGTATTAACTTAGAAGACATTAAGGCACCAGATTGCTTTGTAGTCGAACGCAAGCTTCAAGCGCGCATGAAGATCCCGGTCTTTCATGATGATCAGCACGGTACAGCGATTGTGGTTGCCGCAGCCATTCTGAATGGTTTAAAAGTCGTTGGCAAAGAGGTAGGTAATGTGAAGTTGGTGACATCCGGTGCGGGTGCAGCAGCTTTGGCCTGTTTAGATCTTTTGGTTGATCTCGGGATTCCTCGCAAAAATATTTGGGTAACCGATTTGGCTGGCGTTGCCTATAAAGGTCGTAAAGAATTAATGGATCCCGAAAAGGAGCCATTCTGCCAAGACACCCCCTTAAGAACATTGGCTGAAGCCATTGAGGGCGCAGATATTTTCTTGGGTCTGTCTGCAGGTGGTGTACTCAAGCCGGAAATGGTGAAGAAGATGGCCGATAAGCCATTGGTTTATGCGCTGGCAAATCCGACTCCAGAAATTCTTCCTGAAGAGGTAAAGGCAGTGCGTCCAGATGCCGTGATGGCTACTGGTCGTACCGACTACCCCAATCAAGTCAATAACGTTTTATGCTTCCCGTTCATTTTCCGCGGGGCCTTGGATGTGGGTGCTACCACCATTACACGCGGCATGGAAGTTGCAGCAGTGAAGGCGGTGGCTGAGTTAGCTCAGGCTGAGCAAAGCGAGGTGGTTACTTCGGTTTACGGAATTGAGAATTTATCGTTTGGGCCAGATTATTTGATTCCAAAACCATTTGATCCACGCCTCATTACAGTAATTGCTCCAGCCGTAGCGAAAGCAGCCATGGATGATGGTGTGGCGCAGCGTCCCATCAAGGATTTTGATGCATACCGCAATCAATTGCAGCAATTTGTTTACCACTCTGGCACCTTGATGAAGCCTTTGTTTAGCATTGCTAAACGCGTACCTGCTAACCAAAAGCGCATTGTCTTTGCTGAAGGTGAGGATGAGCGTGTATTGCGTGCTGTGCAGATCATTATTGACGAGCATTTGGCTACGCCAATTTTGATTGGTCGTCCGCAAGTGATTGAGTATCGCATTAAGAAATTTGGTTTGCGTATGAAATCCGGTGAGGATTTTGAAATCGTCAATACAGAAAATGATTCACGTTACCGTGATTTCTGGCAAACCTATTTAGGTCTGACCGAGCGCAAAGGCGTCTCAGAGTCATATGCCAAATTAGAAACGCGTCGTCGCCATAGTCTCATTGGCAGCTTAATGATCCGCAAGGGAATGGCTGATGGCATGATCTGCGGCACGATCGGCAATATTTCTACCCATCTCAAATACATTGATGAAGTAGTTGGTCAAGAACCTGGTGCTAATGTTTATGGGGCAATGTCAGGTGTCATTTTGCCTGGTCGCCAAGTATTTTTGGTTGATACCCATATCAATTTAGATCCTACTGCTGAACAGTTGGCTGAGTTGACCTTAATGGCGGCAAGCGAGATGCGTAAATTGGGTATCGTGCCTAAGGTAGCGCTGTTATCGCACTCCAACTTTGGTTCGAGCAATGCGCCTTCTGCAGTCAAAATGCGTGAAGTATTGGCTTTGATTCAAAAGGCTGATCCAACGTTGGAAGTTGATGGCGAGATGCATGGCGATAGTGCCTTGGATGCAAGCATTCGCGCTAATGCTGTGACATCCTCTCCATTAAAAGGTGATGCGAATTTGTTGGTATTGCCAAATATGGATGCAGCCAACATTTCATATAACCTGTTGAAGGTAGCAGCAGGCAACGGCATTGCTATTGGTCCGCTGTTGTTGGGTGTTGCCAAGCCAATCCACATTTTGACTCCAGCTGCGACTGTCCGCCGGATTGTGAATGTGACTACTTTGGCTGTTGTCGAGGCTGCAAGCAACGCAAGAGGAGTTTCTTGAGTCAAATAAATGTTTGTAAGTTAGCACTGACAAACATTTATTATTATTATATAAATCAGTACCTTATATAAAATGCACTCTTTTTGGGCTTGATTTGATGGCGTGTTAGGGGTAACCTAGCACCCATCATGAATAATCGCTCTGAAAACAACCATACAGCGGGCTTTGACGAACATAGTCGTGCTGAAAGTTGGGATAGTAATGATCGTCTTGAGACAGAATCATCTGCCGCAAATGTTTATGCCCAGGGCGGTTTATCTCGTTTACAAACTTATGCAGCAAATCAAGTGTCGGGGAAAAAAGTGACAGCTTCTTGGCGTGCCGCTTTGGCCGTTCGCGATGCCGGACCGCCGGCAATGTTGCGCAGTGTGCGCCCTAATATTGTGCAGTCGATTCGTGCTTTCCGTACGCCAGACCTGCAAGAGGCGGCAACTGAGCTTGGTCAACATTTCATTTATGCCAATTGCGCTAATGCCATGACCAAGGGCGAGGTTTTGGAGGCCATTGCTATTGCCTATTCGTTTACGAAGCAACAAGCCAAGAACTTTGATCCACTGTTAGATGCGTTGACTACTACTGTTGATAAGTCCGGTCCACAGCCTGGGTTTGTGGTGGTTTTAGAGGGCTTGCCCTGTACACAGAAGTTTGACAAAGAAGCCCGCGAAACGTTGTTAGACGTATTCCGCGATGCTGTTGACTTCTGGGCTGAGCGCCGCACTCCATACCGCGTGTTCTACTCATTTGCCTAGAAAGCTATCAGCCCTAAATTATTGAGGGCTTTTGGCTAGCTTGGCTTGTAGTAAGTCATCCCAAACGCTATGCACGGCCGTAATCGCAACGATTCCGGCCGTTTCTGTTCGTAAGACACGCTCTCCCAAAGATACGATTTGATAGCCTGCGCGCTTGGCTTCAGTTTCTTCTTCTGGAGAGTGCCCCCCTTCAGGGCCAATCATTAATATGATGTCTTGTGGCGGATTCTCCATCAAAACAGAATACATGCTTCTGTCGGCATCTGGGCTTAACAGTAGCTTAAGTGAGGCTTTTTGCTCTACTTTGAGGTAATTTTCAAAAAGTTGAATTGGTTCGATATCCGCTAAGACTGTTCGATCACACTGTTCACAGGCCGCTTGAATAATCCCACTCCAGTGCTGGAGTCGCTTCTGAGCACGCTCTGCATCGCTAGAGCGGGTTAATTTGAGAACGGAGCGCTCACATTGCAAGGGCACAATCACTTGAGCGCCAGTTTCTACGGCTTTTTCTACAATCCAGTCCATTTTGTCGCCACCCGCTAAGCCTTGGGCCAGAGTAATCGCATAAGGTGACTCACGGTGGGTATCCATGCGAATCTCACGAATGTGAGTTTGACCGGTTTTGCCGCTCAGGGAAAGCAACTGCGCTTGAGCTACCTGGCCTTTTCCATCAAAAATCGGGAAGGATTCGCCGGGTGCGATGCGGCGTACTCGCAAATGGTGGGCGAGCTCAGGGGTGAGCGGGGTTGGCTTTTCGGATTGCCAGGGGCTGGGAAGATAAAATTGAGGCATTACTGCAATATAGCCAATTTATTTTCCTCGAGACCACTTTTACGATGTCAAATCTTCAAATTCGTATGGCAAATGCCATTCGCGCCTTATCCATGGATGCTGTCCAACAAGCTAATTCAGGTCATCCTGGTATGCCAATGGGGATGGCGGATATTGCCGTCGGCCTTTGGAATGAGCATCTGCAACATAACCCAACTGATCCGCATTGGATGAATCGCGATCGCTTTGTCTTGTCCAATGGTCACGGGTCAATGTTGCTGTATTCGCTTTTACATCTGACGGGCTACGATTTGCCGATTGGTGAATTAAAAAATTTCCGTCAGTTGCATAGCAAGACCCCAGGACATCCAGAATATGGAATCACCCCGGGCGTAGAAACCACTACTGGTCCCTTGGGTCAGGGAATTTCCAATGCAGTGGGCATGGCGCTTGCTGAGAAATTATTGGCGGAAGAATTTAATCGACCTGGCCACGAAATTATTAACCATCACACCTATGTCTTTTTGGGGGATGGGTGCTTGATGGAAGGGATTAGCCATGAAGTGTGTTCATTGGCTGGCACACTCAAGCTCAATAAATTAATCGCGATGTGGGATGACAATGGTATCTCCATCGATGGTAAGGTCGTTTCGTGGTTTAACGAAGACACTCCAAAACGTTTTGAGGCCTATGGCTGGAATGTAATTCGTGGTGTAGATGGTCACAATGCCGAAGCGGTGTCGACTGCAATCGCTCAAGCAAAGCGCAGTGATCGGCCGACATTGATTTGTTGTAAGACAGCTATCGGCCAGGGTTCACCCAATATGGCGGGTAGCGATAAAGTGCATGGCTCCCCATTGGGTGCTGCAGAGATTGCGGCAACCCGGGTCGCTTTGAATTGGCCTTATGCGCCGTTTGAAATTCCCAAAGATATTTATGAGGCATGGGATTTTAAGAAGCGCGGTCAGTCACTCGAACATGAGTGGAATAAACAATTTCAGGCATATAAAAATCAATATCCTCAATTGGCTTCTGAATTGCAACGTCGTATGCAAGGAGAGTTATCGAATGATTTTGCGGCTACAGTTGCAGCCTATTTAAAAACCTGTCAAGCAAAAGCCGAAACGATTGCCACTCGCAAAGCCAGTCAAAATGCGATTGAAGCTTTTGCCCCCGCTTTACCGGAATTCATGGGAGGGTCTGCCGATCTCACAGGATCGAATTTGACCAACTGGTCTGCTTGCAAACCGGTGCGCGCTGATCAATGGGGTAATCATATTAATTACGGTGTACGTGAATTTGGCATGAGCGCCATCATGAATGGTATTGCCTTGCATGGTGGTTATATTCCATTTGGTGGCACCTTCTTAACGTTCTCCGATTACAGTCGCAATGCTTTACGAATGGCTGCGTTAATGAAGTTGCGTAGTATTTTTGTCTTCACGCATGACTCCATCGGCTTGGGTGAAGATGGACCTACTCACCAATCTGTCGAGCATGTTGCGAGCCTGCGTTTAATTCCAAATTTGATGGTGTGGCGTCCTTGCGATACTACCGAGAGCGCTGTGGCGTGGCAATCTGCTATCGAGCGTAAACATGGCCCTAGCGCGTTAATTTTTAGTCGCCAAAACTGTCCATTTGTTTCGCGTAATGCTCAGCAGATTAAGAATATTGCACGAGGCGCTTACGTTCTCCGTGACCCGCAACGGTTGGCAGTTGCTGCAGTCATTATTGCCACTGGTTCTGAAATTGCCTTGGCTTTGCAAACAGCAGAGCATTTAGAAAAAGAGGGCTTAGGAGTGCGTGTGGTCTCGATGCCATCAACTACGGTTTTTGATCAACAAGACGCTGCTTACAAAGCTAGCGTTCTGCCAGCCGGTATTCCGCGGATTGCGGTCGAGGCTGGGGTGACAGATTTTTGGTGGAAGTATGGTTGCGCAGCGGTTCATGGGGTTGATACCTTTGGTGAGTCTGCGCCAGCACCGCAACTGTATGAGTATTTTGGTTTAACAGTGGAGCAAATTGCGAAAACTGTTAAGCAATGTATTGCGCAAGCGTAAAACAATGTAGTAATTCGACATTCGTATATTGGTAAAGGAAATCAAATGACAATTCGTGTTGCAATTAACGGTTATGGGCGTATTGGCCGCATGGTCTTGCGTGCTTTGTATGAAGATCAAGTCAATGGCAAGCCAAGGCGCGATATCAAAATCGTGGCGATTAATGCCATGGGCGATATTGATATCAATGCCCACTTAACGCAATACGATTCTGCGCATGGCCGTTTTCCAGCGGAGGTGAGTGTCGATGGGGATCACATGGTGGTGAATGGCGATCGTATTCGGATGTTTTCAACCCGCAATCCCTTGGAAACCCCCTGGGGTGAATTGGGTATCGATTTAGTATTGGAGTGCTCTGGAAAGTTCACCTCCAAAGAAAAGGCCATGGTGCACATTTCTCAGGGAGCGAAAAAAGTCTTGATCTCAGCGCCCGGCGAGAAGGATGTGGATGCCACGATTGTGTATGGCGTCAATCAGAATGTTTTGAAGTCAGGCGATATCGTCGTGTCTAACGCTAGTTGCACCACAAACTGTTTGGCACCTTTAGTAAAACCGCTGTTGGAAAAAATTGGCATTGAGTCTGGTCTTATGACAACGATTCACGCCTTTACCAACGACCAAGTGTTAACTGATGTGTATCACAAGGATATGCGCAGAGCGCGTTCTGCGGTAACGAGCATGATCCCTACGAAGACAGGCGCTGCTAAGGCGGTTGGCTTGGTGCTCCCTGCGTTAGCCGGCCGCTTTGATGGTTTTGCAATGCGTGTACCCGTTATTAATGTGTCTGTAGTCGATTTAACCTTTGCGGCCAGTCGTGCCACCAGTGTGGACGAGGTCAATGCGATCCTGAAAACAGCCAGCGAGGGTGAATTGAAGGGTATTCTGGGTTTCAATACCTTGCCGCTAGTTTCCATCGACTTCAATCATGATCCTCGCCCTAGTATTTACGATGCCTCCCAAACCCGGGTTTCGGCGGATGGGAAGTTGGTAAAGGTGCTAGCTTGGTATGACAATGAGTGGGGATATTCGGTTCAAATGCTGAACGCAGCTGAAGCGTTGATGGCAGTAAAGTAGGTGAAAGTATTAAGATTCGCTAAAAGCTGTTAATTTCAGGCTTTTATGTAAAAAAGACCTCTTTTTGAGGTCTTTTTTGTTTATTTCTCATCATTGCCTTAACGCAGCCTGGCGGTGGCCGCAATTTAACCCTTTAATTTGTGGGCGCAATTCTTCTTTTGGCAGTGCCCATACATGGCTAAAGCATGTTCCTGAAGCGTAAATCCGAGGTTTTTAGCGATGTCTTGCTGTCTTTTCTCAATTGCCTCATCCACAAACTCTTCCACATGGCCGCAATCTAGGCATACCAAGTGGTCATGATGCTGACCCTCATTGAGTTCATAAATGGCGCGAGCATCCCCTTTAGTGGACTCAAAGTGACTGCGCAGGAGTAGTCCAGCTTGCTCAAATTGGGTGAGAACGCGATAAACCGTGGCCAGGCCAATATCTTGGTCTTCCTTGGCAAGGGCAC
>Ga0316226_1001968_pt1 | contig 20463 bp, 23 predicted proteins | sample TBH18017metaG_FD_206009 | JGI IMG/M metagenome (GOLD analysis project Ga0316226, IMG submission 206009) | Freshwater microbial communities from Trout Bog Lake, Wisconsin, USA - TBH18017 | ecosystem: Environmental > Aquatic > Freshwater > Lake > Hypolimnion/Profundal zone | place: USA: Wisconsin...
ATTCGCTGAAGATGCACCAGCTCCAGCGCCTGAAGTAAGCCCATTGACCGCTAACGTCACTGTAGCAAGCAACTATATCTACCGTGGTTTGACTCAGTCCAACAACAAGCCAGCCATTCAAGGTGGCTTTGACTATGCAGATGACAGCGGTTTCTATGTAGGTAACTGGAATAGCTCAATTAGCTGGATCAGCGATGAATATAACGCGCCAGGAGTTAATTCAACAGCAGTGAGATCTGCCCCATCAACTTCAGCCCCCATTGAGATGGATTTCTACGCTGGCTTCAAGAAAGAGTTGATTGCCCCGGGATTTGCTAGTGATTTCGGTGTGTTGCAGTACTACTATCCAACAACCGGCTTAGGCGGTATTCAGTCTCAAGCTTACGTGAATCAGCATCCAACCTATCGCCAAGCTTCTGGCGCTAGCCCAAGCACTACTGAGTTATATGCAGCCCAGAACTTTACAGCAGGTCCTGTAACAGGTTTCTTGAAGTTTTCTTACGCTGTAACTAATTTATTCGGTATTCAGGATTCAACCGGCTCTTTTTACCCAGATTTAACGGCTAATTACGATACTGGCGTATATGGTATTACTGTAAATGCACACGTTGGTTATCAATATGTTCCCAATAATATTACTTTAGCCGGCGCTACTTATAACTGGAGCTATGCTGACTGGAAATTGGGCTTGACTAAAGACTTTGGCGGTGGCTTATCCGGTTCTGCGTATTACACTGGTACTAGCGCGTCATCAACAAATGGCGGTTATATTTACTCCACGCCTAATGGTGGTAACCAAGGTCGTGGTAACGCAGTCGTAGCTTTGACCAAAACTTTTTAATCATTTCCTCTGAACGGAGAAATATATGAAATTAATTACCGCAATCATCAAGCCCTTCAAGCTTGACGAAGTGCGCGAAGCTCTCTCAGAAGTGGGAGTTTCGGGCATTACCGTTACTGAAGTTAAGGGCTTTGGACGTCAAAAAGGTCACACTGAGTTGTATCGTGGTGCTGAGTATGTTGTCGACTTTTTGCCTAAGGTAAAAATTGAAGCTGCTGTTGAAGATGGCATCTTGGAGCGAGCGATTGAAGCAATTGAAAAATCAGCTCGTACTGGCAAGATTGGCGATGGCAAGATTTTTGTCTCCCCAGTCGAACACGTCATTCGTATTCGTACCGGTGAAACCGGCGCGTCAGCACTTTAAAGAGAGGTTCAAAATGTTAACTTGGATGAAACGACTCGTTGCTAGTGGTGCTATGGCTTTGGCCATTGGTGCAACTGGTGTGATGGTAACGTCACCGGCTTTTGCTGATGATGCAAAACCTGCTGTAACAGCACCTGCTGCTGCTCCTGCCGCGGCTGCTCCAGCTGCCGCTGCTGCTGCGCCAGTAGATACCGTAAACAAGGGCGATACCGCATGGATGTTGGTATCTACAGCATTGGTGCTGTTGATGACGCTTCCTGGTTTGGCTTTGTTCTACGGTGGCTTAACTCGTAGCAAAAACATTCTCTCAATCTGTATGCAATGTTTCATGATCTTCTCGGTAATTACAGTGCTATGGGCGCTTTACGGCTATAGCCTGGCATTTACCGAAGGGGGAGCATTCATTGGTGGATTCGATCGCTTATTCTTGGCTGGCTTAACTCCAGACTCGATTGCTGCAACCTTTAGTAAAGGTGTTGGCATTCCTGAGTATGTATTTATGGCTTTCCAAGCAGTGTTCGCAACCATTACTTGCTGCTTGATCATTGGTTCTTTTGCTGAGCGTGCTAAGTTCTCTGCCATCTTGGTATTTATGGTGATTTGGTTCACATTTAGCTACTTGCCAATCGCTCACATGGTTTGGTTCTGGCCTGGTCCTGATGGCTTTACCGATGCTGATGCAGCTGAAAAAGCAACTGCAGCTGCTGGTTGGTTATTCCAAAAAGGCGTGCTCGACTTTGCTGGCGGTACCGTTGTTCACATCAATGCAGCGATCGCTGGTTTGGTTGGTTCATTCGTGATCGGCAAACGCTTGGGTTATGGCAAAGAGTCAATGAAGCCACATAACATGGTTTACGTGATGACTGGTGCTGCTTTGTTGTGGTTTGGTTGGTTCGGTTTCAATGCTGGTTCAGCATTGGAAGCAAACGGTAGCGCAAGCTTGGCGTTTGTGAATACCTACTTAGCTACTGCCGCTGCTGTATTGGCTTGGTCATTCGCAGAATGGATCCATAAAGGCAAGCCATCTATGTTGGGCGGTGCATCTGGTTGCGTAGCAGGCTTGGTTGCAATTACTCCTGCTGCTGGTTTTGTTGGCCCAATGGGCGCACTCGCAATCGGCGCTGCTGCTGGCGTAGTTTGCTTGTGGGGTGTTACTGGTCTCAAGAAAATCTTGGGCTCAGATGACAGCTTGGATGTATTCGGTGTGCATGGTACAGGTGGTATTTTGGGTGCATTGTTAACTGGCGTATTTGCTGATCCAGCATTGGGCGGCACAGGCGTTTGGGATTATGTAGCCAATGCTGTAACCCCTGATTACTCAATTGCTAGCCAATTGTGGATTCAAGCTCAAGGTGTTCTGACTACCCTCATTTGGTCTGGCGTGGTTTCATTCATCGCCTTCAAATTGATCGATATGGTGATGGGTCTCCGCGTTAAGGAAGAAGAAGAGCGCGAAGGCTTGGATATCAGCTCACATGGTGAATCTGCCTACGAGTCTTAATCTGTTTACCCCTTACTAGGCGGCTTTGGTTGGCTGCCTAGTTTTTAAGCGCGGGATCCTTGGATCCCGCGTCTTTCTTTTAAAAAACTTACAATGGTGAAATGGTCCCACATCTCATCACAGCACTTAGCGGCCCTTTACTCGAACTCGAGTCAAAGGTTTTAGAGGCAACCCCCACCATCGAGCGCTGGTTTAGGCTGGAATGGCAGGAGCATACCCCGCCTTTTTACTGTTCCGTAGATTTGCGGAATTCTGGTTTTAAGCTTGCCCCGGTAGATACCAATCTTTTTCCTGGCGGATTTAATAATTTATCCCCCCAAATGCTGCCGTTGGCAGTCCAGGCAGCGATGGCTGCTATTGAGAAGATTTGTCCGGAAGCTAAAAATCTATTGCTGATTCCAGAGCGACATACGCGCAATACCTTCTATTTGCAAAATATCGCACGCCTTTCCTCGATTTTGCGTCAGGCGGGCTTAAATGTTCGTCTTGGCAGTTTGTCTGATGAGATTAAAAAACCGACTTGGATTGAGTTGCCCGATGGCAATCGCTTGTTGATGGAGCCTTTGGCTCGCACCGGCCTTAAGAAGCAGCGTTTAGGGCTAAAGGATTTTGATCCATGCTCCATTTTGCTGAATAACGATTTGTCAGCAGGGATTCCGCCTATTCTTGAGAATGTGCACGAGCAGTATTTATTACCGGGATTGCATGCTGGCTGGCATGTTCGCCGTAAGTCAGCACACTTTGCTGCATATGAAGAAGTAGCAAAGAAGTTTGCCAAGGTTGTAGATATTGATCCGTGGATGATTAATCCATACTTTACGAGTTGTTCGAACATTAATTTTCATGAGCGTAAAGGTGAAGATGAGTTGCAAACAGCAGTAGAGCAAATCCTCAAGAAGACTGCCAAGAAATACCGTGAGTACGGCATCAAAGAAAAGCCCTATGTCGTGGTCAAGGCTGATGCCGGAACCTATGGCATGGGTGTAATGGTGGTAAATGATCCCGCTCAACTTAAAGGCTTGAATCGCAAAGACCGCAACAAAATGAGTGTGGTGAAAGAAGGCCTAGAGGTGAGTGATGTGCTAATTCAAGAGGGCGTTTACACCTTTGAGAAAGTTAATGAGGCTGTCGCAGAGCCCGTCGTGTACATGATCGATCGCTATGTGATCGGTGGCTTCTATCGCGTGCATACAGACCGAGGTCCGGATGAAAATCTGAATGCGCCAGGGATGCACTTTGTGCCACTGGCTTTCGAGCAAAACTCGATGCCAGACTTAGCGGCTAAGCCTGGTAGCGCTGCACCGAACCGGTTTTATTTGTATGGAGTGGTTGCGCGCTTAGCTTTATTGGCTTCATCTTTAGAGCTTGAGCGTACTGATCCAGATGCCGAGCTGTTATAAGCTGAAACATTCCGGGTAAATAACATGAACCTTTTATTCATTGCAGATCCATTGGAATCTTTCAAGATTAGTAAAGATTCCACGCTGGCAATGATGCGTGTAGCGCAAGAGGCGGGCCATCATCTGTGGTTTTGTCAAAGTCGCCAAATTTTGTGGAGAGACAATCTTGTAGTGGCTGATTGTCAGTCGCTGACAATTAAGCCGAGTGGCACATCTTGGTTTGAGTTGGGCGCCATGGAGAGTCGCGCTTTAAATACGTTCTCGGCAGTGTTCATGCGTACTGATCCACCTTTTGATATTGAGTACCTCAATACAACGTGGTTGTTGTCTGCAGCGGTACGACAAGGTGCATTTGTTCTGAACAATCCTACGGCTATTCGGGATCATTCTGAAAAGCTATCGATTACTGAATTTCCAAAGCTGATACCACCCACTGTCGTAACGCGTGAGCTTGATGCGGTTCAGGCCTTTCATCGTCAACATCGCGACATTGTGATTAAGCCATTAGATGGTATGGGTGGCATGGGCGTGTTCCGGGTCGGTGCAGATGGCCTAAATTTAGCTAGCATTGTTGAAACCCTGGGTGAGAATGGCGCCAGAACCTTGATGGCACAACGTTTTTTGCCAGAGATAGCACAGGGAGATAAGCGGGTACTTCTCATTGGTGGCGAGGTAGTGCCGTTCGCTTTGGCACGCATTCCCCAGGGTAGTGAAATTCGCGGTAATTTGGCTGCTGGTGGTAAAGGTGTTGCGATGCCTTTAAGTGATGCCGAAAGGGTTGTAGCCGAAACGGTAGCCCCCATTCTGAATACTCGCGGTTTGTTCTTAGTAGGGCTAGATTTGATTGGGGGATATATCACCGAGATTAATGTGACAAGCCCTACTTGTTTTGTGGAAATCACAGAGCAAAGTGGCTTTGATGTCCCTGGATTTTGGTTAAAAGCACTTGAAAAGGCCTTGCCATCAACATGACCGGAATTGTGATCGTGGCACATACCCCCATTGCTAGTGCCATGCTTAGTTTTGCTGAGCATACTTTTGGAGTCGTTCCAGAGCGGATTAGTGCGGTTGACGTTCCGCCGCATGAGGATACCAAAGAGAGCTTTGAGCGCGTTGTGGAGGCTAGCAAAAAGGTGGATTCCGGAAACGGGGTTCTGATTCTCACGGATGTGATGGGTGCTACGCCGGCCAATGTTGCATCTAAATTAGAGTCTGCTGCTCCATCCTCTGAGCTACCTTCCCCCATTATCGTGTTAACTGGCCTGAATTTGCCAATGTTAATGCGCTGCATTTCTCATCGCGGAGAGGGCTTGGAGAGCGTAGCTCAGAAAGCGCTACAGGGTGGCCAAAATGGTATTTTGCGCTTAGGCACCAAAGTTGTGTAACCATACGATTAAAGAATATTCTCACTATGCCAGTCTCTGAAATTGAAATCATTAATAAGTTAGGACTTCACGCCCGAGCATCAGCGAAGTTATCTCAACTGGCAGCCCAGTTTCCTTGTGAAATACTTTTGTCACGGAATGGGCGTCAAATTAATGCCAAGAGCATTATGGGCGTGATGATGTTAGCTGCCGGGCTGGGAAGCACTGTGACTTTGGAAACAGTGGGTGAGAAAGCCGATGAGGCTATGCAAGCTCTCACTGATTTAATTCAGAATCGTTTTGGTGAAGGTGAGTAATAGTGACGTTTGCTTTGCATGGTATTCCAGTATCCAAAGGCATTGCCATCGGCAAGGCGGTACTGATTTCGCATGCGGCATTAGAGGTGAGTCATTATCTCGTTGAGGTCGGAAAAGAACAGGATGAAGCACAAAAACTCCTAGATGCATTTGAACAAGTGCGTCTTGAGTTGGAGCAATTGCGTTATGGATTGCCAAAGGATGCCCCTCAAGAGATGGGCGCGTTTTTGGATGTTCATGGGATGATTCTGGCAGATCCGGCACTGGCAGAAAAACCCTTAACCTTAATTCGCACTCAACGATTAAATGCTGCTTGGGCCCTTACGACTGAGTTGAATGACTTATTGGGGCAATTTGCTGAGATGGAAGATCCGTACCTGAAGGAGCGGGCTAACGATATTCGGCAGGTTGCAGAACGAGTCCTGAAGGCGTTGAAGTCTCAAGAAAAAGATTCTGCCACGGATCCTGAGTTGGCAGCTTTGGGGGATGTCGATGTCGATACCATCGTGGTGGCACATGACATTGCTCCACATGACATGCTGCGATTTAAGGAACGTGCGCTCACGGGTTTTGTGACGGATTTAGGCGGAAAAACCTCGCATACAGCCATCGTGGCTCGCAGTATGGAGATTCCTGCTGTCGTAGGTGTACGGCATGCTAGTGAAATGATCCGTCACGGAGATTGGTTGGTTATTGATGGAGAGCATGGTGTTGTCATTGTTGCTCCCGATGAACAATTGTTGTCAGAGTACCGTGCATTGCAAACTCAAGCACTACAAGATACGCGCAAACTGCAAGAGCTCAAGCACTCCACAACCCGCACTGTTGATGGTGTCGACGTGGCTTTATTTGCCAATATCGAATTGCCTGAGGATGCGACCCAAGCGGTAGAGTTAGGTGCCGTAGGTGTTGGCTTATTCCGTTCTGAGTTTTTGTTTATGGATCGCAATCAAGCCTTGCCTGATGAGGAAAAGCAATACCAGGAGTACCGTCGTGTAGTGGATTTAATGCACGGCCTGCCAGTCAATATTCGCACAATTGATGTTGGTGCTGACAAAGCGTTGGGTGCCAGCGCTGATGTTTCTCAAACTGGTACTTCCCCCTTGGGGTTGCGGGCGATTCGATGGTCTTTGACGGAGCCAGAAATTTTCTTAACGCAGTTAAGAGCTATTCTGAGAGCGTCGGCTCATGGTCAAGCGCGCATTATGATTCCAATGCTGGCTCATGCCAAAGAGATTGATGAAACATTGCGCTTGATTGAAAAAGCAAAGCAGCAACTACATCAGCGTGGAAAAGCATTTAATCCTAATATTCAAGTCGGTGCAATGATTGAAATTCCAGCGGCTGCTTTGGTTCTCCCTTTGTTTATTAATCGTTTTGACTTTTTGTCGGTTGGCACGAATGATTTAATTCAATATACCTTGGCAATTGATCGCGCTGATCATGCAGTGGCCCACTTATATGATCCCCTGCACCCAGCCATTTTGTATTTGTTAGCCAATATCATTGGACAAGCAAAGCAAGCGAATGTACCGATTTCTATCTGCGGTGAAATGGCGGGAGACCCGACCTTAACTAAATTGTTGTTGGGATTTGGGTTGACCGATTTTTCAATGCACTTTAGTCAGTTGCTTCTAGTCAAACGAGAGATTCTGAAGGCCAATGTAGGTTTGCTAAAAGCGCGTATTCCTGCGGTATTGGAGGCAATCGAGCCTGAGGCACAGGCAAAAGCCTTGGAATTATTGCTGGCTTAGTGTTGTTGGCCGCAGACTACGCAATCAGGATTGCGTGCTACAGAAATTTGGTCTATTTGGGTGGTGCGTCCATTCCATAGCAGTAATCGACCGAGCAAGGGTTTGCCAAACCCGATTAACAGTTGCAGGCATTGCGCAGCTTGCATGCTGCCAATAATCCCGACTAATGGGGAAAAAATACCCATGCTGGAGCAGCTGACTTCTTCGGGCTGTAATTCCGGCGTGAAAATACAGGCATAGCATGGAGAATGCTCGTCGCGTGTATCGAATACGCTCAATTGCCCGTCCAATCCCAATGCGGATCCTGACACGAGCGGCACACGGTGTTGAACGCAAGCGGCATTGATCATTTGACGAGTTAAAAAGTTATCCGTGCAATCTAGGACGATGTTGACATCCGGCAAGAGTGCATCCAGTAGCTCTGAATTGGCTTTGCTAGTGATGGCTTGAATCTGGGCATCCGGGTTACGCTGCTCGAGAAAGGCTTTGGCAGACAACACTTTATCTTGCCCAACAGTATTGGCGGTGTAGATGATTTGCCGTTGCAAGTTAGTCAGGTCAACTTGATCATGGTCGATCACAGTTATTCTTCCAATACCTGCTGCTGCAAGGTAAGGGGTGGCAGCGCTACCAAGGCCGCCACAGCCAATGACTAGGACGTGCGAGTTTAAAAGTTTTTCTTGGCCGACAACATCAATCTCCTGCAAAAGCAAATGCCTGGAGTAGCGTAGCAATTGCTCATCATTCATGCAGGAGATCCCAGCTTAAAACGTTATTCGAGTTTGGAGGAGGAGCGTTTCACTGGCTGACCATTGAGGAACGCTACCGCTTGAGAAAGCATGAAATCATCAGCGCTGCCCAATTCGACAGGCTTCTTATTCTTCTCTTTTTCTTTCTCTTCAGGCGTTTTCTTCGCATTTTGATCTTCAATGCGTTGCATCTCTTCAAGGCGACGTTTCTCACGATCGGCGATTAGCTTGTCTTCAGAAGATTGCGTATTGCGCAAGTGTTTTTCGCTATCTACTTCTCGAGTAATCAGTACATCGTCAGGATCACCGTCTTTATTTTGGTCTACCGCAATGTCAGGTTTGATGCCAAAAGCTTGAATCGATTTGCCGCTAGGTGTGTAGTAATAAGCGGTTGTAATTTTTAAAGCGGAATCATTTGAGAGTGGGCGAACGGTTTGGACCGAGCCTTTGCCAAAAGTGGTTTTGCCAATGATGGCGGCACGTTTGTAATCCTGGAGGGCGCCTGCAACAATTTCAGAGGCAGATGCAGAATAGGCGTTGACTAAAACGACCATTGGGAGTTTCTTAAACATTGGAGGCACGCCAGCCAAAGGATCTCCAGATTCGCTCAGTCTATACATATCTGGAGTGGCATTAAATACCTGTTTAGAGTCTGGTGACTGTCCTTTGGTAGACACAATGACCGCATCAGCAGGTAAGAATGCAGCCGCTACACCAACGGCACCTTGTAGGAGGCCACCACCATTATTACGGAGGTCCAAAATGACGCCCTTGAGCTTGGGGTCTTGTGCTGCTAGTTCAGTGAGTTTTTTGGCAAGGTCTGGAACCGTGCGTTCTTGGAAGCTGGTAATACGCACCCAAGCAATATCGTTATCGAGTATCTTTGCCTTAACCGATTGCACTTTAATTTCTGCGCGCGTGATGGTTACCGGAAAGCTGCGCTCTTCACTCTTGCGATAGATGGTTAAAGTAATTTTTGTTCCAGGCGTGCCCCGCATGGTGCGAACCGCCTTATCTAAAGACATGCCTCGCACTGGCTTGTCATCTAAGCGAGTGATCAAGTCACCTGCTTGCAGACCTGCACGCGCTGCTGGACTATCTTCAATTGGATTTAATACTTTAACGACGCCATCCTCAGAGGTAATTTCAATTCCCAAACCAGCGAATTTGCCCGTGGTTTGCTCTTGCATTTCCTCAAAGTCTTTTTTATCCAGATAGGTGGAGTGCGGATCAAGACTATTAACCATACCCTTTACGGCATCCGTTAACAATTGCTTGTCGTCAATCGGCTGAACATACTCTCGCTTAATTTGCGCAAAAACGTTAGAAAGCGTTCGTAACTCATCCAAAGGCAGTTGTGTATTCTGCTGAGCAGTAGCTGATAGTTGGACGGTTGCCGTAACCCCTGCAATCAGGCCAACAGTAATAAGGGCAACATTTTTAAAAAATTGACGCATGTTTTGTGTAAACCTTAATCCAAGTAAAAATGATTGATTGGCTTGAGGTTGTCATCCAATTCATAAACGAGTGGCACACCATTGGGAACGTTGATTTCCATGATGTCGGTATCAGAAACCTGATCCAAGTACTTAATCAGTGAACGAATGCTATTGCCATGCGCTACCAAGAGAACCCGTTTATCGGCTTTTAAAGCTGGTGCGATGGAGTCATTCCAAAGTGGCAAAACACGTTCGACGTTGTCCTTGAGGCACTCACCTAGCGGGATGTCTGAAGCGCTTAGTTTTGAATAGCGACGGTCGTTTTGTGGATTGCGCGTATCTTCCGCCTCTAAGAGAGGTGGTCGGACATCATATGAGCGGCGCCAAATGTGTACCTGCTCATCGCCATACTGTGCTGCTGTCTCTGCCTTATTGAGCCCAGTGAGCGCGCCATAGTGGCGTTCGTTGAGTCGCCAGCTATGGACCACCGGAATCCACATGAGATCCATGGTGTCTTGAACATGCCAGAGTGTACGGATAGCGCGTCTTAGAACAGAAGTGTAGGCAACATCGAATTCATAGCCGGCTTTTCGGAGGTTTTCACCAGCAGCCAGTGCTTGCTCAGTGCCTTTGGGGGTTAAGTCGACGTCCGCCCAGCCAGTAAAGCGGTTTTCAAGGTTCCAGGCGGATTCGCCATGACGAATAAGGACAAGTTGTTTCATAGAGCCATTCTATAATCCGGTGATGAACTTTCTCACGCAAATTGATAATTTAGCGCTTATTGCCCTATTGGTAGTTTCGGGCGCGGCGCTTTTCCTGCCTACATTATCTACGCTTATTAGCGGAAAAGGCTTATCTCCCACTGAGGCGACCATTTGGATTAATCGCCGGAAGGCATATGTATTTGATTTGCGCCCGGAAGAGGCCTTTAAGTCAGGTCATTTGCCGGGTGCCAAGCTGGTATCGCCAGAGGCCTTATCGGTTAGCTTGGAAAAGATGAAGCTTGATCGCAAGCATCCGGTGGTGCTCGTTTGCGAGAATGGCGGCGAGTCCCGCAAGGCTATTGGAGAGATTCATAAACTTGGCTTTTCAGAGGTGGCAGCCCTACAAGGGGGCGTGCAAGCCTGGAAAGCTGCGATTTTGCCATTGGTTAAATAAGGATTTCTATGGCTCATGTCACGATGTACAGCACGCAAGTTTGCCCATATTGCATGATGGCGGAGAAATTGCTGCAGAAAAAGGGTGTCGACAAGATTGAAAAAATTCTGATTGATCGCGACCCTGCTCAGCGAGAGATCATGATGACTAAAACGGGTAGGCGGACAGTCCCCCAGATTTATATTGGGAATACCCATGTGGGCGGCTATGACGATTTGGCGGCCTTAGATCGTGCGGGCCAATTGGATCCGCTATTGGCGTGATGCCTTCAACATTTCATAAGAAAGTTAGTAATGACTGAAAATACTTCTGCTACAGCAACCCCAGATAGCGATGCATCTAAAGAGCCTGGCTTTCGCATTCAGCGAATCTATTTAAAAGATCTTTCATTAGAGCAGCCTAATGCGCCTCAAATTTTATTGGTACCAGCCGAACCCCAGATTGAAGTAGAGGTTGATGTGGCTGTTAATCGCTTGAGCGAAGGCATTTTTGAGGTTGCGTTGATTTCTACGGTGACCGCTAAAGTAGAGGCGAAAGTGCTCTTCTTGGTAGAGGTAAAACAAGCAGGTATTTTTGAATTCAGCAATATTCCACCAGAGCAAGTAGACCCCATGTTGGGGATTGCTTGCCCAACGATTTTGTATCCTTATCTGCGCTCCAATATTGCGGACATTATTAGTCGTGCCGGCTTCCAGCCAATTCATTTAAATGAAATCAATTTCCATGGCATGTATGAGCACCGTATTTTGCAGGCCCAGCAAGCCGCGTTGGATGAGGCCAAAGGAAGTCTTCCTAATTAGTTTTCTAGAATAGGCCAACAGATCATGAAGGTGACGCTGCTTGGAGCCGGTTCTTGGGGAACGGCTATGGCCGCTCAGGCGGCCCGTCATCTTGCTGATGCAGAAGTATGTTTGTGGTCACGCAGTCCTGAGCAGCTTGATGCCATTCGGCAGGCCGGGGAAAATAAAGACTATCTGCCAGGAACGGTGCTGCCCAAAAGCCTGCAGTTTGAGCCTCATTTTGATAAAGCTATTGAGCGACTTTCCTCAGATGATCTTCTGGTGATTGCTACACCGATGTCGGGTCTATCTGACACGATTGCCAAGGTCTTGCTGTTGGCAAAACACCCCCTTAATATTGTTTGGTTGTGCAAGGGTCTCGAGCCTGCCACGGCCCTATTGCCTCACCAGGTAGTTGAGCGCCAAGACCGCTTGCATAATCATGGTTTGCAGCATTCCTATGGTGCATTGTCGGGCCCTAGTTTTGCTCGAGAGGTTGGTGAAGGGATGCCCTGTGCCTTAACGATTGCCAGTAAATCTACTGCCTTGTGCGAAGTGGTACAGACGGCGTTTCATCATGGCAATATGCGAATTTATGCAAGCGATGATTTAATCGGTGTGGAGTTGGGCGGCGCCATTAAAAATGTGCTTGCTATTGCAGCCGGCATTGGTGATGGATTGGATTTGGGTTTGAATGCCCGTGCTGCCGTCTTAACCAGAGGGCTGGCTGAGATGATGCGCTTGGTGAAGGTGGCTGGTGGAAGACCTGAGACCTGTATGGGCTTGACTGGCGTAGGAGATCTCATCTTGACTGCGACTGGGGATCTTTCACGAAACCGTCGGGTGGGATTATTGTTGGCCGCCGGCAAGCCGCTCCCAGAAATTTTGAACGATTTAGGTCATGTTGCTGAAGGCGTACTGTGTGCTTCAGCAGTAGGTAATTTGGCAGCCCGCCTTGGTGTGGAAATGCCTATTACCGCGATGATGGGTGAGGTTTTAGCTGGTAAGTTATCACCGGCAGAGGCTGTGACCAAGTTGATGGGCCGTGATCCTAAGGTCGAAACTTAGTCACCCTGGCGGGGATATTATTCGCCATTTGCAAAGTCATGTTGGCGCCAGGCCTCGTAGACCACAATAGCCACCGTATTTGATAAATTGAGACTGCGACTGTTTTCTTGCATGGCTAAGCGCATACGGTTTGGGAAGGGAATGGAATCCCTAACCGCATCGCTAATTCCTTTGGTTTCAGATCCAAAAATAAAATAATCGTTTGGCAGGTAATGGCCCGCATGAAATTTCCCTGACCCTTTCGTGGTGAGGGCAAACATTCTCTCTGGTAAAGGCCTCTCATTTTGCAAAAATACATCCCAGCTGGAGTGAACCTTGACGCTGGCAAATTCGTGATAATCCAATCCGGCCCGACGCAACTTTGCATCCTCCATCGGAAATCCTAAGGGCTCAATCAGGTGGAGTTTGACGCCAGTATTTGCGCACAGACGAATGATATTGCCAGTATTGGGGGGGATCTCAGGTTCAACTAAAACAATATTAAACATAGGGTACTTGTGGTTGAGAGGGGCGGGCCGTTCGCAGTAAAACCCAATTAATGACTCGCGATACTCCATTGTCCTTCAGAATGCGGGCAATTTCATTGAGAGTTGCACCGGTGGTCATGACATCATCAAAAATCACAACGGATTGATTCTGCAGAGCTAAGAGATGGCGTGGATTGATATAAAACTGAGCGCGAATCGCCAATATGCGCTCTGCTTTAGTTGATAAGGCTTGCTGTTGCAGATGGTGTTGCCGTAATAAGGCATGCGCTAATTTTTCCATATGACCTCCAGTTTGAATGCGCCTAGCTATTTCCCAGCTCTGATTAAAGCCCCTGGTACATAGCTTCTCTTTACTAAGAGGAACTGGCAGGAGATAGCGCGCATCCTCACGTTGCAATGTTGTAGAGAAGAATTGGTTCCATGCGCTTGCTAGACCATGGGCATAAGCGAGCCGTTTTTGATATTTAAGAGCATGCAGTGCCGCTTGAAGTGGGCCGTCATATCGATCCAGGCAATATGTTTCATCAAAGTATGGCGGGTTTTCAGTGCACGGCATGCAGCGCTGCTGCTCTACTTCAGAGGCCTCTAAAGTGATCCCGCATTGTGAGCAGCACTCGTAATGAAACAGGGCCCTTTCAGCCAATTGCATGGCGCAGTTGCTACATAAACTCTTTTCCTGAAACACTTCACAGGCAATGCAGGAGGTTGGTAAAACCTTGGCACAGAAGCTGGTGTAGAAATGGCGTAATAAATTCATGGGGCGCTGAGTATACTGAGCAGATGACCCAAGCATTAAGATGGCTTCAGGATGAAATTGCAGATCGCATGCTGCAAAAGCTCGATATTGTTAAGCTTGTAGTACGCGACATACTGCTTATTCCGGATTTTCCGGGTCCACACGCTCGTCTTCTGCGCAAGCGTTTTCCGGGTGTACGCATATATAGTGCTTTAGAGCCGGGCATCCAAAAAAAGAGAGGGCTCAGTTCTGCGCTATCTCGCTGTTGGCGGCTGCTCTGCAAACAAGAGGTAGCAATCGATTTAGAGTCCTACCTAAAGGCTGGTCGAATCAACCTTCCCGATCACTCGGTTGACTTGGTTTTTAGCGATCTTCTTCTTCAAGATCTCCCAGACCCAAAGCTCTTCTTGCGTGAATGCTGGCGCGTTCTCCGAGAGGGAGGGTTGCTGACCTTTAGCTATTTGGGGCCTGATACCGGGAGAGAGCTAAGCGCGATGGCATTAGCCGGCATGAAGTATCAGCAATTGGTCAGCCCCTGGGATATGCATGACATGGGAGATGCCTTGGTGGCGGAGAGATTTTCAGATCCGGTTATGGATATGGAGCTTCTTACTTTGGACTACGAGGCGGATGCTGTCTTGTGGGCGGATGCGACAGCATTGGGTTTACTGGAGACCTCATCTGGTATTGCTGGAGAAATTCCTGGCTTACCCAAAAAATTAACTTTAGAAGTTATTTATGGGCATGCGTGGGCCATAGGGAAACACCTAGCAAAAGCACAAAATCAAGTTGCATATATTGATCTAAATCAAATCCAACGCAAGACCAGAAAAGACACTGCTTAAGTGTAAGTGCTCACTATCTTTTAAACCATTGCCAAGATTGGGTGGGGCCTGGTTTACCCGGTTTGTTGTGGAACTTAATTAACCCTATAATCGGCGCTGTAAGTGTTGGCTTGAGACCGCTTTTGGGACAGTTTGGGGCTGTTTGGCCGCAGATATTCACGACAATAAACAGAGAATAAGATGAATTTATTTGGAAAAGTCACTAGGGCTTCGCTCTATCTCGTAGCAGCTTTTGGCACTGCTTTGGCGCATGCCACTGAAAATATGCCAGGCGGACCTGCTGTCAACCAGCTGAACTTTACGCCTCCAGCTACCAAAATTATGCAAGAGATCCACTGGCTGCATTGGATGATGTTGATTATCTGCGCCGTGATCTTTGTGGCCGTTTTTGGGGTGATGTTTTATTCCATCTTGAGGCATCGTAAATCCCTGGGCGCCAAATCTGCCTCATTTCATGAAAGCACTACGGTTGAAATTATCTGGACTGTAATTCCGTTGCTCATCGTTATTGGAATGGCATTGCCTGCAACAAAAACAGTGGTGGCCATGAAGGACACGACGAACTCAGATATCACGATTAAAACCACCGGCTATCAGTGGAAATGGGGGTATGACTATATTAAGGGCGAGGGCGAAGGCATTAGCTTCTTGTCGACCTTGTCAACCTCTCGGGAAGCTATTAATAACTTAGCACCAAAGTCGAATACCTATCTCATGGAAGTTGATAATGAGCTAGTTGTGCCAGTCGGCAAAAAAATTCGCTTGATTACTACCGCTAATGACGTCATTCATTCATGGGCGATTCCTGCTTTTGGAGTGAAGCAAGATGCCATTCCTGGGTTTGTGCGAGACACCTGGTTTAAGGCTGAGGCTATTGGCACCTATCGCGGACAGTGTTCCGAATTGTGTGGTGCTGAACATGCCTTTATGCCAATTGTTGTCAAAGTGGTTTCCCAAGAGGATTACACCAACTGGGTAGCACAGAAGAAAAAAGAAATGGCTGCTGCAGCCGATGATCCAACCAAGGTGTACACCCTGGATGAGCAAAAAGAGCGTGGAGCAAAAGTATATGCAGCCAATTGCGCTGCTTGTCATCAGGCCAATGGCAAGGGCATGGGCACATTCCCAGCTTTAGATGGCAGCAAGGTGGTCAATGGGCCCAAAGAAGCTCAAATTCATCTTGTATTGAATGGAAAAAATGCGATGCCGAAGTGGTCTGGAGTGCTTTCTGATGGCGATATTGCAGCCGTCATTACCTATGAGCGCAACTCCTGGAGCAACAAAACGGGTGAGGTCATCCAAACCCAAGATGTAGCGAATGCGCACGCAGCCAATTAATACATTTATACAGATACCTTAAATCGGAGTAATCCATGAGCACAGCCTCTACCGCACACGATCATACACATGACGATCACACGCCACATGGGTGGCGTCGCTGGTTGTTCGCCACCAACCACAAAGACATCGGTACGATGTATTTGATTTTTTCCTTTGTCAGCTTATTAGCTGGTGGCACGATGGCGTTGGGTATTCGTCTGGAACTCTTCCAGCCTGGTTTGCAATTCTTCCGCCCGGAATTCTTCAATCAACTCACTACCATGCACGGTTTAGTGATGGTGTTTGGGGCGATCATGCCGGCATTTGTAGGCTTTGCGAACTGGATGGTTCCCTTGCAAATTGGCGCATCGGACATGGCCTTTGCTCGCATGAATAACTTTAGCTTTTGGATTTTGCCAGTGGCAGCTACCTTGTTATTGAGCTCCTTTTTGGCTCCCGGTGGTGCACCTGCAGGTGGCTGGACTATGTACGCTCCACTAACATCGCAGATGGGTCCTGGAATGGATATGGCTATTTTTGCGCTTCATTTATTGGGCGCATCATCCATCATGGGTTCGATTAATATCATTGTGACGATTTTGAACATGCGCGCTCCCGGCATGACATTGATGAAGATGCCAATGTTTTGCTGGACTTGGTTGATCACTGCTTACTTGTTAATCGCAGTGATGCCAGTGCTAGCCGGAGCCATCACGATGGTTCTGACCGATCGTCACTTTGGCACCAGTTTCTTCTCGGCAGTTGGTGGTGGTGACCCGATTATGTTCCAGCACATTTTCTGGTTCTTTGGGCATCCTGAGGTGTACATCATGATTCTGCCGGCATTTGGAATCATCAGTGAGATCATCCCTGCATTCTCCAGAAAAACATTATTTGGCTATAGCTCAATGGTGTATGCAACTGCATCCATTGCGATTTTGTCTTTCATTGTTTGGGCACACCATATGTTTGCTACTGGTATGCCGGTAACGGGCCAACTGTTCTTCATGTATGCCACGATGTTGATTGCTGTGCCAACAGGGGTGAAGATCTTTAACTGGGTTGCAACGATGTGGAGAGGGTCGATGACTTTTGAGACCCCGATGTTGTGGGCGGTTGGATTTATTTTTGTATTTACGATGGGTGGATTTACTGGCTTGATGTGCGCTATGGCGCCGATTGATATTGGCATTCAAGATACCTACTATGTGGTAGCCCACTTCCATTATGTTTTGGTAGCAGGCTCATTGTTTGCCATGTTTGCTGGTTTTTATTACTGGTGCCCTAAGTGGACTGGTTATATGGCTAATGAAACACGCGGCAAAATCCACTTTTGGACCTCTATCATTTTCTTCAACGTTACCTTTTTCCCAATGCATTTCTTGGGCTTAGCGGGGATGCCACGTCGTTACGCCGACTATCCTATCCAGTTTGCCGACTTCAATATGATCGCTTCTATTGGTGCGCTAGGGTTTGGTTTGTCGCAGGTGTACTTCTTGTTTTTCGTAGTGCTTCCTGCCTACCGTGGGCAGGGCGAGAAAGCTCCGATGAAGCCTTGGGATGGAGCCAAGGGTTTGGAATGGACAGTTCCTTCTCCTGCGCCTCACCATACCTTTGAAACACCACCTTCTGCTGAACAATTGCATGAAGCAGGAATTTAATTCCACCGCTAAAGAGGCCCTAGCTGCGAATAATCGCAGGCTAGGGATGATTCTTTTGAGCGTGGTGCTCATGTTCTTTATCGGCATTGTGCTTCGGCACAGTTTTTTTGGTTAGATCAACTGTTATTTATGGCTAACCTTCAATCCCTTAATCGCCAAATTTTGCTGAAGCTCCTCATTGCTGCGGTGATGATGTTTGGTTTTGGGTATTCCCTGGTGCCGATGTACAAAGCGATCTGCGAGGTTACCGGAATTAATGTGCTCACCAATAAAAATGATTATGGGGTGCGCGCCTATAGCGCCAATAAAGTTGGTAATACCCAGATAGATCGTTCGCGGCTTATCACGGTTGAATTTGATTCCAATAGTCATGGACCATTTTCATTTCATCCGCTGAAAAATTACCTGGAAGTGCATCCCGGCGAAATGACGCAAATTGATTATCAGGTTTCCAATAACATGGATCGTACTGTTCAAGCTCAGGCGATTCCCAGTTATGCCCCAAAAGTAGCAACTGAATACTTCACAAAGCTAGAGTGTTTTTGTTTTCAGCAGCAAACATTGGCAGCGCATGAATCTCGCAAGATGCCAGTGGTTTTTGTGATTGATGCTGGCTTACCTCAAGATGTTAAAACGATTACCCTCTCTTACACTTTTTTTGAGGTGGGTGCGGGCCAACAAGCGGTGCCCGCTGCGCCTAAATCAGGGGTGACTTTGTGAAGCAGAAAAGTTCATTTTTGCAATCGATGATTGCGGTGCTATGGGCTTTCTTGGGTGTCCGTAAAAAATCCGGACTGCAGGATGATGTTGCGTCGCTAAGTTTTGTACATATTATTGTTGCGGGAGTATTGGGAGCCTTAATTTTTATGACCATACTCTTATTGGTAGTAAAAGCTGTTGTGTCCCATTGATTATTTTTTGATTGAATAGAGAGAATACGATGTCATCCAATTCAACCCCACATTATTTCGTACCTGGACTATCGTCACATCCAGTCATGGCGGCCATAGGCTTAAGCGCCTTTGGCTCTGGCATGGTGGGATGGGTCAATCACACAAGCTGGGGTGGCCCGCTGGCAGTGGCTGGAACCTTATGGGTATTGTTTGTTCTCTACCATTGGTTTGGAGACACTATCGCAGAATCGAATTCTGGAAAGAATGGCGTTAACGTTGATATTTCTTATCGCTGGTCAATGGCATGGTTTATTTTTTCTGAAATCATGTTCTTTGGCGCATTCTTTGCGGCCTTGTTTTATGCGCGTAATATTGCGATGCCGTGGATGGGTGACGTGGAAAGCAAATTGTTGTGGCCAAACTTCACAGCCGTCTGGCCTAATGCTGGCCCGGCTGGATTGGTCCAGAAATTTGCCACTATGGGGCCATGGCCTATTCCAACAATTAACACCTTATTGCTCTTGTCTTCCGGTGTTACCGTAACGTATGCACACCATGCTCTTCGTGAGAATCACATGAAGAAGGCTATTATTGGTTTAGCGGCAACCGTTAGCCTGGGCTTTATTTTCTTGTGCTTCCAGGGTTTTGAGTACTACCATGCTTACCATGAGCTCAATTTGAAGTTGACTTCTGGTATTTATGGCTCAACCTTCTTTATGTTGACCGGATTTCATGGCTTCCACGTTTTCTTGGGCGGCACGATGTTGGCAATTGTCTTGCGTCGCGCAATTCGCGGAGACTTTACAGCCGAGCACCATTTTGCATTTGAGGGCGCCGCTTGGTATTGGCACTTTGTTGATGTGGTCTGGCTTGGGCTCTATATTGCTGTGTATTGGATGTAATATTCATCAATGGTCGGGGCTTTAAGCCCCGATTCTTTTATGGTCTTTATGTTAGTTGACTCCGACCTTGATTCCGGTTGCATCGATTAGGCCAAAATAATGGGCAACGAGGATGCCGATGAATAGTGCGATAGAAAGACCGATACGAAGCATGAGCGAATGAATCATTCTTGAGCTGCTCCCCTTGTCTTTCATCATAAAAAATAGGGCGCAGCCTAAGCTGCCTACAATCATTAGCAATCCAATTCCAATAACCCATTTCATAGTCGATCCTTCTTGAATATATTTACTAGCCTGATTGGCTCCCGTTTAGTTGCTACTGTATCAGCCATTCTAGTAATAGCTGTTGGTTGCGCTGCGGGGGTCTGGCAGCTGGATAGAGCGCATCAAAAGATTGCCTTGGCCAGCAGTATGGCTGCCCACCAACAACTTCCCCCATTGGTTTTAAATGGACATGCTTGGACCTTGGATGATGTGAATGAGCGTCGCATCACGGTTACGGGGCGCTATCTTCCCACGGAAACAATTTGGCTCGATAACCGGCCGCGCCCAGTACCGGCAGATGGAAGTGAGGCTGTTGCTCAGTCGGGTTTTTATGTGTTGACGCCCTTACAGCTGGAGGGTACACAAGAGGTGGTGTGGGTGAATCGCGGTTGGGCCCCGCGCAATAATGAGGACCGGACCCAGCTGCCTCCCGTCAGTACTCCTGCTGGCATGGTAACGGTCGTGGGCATTGCTCTGGCCAATCCTGGAAAGGTATTTGCGTTAGGTAAAAACGAGGGCCCTATCACGCGACCAAGAATTGAGCAAAATATGGATCTGGAAAAGGAGTCACATTTGCATGCGTGGAAGCAAATCCCTTTTATTGTGCGAGAGATTAACAG
>Ga0316226_1001971_pt1 | contig 20437 bp, 14 predicted proteins | sample TBH18017metaG_FD_206009 | JGI IMG/M metagenome (GOLD analysis project Ga0316226, IMG submission 206009) | Freshwater microbial communities from Trout Bog Lake, Wisconsin, USA - TBH18017 | ecosystem: Environmental > Aquatic > Freshwater > Lake > Hypolimnion/Profundal zone | place: USA: Wisconsin...
GATCGCCTCGGGAGTGGCCGTCACGGTCGCCGGCGGCGGCGACACGGTCGCCGCCGCGCGCCGGTTCGGGCTCGAAGGGCGCCTCACGCACGTCTCGACCGGCGGCGGCGCTTCGATGGAGTTCCTGGAGGGGAGCGCGCTCCCCGGAGTGGAGGCACTGATGGACCGTGGGGGCAGCTCGCCGGCCGGGCGCAGGCCTGTGATGGCCGGCAACTGGAAGATGTACAAGACGCGCGCCGCCACGGCGGCGTACCTGCGGGAGTTCGTGCCGCTGGTCAAGGGAGTGGACGACCGCGACATCGTGATCTGCCCGCCGTTCACCGACCTCGAGACGGCACTCGCCGAGAGCGCCGGCTCCAACGTCGCGATCGGCGCCCAGACGATGGCGGCCGCCGACGAGGGCGCCTTCACCGGCGAGGTCTCGCCGGAGATGCTGCTCGACCTCGGCGTGCCCTGCGTCGTGCTAGGCCACTCCGAACGCCGCCAGTACTACAACGAGAACGACGCCGACCTGGCGAAGAAGGTCCGCGTCGCCCTCGACAAGGGGCTGCGCCCGATCCTCTGCTGCGGCGAGACGCTGGAGGAGCGCGAGGCCGGCCAGACGGAATCGAAGGTGCGCGGCCAGGTGAGCGCCGGGCTGGCCCAGGTCGGCCAGGCGGAGGCCGCGCTGGTCACCGTCGCCTACGAGCCGATCTGGGCGATCGGCACCGGCAAGACGGCCACGCCCGAGATGGCGCAGGAGACCGTCGCCGTCGTGCGTGAAGCGCTGCGCGACTCGTTCGGCGACGCCGCCGGCGCCGTGCGCATCCTGTACGGCGGCAGCGTCAAGAGCGGCAACATCGACGCGCTCATGGCGCAGCCTGACATCGACGGCGTCCTCGTCGGCGGCGCGAGCCTCGACGCGCAGGAGTTCGCGCGCATCGTGCGCTTTCGGGAGCCCGTGTGACGGAGGCCCCGGCGGACGCGGCCCGGCGCGTGCCGGGCCCCGGCGATCCACGGTTGTCGCCCACGGGCCGCGTCCAGCGGCCCGTGGTGCTCATCGTCCTGGACGGGTGGGGCTGCGCGCCGGCGGGGCCGGGCAACGCGATCACCTTGGCCGACACCCCGGTGTTCGACCGGCTCGAGGCCGAGTACCCGCACGGGGAGCTCGAAGCGTCTGGCCCGGCAGTGGGACTGCCGCCGGGCCAGATGGGCAACTCGGAGGTCGGCCATCTCAACATCGGCGCCGGCCGCGTCGTCTACCAGGACCTCACGCGCATCACCAAGGCGATCGCCGACGGCGACTTCTTCCGCAACGCGGTCCTGGTGCAGGCCTGCGACAAGGCCGCCGGAAGGGGAGCCGCGCTGCACCTGATGGGTCTCGTGTCCGGGGGCGGCGTGCACAGCGACCTCGGTCACCTCGTCGCGTGCCTGGAGCTCGCGGCGCAGCGCAACGTCGAGCGCGTCATCGTGCACGCCTTCCTCGACGGCCGCGACACGCCGCCGCAGAGCGCCAAGGGCTATCTCGCCGAGGTCCAAGAGCACATGGACCGCCTCGGCGTCGGCCGCTTCGGCGTGATCTGCGGCCGCTACTACGCGATGGACCGTGACACGCGCTGGGACAGGATCAGGCTCGCCTATGACGCACTCGCATACGGCGAGGGCTTCTTCGCCGCGGACGCGCCGGCGGCGGTGGACGCCGCCTACCGGCGCGGCGAGACCGACGAGTTCGTGCGCCCCACGATCGTCGCGCCCGAGAGCGAGCCGCTCGTGCGCGACGGCGACGTCTGCCTGTTCTTCAACTTCCGGCCCGACAGGACCCGTGAGCTCACGCGCGCCTTCTTCGAGAAGGACTTCGCCGGCTTCGACCGCGGTGCCCATCCACCGGCCGTTGACTTCGTCACGATGACCGAGTACCAGAAGGAGTTCCCCCTGCCGGTCGCCTTCCCGCCCGACCGGCCGGTCCACGTCCTCGCCAACGTGCTCGCCGAACACGGCCTGCGCCAGCTGCACATCGCTGAGACCGAGAAGTACGCCCACGTCACGTTCTTCTTCAACGGGGGCGTGGAGGCCAAAGTGGAGGGGGAGACGCGCATCCTCGTGCCGAGCCCGCGGGACGTGCCGACCTACGATCTCAAGCCCGCGATGAGCGCCTACGGCGTCACCGACGAGCTCGTCGCGGCTCTCGAGAGCGGCGCGTGCGAGTTCGTGGTCGTCAACTACGCCAACGCCGACATGGTCGGCCACAGCGGCGTGATCTCCGCCGCGGTCGCCGCGGTGGAGGCGGTCGACGCCTGCCTCGGGCGCGTCACGGCGGCAGTCGCGCGCGCCGGCGGCGTCTGCCTCATCACCGCTGATCACGGCAACTCCGACCATATGCTCGAGCCGGACGGCAGCCCCAACACGGCGCACAGCACGAACCTGGTGCCGTTCATCGCCACCGCCGCCGGGACGCGCGCGCGCGCCGGCGGCCGTCTGTGCGATCTGGCGCCGACGGCGCTCGCCTTACTGGGCATCGCCCAGCCGGGCGAGATGACCGGCGCCGTCCTGCTAGAACCGGCCCCCTGACGCGCATGCCTCAGGGCGGCCTGTTGTTGAATGGTGGACTTGATGCAACAATGGTGGCCGTCTATGCGTCAAAGTCGAGAGTCTGAAGGGGTATCCACGTGCTGAACGGCATTCTCATCGTCATCTTCCTCATCGAGTGTGTCCTGCTGGTCGTCCTTATCCTGCTGCACTCGGGCAAGGATGCCGGCATGGCGAGCATCACGGGCTTCTCGTTCGCCTCCTCGGCGAGCGTCATGGAGCGTAACCTCACGCGCTACACGATCATCACCGGCGTGACGTGGTTCGTCACCGCGTTCCTGCTCGGCTGGAGACTCGGCTGACGGCGGCTCCTGTTGCCAGACGTGTACACGAGCCGATGAGTCGACTAAAGTGCTCACGAGCGCAAGGGGAGGTGCGAACCAGGGGCTGACAGTGGGTCCGAGAGCTCCCCGTGCTGACGGCGATTCCCTTGGGGGGGACGCCGAGGGGAAAAGTGCTTGCCATCCTAAGGAGGTCACATTGAGCAGACGCAACCGGAGGTGGGTCGGCCTCGTCGCATTGGTCGCCACCCTCATCGTCGCGGGGCTGGTCATCGCAGCCTGCGGCAGCAGCAGTTCCTCCAGCAGCAGCAGTCCCAGCTCGGCCGGTACTCCCAAGGCGGGCGGCACCTTCACCTTCCCGCTCGGTTCCGACCCGATCAGCATCGAGCCACTGAACCTGCAGGAGGTCGACGCCAACTACGTCGCGCATCAGGTGTTCCAGTCGCTCTACAAGATCGCGAAGCTGCCTGATGGCAGCTGGGGCACGGTGCCAGACTTGGTGGCGAAGACCGTCATGAGCCCCGACGCGAAGACCTTCACGTTCACCCTCAAGCAGGGCATCACCTTCGCTCCGCCCGTGAACCGTGAAGTCACGGCTCAGGACGTCGTCGACGACTGGAACTACGTGCTCGACCCCGCGCACAAGTCGGTCACCGCTGCCTACGACTTCCAGGACCTTGCCGGCCTCGACCCCAAGACCGGCATGGCTTTCGCTGGCCGTAAGGTCAGCAGCCTCAAGGTGCTCAGCAAGTACTCCTTCCAGGCGCAGCTGAATCAGCCGTTCTCTCAGTTCACGACGACGCTCGTAAGCAACGCGAGTCAGGTCTTCCCCGCCGACTACGCCAAGAAGGTCGGACTGCAGGCTTTCGCAAACAAGCCGGTCGGCACCGGCCCGTACATGGTCCAGTCATGGGTCCACAACCAGGGGATCACGCTGGTGAAGAACCCGAACTACTGGAACAAGTCCGCCACGTCGCCCAACTCGGCGGGGCCGGGGTATGTTGACGAGATCAGCTTCCCGGTCTACCAGACCGCGAGCACCTCTTACCTCGCCTTCCAGAAGGGCACGCTCGATGCATCCATGATCCCGACGGGGAGCTGGATCGCGGCGCAGAACTTGCCCAACGTGAAGAGCGGCCAGTGGAGCGCCATTGCGTACCCGAACTCCGGAGTGCAGTTCATCGCTGTGACGATGAACAAGCAGCCGCTCGGAGGGGCACAGAACCTCAAGCTGCGCATCGCCCTCATGTACGCCACCGATCGCATCTCGGTCTGCAATATCGCCCAGCAGGGCGTCATGATCCCGAACGACCAGTTCGTGCCCCAGACCATGCCGGGCTACAAGCCGGGGCTGAACCCCTATCCGTACGATCCGGCCAAGGCCCAGCCAGAACTGGACCAGTTCACAGCCGCCGGCGGCAAGATCCCGGCAGCCATCCCCTATTCCTACAACCAAGGCTTCGGCGCCGACAAGAACGCCCAGGTGCTGGTCGCCGGTTGGCAGAAGGCCATGCCGTCGCTGAACTTCACGCTTCATGCCGAGAACACCAACACCTTCTTCACGGACATCAACAACAACAAGGTTGCGGGGATGTACCGCTACGGGTGGAGTGCCGACTGGCCGTCCATCGACGACTTCATCTACCTGTTCACGACCAAGGGCGGGGTCTACGGCAGTGGCACCCGGTACAGCAACGCGGAGGTCGACAAACTGTTCAATGAGGCTCGCGCCGAGACCGACACCCAGAAGGCCTACGCCCTCTACAACCAAGCGGAGGCGCTCGTCCTCAAGGATGCGCCCTGTCTGCCGGTGTTCACCTACCGCGACCCCTGGATCTCCAACGACGCCAAGGTCGGCGGATTCTTCGAGAACCCGTATTCGATGATCAACATGTGGGATGTCTGGGTCAAATAGGATTGCGTTGCGGTTGCCCGCTCGCGGGTGACTGAGTAGACTTCAGACAAGTGTGCGAGACGGCCCGCATCGTCAGGTGCGGGCCGTCTCGCAGGTACATCGACCCAAGGCAGGGGCGACGCGTGATACTGAGGCACCTCGCGTGAGGGCGCGCCGGTGATTAGCTACATCATCAGGCGGCTGTTCCAGCTGGTCCTCGTCCTGTTCGGCGTCACGCTGATCACGTTTTCGATGCTCAAGCTCGTTCCTGGCGACCCGGCGGTGGCCCTTGCAGGCAAGGGCGCGACGCCGTCGCGCGTGGCCTTTGTGCGCCATGAGTACGGCCTCGATCGGCCGTTCTACGTGCAGTACTACAGGTACGTCGAGCGTCTCTTCCACGGCGATCTTGGGACGTCGATGTACACGGGCCGCCCGGTCTCTCAGATGATCGTGCAGGCGGCGCCGGTCACCATCCAGCTGGCCATCGCGGCGGTGCTCATCGAATTACTGGGCATCCCCTTGGGTGTGTACTCGGCGCTGCGGCAGTACACGGTATGGGACACGACGCTGACCACCTTGGCGCTGCTGATCTGGGGAATCCCGGTGTTCGTGCTCGGCTACTTCGCCCTATATGTGTTCGGCCTCAAACTGAACCTCTTGCCCATCGGCGGGGTGGGTCCCATGATCTTGGGAGTCGTCCCGGATGGCTGGCAGAGCTTCAAGACTCTCATCCTGCCGGCGTTCACGCTCGGCATCATCGAGGTGGCATACATCTCGTACATGCAGCGGGCGTCGATGCTTGAGGTCTCGCGCTCCGACTTCATCCGCACTGCGCGCGCCAAAGGCCTCAGTGAGCGCCGGGTCATCTGGGGTCATGGGTTCAAGAACGCCGTCATCCCCGTGATGACTGTCGCGGGTATCGACCTGGGAGCCCTTATCGGCGGCGCTATCATCACCGAGACGGTGTTCAACCGGCCCGGCATCGGCCTGATGATCTATGAGGCGATCAACCAGCGCGACATCGCGGTCATCGCCGGTGGCGTGCTGTTCGCCACGTTCTTCTTCGTGTTCGCTAATCTCCTCGTTGACCTCGGCTACGCCTGGGTCGACCCTCGCGTGAGGCTGGAGGACTGAAGGTGCCTGACTGGGACGAGGAGAAGCAGGCCGAGCGTGACGTCTACGGGACGGAGGTAACGCAGGTCGAGACCGTTGACGCACGACGCGGTGGCGAGTTCGTCGACGAGGAGATTGAGACCTCTGCCAAGCCGCTTGGCCTGTGGGCCGATACCTGGCGTCGCCTTAGGCGCAACAAGCTGGCCCTCGTGGGTCTCGGGATCATCATCGCTTTCATGATCGTCGGCAGCGTCGAGACGGTCTTCTATCAGGCGCACTGGCACGTGCGCGTGAGCGCGAGCACGAGGCCCGAGGATCCGGGGTATCTCGCGCCCTACGATCCGAACCAGGTCGACTATGGGCTCACGCCGCAAGGTATCGGCTCGCCGCCGTCGTGGAAGCATCCCTTCGGCACCGACTTCCTAGGGCGGGACGTCCTATCGCGAACGCTCATCGCCACCCGCATCGCGATGCTCGTCGGCATCATCGCCGTGGCCATAGCACTCACGATGGGCCTGCTGCTGGGGCCGATCTCGGGGTACTACGGCGGCGCCATCGACTCCGTGATCATGCGCATCGCCGATATTTTCTTCGCGTTCCCGTACATCCTGTTCGTGCTGCTCATCATGAGCGTGCTGGGCCAGGGCTTTCAGAACGTCTTCATCGCCATCGGCGTGCTGGGATGGGCTACGTTCGCGCGCATCGTGCGCGGCCAGATTCTCAGCGTCAAGACGATGGAATACGTCGAGGCTGCTCGCGCCCAAGGCGCCAGCGACCTGCGCATCATCTTCCGCCACGTGCTGCCCAACAGCATGGCGCCGGTCTACGTGGCCGTGGCGATGGCCATCGGCGGTGCCATCGCCACCGAGGCGGCGCTGAGCTACCTCGGGATTGGCGTCCAGCCGCCGAACTCGTCCTGGGGGCTCATGATTTCTGACTCCGTGCAGTATCTCGCGGCTGGCAACTGGTGGTGGCTGCTGTTCCCCAGCCTCGCCCTCATTGCCACGGTCTTCGGCTTCATCTCATTCGGGAACGGCCTGCGCGACGCCACCGACCCCAAGCTGAAGGAATAGGGATGGCCGAGCGCCTCCTCGACGTAAAGGATCTCTCGACGCAGTTCTTCACGCACGCCGGCATCGTCAAGGCCGTCAACGGAGTCAGCTTCACACTCGACCGCAACGAGACCATCGGCATCGTCGGCGAGTCCGGCTCGGGCAAGACCGTCGCCGCCCTGTCGCTCATGCGCCTCATCCCGGACCCGCCCGGAAAGGTCGTCGAAGGCTCCCTGATGCTCGGCGAGCGCAACCTGCGCACGATCAGCGACGACGAGATGCGCGCCGTGCGCGGCAACGACATCGCGATGATCTTCCAGGACCCGATGACGAGCCTGAACCCGGTCATGAAGATCGGCAAGCAGATCGCCGAGGCCATCACGCTGCATCAGGACAAGTCCAAGCGCGAGGCGTGGAAGATGGCCATCGACCTGCTGGCGCGCGTCGGCATCCCGGACGCGCCCAAGCGCGTCGATCAGTATCCGTTCGAGTTCTCCGGCGGCATGCGCCAGCGCGCCATGATCGCCATGGCGATCAGCTGCAACCCGGACATCTTGATCGCCGACGAGCCTACGACGGCGCTGGACGTCACCATCCAGGCGCAGATCATCGACGTCGTGCGCGAGATGCAGGCCCAGTTCAGCTCCGGCGTCATCCTCATCACGCACGACCTCGGCGTGATCGCCGAGATCGCCGACAAGGTAATGGTCATGTACGGCGGGCGCACGGTGGAGTACGGACCCGTAGACGAGATCTTCTACAACGCCCACCATCCGTACACGTGGGGCCTGCTGGCCTCGCTGCCGCGCCTCGACGCCTCCGAGAAGGAGCGGCTCACGCCGATCAAGGGGCAGCCGCCGAACCTCATCACGCTGCCCGATGGGTGCCCGTTCACGGTCCGCTGCCCGTACCGGCGCCCGGAGTGCCGCGACGATTGGCCGGAACTCGAGATCGTCGGTGCCGCGCACGGCGTGCACTGCTGGGTGCCGGTGGAAGAGCGCCAGGGGCTGCGCGTCCAGTTGCCGCACTTCAAGGAGTCGGTCATATGAGCCTGCTCGAAGTGCGCGACCTCAAGAAGCACTTTCCCATCCGCACGGGGGTGTTGAAGCGCACCACGGGGTGGGTGTACGCCGTCGACGGCGTGAGCTTCGAGGTCGAGAAGGGCGAGACCATGGGTTTGGTCGGGGAGAGCGGCGGCGGCAAGTCTACCGTCGGCCGCACCGTCCTTCGCCTCACCGAGGCCACCGCGGGCGAGGTCACGTTCGAGGGCACGGACGTCATGAAGGCCTCGCGTGGCGAAATGCAGAAACTCCGCCGCGACATGCAGATCGTCTTCCAGGACCCGTTCGCGTCGCTCAACCCGCGGATGCGCATCCGCGACATCGTTGGCGAGGCGCTCGATATCCACAAGATCGGCACGCAGGCTGAGCGCAAGAGGCGGGTCGCTGAGCTGCTCGAGACGGTCGGGCTCAACGCCGAGCACGCTGAGAGGTATCCGCACGAGTTCTCCGGCGGCCAGCGCCAGCGCATTGGCATCGCCCGCGCGCTGGCGCTCAACCCCAAGCTGATCGTGCTCGACGAACCGGTCAGCGCCCTCGACGTGTCCATCCGCGCGCAGGTGCTCAACCTGCTAGAGGACCTGCAGGACGAGTTCGACCTCACCTTCATGTTCGTCTCTCACGACCTGTCGGTCGTCAAGCACATCTCGGACCGGGTCGCCGTCATGTACCTCGGCAAGATCGTCGAGATCAGCGACAGCAAGGTGCTGTACGACTTCCCGCAGCACCCATACACCGAGGCGTTACTCTCGGCGGTGCCCATCCCGGACCCGCACACCGAGCGTTCGCGCCGGCGCATCGTCCTCGAGGGCGACGTCCCGAGCCCTGCGAACCCGCCCAAGGGCTGCGTCTTCCACCCGCGCTGCCCGCGTGCCCAGGAGATCTGCACCACCGCCATGCCGCGGCTGGTCGCGACTCCCGGCGCCGACGCCGGCGAGCGTCACCAGGTCGCCTGCTACTTCCCGGCGCGCTTCGCAGAGGGCAAGCGCCGCGTCGATGACATGCCGTTCCGTGATGCGCTTCCGCAGGAGCAGGACTAACGCTCTCCCGCGTCTTCGGTCCGCTCGGTCTCGCGGCATGATCCGGTCGTCGGGGCTCCATCTCCACGTGGTCCTTCTGGCGACTTTCGTCGCGCTCACGCTCTTCCTGCCCGCGTGCGGCGGCTCCGCCGCTCCCTCGTCCTCGTCGACGGCCGACTCCGTCGTCGGGGTCGTGAATGGGCACGTCCTGCACGCCAGCGACGTCGCCGTCGTGCTCGCCGAGCGACGCCTCATTGGCCAGACGCCGGCGGAGGCGTTCGAGGAGGCCGTCGAGCGTGAGCTAATTCGGCAGGAAGCCGCGCGCCTCGGCGCGAGCGTGTCCACCGCCGTGGTCAACAAGCGCATCGCCGACCTCACCACCCAGATGGGCGGGGCGGCGCCGCTCAAGAAGCTGCTGGCGACGGCGAAGATGACGCCGGCGCAGCTTCGGCGCAGCATCGCGGACGGGCTTCTGCGCGAGAACTTGCAGAACCTTGAGTATCCTGGGATCGTCGCCAGCCCGGCCGCGGTCCGCCGATACTACGTGGACCACCTCGCGGGCGGGTTCACTCGCGCGGCGGCCGTCCATCTCGGCACTATCCTGGTGCGCACGCGCGGCATCGCGGAGAACGTGCTGATGCGGCTCGCGCAGCACTACACGTTTGCGCAGGTGGCCGAGGATTTCTCGGTCGACCCCGCGGGCAGATCGGATGGCGGGGACCAGGGCTGGGTGCTCATGAGCTCGCTGCCTCCGTCGCTGGCCAAAGCCGTGCGCGCGAGCAAGTCATCAGGAATCATTACCAGGCCGATCGCTGGGCCCGGCGGCTGGTACGTCGCCGACATGATGGCGTTCCGGCCGGCCAAAGTGATGCCGTACTCTCAAGTGCGCGCTCGCTTGAGTGCTGAACTCACGCGAGTCAAGCGCGCCAGGGCTCTCGAGGTCTGGCTCGCCAAGGCCCGAAAGGCCGCGTCCATCCAGGAGAAGTAGTCCCGCCGGCTCCCCGCCGGCGAGTGGCCGGCTTGCTATACTCGCCGGCGGAGATTTCAAAGAGGAGGCATCCGGTGCGCAATGCTCTCATACTGCTGGCGGTCGTCGCACTCGCCATTATCACGGCCGGTGCCATCAATCACTCTGTCGCCGTCGATGTCGACTGGGTCGCTGGTACCTGGAGAGCAGTGTCCCTGTTCTGGGTCGCGGTGACGGTGGCAGCCATCGTGTTCACTTCCGGGCTGGCCGCCGCGTTGCTCGGGCGAGCGGGAGCGCTGCGCGTCCAGCGCAGGCTGGAGACCGAACTCGACACCACCTATCGGCGTGTGCGCGAGCTCGAAGCGGGATCCCCGGTGGCCCAGACCGCAGGCCGAGGCTCTCCCTCTGTGCCGATCGCTGCCGCGATAGCCCAGGGCGCATCGCGCAAGGCGGCCTCTTCGCAGGGGCCGTCTCTCGGCACGCCGTCCCGTGAGTGCTCACCCGGCGCTCAGACGGCGGTCACGGTCGTCGCGGCCAACGGCTCGGCGAAGGTCACCCAGGTATTGCCGGCGACGAGCGTGCCAGGCACGGACGCGCCCGCTGCGACTGGCGTCGCCAGCGAGAGCGATGGTGCGGGCGACGATGCTCCCGGACAGAGCTGATCCGGGCATTGCTGCCTTGAGGAAGGGCTTGCTCAGCGAGCTTGGCCGGAAGTCGTGCGGCCTCGTCGTAGTGGCTGCCATCGTCGTCGCCGGCCTTGCCGCTGGAGGATGCGGCAGCCGCGGCCCTTCGTCGGCCAGCAGCAGCCCAGCCGTCGCGACCACACCCGTGCCGGGTGGCACCTACGACTTCCCGCTCTCCGCTGAGCCGATCGGCATCGAGCCCCTGGACGTCCAGGAGTCGGCAGGAGCCCAGGTCGAGCATCAGTGCTTCCAGGGCCTCTACGTCCTCAGGCAGGACGCCGACGGAGTGACTTCGGCCGTTCCCGACCTGGCGGCTGGACCGCCTGAGGTCAACTCGAACGCTACGGTGTTCACTTTCTCGATCAAGCATGGCGTCAAGTTCGCCCCGCCCGTCGGGCGTGAAGTGACGGCTCAGGATTTCGTCGACTCGTGGACGTACAACGCGACGGCGGCGAACCAGGCGGCCACGGTGTACGTCCTGGCGCCCATCGTCGGCATCGACTCCGCCACCGGCTACGTCGGCAAGGGCGGTCTGAGCGGCGTAAAGGCACTGGACCGATACACCCTCCAGGTCACGCTGAAGTACCCGTTCGCTGACTTCCCGGCGACCCTCGTCCATCCCATCACGCACGTGTTTCCGGTGGGCTACGCCGAGAGGATCGGGGCGAAGGCGTTCTTTGACAAGCCGGTCGGCAGCGGCCCGTACATGGTCCAGCAGTGGATTCACAACGAGTCCATCACACTGGTCAGGAATCCGGACTACTGGAACAGAAGTCACTCCAGCAACTCAGCTGATCCAGGCTGGGTCGATACCGTCAGCATGCCGATCTACACCGATATCGCCAGCGAATGGCAGGCCTTCAAGAAGGGATCCCTCGACTACAGCGACGGCGTGCCGGCCGGCAGCGTGCGCGCGACGGAACACAGCGCCGACGTCAAGAACGGCACTTGGACGGCCAAGTCGTATCCGAGCACGAGCGTGTGCTTCCTCAGCGTCGCCATGAACCAGCCGACGCTCGGCGGCCCCAGCCAGGGTGCGGCCACCCTGCCCATCCGCGCGGCCCTCAACTACGGCGCCGACCGCGCGGCAGTGTGCAGCATCGCGACCGAGGGTGTCTCAATCCCGTCTGACGAGATCGTGCCGGCCACGATCCCGGGCTACGAGCCGGGCCTCAATCCATATCCTTACGATCCCATCAAGGCTCAGTCCGAGCTCGACAAGTTCACGGGAACGCTTCCGAACAGCATTCCGTACTGGTTTGCGAACGGCACGAGTCAGGACCAAGTCGCCCAGGTGCTCCAGGCCGGATGGTCGAAAGCGACGCCGAGACTCTCCTTTGCGCTCCACGGCTTCGAGACCAACGCCTACTGGACGTTGTGCGGGCAGGGCAAGGCGCCGGCGCTCTTTCGCATGAGCTGGGTCGCCGACTACCCGTCGATCGACCAGTTCATCTACCTGTTCACCACTCAGGGCGGTAAGGACGATAGCTTGAGCCGCTACAGCAACCCTCAGGTCGATAGGCTCTTCCGCCAGGCCCGTGGCACGCTCGACCCGACGACCCGCAACGCGCTCTATAATCAAGCCCAGTCGCTCATCCTCAGGGACGCGCCGTGCGTGCCGGTCTACGCTTCCCGCGACTTCCGTGTCACCAACAATCGCATCGGTGGCTTCTCCTACAACGCGTTCGGCTTGGTCGACATGTGGAACGTGTGGGTGAAGTAGGGTCGCCGCGACCGTGTCGGGCGCATCCGTCGGCGCGGCGCGATACAGTCGTCGGGTGATGACCGCGTGAGAGAACAGCCAGATTGGCGCGTCGCGCCCGCACCCTACGCGCTCGTCCGCGAGCTCGCCTTGGGGGTGGGCGTCAGCGAGGCGATGGCTCAGGTGCTTGTCCGCCGCGGCTTCGTCGATGCGCAGACGGTCTCCGCCTTTCTTCATCCGGACTACCGTGTCCATGATCCGTACCTGATGCCCGGCATGCGCGAAGCGCGCAGGCGGATCGACCGGGCACTGCAGCGCGGCGAGCCCATCGCCGTTCACGGGGACTACGACGCCGACGGCATCACGGCGACGTTCCTGCTCGTCAGTGTGCTGCGACAGCTGCAGGCCGACGTCCGCTGGCACCTGCCCAACCGCTTCTCCGAGGGCTACGGGGTGTCGGCGACGGCGGTCGAGGAGCTTGCGGCTGCCGGCGTCAAGCTCCTGATCACGGTGGACTGCGGGATCTCGGCGCGCGTCGAGGTGGCGCGCGCCGTCGAGCTCGGCATGGACGTCATCGTCACCGATCACCACGAGATCGCCGGTGAGGTGCCGGACTGCATCGTCGTCACGCCCAAGCTGCCCGGCTACCCGTGCGCGGACCTCGCCGGCGTGGGCGTCGCCTTCAAGCTCGCGCACGCGCTGCTCGAGGAGCCGGGGGAGGAGCTCGTCGAAGTGCCGCTCGCGTTGCGGCCGCTGGCCGACGTCGTTGCGGTCGGGACGGTCGCCGACATCGTGCCGCTCACCGGGGAGAACCGCGTGCTCGTGTCGATCGGCCTCGGCCGCCTGCGCAGCTCACCAAGGCCGGGGCTCGCGGCGCTGATGGAGGTCGCGGGCGTCAAGCCGGGCTCCGTCAACGCCGGCACGGTCGGGTTCCGCCTCGGTCCGCGTCTCAACGCCGCCGGACGCCTGGAAGACGCGTCGCTCGCGCTCGAGCTGCTCGACTGTGCCGACCGAGAGAGCGCGATGCCGCTCGCCCTCAGGCTCAACGAGCTCAACCACGAGCGCCAGGCGATCGAGGCGGCGATCTTCCAGCAGGCCTGCGAACAGGTGCCGGACCCGCCGCCGGCGGCGCTCGTGTTTTCGGCGCCCGGCTGGCACGAGGGCGTGGTCGGTATCGTCGCCTCGCGCGTCGGGGAGCGCTTCAATCGGCCCACGATCATGCTCAGCGAGGACGGCGAGGAAGCCAAGGGCTCCGGTCGCAGCATCCCCGCCTTTGACCTGCTCGCTGCCGTCGACGCCTGCTCGGAGCATCTCCTGAGCTACGGCGGTCACCGCGCCGCCTGCGGCATGCGCCTGCGCACGGCGGATGTGCCGGCGTTCCGCGACGCCTTCACGGCCGCCGCGGCGGCGGCTCTTGGCGACGCCGACCTGCGCCGCCGTCTGGACGTCGACGCCGTCACCGCCGGAGATGAGCTCACGCTCGAATTCGCGGACGAGCTCGAGCTGCTCGCGCCGCACGGCCTCGGCAATCGCAAGGTCACCCTGCTTCTGCGCGGCGCCGAAGTGGTGTCGCCGCGCCGCACGCGCGACGGCAAGCACCTGCAGTACCGCGTGCGCTGCAACGGCGCCTCCTGCCAGGCGATCCACTTCAACTTCGGCGACGTCCCGCTGCCGGACGGCGGCGGGCGCTTCGACGTGCCGCTCTCGCTCTCCAAGAACGAATACAACGGGTCGGTGAGCGCGCAGGTCGAGGTCAAGGCGCTCTGCGATGTGGCCGAGCCCGAGACAGACCTGTGCCGGACGGAGTGCACGATCGACTGCTGCGACAGGCTGCTGGGGCCGGACCTGTGGGACGAGCTCCTGCGCGGCCCCCAGGTGGAGCCCGGCGGGGAAGAGGCGGCGGGGGCGCTCGCGGATGCCCGCAGCCAGGGCCGACTCATCGACCGCCGCGGCCGGTCCGCCGCCGCCTCGGTGGCGGCGCTGGCCGGCGGCGCCGAGCGCGTGCTCGTCCTCGTCGCCGACGTGGCCGCCCGCCGTCCGCTGCTGAGCCGCGACGTCCTGTCGCCGCACCTGGAGGCCGGCGGCCTCTACCTGCAGCCGGCCTGCGCCGGCCGCGCTCCGGCCGCGGCCGCGGCCGACGTCGTGATGACCAGCTTCGACCTGCTCGCCGCGCGACCCGCCGTGTCGGCAGGGTTCACGCACGTCGCCCTGCTCGACCCGCCGTGCACACAGCGGCTGCTCGCGGCCGTCGCTGCCGCCGCTCCGCAGGCGTGGATCCATGCGCTGTGGGGGCCGCCGGAGGCGCAGGCCGCCGGCCGCTTCGCCGTCGACGAGCTGGACCTCGACACGGCCATGCGGCGTGTCTGGCGCATCCTCAGCGAGGGCCATGGCCGGCTTGACGACGCTCTCGCGCAGGAGCTCCTGCGGGGAGAGCGGTCCCTGCGTCCCGCGGGCGCGCTCGCGGCCGCCCTGCGCGCGCTGCGCGACGCCGGCCTCCTTCTGCTCGACGACGCCGGCGGCTACCATCTCGAACGACCGCAGAGTAAGGTCGACGTCACTGGCACCGACACCTTCAGGCGATGGCACACACTGTTTCAGACACAAGAGTTCCTGAGGACCTGCCTGACAGCAGCTCTCTGACGCAGGTCCCGGACAAGTACCGGCCGCTCCTCGACGACCTCTTCGCGGCCGTCGAGCGCTTCAACCCGGACCCGGACCGCGAGCTCATCACGCGCGCCTTCGTCGCCGCCAGCACGCTGCACGACCGGCAGAGCCGCAAGAGCGGCGAGGCCTACATCCATCATCCCGTGGGCACGGCGCTCAACGCGGCGGACCTCAAGCTGGACTCGGTCACCATCGCCGCGGCACTTCTCCACGACGTCGTCGAGGACACGGGCACGCCTCTCTCCTGGATCGAGTCCGAGTTCGGCGCCGAGATCGCCATGCTCGTCGACGGCGTCACCAAGCTGACCAAGATGCACTTCAACTCCCAGGAGGAGGAGCAGGCCGAGAACTACCGCAAGATGATCATCGCGATGGCGACCGACATCCGCGTCATCCTGATCAAGCTCTGCGACCGCCTGCACAACATGCACACGCTCTGCTATCTCAGCAAGCAGAAGCAGATCCAGAAGGCCAAGGAGACGCTCGAGGTGTACGCGCCGCTCGCGCACCGCCTCGGCATCCACAACATGAAGTGGCAGCTCGAGGACCTCGCGTTCGCCTCGCTGCACCCGCGCAAGTATCAGGAGATCCAGAAGTGGGTGGCCCAGCGGCGCGCCGACCGCGAGGACTACGTCGACGAAGCGGCCGGCTTCCTCTTCGGCGAGCTGGAGACGGCCGGCATCGCCGCCGACATCACCGGCCGCGCCAAGCACTTCTACTCGATCTACCTCAAGATGAGCCGCGGCGGCAAGGAGTTCAACGAGATCTTCGACCTCACGGGCCTGCGCGTGTTGGTCGAGTCGATCAAAGACTGCTACGGAGCCGTCGGCATCATCCATTCTGTCTGGAAGCCCATCCCGGGGCGCTTCAAGGACTACATCGCGATGCCCAAGTTCAACCTCTACCAGTCGCTGCACACGACGGTGATCGGGCCCGGCGGCAAGCCCCTGGAGATCCAGATCCGCACCTTCGACATGCACCAGACCGCCGAGTTCGGCGTCGCCGCGCACTGGCTCTACAAGGAGAAGGGCGAGCGCGACCCGGACAAGCTCGCCTGGCTGCACCAGATGATGGAGTGGCAGTCGGAGACCGGCGACTCGCGCGAGTTCATGGACACGCTGCGCATCGACCTCTTCGAGGACGAGGTCTTCGTGTTCACGCCCAAGGGCGACGTGAAGAGCCTCGGCGCGGGCAGCACGCCCATCGACTTCGCCTACGCCGTGCACACCGACGTCGGCAGCCACACCGTGGGCGCCAAGGTCAATGGTCGCATCGTGCCGCTGCACACCAAGCTCCAGTCCGGCGACATCGTCGAGATCATCACCAGCAAGTCGAGCCACGGGCCTTCGCGTGACTGGCTCGACGTCGTCAACACGCCGCGCGCGCGTCAGAAGATCCGCCAGCATTTCCGCCGCGAGCAGCGCGAGGACAGCGAGCACTCCGGCCGCGACCTGCTGCAGGAGGTCCTGCGTCGGGAAGGGCTCCCGGCGCAGAAGATCCTCAGCTCCAAAGTCTTCGCGCAGATCAGCAAGGAGATCGGCTACAACAAGCCGGACGACCTCTTCCTCGCCATCGGCTCCGGCCGCGTGCCGGTCAAGACGGTCGCCAACAAGGTGATGCAGGCCTCCGGCACCATGAAGGAAGCCACGCCGCCGCCGGAGATGCTGCCCTCGCACCCCGTGCAGGAGGTGGACGAGCCTCAGGCCCTCTCGGGCGAGTTCGGCATCGCCGTCGAGGGCATGAGCGACATCATGGTGCGCATGGCCAAGTGCTGCAAGCCCATTCCCGGAGACGAGATCGTGGGCTACATCTCTCTCGGCAAGGGCATCACCATCCATCGCCACGATTGCAAGAACGCGCGTGCTCTGATGAAGAACCCGGAACGCTTCACCAACGTGGACTGGAAGGGTCTCGGCGACATGGCGTTCCGCGTCGAGATCATGGTGGAGGCGCTCGATCGCAACCACCTGCTCGAGGACCTCGCGCGTACGCTCTCGGACTCCGGCGTCAACATCGTCGGCGGCAGCATGCAGACGCTGCCGGACGGCGTGGTCCGCGACCGCTTCACGCTCGAGGTCGGTGACGTGCGCCAGCTCGACAACATCCTCGCGAACATCCGCAGCATCCACACGGTGTACGACGCCTACCGCGTCGTCGGCGGCTGAGGCGGCGCCGGCCGATGCGCGGTCTGGCGGCCGCCGGCGCGAGGTCGACCCTCGCAGGCGCCGTCTGATACGCTCTCGCGCGGACCCGACCACGCTCGCGCGACACGGACGACACTCGCGCGACAGGCAGCCTGCTCGCGCGCCGCCCCGACCATCCGAGGTACCAGTGGCTGAACCTCTCGAAGTCTTCCCGCTCCCGCTCGGCCCCTTGCAGGCCAACTGCTTCGTCGTCGTGCAGGGCCAGACCGGCCTCGTCATCGACCCGGGCGACGAGGCGCACGTGCTCATCGAGGCCTTCGGCGAGTTCGGCTTCCCGCCGGCCGCCGTTCTCGTGACGCACGGCCACTTCGACCACTTCGGCGGCGTGGCTCCGCTGGCCGCCCACTTCGGCATCCCCGTGTACGTCGGTGAGGCCGACGCCGGCCAGATGGCCGACGGCGGGCTCGGCGCCATGGCAGGGTTCGACATCGAGCCCGTCAAGGACGCGATCACCATCACCGGCGAGCAGGTGCTGGAGCTGCCCATCGAGGTCACCGCCATACCGACGCCCGGCCACTCGCTCGGCGCGTACACGTTCGCTATCGGCGAGGCCGAGCTGTTCGTCGGCGACCTCATCTTCCAGGGCAGTGTCGGGCGCACAGACCTGCCCGGCGGCGACATGGACCAGCTGCTCAACTCGATCGCCGGTCTCGTGCGTCGCTTCCCTCCGGACGCCGTCGTGCACTGCGGCCACGGCCCGGACACGTCGCTCGGCCGCGAGCTCGCCCTCAACCCGTTCCTGTCGCCGCTGCGCTACGACCCGGAGCACCGCTGGTGAGCGCTCCCGTGGCGCCCAAAGGCACCTACGACCTCCTGCCGGACGAGGCCGCGCGCCGCGACGCCGTCGTGGCCACCGCGGCGCGCCTGTTCGGCGCCTACGGCTACCGTCACATCGTCACGCCGGAGTTCGAGGAGACCGGCCTGTTCGAGCGCGGAGTCGGCGAGGCCACGGACATCGTGCGCAAGGAGATGTACACGTTCCTCGACAAGGGCGAGCGGTCGCTGACCCTGCGTCCCGAGGGCACGGCGCCCATCTGCCGCGCCTACGTGGAGCACGGCATGCACAAGTGGCCGCAGCCGGTGAAGCTCTGGTACTACTGCCCGATGTTCCGCTACGAGAAGCCGCAGGCGGGGCGCTATCGCGAGCACTACCAGATCGGCGCCGAGGCCATCGGCTCCGTGGACCCGGCGGTCGACGCCGAGGTGATCGCCCTGCTCGCCGCCATCTTCGCCGAGCTCGGCGTGGAAGGCGTCACCCTCAACATGAACAGCATGGGCGACGCCGCCTGCCGCCCGGCCTACGTGGAGAAGCTGCGCGCGTACCTGCAGGGCCGCGAGGAAGAGCTGTGCGGCGACTGCCGCGAGCGCATGACGCTCAATCCGCTGCGCACCTTCGACTGCAAGGTCGAGTCGTGCCGCGCCGTGCTCGACGAGGCGCCGCGCATCGGCGACCACCTTTGCCCGGACTGCCGGGAGCACTTCGACACGGTGCTCGAACTCGTGCGTGCCGCCGGCCTCGAGCCGCGCCTGGAGTTCCGGCTCGTGCGCGGCCTCGACTACTACACGCGCACGACCTTCGAGTTCAATTCGGACCGCCTCGGCGCCCAGAGCGGCGTCGGCGGCGGCGGCCGCTACGACGGCCTCGTCGAGCAGATCGGCGGCGCGCCGACGCCCGGCGTGGGCTGGGGCAGCGGCGTCGAGCGCATCGCCTTGGCGATGCGCGAGCAGCCGCTGCCGGACGCGGCACCGGACGTCTTCGTCGTGAGCTTCACGCCCGAGGCGCGCCGCGCCGCGTTCGACGTCGCGCAGGCACTGCGCGGCGCCGGCCTGCGCGCCGACTTCGACCTCGCCGGCCGGAGCCCCAAAGGGCAGTTCAAACAAGCCGGACGCTGCGGCGCGCCGGTGACCGCGGTCGTCGGGGCCGAGGGGCTCGCCGCCGGCCACGTGCGCCTGCGCGCCAAGGCCGGCGACGATGTGGACGTACCGATGGACGCGCTCGCCGCCGCCGTGCGCGAGCGTCTCGAGACGGGGGCATGATGTTGCGCGATGCGTATCCGGGTGAGTTGCGAGCCACCGACGTGGGGCGCGAGGTGCGCCTCGCCGGCTGGGTCGCGCGCCGCCGCGACCACGGCGGGCTGATCTTCGTCGACCTGCGCGACCGCAGCGGTCTCGTGCAGCTGGTGTTCGACCCGTCCGAGGCTCCGGATGCGCACGCGGCCGCGGAGCACGTGCGCCCCGAATACGTGATCGCCGCGCGGGGCGCCGTCGTCGCGCGCTCCCCAGAGACGGTCAACCCGAACTTGCCGAGCGGCGACGTCGAAGTCCGCATCACCGCTCTTGAGATCCTCAACACCGCCAGGACCCCGGCGTTCGAGATCGAGACCGTCGAAGACGTCGACGTCGACGAGACGCTGCGCCTCAAGTATCGCTACCTCGACCTGCGGCGCGCGTCCATGCTCGCCAACGTCGAACTGCGGCACAAGGCTGTGCAGGCGGCGCGCGCCTACCTCAACGAGCACCGCTTCCTCGAGATCGAGACACCCTATCTCACGAGATCTTCCCCTGAAGGGGCGAGGGATTTTCTCGTGCCGTCGCGCCTGCAACCTCATCGCTTCTACGCGCTGCCGCAGTCGCCGCAGATGTTCAAGCAGATCCTCATGGTCGCCGGCGTCGACCGCTACTACCAGTTCGCGCGCTGCTTCCGCGACGAGGACCTGCGCGCCGACCGCCAGCCCGAGCACACGCAGATCGACATCGAGACCTCGTTCCTCAGCGTGCCCGAGATCCGCATCCTGCTCGAAGGGCTGATGAAGGCGCTCTTCGCCGGCGTGGGGGAGGGGCCGCTCGAGCTGCCGCTGCCGCGCCTCTCGTTCGACGAGGCGATGCTGCGCTACGGCACCGACAAGCCGGACCTGCGCTACGGTCTCGAGATCGCCGACCTGTCAGACGTCTTCGCGGCGAGCGGTTTCCAGGTCTTCCGCGCCGCGGTGGAAGCAGGCGGCGTGGTGCGCGCCGTGCGCGCGCCCGGCGGGGCCACGCTGTCCCGCGCGCAGATCGACAAGCTCACCGATCTCGCCAAGGAGCACGGCGCCAAAGGCATGGCCTACGTCTATGTCGAGGAGGGCCGCGCCCTGCGCGGCCCCATCGTGAAGTTCCTCAGCGAGGCCGAGCAAGCCGCGCTCGTCGCCCGTCTCGCCGCGGAGCCGGGCGACCTGGTCGTCTTTGCGGCCGACGA
>Ga0316226_1001972_pt1 | contig 20435 bp, 25 predicted proteins | sample TBH18017metaG_FD_206009 | JGI IMG/M metagenome (GOLD analysis project Ga0316226, IMG submission 206009) | Freshwater microbial communities from Trout Bog Lake, Wisconsin, USA - TBH18017 | ecosystem: Environmental > Aquatic > Freshwater > Lake > Hypolimnion/Profundal zone | place: USA: Wisconsin...
GCGTGAACCACTTGACCATGTTCATCGACGTGCAGGGAGCGCTGCTGTTCTGGATAGTCTGCGGCTGGGAAGAGGATTTCACGGGGTATGTTCTGGACTACGGCGAATACCCCGACCAGAAGCGTGCACATTACACGTTGCGCGACGCTCGCCGTACGCTCATGGCCGTTCACAAGGGCACCGGCCAAGAAGGGGCTATCTACGCAGGCCTGGAGGCACTCACCTCCGACCGCGTGTCCCGCAAGTATCGGCGCGACGACGGTGCGGAGATGACCGTCGAACGCTGCCTGATCGATGCCAACTGGGGCAACTCGACAGACGTGGTCTACCAGTTCTGCCGCCAAAGCGCCCACGCCGCCATCCTCATGCCCAGCCACGGCCGTTACGTGGGGGCAGCCAGTACACCGTTCTCCGATTACAAGCCCAAGCGCGGCGACCGCGTAGGGCTGCACTGGCGTGTGCCGGGCATCACGGGCAAGCGAGCGGTGCGATACACCCTGATCGACACCAATTACTGGAAGAGCTTCGTCCATGCCCGCCTGGCCGTGCCCATGGGCGATCCCGGCTGCCTGTCCCTTTTCGCGGGACACGACCACCGCCTGCTATCCGAGCACCTGACCTCTGAGTACCGGGTCAAGACGCAGGGGCGTGGCCGGGAACTGGAGGAATGGAAGATCCGTACCCCGGGCACCGACAACCATTGGCTGGACGGCCTGGTCGGTTGCGCTGTCGCCGGGTCCATGCAGGGTGCCGTGCTCTTTGGCACTGAGACCAGACGAGACTCGCGCAAACCTCGCCTGCGGCTCTCAGACCTCCAAGGGAGGCGGAGATGATCGAGCCAACCAAGAAGAATGCCGCTGAGGACGTGCCTAAGGGCCTGGTATGCCGCACCTGCGGATGCGGACATTTTCGGGTGTTGTACACCCGCCGCGCCTTAGGCGGCCGCGTGCTGCGTCGCCGCATCTGCCGCTATTGCGAACGACGAGTGACTACTTATGAACGTGTCGCCGAGGCATAGCGGAGCACACCTGAGATCATGGAAGCGGAGGCCCCGTCAAACGCGTGCGCAACATTGCATGCTTGCGCACCGTCATCACGCCGAACCGATGTGTCAATTGGGCGATAAAACGGGCAGGGTCGTTGCGGGAGATGCCAACCAACACTCGCAGTTCTCGAAGATCCAGAATGTGGAACATGGCGCCAGACCTCTGCGCTGCCGTCAGAAGCTGCGTGCCTATTGCCTCCCAATCCACGCCGGGCAGCATTTCGGAGACCATCACAATTGCGTGCCGGTGTTGGCCTGTAGCCGGTCCAAGAATTAAAGGCACGCCCTTCTTCGTCTGCAGCGGCAGTCCATTATTTAGCGTCCTCAGAGCTCCACTCAGCTGGACAACACCCTTGTCAATCTGCTTCTGAACGGAGGTTGTGCGCCGGACCGTCGTTCGGTCCAGCCTTGTTGACAAAATTGCCGCATTCTTTGCCTCAAATAGACAAAGACCTGTACTGGCTACTGCCATGATATCGGTCAGTTCGCGCGGACTGCACCCTTCAAGAAACTGCGGCGAGTGATACAGCATCGGTCCGAACAGGTTCTCCAACAAGTGCCATGTGGACTGCTCAAACCCACGGCCCTCATCGGGATCGTCTAACCTAAAGTCGATAATGTCGTTGAGTCCGATCGCTGTCATCTTCGCCGTTTCAACGCGGGACAGCGTTAGCGGAATCGTCACAAATGCTGGCCTGTGCTTCGATGCGGCGGCGATGTGCGGGTCAGAATGGCTTTGCACTTCATCCAGGACCTCTTCGAGCAGAGCTGTCCACGCACCCACGTATCGCTGACCGGGCATAGAAATCATCTCGGAACACGCAGCACATTCGGGGGAGGACAACACGCATTCTGCGCGGGCGACAGGTCGGGTTAGCTCGTCGAAGAATACCATCAACGTCCGGCCGAGGCGCAAGATGTTGTCCAACGCCACCTGCTCTTCTCCGTGTCGAAGTATTCCGGAGAGCATTAGGGGTGCAGCTGGGTCATCGTTAACTGTTAGTGTTGTCCCGAGGACGATGCCGTTAGGTGTATTCGCTCGCGCAACTGTTAATGACATTGGACAATGGCGATACGCTGCCTTGATCACTGATGCTGGCATCTTTGTGACAAGTGCATATTCATTCCCATGGTTGATCGGAAGGGGCCAGGAGCCTGCTGCCTCGTACTGCATCTCCTTCCAGTTTCGATCAGATGGCGTGAACATATTACTGCCTCCCATCGCGTGGCATTCCCGTCCGCCGTCAAGTTACAGCCCTTCGGGTTCTACCGCTAGAACCGGTGCGTCTTCATCGAAATAATTCGAGCCATTTTGGGCGAGGCGCAGGGGTCAGCACGGCATAGGTAACCAGAGTCAGGGCACCTTGCCGGAGCAACACCGTGGGCGACGACCTCAAAGACACCATCCGCCAGAACGCTGCCGGTCCCAAGCGGGCCAAGGGCGACTCCGGCGAGTTGGAGCAGCACTCGCTGCCTAACCAGATTGCCGCCGACCGCTACCTGGCCAGCAAGAGCGCCACGCGAAAGAGAGGCTTGGGCATAGGGCTCAAGAAGCTGCTGCCCCCGGGGACGGAGTGATGTTGGGATTTCTCAAGAACATCTTCGCTGCCAAACCGGCCCCGCGCTCGACGCGCCTGGTGCCGGTCTCACTGGCACCGGTGCGGGGCCGCTATGACGCGGCGACCACGACCGACGAGAACCGTCGACATTGGGCGGCCGCCGACAACCTCTCGGCCAACGCCGCCAACCAGCCCAACGTCCGCCGGGTTCTCCGCAGCCGTGCCCGCTACGAAGTCGCCAACAACTCTTACGCCCGTGGAATCGTGCTGACCCTGGCCAACGACACCATCGGAACCGGGCCGCGTCTGCAAATGATGACCGATGATGATGCTGGCAACTCCCTGATTGAGGATGCCTTCAGCCAATGGGCCGATGCCATCCACCTGGCCGACAGGCTCCGCACCATGCGGATGGCCAGAGCCGAATCAGGCGAGTGCTTTGCTCTCCTGGTTGCCAATTCGCTGGTCGATTCTCCGGTGAAGCTCGACGTGCGGCTGATCGAAGCCGACCAGGTTGCCACGCCCATTCCGGTCATCCAGCCGTATCCCAATGGCACCGTCGACGGAATCGTCTATGACCACCATGGCAATGTGGTCCAGTACCACATCCTCAAGAGCCACCCGGGCGACCGCTGGATTCTGACCGCCCTGCAATACGACACGGTCCCGGCGTCTTCGGTCATCCACTACTACCGGGTCGAACGTCCTGGCCAGAGCCGGGGCATCCCCGAGATCACGCCGGCGATCCCGCTGTTTGCCCAGCTCCGCCGCTATACCCTTGCGGTGATCGCCGCCGCCGAGACGGCCGCCGACTTCGCTGCCGTCCTGTACACGGATGCCCCGGCCAACGGTGAGGCCGATGCCGTAGAGCCGATGGACCTGGTGGAACTGGAACGCCGGATGGCGACCGTGCTGCCAGGCGGCTGGAAACTCGGCCAAGTCGCCGCCGAGCAGCCGGCCACGACCTATGGCGAGTTCAAGCAGCAGATCCTCAACGAGATCGCCCGCTGTTTGAACATGCCGTTCAACATCGCGGCGGGGAATTCCTCGGGCTACAACTATGCCTCGGGGCGTCTGGACCACCAGACCTACTACAAGTCCATCCGCGTTGACCAGGAGCAGATCGGCCGGATTGTGCTCGACCACATCCTGCAGGCCTGGATCGACGAGGCCATTCTCATTCCTGACTTCCTGCCCCAGTGGCTGCGGAACATCCCGTTCCGCCAGCTTGAGCACCAGTGGTTCTGGGATGGCGTGGAGCACGTGGACCCTTCCAAGGAAGCCACCGCCCAGGCAGTGCGCCTGGCCAGCAACACCACCACCCTGGCTTACGAGTACGCCCGGCAGGGTCGGGACTGGGAATCCGAGCTGCGTCAACGGGGCAAGGAGATCGCTTTGATGGAGGAACTCGGCCTGCCTTTGCCCAACACCGGCACCAACACCCCACAGCCTCCCGACACCGAAGGTTCCGATGAGTGAGACACCCCAGACAACCTCCGCCCTGGCCCTGGTCGCGGCAATGCAGATCGACCTGGCCGCCGATGCCCCGGCGGTCGCCGGGACGCCCGCCTCGCTGCCGCGATTCCATATGGTCGCCTATACCGGCGGCCAGATGCGCGTGGCCGCATGGCGCTATCCGGTGGTCGTGGACCTGGCTGGTCTGACCATTCCCAGCCAGAGTCGGCCCATCCGTTTTGGCCATGACGCCTCGTCGGGGGTGGGCCATACCGATGCCATCCGCGTGGAGAACGGGCAGTTAGTCGCCATGGGCGTCGTGTCGCGCGACACCGCTGCGGCCAGGGAGATCGTCGTCTCGAGCAAGAACGGCTTCCCCTGGCAGGCCAGCATCGGCGCCAGCGTCGATGAGTTCGAGTTCGTCAAGGAGAACCAGAAGGTTCTGGTCAACGGGCGGTCGTTCGACGGCCCGGTCAACGTCGTCCGCAAGTCAACGCTTGGAGAGATCAGTTTTGTGGATCTGGGCGCTGATTCGGCCACCTCCGCTCAGGTGGCTGCGATCCGCCCTCAGCAGGAGCACCCCGTAATGGAAACGATCACCGCTCAAGCCAATGCCCAGTCTTCGACCACCCCGGCTGCACCCCAGACGCCCGCCGCCTCCGCAGCCCCGGCGGTGCAGGCCGCCGCCCCGGCTCCGACCACGGCTGCGCCGGCGGAAGCCACGCCCACCGCTGCGGACATTCGTGCGGAGGCACTGGCGGAGACCAACCGCATTTCCGGTATCCGGCAGGTCTGCAACGGCCGTTTCGCGGACATCGAGGCCAAGGCCATAAGCGATGGATGGGACGCCACGCGCACCGAGCTGGAGGTCCTCCGCGCCGCCCGCCCCAAGGCTCCAGTTCCCAGCGCCCCACAGGTAATGGTGCGCAGCACTGACGGCGGCGTCACCGCGCACGTGCTGGAGGCGGCCTGCTTCCTGACCGCCAAGCTCGAGGGCGTCGAAAAGCTCTTTGATGATGCGACCCTGGCCGCGGCCGATGCGCACTTCCGGGGCGGGCTGGGGCTGCAGGAACTGCTCCTGGAAGCCGCCTGGGCCAACGGTTACACCGGGAAGAACTTCCGGGACACCAAGGCGGTCATGCAGTACGCCTTCCCCGCGATCCGCGCCAGCGATTCGACCATTGATATCGGCGGCATCCTGTCCAACGTCGCCAATAAGTTCCTCCTGGAGGGTTTCTTCTCCGTCGAGCGCACCTGGCGGAACATCTGTGCCGTCCGCAACGTCAACGACTTCAAGACCGTCACCAGCTACCGCCTGATCGGCACCGACCAGTACGAACAGGTCGCCCCAGGCGGTGAGCTCAAGCACGGCACTCTGGGCAACGAGACCTACACCAACAAGGCCGACACCTATGGCCTGATGCTGGCCGTCGACCGCCGGGACATCATCAACGATGACCTGGGGGCGATCACCACGGTGCCGCGGAAGCTGGGACGCGGGTCTGGCCTGAAGATCAACGATGTGTTCTGGGCGCTGTTCCTCAACAACGCCGCCTTCTTCACCAGCGGCAACAAGAACTACCTGACCGGTGCGGATACGGTCCTGGGCATCGATGGCCTGACCAAGGCGGAGGTCGCGTTCATGGACCAGGTGGATTCCGATGGCAAGCCCATCGGCATCATGCCGGCCATCATCCTGACGCCCACGGCGCTCTCGGCCATCGGCACGCAGCTCTACAAGAGCACCGAGATCCGCGATACCACCGCCAGCACCAGGTACCCGGTGGCCAATCCGCACCAGGGCAAGTACCGCCAGGAGGTTTCGCGTTACCTGGGCAACGCCCGGTACGCGGGCAACTCCACCAAGGCCTGGTATCTGCTGGCCGATGCCAACGATCTGCCGCTGATCGAGGTCGCCTTCCTCAATGGCCAGGAGAGCCCGACCATCGAGTCGGCGGAGGCCGACTTCAACTACCTGGGCATTCAAATGCGCGGCTACCACGACTTCGGCGTGGCCCTGCAAGACCCCCGTGGCGGCATCAAGAGCAAGGGCGAGGCGTAAACCGCAGCTCTGCGGATGCGTGAATCGAGACTGCGGCCCGTCGGCCGCCTGACCATCAAGATCAAGGAGCACACATGGGTGCCATTTACGTGCAAGATGACTATGTGATCGACTACACCCCCAGTGCGGCCGTCGCCGCCGGTGATGTGGTCGTCCAGGGCGACCTGTTGGGCGTGGCGATTCGGCCTATTCCGGCCAACACACTGGGCTCACTGACTGTCGAGGGTATCTACGATTTTCCCAAGGCGACCAGCGCCGGCAGCGGCATCGTCTCCGGAACCACCGTCTACTGGGATTCGACCAACTTGGTCATCACCGCAACCGCCCAGGGCAACAAGCTTGCCGGCAAGACCACCCGTGACGCCGCCGATGGCGATGCCACGGTGAGGGTGCGGCTCCATCAATAGGAAGGGCATGGCGAACCTGCTGGAACAAGCATCCAACTGGCTGGAAGACCAGCGGACACGGTTTGCAGCTTCCCTGGTGACCTACCAGAGCGGGAGTACCGCCATCCAAGTCCTGGCCACGGTTGGCAAGACGTTGTTTCAGACCGATGACGGCGCCGGCGCAGCGATCCTTACTGAATCACGCGATTACCTGATCCTGGCCTCTGACCTAGCGATTGAGCCACAGCCAGGTGACCAGGTTGTGGAATCCGCCGGGAGCGCCACGAAGACCTATGAGGTGGCCCGATTCGGCTCCGAGCCATGTTGGCGCTGGTCGGACAACTTCTTCAAGACCCGCCGCATCCACACCAAGCTCCTGACGACGTTGTAGGGATCGGCTGCAGAAAGGCAGAGCAATCATGATCCGGCTATTGGCCATAGCGACTACTGCGGCGGCATACCTGGGCGGGCTCATGCTTGGAGACGCCCTGGGAACGGCGGCCAACCTCTCCATCATCGTCGGCGGGGTCATTGGTCTGGTCGCCGCCACGTGGAACCTGGTTCACCGCATCGACATGGTGATGTTGAAGGTCGAAGGCCTGGAACGGTCATTGAAGAACCTGCCGTGCCATGAAGGCGGGTGCGCGTGCCGAAAAGAGCATAGATGACCAATGACGCGACTGTTGCTGTCGCCGATGCCGTCGTGGGGCTGCTCAATAGCCCGGCCACGGCGACCTTCACGCCATCCTTTACCGCCGTTCGGTCCTACCGGCCCATGTACAGCCTGGAAGACCTGAAAACGCTACGGGTGACCGTGGTCCCGCGGGGAATTGCCGAGGAGGCAATCACCCGGACAACGAGCCAGGACGACCCGACCGTGAACGTTGCCGTCCAGCAATGGTGCTCGAACACCGCCAACGCAACGCTGGACCCGCTGATGGGGCTTGTGGACCAGATCCGCCAGGCCCTGAGGCTGCAAAGGCTCGATTCGCCATCGGCCATGTGGATCAAGACCGAGACCAACCCGATCTACTCGGCCGAGCATCTGGACCAGCACAAGGTGTTCACCAGCGTCCTGGCGGTGACGTACCGCATCATCCGCTGAGGCAACCATGGCCAATCAGACCGTCATGCGAAGGGTCAACGTGACCGCCGACTACGCGCCCCTGTCGGCTGTGCCGCTCGTCGTCAGCGTGTGCATCTCCTGTCCGCCCGGCAACGGAGCGGCGGTGGAGTTTCTGGGAGATGATGGCTCGGACGTGCCGTGGATTCCCGGGCAGTGGGTTGAGTTCAGGCATGTGGATCTGTCGCAGATTCAGGTGAAGGGCACGCCTGGCGACACGGTCGTGATCCTGGGTTGGGCCGGCGGCAGCCGCGATTAAAGGTGAATCATGGGTTACACATCCGGTGCTACCGGGACCGTCAACCTCGAACTTGCCCTGGCCATGGGCAACACCGCTCCCGATAGCGACCTTGGGCCGGTCAATGAACTGTTCGCCGAGAGCTTTGGCGGCGGCAGCAACGGCATCGGTGCCGCCCTGGAGACGCTGCTGGAGGGCAACGGGGTCATTCCCACCATTGAATTCTCCTGGCCAAGCAGCAGCGACCAATTCCGCGTGGGTATCGGGCAGATGTACGGCTACGGCCAGTTCGTCATGGATGACGTGACCAACAGCATCCGGATGGTCATGGCCGGACAATACCGCAACGGCAACGAGCTGGTCTGGTTCAACACCGGCGGCAATCCCAGCGTGGTCATGCACAATCTGTACCTGGACACCTACGGCGGTGGGTCTTCCGAGGTCGGCGAGTATCTGGCCACCCTGGGAAGTAACTTCGACGCCTACGGCGCGGCACAGGACGTGCGCATGTCGCTCAACACCGCCGCCACGGATACCAATATATCCGCCGATGGAAGCGGCAATTTGACTGCCACCGATATACACATTGGCTGGGAGTATGGCGTCAATACCACTATGGGTGCAGCCGTTTGTTCAGGGGGCAGCGGCATGTTCTATTCGACAGGTGACAGCCATGTGTACAAAGACAATAACATAACCAGTGATGGCTATGGCAATATAACCGCTAACCAAATAAACGTTTGGGGCAATGGCGTCTTACCCATAATCGTAAACAATGGTGCCGCCAAGGTAGACAACGAAGGCAATGCCACTTTTGCCGACATAACCCTTACCGACGTTGGCAGTAGCTTTTCAGTGGCCACAGCCTTTAACGGACTCCAAAACAACGCCGGAAACGGAACCCAATACATGCTATGCGGGGGAAGTGGTTGCATGTATGTGGATACCAACATAACCACGGACGGGAGCGGAAACCTAAGCGTCAATAACCTTGCATTACGGGGACAAGGGGGTTTATGTTGGATGGATACCGGCGCTGGCTCAGTTTGGTGCGATGCCAACATCCTGCCGAATGGCGAAGGGTGGCTTAAGTTCACCGGCGGAGGGTCCGGGATCGAGTTCGATGACAGCAGCAACGGCATCTCGCTGGGCGCGGCCAGCAGACTGAATATGGCGGCGGGCGGCCCCTATTCCTACGGGCGCCTGGCCCTCCCGGACATCTCCCACCAGTCCACGGTGGAAAACTCCCTGGTCGCCAATACCGCATGGGCGACCCTTGACGAAATCAACAGCAACCTTGTCTTTTCCGTTTTGCTGAGCGACGGGCAAACCGTGAAACATGGAACCGTCGCACTTTCATAGGAGCCTCAATGGCCAGCACGCTTTACAACCCGTTCCTGACTTCCCCAGCCGGACAGCTCGTCCAGGCCCTTAGCAACCTGGACGCCCAGATCGCCCTCCAGGTCACGCGCATGGTTCAGCAGAGCGAGCAGGCGCTCACCCAGATCACCGCCGCCGTGGCGCGGATCGGCCTGGCGACGTTCAACGCCGCCCTGGAGGCCAACCAGGCCGGCAGTTCTGCGACCTTCGCCACGCAGTTTGCGGCGGCCGTGGCCAGCGTCCAGGCCCAGGATGCCTCGTTCACCTGCGCTCTGCCGACCAAGTAATGGTCACTATGAAGGCCAAGACCGAGTGGGACCCTCGCGCCGTGAAGGTTGCCCAGAAGCTCGGCATGGTCAAGAGCCTGACGCAGGCGGGCGGCGCGATACGCAAGACGGCCCAGCGGCGGATCAAGATCAACCCCAAGCCCTCGCCGCCGGGAACATCGCCCAATAGCCGCCAGGGTGCCTTCCGCAACGCCATTCAGTATGCCGTCGACAAGTACCGCATCAGTTGCCTGATTGGACCCAGCGCCGACATCGTGGCGGATGTCGGCCAGCCCATGGAGTTCGGGGGATTGTTCCGCGGCCAGCACTACCCGGTTCGCCCAACCATGAAGCCGGCTTTGGACATCGTGATGCCTCGGTTGCCGGAGTTCTGGAAAGATTCAGTCAAAGCTCAGTAGGAGGAAGACATGTTCGGTGCAAAGTACGGCCTCGATGCGAAACTCTACCTGGCTGTTGGCGCGGGTGGCTCTGCCGCAACAAACGGCATAGGCATCGGCGGCACCGCCGGCGTGTCCAGCGGCACATCTGCCGGCTGGCTGGAAATGGGCAATGCCAAGACGGTGACGCTGAACCTGCAGTCCGGCGAGAGCGACACCACCACCCGGGCCAACAGCGGCTGGAAGGCTTCCGATCCCGTGCTCAAGGAGGCCAGCATCGAATGGGAAATGGTCTGGAACACCGGTGACCAGGGTTTTACCCTGATCCAGCAGGCCTACTTCAACAAGAGCATCATCGGCATCGCCGTCATGGACGGGGCCATCAACGTCTCGGGCAACCAGGGGCTGCTGGCCGACTGCAAGATCCACAACTTCACCCGGGATGAGCCGCTGACCGAGGCGATCACCGTCAAGGTGACGGCCAAGCCCGCCTATTCCGTGAACGCGCCCACCTGGTACACGGCGGCCTAAGTCTGTCGACACTGGTTGCGAGGAGGACGTTGTGACTGCGTTGATCATAGCAGGACTCTGGCCGGAGTTGGGCGGTACGGCCGAATCGTTGCAGGAGCTGGCCGATAGCCTCCAGGCGGCCTGTCCCGCCGCCAAGGTTCTGGTCCGTCATTGGGACGCCGACCTGAACGAACTGATCCAGGTAATCCAGCAACTTGGAGGGCCGTACCTGATCATTGGCCATAGCTTCGGAGGCTCCACTGCCGTCGCATTGTCTGCCGCATGGGGCCAGAAGATCGACAGGATGATCCTTCTCGATCCGGTCCCGCATGACGATCCGTTGATGGTTCGCACGAAGGTCGAGGACCAATGGGTAGACGCCTTTGCCATACCCGAGGCTGTCATTCGGTGTGACTGCTACCTCCGCCACGCCGGGATCATCCCCCCGTACTCGAAGCCCGTTGCTTCGACTTCCAACGTGACGAACACCTACATGGACCTGGGCCACTCTGAGTTCTGCTCGAATCCGACCGTCTTGGATCACATTGACTCTGCTGCAAAGGAGTTGTGCGTATGAGGACCTTCAAGGACAACGCCGGCCGCGATTGGACGGTTGCGATCAACGTCGATGTGGTCCAGCGCGTCCGCGACCTGCTCAAACTTGACCTGCTGGGAGTGCTCGATGGCGAGCTGACCCAGAAGCTCATTGACGACCCAGTGCTACTGTGCAACGTGGTCTACGTCGTCTGCAAGCCGGAAGCCGACGCCAAGAACGTTAAGGATACCGATTTCGGCCGGGCGATGGCCGGCGATGCCATCGATGCCGCGACGACCACGCTCCTGGAGGAACTGGTTGATTTTTTCCCCAAGTCCAGGAGGGGGCTGCTCGCCACGGCCCTGAGGAAGCTCAGGGAGGTCGAGCGGAAGGCTGTGGCCCTGGCACAGATGCGGCTGGACGGTCCGGAACTGGACCGCAAGATCGACGAGCATCTGAGCGCGCTTGGGACGTCATCTGGCAGTGCGCCGGGGTCCTCGCTCTCCATCCCGGCCCCTTCACCCTCAGGCAGTTGATGGCCATGACCAACGCTCGCACGGACGAGGCGTGGAATCACACCTCGGCGGTTCTGGCCATGCTCCACAACGTGAACCGCGGGCAAAACCAAAGTCCGGCCACGCCGGCGGACTTTCATCCCGGCTCCAAACGGCAGGACACGCTGCCGCCTCTCAAAGTACCTGTGAAATCGTTGCGGGGCATCTTCGTCAAAGAGCCCCACCCCTGACGGCAGAACACACCTAATACAAAGGAGATTCCATGCGGACCACCAGGATCATGCTTGTTTCTATCTTCCTCCCGCTGCTCGTTGTCGTAGGTTGCAACCTCAGCAGCCCGACCACGACCGCTGATCAGGCGACTATCGCCAGCCTCCAGTCGCAACTGGCTTCCGCCCAGAAGCAGCTCGTGCCGGCAACCCAGGCGGTCGTTACCGCACAGAATGTCGTGGCGACCCAGCCGACGGCTGATAACAGTACCGCCCTGGCCGCACTCCAGTCGCAGTCTGCGGCGCTGCAGCAGCAGGTGACCTCGCTCAATGGGCAACTGGCGGCGGCTCAGTCCAAATACCAGGCTGACATGACGGATTTGAAGGCATCGGTAGCAACGAGCGTGACGGCGGCCGTTGCCGCCGCAGCTCCGGCTGCGCCACCGCCTTGGAACTTACTTATCACCGGCCTAGCCATTCTCGGCGGCGCTATCGCCCACGGGATTCTGACCAAGCCTGCAAACCAGTCGACGGCCACGAACATGGCTGATTCCGCTGTGTCGGTGGTTCCGTCACTGGTGACAGCGCTCACGGCCAGCAACCAGGCCCACGCCACGACCGCCCAGGCGGCGGTGGCTGCCCTTAACGCGGCGACGCCGGCGCTGACGGCGGTGACACCTGCCGCACTGCAACCGGCTGTCGCTCCCGTCGTGGCTGCCGTTGATGCCGTGGTAGCCCCGAAGGCCACATAAGTCACCGGAGCCCAGATGCCCAGCCAATCCAACATCCGAGCTGGCGGCGCGTTCGTCGAGCTCCTGGTCAATGATTCCAAGCTGGCCAAGGGTCTGGACGATGCCGGGAAGAAGCTGCGCAAGTTCGGGGATGGCATCGGGGACATAGGCAAGAAGGTCGCCGGCGTGGGTGCTCTGGTGGCAGCGCCCATGCTGGCTTTTGCCAAGGTCTTCTCCGGGGGCGCTCACGAGATCGAAAAGATGTCTGCCCGCACGGGTATCGGGGTGGAATCGCTTTCCGCCCTGGGCTATGCCGCCGAAATGAGTGGCGTTGAGATGGAGAGCCTGGCCGGCGGCATCAACAGGATGCAGCGGACCATCGTGGAAGCCGCCTCGGGCTCGTACGAGGCACAGGAGTCACTGGCCGAGTTGGGGCTGACAGTCAAAGACCTGGATCACCTGTCTCCCGACAAGCAGTTCGCGGTGATCGCCGACAAGCTGGCCGCCATCCAGAACCCAACAATCCGCGCTGCGATGGCCATGAAGATCTTCGGCCGCGGCGCTGGTGAACTGCTGCCGCTGTTGTCCATGGGCTCCAAGGGCATCGAGCAGTGGATGGAACAGGCCCGGCAGATGGGGCTGACGACCGATCGGAACGCTGTGGAATCGGGTGTGCGGCTGGACCAGGTGCTCAAGACCCTGTGGATGCAGATGGAGAAGGTCGGCAAGACCATCGGCTCCGCCTTGGCTCCCATGCTCACCAGCCTGGGAAAGAAAGCAGAGCTGATCGCGGCGTCGACAATCGCCTGGATCAAGGCCAATAAGCAGGTCGTGATTACCGTCTTCGAGGTCGCTGCCGGGGTAGTTGCCGCCGGGGCTGCCATTATGGTCCTGGGATATGCCATCTCCGCTCTGGGCACGGTGTTTTCGGCCCTGGGTGCTGTGGTCGGGGTCGTGGTGACGGCCTTCTCAATGGCCGCCGGCGTTATTGGGGCGATCCTCACGCCTGTTGGCCTGGTGGTTACTGCCGTGGTTGCCCTGGGGGCGTATGTCGCCGTTGCCAGCGGAGCCGCCGGCAAGGCCCTTCAGTGGCTGGGCGACAGGTTCACCGACCTTAAGGACTTCGTGGGGGAGGCCTGGGAGGGAATTGCTGACGCCCTGGCATGCGGGGACATCGCCCTGGCCGCGAAGATCATGTGGCTCACCGTGAAGTTGGTCTGGCAGAAAGGGGTCGCTGGGGTCGAGGATGTCTGGCACGAGTTCCAGGGGTGGCTGGTCAAAGTCGCTGTCGGCGCCTTCGAGGGGTTCCTGGCAGCCGTCGAGATCGTCTGGCACGGCGTCAAGGTCGCCTGGATTGAGGGCACTGCTTTCATCCGCCGGACCTGGTCGACGCTCATGGAGTGGCACCAGAAGGCCGTCGAAGGCCTGGCCGAGGCGATGGTGTCGGCCTGGCTATGGGCGCAGGAGAAGACCGGAGCCATCACCCCCGAGGACAGGCAATTTCAGCAGCAATACGCCGATGAGGACTTTGGCCGCCAATCCAAGGAGTCGGAAGACCAACGGAAGAAACAGCGGGCGGAGGCCGATGCCGACCTTAAGAAGTCGCGGGATGAGGAATCCAAACGGCACACGGACCGGATGGCGGGCATCGGTCAGGATTACGAAGACATCGCCGCCGCCGTGGACAAGAACAACGCCGATGCCCGGGCCAAAGCGCAGGCCGACCTGGACAAGGCCCGCCAGGAGTGGAAGGACGCCATCGCGGCCGCCAAGGCGAAAAAGGGCAAGGGGATGGGTGACAAGGAGCCTCCCAAGGCCCCGCCTGGTCCAGGCGACCTCGATGAATCCCTGGATATCATGCGCCGGAAGGTGGGCGTCATGGGGACGTTCAATGCCGCCGCCGTGCGGGGATTCGCCAGCGGCAGCAATGATCATGTCGCCAGGGCTGCCAACGCCGCCGAGAAGGTTGCCAAAGGGGTCGGCGACATCGCCACGGCCGTGAAGGCGGGCATGAACTTCGGAGCATGACGTGGCCATCACCTGTGATGAAAAGTTCCAGAGCCGCAAGACCACCGGAGGCGATCAGCCGGCCGAGGACCTGATCTTCATCCTCCGGGGCTCCGATGACGAAGTTGCCCTCCTGACCACGATCCTCAACGCCACTACTCTGTATTACAACGGCATGATCCGTAAGACCTGGGACGTCGAGCAGGTGGACAATAGCCTGTGGATCGGCACGGTGAAGTATGGCCGGATCGATACCGCCCGCTGGCCGGTCGGGACGATCACCATCGCCGCCGACACCACTGGCGGCCAGATGCACCTGTCCCAGAGCATTACCACCGTCAATAAGTATGCCCCGGCCGGCAAGACAGCACCCGACTTCAAGGGTGCCATCGGCGTTACCCAAGATGCGGTGGAAGGCGTCGATGTCCCGGCCCCGGAGTTCAAGTTCACGGTCACCAAGGTGTTTGCCAAGGGCACGACGCCGGACCTGGGCGCGTGCTACAAGCTCAAGAACAACACCAATGCCAGTTCCTTCACGGTGACAGACACCTTCACCGGCATCACGATCACGCTGAACCCAGGCGAGTGCCAGTTCCTGGGTCTGAAGTTCACCGGGCAGCGGTTCGATACCAATATCGAAATCTGCTACGAGTTCATGGCCGCGCCGAACGTCACCGGCCTGACGGTGGGAGACATCACCGGCATTGCCAAGAACGGCTTTGACTACCTCTGGACGCGGTATGACGAGGTGGTGGATACCACGGCCAACCGCCTGGTCCGCCGGCCAACCGCAGTGTACGTTGAGCAGGTGTTCAACTCCGGCGACTTCACGGTCCTGGGCATTTAGGAGATGACATGGGCGACCCCCTCAAACACGTCAGCCAGGGCGATCCGATCAACTTAAGCGCCACGGCGTGGAATGCATTCATTGATGCCGCCAAGGATTATCAGCGCCGGCGCCTGAGCGGCGGCATGTCCTCCACCCCGACCTCGCGGGATGGCACTATCATAAGCCTCCAGAATAATACCGGTTCGGCCATAGGCCGCTTCTCCGTGCTTTCGCTCAGCGGGCCATGCTTCGACCCTCCCAGTGTCAGCGGCACGAATGACACCGATTTCTTCAATCGCACCGCCTTCTACGGATACACGCCCCAGAACTCCGATGTTGGCACAGGGAAGTTCGCTGTCACGCTCGCCCCAGCCGGCCCTGGTGACGTTGTAGACGGCTTTGCCGCCGGCGTGTTCCCGGTCATCCTACAGTACCCACCGCCCAGTAACTCGGCATCCGCTTCACTCAACCGTGCTGACGTCGTGCCTGGTGATTGCACGATGCTGGCCGCCAATGCTACCGGCCCTGCCTCTGTGCTCTGGTCTGACACGGTGCCGGATGGAGGTGGAACTGTCGCCGCCATTGTCCGGCTCGGCGACCCTGTTCCCCAGTCCCCTGTGGTCGTCTACCTGACGGGCACTAACGACTATAAGAGCGGATTCTATGAGGGCTACTATCTAGACCGCACGGGCTCAATCATGACCTGTGTCACCGTGCAGAATGCCGCCGAGGCATTCTGTATCAACCCGGCGGCAGCGCCGGTGCATCTACTCGACACCGACATCGGACCTACCGGCAACTTCCATGTTGGCGTCCTGAGCCTGATTGCCCCGGACAACACCAATCGTGCACTGGTTACCATCGACACCGACTCCGTGGGTAACACTGATGCCGGAGACAACAACGGTAGCGGTGACATGGTGACGGAATGGGCGAGGGGTGATGGATTCGGCGCCACCCTGACGGTGGTAATCAAGAACTACACGGGGGGAACGGGACTTGCCAGCCTCCGATGGGATGCGTTCGGGCACCTGTATTACGTGGCCATTATCGGATGAAGGACGCGTTTGCCCGTTGAGTCACCTCTGGCACTGGTCATGCCAATATGCGAGAGCGCGTTCCTTCATCCGCGCTGGGGTTTCTTGCTTGTTGCCTGTTTGATGCGGGCCACAGTGCGGTCGATAACCTGGCTGAGGCTCTAAAGGGCCGCAGCTACTTTCGCCTTGATGCGGAAATAGGTGGCACGCGAGGCCCCCGTGGTCGCAGTAAAACGAGCAACCCGCTCCTGCTCGGAATGCAACTCTGGGTCGTGTTGTATGGCTATAGCACAGGCCGCACGGCTGTCCGGGATGATCATCTGCAGGAGACTGTTGCGCCAATCCTCCAACCCCGCCCGGCGTAGCTGCGATCCTTTGCAGTAATGCCGCATGGATATCGCCGGAACGACCGGTATCAACTTCCCCAAGAACTCGTACACTTCCTGGTCGTCGAACCACTGGCTGACCTTGCGATGCACCTCTTCGTTGGGCGGAGAGAAGTGCAGAATGATGGCCCGGTCCTCCAACGCGCGCACGTTCGGATTGAGGCTCTTCCACTCATTGGCGATGAGAATCACGCTGCTGGCGGTCGTGAACGACGACGGCAGCGCCCCGTCGTTCATGGTCAGGTTCGTAAGCCAATGGAGCCGTTTCTCGCGCACGGTGTTGCACAGCGGTTTGAGCAGGCGCACGCAGTCCGGATCGGCGTAAAGCCGGTCCAGGTCATCGAGGATTATGGGGCAGTTGCGGTAATCCCACAGCTGGCGGTACAGGCCAAAGGGCTGCATGTGGCCCTCCACGTACAACGCGCCTTGGTCTGCGCTCGGTGCGCAGTCAGAGGTCTGGGGGTTGGAAAAGATCTGGCGTACGCTCTCGGTCTTACCGGTACCGTGGCGGCCCAGAAGCAAGACCAGCCCCAGGTCTCCGCGGGCGAACTTCGCCAGGTACAGGTCCAGTTGCGCGTAGGCCGACAGACGAATGACTTCGCGCGGCAGGGCCGGAGATCTTGGTCGGGTGGTCATGGGCAAGGCCCCCAGGGGGGCGTAGGATGCAAAAATGCGAGTTTTTGAGATTGGGCACACAAAACCGCGTTTCTAGGGTTCTACGCGGGGTGATCCGGTCGCACCACGCCAGTGGGTTGCGACTGTTTTGAGCTCGGCTCTCTTGTGCCGGGAATCTGGGGCGGCTCCTTTCTCTGAGGAGACACTCGGTAGGCGTCGGGGTCCAAGCCCGCCGCCGCTAAAGCATTGCTCCAATTCTTCAAGTGGCGGCGAGCCGCCCGGTAAAGGCCCCGATCCTCGCGTGCCAGCGAACGGGCATTCATGTGCTTACGCTCGCGCAGCCGCGCGTGAATGGCGGTAATTACCAGTTCTTTGGTCCACAGTTGGCGCGGCTGGTGTACGGCCCTAGGCCGGGGCGCTCGCTGCCGTGGAGCTTGGGGCTCCTTGGGACGCGCCGGGAGCAATGGGATGGCCTTGAGGTCCAGCCCGGCCGCTGTGACCGCCGCCGTCCAATTGCCAAAGAGACGCTCCCCGGCTACCGCCAATGAGCGCGGTTCGACATCGTGTGGAGCCAGCGATTCATTTCGCAGGGCGCGGGTCAGAATGGCTTCGATGACCCGGCCCTGGTTCCACGGCACGATGCGCTGGAGCCGAGTCGGATCGACTCCGGCCGCCAACACCGCCTTGGTCCAGGAACCATAGTACCGGCGCGCCGCCGACATCATGCTGCCGTACCGCCGCTCCAACTGCGGGCCGCTCAGGGGCCGGTCGCGGTGGGCCAGGCGGCGGATGATCATCAGCACCTTCGCCGGCGACCATCGCTCCCAGGTCAAAACGCGCTCCGGCATGATCCCAGCGGCCCGGATCGCGTTCCGCCATGAGCCGAAGAACCGCCGAGCCGCCTGATACAGCAAGTTATCCACGCCATCGCGGCCGGCATGTAACGGGAGACCCTTGGCCTCACGCTCCAGCACATGACGAATGATCCGCTCCCGTGTCCATTGGTGTCGCATGGCTATCCTCGTGCATCGGCGATGATGCCTTCAAACCGCGCCACGATCTCCGAGTGGTGCTGGTCCAGGTATTCCCGCAGGCGCTGGTTGGTTAGCAGCGAGCGTGCGTAGATCGCCAGGCGCAGCAGATCGGCCGTGTATTGCTTGTAGAGCTGCGAGTAGAAGTCATGCTTCTGCTCGGCTTCGGTCAACTTCTTGAGCAAATCGTTCTTTCTCTGCGTTGTCTTATCCCACGGGTTATGTTTGCGGCCCCGGCTCTCGCGCTCGTGCGGCGGGGTCTTGACCACCAACGTGCGGGCGAAAGTGGTGCTGTAGTCCTTGTAGCTCTCCATCGTTTGGAGGATTTCCCGCTGGCGAGCAGGCTTGACGTGTGTGAACTCGCGGGCGCACACACGGGTGATCTTGCCGGCGTCGAAAGCTGCTGCCACATCGGGGTGGAGTTGCTTGAGCAGCGTCTTCCTAAGCCGGTGCGCCAGCCCGGAGATACCCAGTGCCGCGGCGATGGCGGCCTCATCTACCTCGGCCAGAGACCTTTCGATCATCCGGTGCTCCTGGATGGGCGAGACCCGGTTGACCATGCGGTTGCTGGTGAAGGCTTCGCGCTGCTTGCCCAGAATACATGGCACGACCTCCACGCCCAACGCCACCAGCGCCCGATAACACTGCGCGCCATCGAGAATCACGTAGCCATCGCCGTCGGGATAGATTACCAGGGGCTCGATCAGGCCCACGGCCTTGATGCTGGCAATGATGCGGTCGTACTCGCGCTTTGTGATCTTGCGTTCACGCAGCGGCCGCAGACGCGCGACGGGGAGGTCGAGGCCCACGGAGTCTTTCATGAGCTCGGTTTGGTTCATGGGATGGCTCCTGCCAGATTGGAATTGTGGGCGGCGATGTTGTACTTGCCGGTGAGATCGGGGCGCTGGTCGAGTTTCTCGTCCACAAGCAGTTGCGCGAAATCCGGGTCTTTCCATAGCACCTCAAGCCCGTCCAGGAGCATGTAGAGGCGGCTTTCCTTCCCTTGGGCTTCGCGGGCAAACGAATCCTTGGCCTGCGTGGCACTGGCGATGTCCTGGGTCAGCGTCGCGACGGTGTAATCCTCGGGTTGGGTTCCTCTTCGTTTGCGCCGGTCGAGCCGCGCGGTGATGATGGCGCGGGCGCGGGCGAAGTTGTTGGAGTTGACGATCCCCTGGTCGAAGGCGTCCATGAGGACGTTCTGGATCGTGCCGTCATCGGCTTGGGCGACCAGCACGGCAAACGAGATGGGGAACACATCCTGCTCGACGCCTTGGATCAGTCGGTCCTCGCCGTTCTCCACCAGTCGGATGTACTGGCGGATGTATTCCGGGCTCCGGCAGGCGATCCTGGCGATCTTCTCATAGTCCCAGCCTTCATCATGTAGGGCTTTGAGTTCCCGCGCAAAGTGCATGGTGCCGGGGCGCGTGCGGGCGAGGTTCTCGACCAGCGATTCGAGGTAGGCCTGCTTGCGGCTGCAGGTGACGATCTCGGCGCGGATGTGCGTCTTGCTCAGGCGTTGATGGGCTATCAGACGCCCCTCGCCACAGATCAGCTCGTAGAAGCCGTCTTTGGCCAGGAACTTATCGTTCACCCGGATGTCCTTAATCTGGCCGACGGCGTCGATGCTTTGGACGTTGAGGGCAAACTGTCCTTCATCACGCTCGCGGTGATTAAGGACCAGGACTTTCTCGACGGGGATCATCTCCCGCCGGCGGTCTTTCATGAGTCGGATGGTTACGTGTTCCATTCATGACCTCGCAAGTTTGGAAATGAACTCCAGTCCGGTGTGCCCATACATGTCGAGGCGAGTTTCGGAGCTGCCGAACACGCGAATACCGTGATCGCGCACCAAGAGGCGCGGCAGCGCGACGTAGCCCAAAATCTGCGGTCCCTCGCTGGAAGACACTGGCACGCCCAGCGTGATGTCGACGACGCCCCGCAGGTCGGGGCGAAAGTACCAATACTGGTTGAAGCCATACGGCACGGGCACCGATGGCTGGATCAAAACGGTGAACTTGCCATTGACCACCAGGAAATCGTCGTAAGCGTCGACCTGCTCGACCGCCTCGCGCAGGAGCGTCTCGACCTGGGTGCGGACCTCGACGGCGGCGGTGCGAA
>Ga0316226_1001978_pt1 | contig 20344 bp, 20 predicted proteins | sample TBH18017metaG_FD_206009 | JGI IMG/M metagenome (GOLD analysis project Ga0316226, IMG submission 206009) | Freshwater microbial communities from Trout Bog Lake, Wisconsin, USA - TBH18017 | ecosystem: Environmental > Aquatic > Freshwater > Lake > Hypolimnion/Profundal zone | place: USA: Wisconsin...
ATAACTGACCGAAAAAAAACAGAGGATGCTTTGATTGAAAACGAAGAACGCTATCGTGTCTTTATTAATTCCACAAAAGACATGGTGTTCTTAAAAGATCATAAGTTAAATTATTTATTGGTAAATGATTCTCTTGCACAATTTTTCCGTGCTGAAAAGAAAAAAATTATTGGGAAGGCTGATTATGAACTGATGCCAGAAGAAGCTGCAAAATCCTGCCATGCAACCGATGAACAGGCACTCATGTCTGATTTGGTAATAATAAGTGAAGAACATGTAGGGAATAACATTTACGAAACAAATAAATTCAAGGTTCCTTTCAGAAACGGTAAATACGGAGTCGGTGGCTATATACGTGATATTACAGAACGAAAAGCGTCAGAGGCGCACCTTAACAACCAGACAAAAGAGTTAAAGGAATTAAACTCGACCAAGGATAAGTTTTTCTCCATCATCGCCCACGACCTTCGCAGCCCGTTCAACAGTCTTTTAGGTTTTACTGAATTATTGGAAAAGGAATTGCCGACAATGACCCGTGACCAGATTCAGCAGATTGTCGTGACGATGAGAAAATCTGCAACCAACCTTTATGCTTTGCTCGAGAACCTTTTAGAGTGGTCACGTTTGCAAAGAGGGTTAATCACATTTAACCCTGAGCCAATAATACTAATGCCGAAAATTATAGCTGATATCGCACTGCTGATGGATTCGGCAAACAAAAAAGAGATTGAGATTAACTTTGATATCCCCGAGGATTTAAAAGTTTATGCCGATGAAAATATGCTCGGCGGCATCCTGCGCAATTTAACCAGTAATGCGGTGAAGTTTACGCCAAAAGGCGGGAAGGTCTTCATTTCTGCAAAATCCTTGGATAATGCGGTGGAATGTTCGGTAAGCGATACGGGCATCGGAATGAATCAGGAAATGAAAGAGAACCTGTTCAAAATAGACGTTAATACGAGCCGCAAGGGAACCGAAAAAGAAACGAGCACAGGACTGGGTCTAATAATTTGCAGGGAGTTTATCGATAAGCACGGCGGCAAGCTATGGGTTGAAAGTGAGCAAGGTAAGGGTAGCACATTTCACTTCACTTTACCGTCTAACATGGTTTAACTGATTTTTCACCCATCTCTACTACATTTGCAGTAAACCAATTTTTCTCTAAATGTTCATCTCCAACCTGACCCACTATCTCGATACTGACGGTAACATTGCCAAAGAAATGCCAAAGTCAGCACGAGAACTTGCTTCATTTCAATCACTTGTCGTTGACGAGGCAACAAAAGAACCTCAACCACCGACATTGGCAACAGAACTGAGATGCAGGAACAAAAAGTGCAAAGGCATTATTGAAGTGGAATTTGACGGGGATGTAATCGAATGGTGGTGTACGGATTGTAATGAAGCTGGAAGGATCAGTGGCTGGCAGGGATCAAAATGGGATAACAGGAAGAAAGGGTAAAGAATATGAAATTTAGAACCACTACCGTTTTTCTTGTAATAATCCTGATGCTCGCTGTAGGATGTAAAAAGAAACCTACCGTTACCAGCAATGATTGCCTCTCCAAAATGGATTTTACGAAAATAACATTTACTGACCAGAACGGCATTACGTATAGCATTGATTCAACCGACTGGAAGAATGATGCATCATGGTGTGATATTGAATATGGGCTGTTTAACATAAAAAATCTTAATCTTTCTGGGTCTGACACTTCGACAATCTCAACAATATTGTTTCCGAATCCTCTAAAAACAGTAGGCATATTTGCTCTAAACAGGAAAAAACTATGTCCATTCCAGTGTGTAATTGTAAATCGTTCCTTTCAGGTGTTGGATACCTTCAGCGTCCCAAATACTACAGGAGGAATCTTAATGCAAGTGCATTTCACTGATTCAGTGAAATATAAACATGGGGAGTATTACAGGATTTATTATGCCGCTCATTGTACCAGCCAGTTGTTCTTTTTCAAAGGGCACGGAGATTTTAAGATCGAGTAGAAGTAAGCAATCTAAAATTCCCTCATTTGGGGCGTTTTAACGCAAAATAATTTTGAGAGCCACTGGTTACTTATTTTGGAGAGATCATCCTTTAGATCGCAGGAAATTAGCTTATATGGGATTTATATCATAAGTTCTTATGATGCACGTCCTAATTCTAAATTGGCAGGTCATTCCCCGATGCCTTTTAGAAAACGTCCACCTGTGACTTCTCTGATACCAAACCTGAAATGTGTTCTATAAAGTATTTGAAGTATGGCGTGGAATTATGAATATTCACAGCATCTTGGTTTTCATATACCTCATAAAAAATAAAACTTTGAGGAATTCCAACCTCCTGAAACAACTTGTAGATTAAACATCCTTGTTCCGAATTGCTTTTCTCAACCATAGTTTTCGCCAAAGCAAGAAACTGGTCAATCGCTTCTGGTTTTATTATGATTCTGGCGTTGATTGTTTTTTTCATTTATTCGCAAATTGGTTTATTAACTTCCTGATATCTATATCCTTGTAAAAGATTACTTTCTGTTTTAACAATGGGTTGAATGGGGCTTTTGAAAATTTATCGAATACCCATGCATTGACGAAATAAGTCGCAAGAATCTTCTCTCAGCCTCATATTTTTATGTTATTTGAGCTGAATTGAGACGATGTTATTTTCACTATGAATATCCATGGAGGATGTTAGTGAAAATTCATCCAAATCCATTTTATTCTGATTATCAATGACGAACTTGGAGGGTGGAGCATTGATAGAAAAGATTATTTGTTTTTTGTCCTGATCCACGATAACTGGAATAACTTGTTTAAAATCGATCTTACATCCTTTCTTAAAATAGACTAAAATTGGAACCATTTCATAAATTGCTGACTGTTTACTGATTTGAGTAACTCCAAAAGGGGTATATCGCCCAATTCGCACGGTTGGAGTTAAACTACCATAAGATATTTTAACCAGGGTTTTTCCTGTGGCTAAAATTGAAGCGACTTTTTCTTCAATTTTCTTGGTTCCTTCTTTTTCAAATTCGAGTTTACTTTGGTAGGCTTCATCATACTTGTACTCCTTTTTCGCTTTATCGAGGTATTGCTTCATTTCCTCCTTTGTCAATGGTACAGATTGTCTGAGCAAATCATCAAGATACACATGAGGTTCAAAGATTTTATCTTTCCAATTCGGCATGAAACTATCGAGTAATAATGCTTCACAGGCACCCAGATCATATAGTTTGAACCGAAGCGGAGCAGAACCGTATTTGTTGCCAAATCGGTCATCATTAACAGCGACAATACTAACCATGTTATTTATTTCCTCACGGAATTTTTTTGAAAGAACACCACGATAACCATTAAAGCCCTCACAATACTGCATTTCTTTGATTGGCTTGATCACTTCTCCCAATTGCATAAATTTATATTCAACGTACTTGGCGAGTCCCTCCTGATATTCATTTAAATTTTCATATTCGATCCAACTGCTGTCAAGACGTGACTGCCTGTATGTGCGAATAGCAACAAATTTTTTAAGTGCTTCTCTTCTTGCTTCCGACTGTTGCTCTAATAGAGCGTCCTTCAGAATATTTCCTTCTAAGACATATAGGGCGTTATTTTCGGGATCAAGGAGAGGATATTGTGAAACAACCGACTCATCAGCGTATTTATCGGGAGCCATCCTGTTCTGATAAACATGGAATGCTTCATGGAGTATAACTTCTAACTTAAAATATGGATCGGGAATGAATTGCCATTTTGTAAGCCATTGATCGGTAACTTCCTTGGGCCTTCCCATCATATCTCTCATCTGGTTACGCAAAGTTGAAAATGGATCAGACACAACGAGAACAGGAATGCTATCTATTTCAATCGATGTATTTTGGTCGTCATAAGCAATGGTTGTTGCAGAATCCCGAATATATATTTTCTTATCATGCAGAGGATTAAATCCTGTATAAAGAGAAAATCCTTTGGGCTGATGAGGATAATTGATTAAAAGTTCTTGAACGTTTGGACGATAAACCAAGATGGGAGTACTTTTGAAATCCCACCCATGAAACAAATCATCACCGAGGCTTTGGGTAATATGCCGACATTCTTTCAGAGATATCATCAGCAACGGATCAATCTTCAATTCACTGGAATCCTGAGCAAAAGATGCAGGAATTTGATTAATCCAACTCATGAGAGTGAGAATGAAAGCGTAAATTAAAATCTTTTTCATACGAAATCTTTTAATGGTTCAATTTTAAATATGGGAATCAGCATAAGCCAAAACGAACAATTCCTATCCCGAAAGATGAGCAAATGTGTGGTCGGGAAAATGGTACGCCAATAATTACAGCAAATGTAACAAGGTGGTTGCCAATTTGATTTTCCTGAATTGGACTTTAACAAAACTTTAACCGAAAGGTGGGATTCAGCTTTTCAATACTTGAAATCGGTACAGTTGTATTCTATTTCCTTCAAACTGAATTTAGCGTAACAGAATTCGCCTTCATACGGGATATGCCAGATGGCTTCACCATTGGAAGGAACCTTTCTCCCCTCGATCTCAATATAATTTTTGATGGGTGTTGACCATTTATAGCTGAGATAAGTTTTTCCATCTTCGCAATAATACCTGTCATCGGAGATGAAATCTATTAGTTCTCCCTGAGCGTTGAATTTGAGGATAGCTGAAATTTTAATATTACCATTAGTGAACGTGGCTTTGACCGTGAGTAAATCGATGGTCTCCCACTGAATGTGTTTTGAAATCAAGGTTGAAGGTGCAAGAATGCACATGTCATTAAATACAGTCACGGTTTCACCGAGGCTCATTTTATCACTCTTCGCATCAACAACCTGAAATAACGAAGCCAATTTGATCTGCATAGTAGCAGTGGCATCTGTATAGACGTGCAGCCCATCAAATGGTATCCCGAACATCTTTGCCCTGATATAGAAGAATCGAGAAGGTTCATCGAAGAAATTGTATTGCTGGGAATGGATAGCCATCCAATCACTTTTCCTATTCCTTTTCATGGCACCTTTCCAGACTAACCGAACATTTTGAATTTTCGGCTTTCCGACGGCACCCACATATTCCAAGTATTTCTTGACAGATTCAGGTAGAGACTGGATGTCTTCAATTGTCAATATTGAAGGATCGGAAATGGATTTCAGTCTTTTCTGGACTTCAGTTTTGTACTTGTTCTTGTAATTCATAGAATTAGTTATTTAGAGCTTGTACAAATTTCTCACCTGCGGCAAGATCGCCACTACGAGAATAGTAATAGCAAGACACATGTAGAAGGTGTGCCAGTCCCAGAACCACAAATAAAAAGATCGCTGGTATCAGAAAATTCGAGAATGGGGAATCTTTGATCATCGATAACGGCATACCAAGCAATTCTCCTGAAGGGGAAATGATCAAGGCTCCGACACCAAACATAGCTCCGACACCGAGAAATGCCAATAGTCCCATGAGAATGTTTCTGAAAAAATTTGGTTTCATGTGTTAGTTGGGGAGTGAAATCAAAAAATGTTTTAACAGGTTATACAAAAATAGCGATTTATCCACGTGGAAGAAGACCATCTCAAATTTCTTCATTTAAGACGATCTACGGAAAAATAACTTTGAGTGCCACCGACATCCGTCCTTTGGCAGTGTAATCAAGTAATTGTAAACCATCAAAGTATATTTTAGTTGCTTGCTCTTTTTTTATTATCATATTTGGTGTTCTTTTTGCGTCAAATATTTGGCATTTAACTTAATACTGTCACGAGCTCAAGTAATTTAAAACCCAGTTTAGGATCGCCATCAACTGTAATTCTCGATCTGTATTTTTCCTTATCCTTATCCGTATTTGTAAAAATCAGCCAAGCCTCATCTTTTGAAAAAGCAACTTTTGTAGTTGCCTCAGGTGCCAAATCGTCTACGAGGAGCCACTTGTCTGCTTGTTTAACAAGAAACCAGCTCTTATTTAATTTCCCAGCTATTGTGATTTGAATAGTTTCTCCAGAAGGGAATTCTGCCATGTCTCGATATAGATATGGTAGTCCAAGCATGAATGTATCGTAAAGGGGTTCGGTATATTTAACATCCATCAGCAGCGGTCTATTCAATGCCATCCTGATTTGCATCTGATGGTGCCATTTCTCGGTATACTCACGAGCGGTATCAAACCAATTCTGTGATTCTACTTCCCCCGCCCATTGCACAGGAAATATTGCCCTCCCTACTGGGTCTAACGTTTTAAAAAATTTATACAACTGATTTTCTGAATATTCAATTAGGTCTATAAGAATCTCTGGATTTAATCTTTCAGTCGCTTGCATCCATGCCTTATTCATGGTTTGGATGTAATTAACCATATCCGAATATGATCTAATGTCAACCTTGATAGAGTTATGCTCATACTTATCCCGTTGTATTGATAATCTTCGCAGTGATCCGTCAATCAAGTGTGAAACCAAATCTTTGACCGTTCTACCCTGTATCGGGGAAGGTTTCTTCCATTCTGCGATACTGATATGCTTTAACAGTTTGATCAATTCAGCAGCCAGGTCAGGAAATAAATCCAAGGTATCGATTCTTTTCATGATGTTCAGCGTTTCTAAATGAATGGATCAAAACCCATATACTTCCTTGTTTTCCCTGATCCTTTTTTTGAAAAATTCATTCAGTAAAGGCTTTGGATACTGACAGAGAAAAACCTTCAGCCCATTTTCACGAAAAAAGGAATCCTTAATTTCACCTACTTCACTGTATTTGTTAAAAAGCCGTGGAATATCAAAAAGCTGGACATCAGTAACTATAAAATTTGAAGCTGTCAGCGAATCAGGTGCCCAAAAAATGTAACTATCATTTAAACAAATTGGGGTGGGCAGATTGTACTGTTTTCCGTAAAAATCAATTGCACCAGCTTGGCCATAATTATTTGCATAAATGATACAATCTCGCTGCTGGTTGACATCTAATGTCTTATAGGTTACTGAAACCAATTCAGCCAATTCATTCCAACCTGTCATGTCCATATAATCCTGTGGGATTGGATAATAACTGTTGTTTTCATTACGCATGGGTGCAGGGGTAATGTACTTTGAAAATAAAGCACAATATCTTCCCATTTGTTCTTTAGGTAATATTGGCAAACCCAACGGCAAAAAAAGTATTGAGAGTAAAATGGAAATTCCGACTATTGAATAGGTTACTAATTTAAATTTCCCGATAACAGATTTTCCCAAATAATACCCTCCAAAAGCAAACATCATTGGATAAACTCCGAGCGTGTAATAAGACTTTCCTTCAGTTATCAGAAACAAAAAAACAACCAGTAAGAAAATGTACCCAAATACCCTGTACTTCTTTTCAGATTTTTTAAAGAGTATCACGATCAATCCTATCATCCAAAATAAAATAGAAGTGAAATTCATCCAAATCTGTCCTATAAGAAAATCTTGTTTTGAAACATAAACCAATTGAGTGCGATATAATTCCCTCATGTGTGTTATGACAGCCATGTTGTGGTTAATTTGCCATAATATGTTTGGAGACATAATGAACAAACAAATTAAAACAGCATAAAATAAATATCTGGAAACCAGTAATCTTCTATGTTCACTGATCAGCAGGGCAATGCAGGTTGCAAAACCTAAAAACAGAACAGAATATTTGTTTAGAAAAGCAATTCCGAAGATTATTCCAAGTACCATCCAATATTTTGAATTTTGAGTAAGAATTAGTTTTAATACAAAAAAAAGAAAGAGCATCCAAAAGAATAGTTCAAATATTACAGGCATGAAAAGAGATGCTGTACGAAGCATTGCTGTTGAAATAATATAGGCAATGCAACCCGTAAATACACCAAATGCTGTTCCACCAAGTTCTTTGATAAACCATGCGATTAAGATCAGGATAGAGGCTCCAAACAATGCTGGAAAAAGTTTTACAAAAAATGGTTGATATCCAAAAACACTTTTAACGACAAAAGCTAAAAGTGACATGAATGGTGGTGTCGATGCAAATCCCCACGACAAATGGCTCCCCATTGAAAAATACAGCATTTCATCACGATGTAATTCGTAATTCGTACTGGTAAAAAAATGAATGGATAGTTTTACCAATACTAAGCAAATGGTCAATATCCAGAAAGTTTTTTTATTCATTTTTAGCTTTATATTGTTGACTTTAATCAATAAATACTTCTATGCCACTAAGCCTTAAGGCAAAATCTTAATAACGATTAGAAATCAATAAACCCATGGGATCAGCCGTTTTGTCTTCTTTTTATACTCTTCATATTCTGATCTAAATTGTTGCTGTAACAATTCCTCCTCAATGTTGATGCGGTTCAAAAAAGTGATAAGTATTGGTACCATGATGATTACTAAGCTCAACCAATTATTAACTGTTAGGCAAAATCCTAAAAATGATAACAATGATCCTGAATAAGAAGGATGCCTAACATATTTATAGAATCCAGTCTTTATAATGCGGTGATTACCCTGAATTGCCAGATTCACTGTAAAGAATTTGCCAAGTGTTTTAACGGCAATGAATCTAATAAGCATTCCCACAAGGATAAGTAGTGATCCGAGGTAAAGGAACAAATTTGTGTTTATTATCGGGAATGCCCAATAATTTGCACTTAAAATCCCAAGCGTCATGGAAATTACAATTGCAACCCATATCAGGTTCATGGAGTTTTTATCGAGCTCCTTTGAATTAGTGTTTTTTGATCGCACCAATCTATTTAGCAGAATCTCTGATAATAACCAGCACATCCAAATAGCTTCAAAAATATATTTCATCTCATTTATAAATTTCGTTACCCATATTCCTGAGAATAAACAGGTCGATTATTAGATATCAAATTAGAAATCAGTTTTAAAGGGCTTCAGTCTTGGTATCCATCGGGGAACATTCTTTTTGTACTGCCGATACTCATCCCCAAATTTTTTCTCCAGACTCAGCTCTTCGAAGACTACGAACCAGATAGTGTTAATCAGAAAGAAGAATGCTGCCCAAATCAATATTCTGTATGATAATATGGCACATGATTCCCCGAACAGAACCGTTAACACTCCCAATATCATTGGGTTTCTGACATATCCGTACATCCCACCAATAACTAAGTGTTGGGATGGAGCCCATGGTGCCAGTGTGCCCTTGCCGATCCTCATTATACTCGATACAGTCATGATGATAGCATATAATCCAATAAGCATAATAACTATTCCGAGGATAAAAGCTGGCAAGAATTTAATGGTGATGTCCTCCTCAATACACAGTGGTACTATGATCAGTACAATGATTGGAAGGATGAACGAGATTGTTTTTTTTAAAATATCTTTCACTTCTGTCCCGTTTACTTGCTTCATTGAAAAGTTATTTTTCTCCGACCTGAACCTTTTGGTTCCATTTGATCTTTTTAATCCCAATATATTTAAATCCAGAACGAGTAATGATCGTTCCGAACTCTTTTGATGTGTGCAGGTTGACTTTATCTTTAATAAATAGGTGCATGCCTTTTGCAATTTGCCTGATCACCCAATTATCAACTGTTGGATCAAGGATGTAAACTCTCCCCTGAGGTTTTAAAAGCCGATGCATTTCTTTCAGTGCTTTTTCCTGATTAAAATAATGATGAAACGAATTGGTGCATATGATAATATCAAACTGGTTGTCTTCAAGAGGGATTTCCTCGGCATTGGCTTTAAAAAAATGAAAATTCTCGTTCCCCTGAAAATTTTCCTTTGCCTTCTCGATCATCTTTTCCGAAAGATCAACCCCATAGAAAGTTCCTTTACCATCAATCGCATTAGCTGCCCGACCTAATGCCCAGCCAGTTCCGCAGCCGATATCCAGCATACAGACATTTTCTTTGAGGTTCAGCAATGAAATAACTCCCAGTTGGGCTGATCTTAAGTAGTCGTATTTCAGGCTCTTGCCGTCTACTGTCTCAGCCCATTTATCCCAACGGGCTTCATTAATTTTTAAATGCTTTGATTCGTCCATAATTTTTATAAAGTTCATTTTGGGATTGAATCCCTATATCATGATAATAGATAAGCCCAAAGCCAACGGTTATCAATCTGATGCCAGTGTATCCCTCTGCAAATCCATTAATGTTTCTTCCAGATAATATTGGGGCGACAATATGACCATTGTTGTGCGCCGCTTATTTAATCATTTTTAAGTCCTTCAATATTTTCTTTGTCAAATCAATCCGAAAGTTATTCTTTAAATCACCGAAATCATTTACAATAATATTCATTGCAAATATTTTAGTTCCCGAATCTGTTTCCACAAAGCCAACATACCAACCTATCAATTTATTTTCCCAACAATCTCCAGTACCAGTTTTACCATAGAGTTTGTAATCATTTGTAACCTCACAAAGCATTATTTCCTTAACTGCATCTATGTTTTTATCTGAAAATCCATTCAGTTTATGGAGATACATTCTTTTTAAGAAATCTATCTGTTCGTTTATTGAAATCTGCATTGAGCCGCAAAGCCAGAATGAATCAACCCCTTTCGATATATCTTTATTGCCATAATTCAATTTGTTCACATATTTTTTCATTCGCTCCTGTCCGACTCTCCTTGCTAACTCCTGATAATACCAAACACAAGAATACTTAAATGCTCTTTTTAAGGATAAATCTTGGTACCAATACTTGAATGGCTCATTGGCTAAATGGTATGAATCCTTTGGATGAAGGATGCTGTCATATTTGATAATAAATCCTGTATCAGAAATAACTCCTGTCTCCAATCCAATCAATGAATTGGGAATCTTATACGTTGAACATGGTGAAAACCTCGTTTTACAATGTTCTGGGTTGTATTGTATGTATTTATCAGTTTTTAAATCATAAATACTGAATCCGCCAACAAAATCACCAAAGTATGATTTGAGATTAATAGTATCGACTTTTTGACCAAAAAAATCGATGGACAAACAAATCAAGCAAAAAATCAATAATTGTTTCATTCGTGGTTTATTTTAGGGGCTCACAGCCGCTTGTATTCATAAGAAAAATGTTAAAGAATGTTGCTTTACGCATATCAATTGCTGTCGTTCACAGGTCTTTCAGATACTTTTTAATTCTTATTGAATCTTTCCAGTTCCACCATTTCAGTTTCTCTGGATCACGCAATTCAGGTTTTGTTTCGGCATAGTATATCGCACAGCGAAAGGAGTATAACAGACACCGATCTTGTACCATCCCAGCATATCTGTTTGACTGGTCATATAGAACATCAGGGTCATTTCCTATCAGGTCGTCTGGGCATGTGATCCCGATGTTCCAGAGATCATGGGCAATGGATTTACCAATGCTGGGTATCTGCATCAATTCTTTGATGGACTGGTCTTTGGTCATTTTTTTCGAAAACAGCGTCACAACCTTTACAGGAATAATAATGTCAAAGTTAACGCAATTAAACAAAAGAAGCCACCCAGAGGGCAGCTTCGAGACAATGGGGAAGATATATCGAGTTTTAATTGAGGTCTTCAAAATTGGCAACTGAAGGGGTAACTGGAGCAAGTGCCCTGATATCAGTGATCTGGATTTCACTATCGCTGAAGTCAGCGTTGATAGGGGTAACGGGTACCAATGTTGAAAAAGCAGGGTTCATTTCATAATCATCATCGGAAAAATCTGCTTCCGTAGGGGTAACTGGAGCAATGTCCGTGAAATTTAATGTAGTATAATCTTCAAAATCAGCCTCTTTGGGCGTGCTGGGCAGCAGCGAAAGAACAGAAGCTATGGTGACTTCATTATTCATCTTAGAAACGTTGTCATTGCTGGCATAAAGAATGTTGCTGGTGAGGATCAGGGTGGACAAAAAGGATCATCTGACTACCTGCCGCCGATTTGGGTTGACCACCTTCCCTGGTTAGTAATCAATGATTTGAAATAGTCAGGCTGGTCTGCCGAAGGCTGGTCAAGGAGTGCGGTTTTTTCAGTAAGTACTGTTGACCTGCAGTGACCCACAGAATTTCCTCGCCTAACCTCTTTCCCTTTCACAGCAGGCAATCGTTATTGTAACCTGTACTTATAGGCCTGATATATTATAAAAATACAGAATTATAATATTTTACGATTTTTTCAAGCAAATAGGTATACCTTTACCAAAATAATCAACAGCCCGTGAAACAAATCTTCCTCCTTATTATAACCATGCTCCTGGGCAATGCCCTTGCCGCAGCCGATCAAAAGTCAAGCCTGAAGGACCTTCCCCTTGCCCTGCAATATAAAATCTCGCAGGACCAGGGCAGGGAGAACCCAGCATTTCACATTAAAAGGACCGAAGCCGGGTTCACGGCCCTGCAGCAGGGCACAGGGGTCAGTGGTAGGGTGCATGCCAACGGAATGGAGATCCGGTTCAAAGACCACTCCTGGGCATTGAACCTCGAGGGCATCAGCGCCTTGGGTAGGGATATTCCCATACGTTTTGCCGACAGTATTTTCAGCCTTACCGACAACCAAGTGGGGTTCAGCATCCCCGGATTTACTTCATGGTTTGTGAACGGGCCCCTGGGCCTTCAGCAAGGATGGACCATTGAAAATAGGCCTGCCGCCGGGCAGGGTATCCTCAGCCTGTGTTTCAGGGAAGAAGGGGACCTTTCAGCTGGTAATGTCCCTGACAAAGGCAGCAGCCTGGCCCTTTCAGGTAAAGACGGGAATGTTGTTTTGAATTACCAGGGCCTGTATGCGTATGATGCCCGAGGAACTATACTTCCTGCATGGTTTGAAAAGAGCGGGAAGCAGGTTTTTATCAGGGTGGATGATAGCGGAGCAGAATACCCTCTTACGATTGACCCTTATATCCAGCTTGCCAAGCTGACTGCTTCGGATGGAGCTAATGCAGATCATTTTGGTTATTCAATATCTGTAAGTGGAGACGGTTCCACTGTCGTTGCAGGGGCTTATTATAATTTTTTTAGCAGAGGGGCAGCTTATATCTATGTTAAACCTGGGGGTGGCTGGGTCACAACTTCAACCTTTACAGCCAAGCTGACCGCTTCGGATGCGGGAAATGGTGATTACCTGGGTTATTCAGTATCCATTAGTTCCGATGGTTCCACAGTGGTGGCCGGAGCTCCTCATGAACCGAATAGTACACAAAGAGGAGCGGTTTATGTTTATGTAAAATCCGGAAGCTGGACAACAGGAACCCAGACCGCCAAGCTGACTGCTTCGGATGGGGTCAATAGTGATGCCTTGGGCTCGTCTGTATCTGTCAGTGGCGACGGTTCCACCGTGCTGGCAGGAATTAACCTCGGATCAGCCGCCTATGTCTATGTAAAACCCGGGGGAGGCTGGGTTACTACCTCAGCCTTTACCGCCAAACTGACTGCCTCAGATGGACTTGGTTCGGGGAATGCCGTATCTGTCAGCTCAGATGGTTCAACAATAGTAACAGGGCAGCAGAATATACAGAACGGAGGAAATTTTAGAGGGGGGGCCTATGTCTATGTTAAACCTGGCGGGGGTTGGGTTACCGCAACCCAAACTGCCAAGCTGACGGCTTCGGACCCTCAGAATAATGATCGTTTAGGCTATTCTGCATCCGTCAATTCCGATGGTTCAACGGTTGTGGCAGGGGCTTTAAATGCAAATGATGCAGGTTCACACAGAGGAGCGGCCTATGTTTATGTAAAACCGGGTGGAGGCTGGGCAAACGGAACCCAAACTGCCAAGCTTACCGCTTCGGATGGGGCCGATAATGATCATTTAGGGACTTCCGTATCCATGAGTTCCGACGGTTCAACTATTGTAACTGGAGCTCCTTCGGCAGCTGCCGGGGGAACACAAAGAGGAGCGGCCTATGTGTTTAAGAAACCGGGCGGAGGTTGGTCTGACGCTACCCAAACTTCCAAGGTGATTGCTTCGGATGGAGCCGATTATGATGAGCTGGGCAATTCCGTTTCTGTCAGTTCCAACGGTTCAACCGTGATGACAGGGGCTTATGGATTTCCAGCAGGAGTTAATATGGGAGCGGCCTATGCATTTTATTATCCCCCACTTATTGCCACTGCTTCTGTTACTTCGAATGTAAGCTGCAACGGGGGCAGCAATGGTTCGGTTTCTGTCACCGCTTCAGGTGGTACAACACCCTATACCTATGCCTGGTCCTGCAGCCCGGTACAACATACTCAGGCTGCAACCGGTCTTACTGCCGGGACCTACTGGGTCACCGTTACCGATGCCGTAAGCGCTACCGCCACCTCCAGCGCAACAATCACCCAGCCTTCGAGCCTTACGACATCAATCACACATTATCATGGCCCGGATTGTGGGGGAGGAAACAATGGATGGATCACCGTAAGTTCTAGTGGTGGAACTCCTGTTTTTACCTATTCCTGGAGTAACAGCCAGACTGGCAGTACAGCTTCTAATCTCACCGCGGGCCTTTACACTGTGACGGTTACGGATAATCATGGTTGTACAGCAACAACAGGTATGAACCTGTCTGCTAAAGAAACCCTTGACCTTTTTCCCAGCTTTACACCAGTAGGTTGCAAAGATGGAACGAATGGAACCGCGACAGTACTCGGTGTTGCCTGCGATGGCCCGTCAGCTACCATGCATTATCTTTGGAGTTCAGGAGGTACCACTGCCACGATTACCGGTCTGAGCGCGGGAACATATTCTGTTACTGTTACTCATATAGATCCCCCGAATGATCCGCTTGTAAAAGATACACTTGTAGTTGTCCCGGAACCGTTAAATTACCTTCTGGCAGGCACTACTCATACTGATGTTGTCTGTTTTGGACAAAATAATGGTACTGCTACAGCTAATGCTACTGGTGGAACAGGAAACTATACCTATAACTGGAGCACCTTACCTGTCCAGACCAGCCAGACTGCAACCGGACTTAGCATAGGAACGTATTGGGTCACAGTGACCGATGCAAATTCCTGCACGACCACTTCCAGTGCATCCGTTACTCAGCCTCCCGACCTATTGCCCGGAATAAGCGGTCCTGCTATAGCATGCCAGAACTCTTCAGGAAACATCTATATAACTGAATCCGGCATGTCGAACTATCAATGGGTGGTTTCAGCCGGCGGATCAATTACTTCCGGAGGGACCACTTCAGCCAATTACGCAACCATTACCTGGAATACAACGGGACCAAAATCCGTCTCGATTAATTATACAACCCCGACCGGGTGCACTGTTGGAGCGCCTGCAATAAAAAATGTAACCATCAACCCGGTGCCTGTTCCCGTTATATCCGGGCCAGACAATGTCACAAATCATCAAACTGCAACTTATACTACTCCCGCTGTGCCCGGTCACACCTATGCCTGGAGCGTGAACAGCGGCTATACAGGGGTTTGTTCTCCCGATGTAAGTAATTGCATCATGATAACCTGGATACTGTCATGCGGAGACATCAACGCATTCGTTAGGGTTACCGAGACTGACGGGGTCACAGGATGCTCAACAACCGTGACAAAATTGATAACGGTTTCACCCTGAGAATTAATAAATGGTGTTCAGTGGTCGGAATTTCGGGTCTTCTCTCCACGACAAACGGAACTCCGGCTTTGATCCGGTCATTGTTCCCAAGCACCAGCGTATACCGGCCGGGGCCTGGTGGGATCAATATGTGTGGATTCTCCATCCTGATGGCTCAATTTTTCCCAGAAGAGTGATCATAGACCTGTCAGGTTGTCCCATTTAAGGCTGGTCAATGTGAGTGTTTTTTCCATATCATTCAAAGTGTATGATCATTCCGGGTTTCTTGAAGCAGGGTTTGACGGATTTCTATCACAGCGATAGCATCTCTTGTTATGTACGCATATGGGATTCCCGCATTTGGGGCAGACCCAGCGAGTGTTCTCGAATTCCATAAACCGATCTAAACCCAGGTCCTTGATCCCATTGAGGTTTTCAATCATGCTCATGGAATACCTGGTTCGATACCGTTTATCCATATTTTTCAGTCTCGTACACGGATACTTTGTACAATCGAAACAGAACCGAGAACCATCTGGTCTTTCGGTACAGTTCTTTATTTTGCAGACACTACAGTGGTTCGGCTTCTCGGGAGATTCAATGTTGCAACCGACACATCTGTTCCTCTTCCGAAGATATGCCATGCAGATGCCGCAGTTCAGGCCACAGGGGGCAATAAGGATGGAAGGGATGTTGGTTTGACTAGTTATCATGATATTATCTCAGATTAAAACTCATTCAGATCCTGGGAGGATTTTAAATTTAAGGTTTATCAAGCCATTTTCTAATTACCTGTTCCGCCCCAGCCTCAGGTCTCTGACACTTATTCAAAATGATTTTACCATGCTTATCAATTAATACATGATGAGGGAATGATTCGATATCGTATTTTTCTTTCAGGAGTTTATTCCAATTTCCCATAGCAAAGAGTGTAATTGATTTCACACCGTACTTTTCAATGATCTGCCTCCAGCTTTCTTCCGGGCTCTGCATACAAATACTGATGATTTTAACTTTCTCATTTTTAAACACATCGACAAGATGGTTCTCATCCGGAATTTCTTTAATGCATGGCTTACACCCTGTAAACCAGAATGAGAGGTATACAATATTTCCTTCAAATTGATTCAGGGAAACACTCTTATTGCGTTCATTTTTTAAATAGAAATATGGAGCAGTATCCCCTTCCTTCAGGACATACTGTTTATTATATCTTCGTTCAAGGTATTGCTTCAAATCAGCACTATGAATTTCGTTGCAGTATAAATCATATTCCTTTTTAGTGATATACCCATTGCCCATTTCCAGATCAATACTTCTTGCAAGCAGAATATCCGATATGTATTCAGTAAAATCCTTTTTGGAATGGCTTATAAACGCTTCGTTTCGCTTTGTTGTGTAATTTGAATCAGGCTTTCTGGAATCTTCCAACGGTGACTCATACATTGAAAAATAGTAATCGAGGAACAAATAATAATAAATGGATAGAATAGCAGTCATATTGTTTAATGGCCGATCATTAAGAAAATTATAATAGTCCTTCGGAACAGGTTTATCAATACCCCTCATTCTTCTCATCAGCATAGGTTCACTAATTTTCAGCGAATAAGAAAAATACCGGATGTCGCTTTCTTCATATTCCAAAAACCATTTGGGGAGAAGGTTCCTGTGATAATAATCACTCAAATAAATAAGCTCTAACCGGGTCAGACTATCTAATACTTTATTGAATGATATAAAATCGGGAGCCGTACTGGCGGTCAGACCTTTTTGTCCGATAAAGTCACTCCTATGAAAAAATAACTCTTTGTTCTTATAATAATCAGATAGTTGCGCCCATCTTCCTGAGTATTTTATGCATTCTGGTATTTGTTTCTTTTTAGAAAAATCTACACTGATCCGAAGAGTATCATACGGAACAAGAAAGCAAGCGGTGCTTTGATTAATGTTAAACAGAAGCGTATCTGAGGGAAAGGTTGCCGATTTGGATGAAACAAATCCAATACTAAGGTTTACCTTCTGAGGCATCTGAGTTTTTAAATTCAGGTATTTTGTTCCACTCCCCTGAAATTTAATTGGGACGGAAGTGATGTAATCATTTGGAAAGAAATTATAGAAACTCGTTTGGAACATCATTGAATCAACGGCATTCTTATAATTAAGCTCAATAGTGCTGCCGGCATTGAAATCGATGAGCAGAGAAACGGTATCATGTTTGTTTTGCCCGTTACAAATACTTTCGGCAACCAGGAAAAGTATTAGCGTTATTAGGGTAAATTGTCTCATCATTGTTTATCAATCAGAATCCCAATGAATATTCGGTTATTATTCAGGTTTGATCATCGAAGGCTGAAGAATGCTCACCCCAAGGGCAGACTTACATTTGGAATAAACATCGATTGGTCTGAACCATGCTGGAGCAGAAGAAAATCTATCAATGCCGGCTATACCACATTTGTCGGCACCGAGGCTAATGACAATAGATTTTATTGCATCTGAAGTAAGCATCTAAATCTGGTGCTGCTAAGAGTAAATTAATTACTCGTTTAACTTTTGAACTTGCCTCTTACCTGACCTTCACCTTCGATTTAACCTCTTCGACAAACTCCTTGCAGGGTTTAAATTTAACAGTATTATGAGCCGCTATTTTCACCGAAGTTCCCTTTGAAATATTGCGACCTGTCTTTGCGGCACGGGTAATTATTTCAAATGTGCCAAACCCACGGAGATAAATATTTTCTCCTTTGGTCATAGAAATTTTAATAATTTCCATCAGGGCTTCCACGGTTGCTTCAGCGACAACTTTATCAAGACCTGTTGTTTTTACAATTTCATTGATGATTTCTGCTTTTGTCATATTAGGTTTAATTAAAAGTTAAATGTTAGATTTTGACCAGGAAAAATTATTTCTTGAAAATACTGATTGGCAATAATGAGATATTAAACTTTTCACGATTTGGCAATAATTGTAAAACTCTTGCACCCCGCTCATTTCAAAATTTGAATTCATCTCCAAACAAATCTGCTCTTCCGATTTAATAAAATGTAAGGAAACCACCAATTGTTTTTAAATGTTCAAATCCTTCAAAATCTTACTCAAATTTAATACTCATGTCATCCATATAAAATTCCCGCCCTTTGGGATTCCAGATAAAAAAATGGATGACTGAGTTCTGATCCACCCATTCGGGAATCTCAAAGGTTCCTTCGATTTTATCGTAATGGTCTTTTTTAGTATGGAATTTGTCGAAAGGAATACCCTGGTAAAGGATCCTCTTCCCGTCCAGTTCCACATAGGAAACCCAGATGGCATGCGTTGAATCAGAATCCGAAGGATAAACATAAACACTCATGCGTACCTTGCTTACCGGATGATCGAGTATCTTGGAAAGAATCTTTTTATAATGCACATTGTCGGCAACATCCTTGTTGCAATAAGTTGCAGTAAGCCTTGAACGGGAATTCCGGTTTACGAGCAAAGCAGGTTCATACCCGAAACTATTCGAAAAGTCGTTCTTCCATGTATAAGTCTTCTGGGGATAATCCACCAATTCATAGGTCTTAAGCTTGATCATGAAATCATCCCATGACCACATTCCTCCTGTAAAAATGTTGTAATGCGAAAACTGCATCAGGTTGTAATAAATGAGGCAAACAAAGATGAGTACTAGCGATGATCTCATGAAAAGATTTTTCCAGCGGGATACGGTTTGAATGAAACATCCCAGGGGAAGGGCAATGAAAACCGTGAATTCGGCCAGTGGACGAAAACCGAAGCATCCCCCGTAATACCAGCAATGCCAGCAGGAAAACACATATGAGATGAACAAGAAGAACAATAATGTGAACCAGCCGTTAAGTTTCCTCCTTCCTATCATGAGGAACATTCCGGCAATGAAAATTAACCAGACGGGATGATACGGGAACAACCCGTTAAAAGGTGAAAACCAGATCTGAAGCAGCATGGGATGAGCCCAGTAAAACACTTCCCCGGGATAGGAGTAATAAACATAATCTCCTGAGAGGTATTTCCAATACATGAACTGCGGGATGAGCACTATGAACTGGATCAGGATATAGATCAGGCTTCGCTTGGGATTCAGGAAAAAAAGTATCCTTTGCCAAAATTCACGTACTGTTTTAAGGTCGAGAAATGCCATCCACAAAACAATAAGAATATTCGTAGGCCTGAGCAGTACCGCAAGCGCCAGGCTGAGGCTGATGAGGGTAAAAAGAAGATACGATTTCCTGCCGCCTTCAAAATATCTCTTCAGCATATAAAGGAAAGAACTGAAGAGAAAAAAGGAATAAACATGTGACATCAATGCCGCATCATAGGCATAAAAATAAAGCTGGGTCGTAAGGGCAATGATCACAACGCTGGTCAGTGAGACAGCATGCCTGTAATAATAATCAAGAAACTTTTTCAGGAGAAACAACCCGAACGTGAAATAAAACACGCAGCCGATCAGCATGAATACCTGGTAAAATGAAGAGAACCCATCCATGGGCAAACCGAAAATGTATGCTGAAGCATGGGCTGCAAGGAAGAAAGGGGTCAGCAGGATGGCCTCTCCGCAGGTAGTTTTGACAATAACTTTTCCTGTCTTATCGTCAAGTAAAAACCCTTCGAACTTCTTTTCGATCTTGTAAGGGAAACGAAAAACATCCCATCCGTAAATAAAAGTGGCCGGCATGTAAACGTAATAATGGGCTGCATCGGACCAGACCTTTTGCCGTACATGCCCGTCACGGTAATTGCTGTTGAAAGTCAGAAAAATTCCCAAAGCGAAGATGAGAGTAAAAACTGCCCGGTCCTTCCGTATCTGAGCCAGGAATAAAGTGAAAAGCTGCGATGATTTCATGTTATTCCCTGGGT
>Ga0316226_1001979_pt1 | contig 20321 bp, 19 predicted proteins | sample TBH18017metaG_FD_206009 | JGI IMG/M metagenome (GOLD analysis project Ga0316226, IMG submission 206009) | Freshwater microbial communities from Trout Bog Lake, Wisconsin, USA - TBH18017 | ecosystem: Environmental > Aquatic > Freshwater > Lake > Hypolimnion/Profundal zone | place: USA: Wisconsin...
AAGCGGGAACCACCTCACCCGGCCCTCGGCCACCCTCTCCCCCACTGACAGTGGCGGAGAGGGGCAGGGTTTGCCGAGCGATCAAATTAGCGCGATGGCTTTTGATGCGAAGGGCAACATTTACGTTGGCATGCAGTGCGACGGGATTGCGATGGCGAGCCGGGATTCGGATTATACGGATTGGCGGCAAGCGCCGCTGGCAGATCAGGATTTGCCCACGTTTGCGGGCTATGGCCTGCCGTCCAAGCTCATCAATGATTTGCTGGTGACCTCGGACGGAACCATCTACGCGGCCACGGATGGCGGGCTGGCGTGGAGCCGGGACAGCGGGGCGACGTGGACTTTCCGGCGCGGCAAGGATTTTGCGGACAAGATGCGAGGTCTGGCGGGCGGCTCGCCGAAAGGGTGGTCGGCGCAGTCCGTTCCCAAGGATGTGCCGCCGGAGGATTATGTCACCTGCTTGGCGGAAGATGATGCGGGGGTGATCTGGGCAGATTTCCGTCAGCATGGGCTGCTGGCCTTGTCCGGCTACGGGTATGAGGAACTGGAAAAGGTGTCCGCCGACAAGACGGGTGGGGCGGACTTTGGCCGGGCAATTTTGCCGATGCCGGATTTTCGTCCGTGGCTGGCAAGCTATGGCAAAGGGCTGTTGCGCGCGGCGCAACCCCGGCGGTTGCTGCATAAGACGGTGGACAAACCCGAACTTCCGGAAGCTGCGGCAGGTGCGCCGTTTCCCTCGCCAGCCAAACCGCCGATGCTGGCGAAACTCACGGCGATGCTGCAAGCCGTTAAAAAACTGGAGGCGGAAAAGAGCATCCCGGCAAACTGGAAACCAGCGACGATGAAAGAGGCGGTCAACAACGAATGGCAACCGCCCAATGTTTATTCCACCAACGCGGCATATCTGGGTGATGATTGGCGGACGCTGGGTGATTGGACGGGACGTTATGGGCGGCAGGATGGCAAGCTGTGTTCCGCCGCCAGTCCGATGGATCACAACGTGGGCTGGGCATGGCACATTTTTGTTGATCCCCACATGGGGGCGCATCGCGCGTCCGGGGATGACTTGCGGCATTGGATTGATAATACCCATGTAAAGACGGACGACCCGCGCTGTCCTTATTCAACCATCGTTGGTTATCGGCGGATTGGCGAATGGGACGACCACGGCGAAGCCTACCCGATGAGTTATGATGGGCCGGACGTATGGATTACCGTGGGGCTGCCGGACGGGGTATTCCGTGTGTCGGTCTATTTTTGCGATTACAACGGGCATAGTGGCGGAAACCGGTTTCGCGATTATCTGCTGGAGTTGAAACCTTATGTAGCGAACTCGGCGGAATGGGACAAACAGCCGACGCTGGCACAATGCCGGGTGCATGATTTCTGGGGCGGCGTCTATAAATCATTTATCGTGACGGGTGCAGGCAAATACCATCTCAAGATTGGGCGCAATCATAGTATGAACACCATGTGCAACGCGGTGTTTGTGGATCGGCTGGTTGGCCCAGGCTATGTGGGCGTGGATAATTCATGGCTGCCAGCCATGGAGCATACTTGGTATGACGCGCCTACAGTGCCACCGGCAGACCCCGCGCATGAAACGCCCGAACTGCTCAAGGCGCGCGAACTGTGGTCGGCACTGGACACGGCGTATGCCGTGCCAAACGGTGTCGCCATGCAGGATGAATTTCGGCTGGCGGCGTATCAGGCCGCGCTGGCCGCGAATGCCCCGACCAACCTGCTGGCCAACTGGCGCTGGAAAATGGCGTGGTGGACGCCGGAAGACCGCAAGGAACAACACGAGATTCTCAAAACCGCCTACGACAAGCGGACGGACATGGTCAAGAAACACCAGCCGTTTTGAAAATAGAAAAAAATCGGCGGGGTGCATTGACGAACGGCGGCCAGATTTTATTTTCTTCAAAATAATTAAGCCTGTTCTTTGGATTGCGTTGGCGGCGGCGGCGATTTAACTTGGCAGCGGATTTGCTGAAAATTCACCAATGGCGACACCGACATTAAATCCGGGCGAGGAAGCTCAATTGTTGCAGACGATTGAGATGTTCGAGGTGATTGTGCAGTCGCAGTCGGGCGACACGCAGTCGCTGGAAATCCTCAAGGATGCCTACTCGAAGCTCGGGCGCGAGGACGACGTGATCAACACGTCCAAGCGCATCGCGCAGGGCTACCTGCAGCAGGGGCAGTTGTCGTCGGCGATCTTGGAATACGAGACGGTGTTGCAGCGGCGGCCGGACGACGCGGACGTGCGCGCGGCGCTGAAGCAGATTGAGGACAAGGCGAGCAGCGCGGTGGTGCAGCCGGCGCAGGACGCGGTGGGCATGGCCTCGGTGTCGGACACCACGATGGCGGCGCGGCGCAAGGTGCGCACGACGGCGTCCGACGAGGTGGAAGACGGGCGCAAGACGATGTATAAGATTTTCGTCGAGAGCAAAATCATCACGGCGGGGGATTTTGATTTGTGCTGGCGGAACGTGGACCTGGGGCTGGCGCCGACCGACCCGGTGGAGCCGTTCATCCAGATGCTGCATGAGAAGGGGATTTTTCTGATTGATAAATCGCTGCGGCTGCTGTCGGACAAGTCGCGCCTGGCGTATCTGCCGCTGGACCGTTATGACGTGGAGATGGACCTGGCGCGCGGTTTCCCGTCGGACGTGTGCCGGCGCTGGTGCGTGCTGCCGTTCGACCGCATGAGCAAGGCGATCCTGGTGGCGACGGCGAACCCCTTCAACCAGCAGGCGGCCAAGGAGCTCGCCGAGGCGACCACGCACCGGCTGCTGTGGTATATCACGCCGCCGAACGACATCGTGGCCAACCTCCGCAAAGCCTTCCGCTGACCATGGCCAAAGTAAAATCATTTGCGGAACGCATCGCCGACGCGCTCGTCGAGGACGGGCTGCTGAGCCCGAACCAGATTGAGGAGCTGCTGGAGCGCCAGAAAAAGGAGGGCGCGCGGCTGGTGAAGCTGCTCATCGACAAGGATCGGCAGTATGTCAGCCCCGACGACCTGGCCGTCTGCATGGGCCGCGTGCTGAACGTCTCGCCGGTCAACCTGGCGCGCATCAACATTTTGCCGGACGTGGTGGACCTGGTGCCGCGCGAGACGGCGCACAACCACAAGGTTGTTCCCGTCAGCCGGCTGGACAACCGGCTGTTCCTCGCGATGGCCGACCCGCTGAACGTCATGGCGCTCGACGACGTCAAGCGCATCACCAAGCTGGAAATCGTCCCACTCATCGCCTCGGAAAAGGCCATCACGGACAAGCTGAACGCCCTCGACGCCGCCAAGACCGGCTCGATGGAGGACATCATCCAGGACGCGCAAAAGCGCAGCGACGCCGAGGGCGAGGCCGACACCATCGAGTCCATCAAGGAGTCCCGCGACGAGGTCAACCTGGACCAGCTGGCCGCGTCCAGCGAGGAGGCGCCGGTCATCAAGCTGGCAAACTTGATCGTGCTGCAAGCCATCAAGGACCGTGCGAGCGACATCCATCTGGAGCCGTTTGAAAAAGTGATGCGCCTGCGCTACCGCATTGACGGCGTGCTGCTGGACGCCACGCCGCCGCCGAAGCAGATGCAGCTCGCGCTCGCCTCGCGCTTCAAGATCATGTCCAACCTCGACATCGCCGAGCGCCGGCTGCCGCAGGACGGGCGCATGCGGGTCAAGGTCGGCGGCCGCGATTTCGATTTGCGCGTCTCGGTGCTGCCGACGGTGCATGGCGAAAAAATCGTGCTGCGCGTCCTCGACAAATCCAATTTGTCCGCCAGCCTCGACAAGCTCGGCCTCGACGAGGGGACGTTCAAGCAGTTCAAGGCGGCCATTGACGCGCCGCACGGGCTGATTCTCGTCACCGGCCCGACCGGCTCCGGCAAGACCACCACGCTTTATTCCGCGTTGAACGAGCTGAACAACCCGACGTGGAACATTATCACCGTTGAGGATCCCGTCGAATTTCAGATTCCCGGCATCAACCAGGTGCCGACGAAAAAGGACATCGGCCTGTCCTTCGCCAACGCGCTGCGCTCCATTTTGCGGCAAGACCCGGACATCATCATGATCGGGGAAATCCGCGACACCGAGACGGCGGAAATCGCCATCGAGGCCGCGCTCACCGGCCACCAGGTGCTGTCCACGATGCACTGCAATGACGCGCCCGGCGCCATCGCGCGCCTCGACGACATGGGCATCGCGCCGTTTTTGATTTCATCCTCGGTGATTTTATCCTGCGCCCAGCGCCTGATGCGCCGCATCTGTTCGCACTGCAAGGAGTCGGTGACGTATCCGGCGAAGATGTATGAAGACCTCGGCATTGACCCGGTGATGTTTGACGGCGTGCAGCTATTCCGCGGCCGTGGCTGCGACCGCTGCAAAAATTCCGGCTACGTCGGCCGTATGGCCATCATCGAGGCCATGACCATCACCGACCAGATCCGCAAGCTCATCATCTCCCGCGCCAGCACGCGCGAAATGGCCAAGCTCGCCGTCAACCAGGGGATGCGCACGCTGCGCATGGTGGCGCTGGATCGCGCCCGCGAGGGGATTTCCACGCTCGAGCAGGTCATGCTCGGCACGTCCGCCTACTAATAACTCCAGTTGGGACGCGCCGGCGGGCCGGGCTGCATCCACGGCGGCGGCTGCGCCTGCCAGCTTGGCCGGGTCGCCGCCGGCGCGGGCGGCGGGGTGCTGATGCCGGGCAGCGGCTGGAGGCCGGTCGGACGGGAGAAGGAATTTTCCAGCGGCGCGACGCCGCGTCCCGCCGGGTTCACCACCGGCATCGCCTGGAGAAATGGATCCGGCGCGGGCATGGGCGCCGCGGCAAAGCGCGTCGGCGTCATCGGCGTCGGCGGCGGACTTGGCTCCATCAGCGCCCGGAAACGCTCCATGTCCGCCTGCTGCTCGGTCGTTGGTTTCGGCTGGGCGGGTTGGGTGAAGGCGGTGTTCCAAGTTGAACCCTGATTTGCATCCGGTTTGGCCTCCGGCCCGGACGCGTTCAAAAACCCGTTGAAGAATTTTGTGCCCGGCTCCGGTTTTTGGTCCGGCTGGCGAAAAGAAGCGTCTTCCTCCGGCTTTTCCTTGGCGGCGAAGGAGCCGGCATCGTTCATGGCGCGCCAGGCCGCGCCGCCCGGATGGTCTTTGACGTGCGCTTCGGAAGCCGCCTTGTTTTCGCGCTGCAAAAACTGCTCCTCCAGCGACAGCTTTTTTCCGGCGTTCTTGTCCGGCAGGCCGAGGATCTGTTCCGGCGTCTGGATGCCGAGGATTTCTTCCGGCGTCAGCAGCGTCCAGTTTTTGCGCCGGTTCAGGGCGTCCAGCGCCGCGGCGTTGTTATAGTTGTTCAACTGCGGCCGGGGCGCCGGCGGGGCCGGCAGGGCATTATTGAACAGCAGATGCGGCGCGTTGAAATCGCCGACGCGGTAGCTGATGGTGGGCAGGTAGGACTTGGCCTTTTCCGCCGGCATGTCCGCCGGCTTGGAAAAAACAATCGTCTGCTGCTGCTGCTGCTGCGCCGGCGCGGACACCGCCGCCGTCGCCGCCGCAAGCATGACAATCAATTTGGGCGGGAAAAAATTCATTTTGCTCACTACACGCTAGAATAATGGACAACCGCCGTCAAAACGAATTCAAAGTGAAACGGCGGATTTGTCAAAAAGTTGAAGCGTTGAACCGGTGTTCCAATTCAACCATTCAACAATTTAACAAATCACTGCCTTTCATATTCGCCCTTGCCGAGCCGTTTATAGACCTGGAAGCCGGACTTCTTCGCGTCCGAGATGGAGAGCGGCTTGAGCTTGTGCGGCGTGCTGAAGCCGGAAATGATCTTGCGCACCGGCTTTTTGCAGGCCGGGCATTTTGTCAGCGGCTTGGCCGAGAGCGGGCGGTTTAGCGTGAACGTCCCGCCGCACACCTTGCACTCGCCTTCGCACAGTTCGTATTCGTAAATGGGCACGGCTTAATTTTGAATTTCAGTTTCCAAATGTCGAATTGAATTTTCTGGCGCTACGGTCTGTGCAGCTGAAAAAACATTTGAGGCGCCGCATTGGTGATGACCACGGAGTAGACGCCCAAATCCGTATTGGTGGTCTCGGAATAGCCGAACATGGCGAACGGCTGCGATAAGTTGGTGGTTGCTTCCAGCAAATAGTTCGTCGCTGAAATGGGCCACTGCAGTTTTATGCTGCCGCTGTCGCTGGTGATGGTCAGCGTGGGGCTGATTGCTACTGCCGCTAGGTTGTCTGCGAGGTTGGGGGTGCTATTTGCGTCGGCCGTTTCTGGGGGAATGATTTCAACCACGCCGTTCATTGGCAGTCCGATCGGATCTGCGACGCGGTCGCTCCAGTCATTCCATTTGTTCCTTTGATCATGGTTGGGATAATAAATGGCGACGAAATCCTCGCCATTGCCGACATTGTTTGGTTCTCCCGGCGCCCAGCTGGTGTATGACGCAGACTCACCGCTGCTCCAGCCAAAATGGAATTTTTTCGCGGTGTCACTCAAACCAATCCACAGAAGATGTTGCCTGCCGCCGTAGCCGCCAAAAGTCTTAAAAACCCAGTCTTCCTCCGCCTGATTTCGAATCGTGGCGAGGTGACCGCCAAGTTTGACGGCTTCAGCTTCGGAAACTTTCCAAGTGGCCGCATCCAAAAGCACATAAGCATGATGGTTCGCTTGATTGATGATCTGCGGGCTTAATGGGCGGGCGTGAGCGACCACCGCAAGCAACAGGCAAAATGGAAATATGCAGCGGGTCTTAATTGTTGGCATGGCATTTTATTTTTTCAAAAATGCGCTGAACAGGTCAATCGGCAGCGGCAGGAACGTCGTCGTGTTGTGTTCGCTCGCCATTTCGCGCATGGTCTGGAGGTAGCGCAGTTGCAGCGCAATCGGCTCCTTCGCAATCAGCGCGGCGGCCTGCACCATTTTTTCGGCGGCCTGAAATTCGCCTTCGGCGTTCACCACTTTTGCGCGGCGTTCGCGTTCGGCCTCGGCCTGCTTGGCCATCGCGCGCTTCATGCTGTCGGGCAGCGACACTTCCTTCACCTCGACCGACGTGACCTTGATGCCCCACGGCTCGGTCTGCTTGTCAATGATCTCCTGCAATTTCAGGTTGATGACGTCGCGCTGTGACAGCAGTTCGTCCAGCGCCGACTGGCCGAGCACGCTGCGCAAGGTCGTCTGGCCGATGAGCGAGGTCGCCTTCCAGAAATTTTCCACCTTCACCACCGCCGCGTTCGGATCCACCACGCGGAAATACATCACCGCGTCCACCGTGGCCGGCACGTTGTCCTTGGTCATGATCTCCTGCTTGGGCACGTCAATCGTCACCACGCGCAGATCCATCCGCACCATCTTGTCCACGACCGGAATCAGAAAAATAATTCCCGGCCCCTTCGCGCCTTGCAGTTTGCCGAGCCGGAAAATCACGCCGCGCTCGTATTCGCGCAAAATGCGGATGGACTGCGGCAGGATGAAGATCGCCAGCACGGCGATGACGATGACGATGGGCGCGGACACGCCGAAGATTTTCACGAGCGCGCTGATGAGTTGTTCCATAGTTTTATTTTCGTTTTTAGTTTTTTGGTTTCACTTTCAAAGTCAGCCCGGCGATGCCGGTGATTTCCACCGGCTGCCCGGCTTCCGCCGGCGTTTCGCTGGTGGCGTTCCAAATTTCACCCTCGATAAACACTCTTCCGCCCTGCGAGTCAATGCGCGAAAGCGCGTTCACGGTTTTTCCGATCATCGTGCCCGTGCCGGTCTGCGCCGGTTTGAACTGCGCGCGGATGCCTTTGCCGACGACGAAGATGAAAAATGCGGCGGTAAAAATTGTCGCCGGCAAAATCCAGAACAGCGACAGCCCGAAGCCCGGCTCCGCCTGGCTGAACAGCATCATCGCGCCGAGAAAAAATGCAATGACGCCGCCCGTCGTCAGCACGCCGTGCGTCGGCGAAAATACGTCCGCGAGGAATAAAATAACCGCCAACCCGATCAGCACGAGTCCGGTGACGTTGACCGGCAGAATCGCCGACATATAAAGCACGAGAATCAGCGCAATCGCGCCGACCACGCCCGGCAGGATCGCGCCCGGGCTGCTCAACTCGCCCATGATGCCGTAAATCACCATCAGCATCAGGATGAACATCACTTCCGGCCGCAGGAACAATTGCGAGAAATGTTCAAACGAGTTCATCGGAATTTCTGCGACCGTGGCCTTCGCCGTATTTAGCGTTTTGCCGCTGATTTCACGGCCGTCCAGTTGCTTGAGCAAATCCGCCTGGTCGTCCGCGATGAAATCAATGACGTTCTTGTCCAGCGCGTCTTCCGCCGTGATGGACGCGCTTTCGAGGACGGCGGACTTCGCCCAGTCCACATTGCGATGGCGTTTTTCGGCAATGGATTGGGCGAAGCTGGCGGTGTCGTTCTCCATTTTCTGCTTCATCACATCGTCGGTTTTTTCCACGCCGCCGCTAGCGCCCAGCTCCACCGGATGCGCCGCGCCAATGCGCGTGTGCGGCGCCATCACGGCGAAATCCGCCGCCATCGTGATGAACACGCCCGCGCTGCCCGCCCGCGCCGGCGCGGGCGACACATAGACCACCGTGGGAATTTTTGCGGCGTAAAATGACTGGACGATTTTCGAGGCCGAATCCACGAGGCCGCCCGGCGTGTCGAGCTGGATGATGAGGCATTCGTCGTGCTGCGCGGCGGCGACGTCGAGCGCGCGGGCGATATAGCTGGCCGTGGCCGGGCCGATGGCGCCGTCAATTTTAATCAGCCCGACGGGCGCGGCGTTGACCGCCACGCTGAAGAAAATCCCGACCACCGCGATGAAGCGCCAGTGCCACATAAATATCCTGTCTGGAACCAACTTAACAAAAGCCGCCGCCGCCGCAAATGAAACTTATCGCCATCCGCTGGGCGAAAAGCGGTGCTGAAGCAGCCGCAGTCCAGGCGCTTCGCGCGGTTTGGCCATCGCGGCCAGTCGCGAAGCGTCTGGACTGCGTGCGGTTCACCGCCGCTTTCTTGCGCGTGACCCACGGAAAAATTCGCCTTTTGCTTTCGCGCGCCGCGCTTTAACTTGCGCCCTGACAATGGCCTTGAAACTGTTCAACACGCTGACCCGCTCGGTGCAGGAATTCATGCCGCTCGACCCCGCCGGCAAAAAAGTCGGGATGTATTGCTGCGGCCCGACCGTCTATGACTTCGCGCACATCGGCAACTGGCGCACGTTCGTCTTCGCCGATCTCGTCCGCCGCACGCTCGAATTTTCCGGCTACGACGTGCAGCACGTCATGAACATCACCGACGTGGAGGACAAAATCATCAAGCGCGTCCGGGAAAACAAAACCACGTTGCGCGAATTCACCGGCAAATTTGAAACCGCCTTTCTCGACGACCTGAAAGCGCTCGGCTGCCGCGAGCCGCATCAGAAACCGCGCGCCACCGAATACATCCCTGAAATAATTGCGCTCATTGAAAAGCTCGTCGCACGCGGCATCGCTTACAAAGCGGCGGATGGCTCGGTTTATTTTTCCATCACCAAATACCAAGGTTGCGGCTGCCATTACGGCCAGTTGCTGAAATTGAATCTGGACGAGATGCGCGCCGGCGAGCGCGTCGCCTCGGATGAATACGAAAAAGAATCCGTCGCCGACTTTGCGCTCTGGAAGGCGCGCGTGCCGGACGACGGCGACGTTTTCTGGCCGAGTCCGTTTGGCGAAGGCCGCCCCGGCTGGCACATCGAATGTTCCGCGATGAGCATCAAGGCGCTGGGCGAGACCTTTGACCTGCACCTTGGCGGTGAGGATTTGAAATTTCCCCATCACGAGGACGAAATCGCGCAGAGCGAAGGCGCGACCGGCAAGCCGTTCGTGAAATTCTGGCTGCACGGCGCGCACCTGCTCGTCGAAGGCAAGAAGATGAGCAAGTCGCTCGGCAATTTTTTCACGCTGCGCGACCTGCTGGCGAAAGGTTTTACCGGCCGCGAAGTGCGTTATCTGCTGCTCACCGCGCATTATCGCGAGACGTTCAACTTCACACTCGACGGTTTGGCTGGTGCGAAGACCGCACTGGCGCGGATTGATGAATGCGTCGGCAAACTTCGAGAAATTGCCGGAAACACAAGTGCGGATGCAGACAAATCATATCTTGATCAATTTTCAAGTTCGCTTGACGACGATCTCAATATATCAGGACTTTGGGGAAAAGTTTTTGAGTGGGTTCGCCTGTTAAATACAAAAATTGCAAATGGCGAGAAAAGCGCATTTTGGGCTGCCCGCCAACTTGCAACTTGGCAAAAAATTGATTCAGTTCTCGGCATTGGCACCAAATCAGAGGCGGAAGTTCCCGCTGAAATTTCCTCCCTTGCCGAAGGACGCATGAAGGCAAAATGGGCAAAAGATTTCAAGCGAGCCGATGCCATTCGCGATGAACTGAAGGCCAAGGGCTGGGTCATTGATGACACGCCGAAGGGAATTAAATTAAGAAAATTGTGATCAAGGGATTATTCATCACGTTTGAAGGCACCGAGGGCTGCGGCAAGTCCACGCAGATCAAGCTGCTGGCCGAGCACCTCCAGGCCATCGGCCATCGCGTGCGCACCTTGCGCGAGCCGGGTGGCACGCCCATCGGCGAGGAAATCCGCCACACGCTCAAGCACAGCGAGCACAACCACGCCATGACTGCCGAGGCCGAGCTGTTGCTGATGAACGCCAGCCGCGCGCAGATCGTCCGCGAAGTCATCCGCCCCGCGCTCGCCGCCGGCGAAATGATCTTGTGCGACCGCTTTTACGACTCCACCACGGCGTATCAGGGCTTTGGCCGCGAACTGGATTTGGAAAAGGTGAAGTCGGTAATCGAGTTTGCCGTCGGTGAAACGAAGCCGGATTTAACGTTGTTTCTCCATGTTTCGGCGGAGGTCAGCGCCGAGCGGCTGCGTTCGCGCCAGTCCACGCTGCCGTTTGTGCGCGACCGCATCGAGGAGGCGGACCGGAAATTTTTCGAGCGCGTCGCGCACGGCTATGGCGTCATCGCCGCCGGTGAACCGCAGCGCGTCAAGTTCATCAACGGCGCGCAGCCGCTGGATGTGGTCTGCGCGGAGATCTGGAAAATCGTCCAGCCGCGCCTGCCCAAGGTCGGCCGATGGTGATTTTGTTTGCCGGATTCAAAACGCAGGGTAAGTTTCCCTATAACATGATTGAAAAAACCATCGGCGAAATTGAGGCGAAAATCAGCGGCGCGGAATCCGTGAGCGCTGAGCGTAAGGCGGAACTGCTGAAACTGCTCAGCACCCTGAAGACGGAAGTCGCCAAGCTTTCCGAAACCCACGGCGAACAGGCCGACAGCATCGCTGGTTTCGCCAAGCTTTCGGCACACGAGGCCACGCGCGCCGAGCCAAATCCGCAGTTGCGCGAACTTTCCAACCAAGGTTTGCTCTCGTCGGTGGACGGCATCGAAAAATCGCATCCGCGCCTCGTCCAGATTGTCAACGCCATCAGCAAGACGTTGGCGGACTTGGGAATTTAATCGGCGCGGGGTTCCAGCTTCGCAATCGCCGCCATGATTTTGTCCGCGACCTGCTGGTAGATCTCCTTCAGCCGCGCCTTGTCACAGTTTTTCGCCTCGGCGCGCAACGCTTCAAAATTCATCGGCCGCCCGTATTTCACCGCGAGGCGATGCGGACGCGGGAAAAAACCGACGTGTTTCCCGTAGGCCTCAAACGTCCCGAACACGCGCACCGGCACGACCGGCGCGGCGGATTTGATGACAATCAGGCCGATGCCCGACTGCGCCGGCTGCAACCGGCCGTCCAGCGTCCGCGTGCCTTCGGGAAATAAAATGATGCCGTTGCCGTCGAGCAGCCGGTTCAAAATAGTTTTCAAGCCCTTTGCGCCGCCGCCGTCGCGATCCACCGGCACCGCATTCCACGAACGCAGCAGCGCGCCGATGCCGGGATAACGGAACAGCGATTCGCGGGCGAGATAATTGATGTCGCGCTTCAGGCCGGAGCCGACCAGCGGCGGATCGAGAAAACTCGCGTGGTTCGAGGCCAGAATCACGCCGCCGTGCAGCGGCACGCGTTCGGCATTGAAAACGCGCCAGCGGAAATAAACCGCATACATCATGCGGAAACACGTCCAGCCGATGCGATAGGACAAATTCATTTTTCCAACGACATTATTTTGCGGATTTCCGCCAGCAGCCACGCGCTTGTTTCCGCCGAGGTCATGCTGGAATTGTTCAGGACTTTTGCGCCGAGCGCGATCATCAGCGGGGCGACGGCGCGTTCGCTGTCGCGCTGGTCGCGTGCGGCGAGATTTTCGTTCACGCCGTCGGCGGTGCGCCGCGCCGTGCGCTCGGCCAGCGTCGCGTCGAGGTAAAATTTATAATCGGTCTCGGGAAAAACATTCGTGCCGATGTCGCGGCCTTCCATCACGAGGTCGCCGAACTTGATGCAGTCGCGCTGCGTCTGCTTCATCCATTTGCGCACCGCCGGCACGGCGGCGACGTGCGCCACGGCGGCGGCGGTTTCCGGCATTCGGATTTCCTTCTCGGGAAAATAATCATCCACGAGCAGGCGCACCGCGCGCAGGCCGTTGACCTCCGCGCATTCCAGTTTGGTTTTCCACTTGCGGCACGCGGCGCCGACGGCTTTTTCGTCGTTCACGTCGACGTGCTTGAGCAGGCAATGCCACGCCAGCGTGCGATACATCGCGCCGGTGTCCACATAGACGTAGCCGAGCGCCTTGGCCACGAGCTTGGCGTTCGTGCTCTTGCCGCTGGCGCTTGTGCCGTCCAGGGCGATGACAATGTTTTTCAAATTCGTAATTTGTTAAATGGTTGAATCGTTGAACCGGCGGCCGATTCAACGATTTAACAATTCAACGCTTCAACCAAAATCAATCCGCAAACAAATCGTCGCCGCTCAATCTCCGCGTGCGCTGGCCGTCTTTGATTTCCCAAATCTCCGCGCCCAGACCGTGCGGCGGCGCGGCGGCGAGCTTCTGGAAAAAATTCGGGAACGTCTTTTTCACGCAGGTGGGATTTTTAATTTTTATGCCGGGAACTTTCAATCCCAGAATCGCAAAGCACATCGCCATGCGATGGTCGTTGTAAGTTTCAATTTCCGCGCCGTGCAACGGCGACGGCCAGACCGTGAGCGTGTCGCCTTCCTCGACGACTTTTGCGCCGCACTTGGTCAGTTCCGTTCGCAACGCGACGACGCGCTCGCATTCCTGCACGCGCAGGCGGCCAAGGTCGGTGAATTTGATTTCTTTTGTAGTATAAGGAATCATGACAATTGCAGTCATGATACTATCGCCAAGCTGATTTAATCTGGAAATTTCATCAACTTCTGACTGCTTTGATTTTCCGTCATACCAACCAATGTGATTTGCCCATCGGAAATAATTCAAAAACATTTTATCTATCTGCACCCAACCAAAAAGATTTTCCGCTTTTATATGGATAAAATCTCTTGCGTCAGCAAATGCCGGAGACAGCAACCAACTAGCCGCCTGAAAATAACTTGCACTGGAAGCATCTGGCTCTATCGAGTAAACAGACATTTTTACTTGGTGAAATGCAGCCAGCAGATTTTCAGTCAGCAAAATATATGGCGATTCTTCTGCATTCTCGCCGCCGACTTCAATTTCCCAGCCGCCAATTTTGGACGACAGCAATAGCGCCGACGCGAACTGCGAGCTTTCTTCGATGCTGACACGGCATTTGCCGTTCTTCGCGCCTTCGCCAAAAATTTTCACCGGCAACTTATCATTCCCATTTTCCGATTCGATGCGATAACCCAATTCACGCAGTGCCGAAAACAGCGCCGCCTGCGGACGTTCGTGCATCCGCGCCACGCCGCTCAAACGATAGACGCCGCTGCCGAGGCAGAGAAATGGCGCGAGAAAGCGCGCCGCCGTGCCTGCGTTGCCGACGAATAAATCAAGTGGCTGCGATTCTGTGCCGCCGCGCGGCACCGCGCCGCCGTTGCCATAGACCGTGATGGTGCGGTTGCAGGCCTCGTTCGGATCATTCTCCACGTTCACCATGAAGCCGAGTTCCTGCAAGCACTCGACCATGATTTGCGTGTCCTCGCTCCACAGCGCGCCGCGCAAAATCGTCTCGCCGTCCGCGAGCGCCGCGAGAATCAGCGCGCGGTTGGTGATGCTCTTGGAGCCGGGCACGGTGATCTCCGCGCGCACGGGTTTGTCGAGCGGCACAATTTCGATGAGTTCGGGTAAAGCCATTTTATTTAGCCACAGATGAAACACAGATTGAACACAGATAAAAAAACCGGCGTTGCCCCATGGAAAATCTGTGTTTCATCTGTGTCCATCTGTGGCTGAAATTCATTCTGATGAAGTTGAAGCCAGGCAGGCGCACCAGTTGTCGCGGCGCGATTTGGCGGTTGCAAAAAAAGCTTCAACTTTCTTGGCGTCGTCGGTTTTCAGCGCGATCTGGAATTTTTTCAGTTCCGTCACAAATGCGTCCACCGAACGCGAGAGGTTTTTGCGGTTGGCCAGCGCGATGTCGCGCCACATTTCCGGCGAGCCGGACGCGATGCGCGTGGTGTCGCGAAAACCCGTCGCGCAAAGCGCTGCCTGCGTCTTGGGCTGCGCCGGATTCAAAACCAGATTCGCCAGCGCCGCCGCCGTGACGTGCGGCAGATGGCTCGTGCGGCTGACGAGCAAATCGTGCTGCGCCGCGTCCATCCGCACCGTCCGCGCGCCGAGCGATTTCCAAAACCGCTCCAGCTTGCGGACAGTGGTGGGATGGGATTTTTTGGTCGGCGTGATGATATTGACGGCACATTCGAACAAATCGGCGCGTGCGGCCAGCACGCCCATTTTTTCGCCGCCGGCCATCGGATGACTGCCGATGAAATGCGCGCCGACCTTGGCGATAATTGATTCCAGTTCGCGCACGACTCCGGCTTTCACGCTGCCGACATCGGTGACAATTGCGCCGCGTTTGAGTGCGGGCAGAATTTGTCGCGCGAGCGAACGCATCTGCGCGAGCGGCGTGCAGAGGATGACGAGGTCGGCGTTGGAAACGGCGGCGAGCAGGTCAGTCGTGGCAAAGTTCACCGCGCCCGTCTTCTCGCAATCCTTCAGGCTCGCCGCGCGCCGGACGAAGCCGGCGACTTCGCCCGCGAGCCGGCGCTGCCGCGCGGCCAGCCCGATGGAGCCGCCGAGCAGGCCGACGCCGACGATGGTGATTTTCCGAAATTGCACGGGCAAAAAGATAGCGGAAGCGGCGTGATTCGTGAATTGCTAAATCGTTGAATTGTTGATCAGGCTTACCGCAAGCCGATGTAACGATTCAACCAATCACAATTCAACGGTTTTCCCGCTACGCCCGGCGGCGAGGCACGCGTCCAAAACTTTCTGCGTTTGCCGCGCCCACAGCGGCCAGTCGTCATTCAGTTTGCCGGAGAAAATCTGGTTTGCAAAATTGCGGAACATCCGCGTGTCCTGTGCCGTTGCGTGGCCTTGGATTATTGGATCAACGCCCGGCGGACATTTTACGTCACCGGCGACGGTGAGAAATTTTTCATTCACCTCGAACGTCGGCTCGTAGCTGTCCAGCGGATGCACGAAATCCGGCAGCCGCAGCCAGCCGTTCTGGCCGCTGATGTGCGTCCATTGCTGCCGGTTCGTGAGAAACGAGCAGTAAAACGCCGCCGAGACGCCGCCGTCAAAAAACAGTTCCCCGGAAAATTCCGTGGGCGTGGAGATGCGTCCGCCGGTCGCGGCGGACTGCGAAAGAATTTTCGCCGTGACCGTGCGCGGCAACTGCCAGTTGAGCGTCCAGAGCGTGAAACGGATGGAATACCAGCCCAAATCGCCCAGGCAGCCGGCGGGTTCGAGCGCGCCGTCGGTGCGGATGTTATGGCGGAAAAAATCCTCGCCGGAATAAAAACTGAACGCCGAGGCAATCCGCCGGATGCGGCCGATGCTCTGGCCGTCGTCCAAAATTTCGCGCACGCGCGCGAGGCGCGGGCTGTGCATGAACATGACGCCATCCATGAACTGCACGGAATTTTTCCGGCACGCGGCGAGCATTTCATCGAGCTCGGCGGCGCCGGTTGCGCAGGGTTTTTCGCAGAGGATGTGCTTGCCGGCGGCGGCGGCGCGCAGGACAAATTCTTTCCGCAAGCCGGTTGGCAGCGGAATATAGACGGCATCCACGTCCGGCGCTGCGAGTAATTCCTCATAGCTGCCAAGGGCGCGCGGCGTTTCGGCAAAGGCGAACTCGCGCTGGCAATCGTCAATGTATTTGCGGCTTTTCCCGATATCGCGGCTGGCAACGGCGGCGACGACACAGTTGCCGGAATGAAAAATGGCCTTCCAGTTTTTCCGGCCGATGGCGGCCGTGCCCAGGAATCCGATGCGCAGTTTTTTCATAAATTTATTTTGCCGCCTCGCGCGCGCGTTCCAAAATCACGTCGGCCAGCAGCGGCTCGGTGCCGACGGACGGCGAATACCAGATGAGCTTGCCGTGTTTTTCGGTTGGGTTGCGCCAGGTCGGCTGGCCGGCGGCGTGGCGCTCCTTCACGAGCCGCTCAGGTTCGCCGAGCAGCACCGGGATGTCCTCGGCTGTGTGCAAGCCGTCGCTGATGAAAAACGGGACGACGACAATGTTCCTCGTCTGCGCGATGGCATAACAGTCGCCGATGCGCGGCTCCTCCTCCATGAAAATGTCGTGGACGCCGGCATAAAGATTTTGCGCGCGGATCAGTTCCGCCTGCCGCTCAATCGCCTTGCGGGAATTGGCGTTCCGCCCCGTGCCATGCCCGGCGATGAACAGCGTGATGTCCGCCGGTTTGGGCGCGCGCGGGAAGGGAAATTGTTTCACAACTTCGGCCGCGCGGGCGAGAATCACCTCGGTCATTAAATCGTGCGAACCGACTGGGCGGCAGTAATAAAGTGATGCGTGACGCGTGACGAGTGACAAGCGGTCGGGAAATTGAAAGCCGAGTTCCTGCGGAATGATTTCCGTGCTGAAATAGCCTTCGCTGATGAAAAACGGCACGATGAAGATTTGCGGCGCGGAGATTTCCGCGAGCACATTTTTGATCTGCGGTGCCTGTTTCCAAAACGCCGCGCGCACCTCGCCAAAGATTTTCCGGCGGCGCAGTTCCGCCGTGTGCTGCAAGACCGGCGCGGCGGAATCGTCGTTCAGCGTCGTGCCGTGGCCGAGGATGACCAGCGTGGCGTCTGAAAAGTCTTCGCTTTGCACAGGAACGATTTTGCCGGAACCACGCCCGCCCCCGCAAGCCAGCTAATACATAATTTTCTAATGCACATTTTTAGTGAAACCTTTTGACGCGGGCGGGGTCTATCCTTCAAATTATTGCCGATTTAACCATGAAAACCACCAACCTTATCATTGTCACCCTGGCCGCAAGTTTTGTGGCTGCTACCAGCGCGTTTGCGCAAGCCACCAAGTTGCCACCGCCTTCCACCCAGACCGGCGTGACCTACGCCGCGGACATCAAGCCGATTTTCGACGCCTCGTGCGTGAAATGCCACACCGGCGACAAGCCCAAGGCGCATCTGCACATGGATACGCTTGATGGCGTGCTCAAAGGCACCAAACAAGGGAAAATCGTCACGCCCGGCGACAGCGCCAAAAGCTTCCTCATCCAGGCCGTCGCCCATCTGACAAAGGATCACGATTCTTGGATGCCGCCGCTGAAGAACAAGGCCGGCATCAAGCCGCTTACGCCGGAACAAATCGGACTGATCCGCGCGTGGATTGACCAGGGCGCGAAATAATTCTTACAAAGAAGTCGAGCCGGCGCCGTCCGCGAGGATGCCGCCGGCTTTATTTTTCCAACTGGGAAAGCGGCAGGCGCTTCTGTTCTTTTAATTTCATCTGCTCGCGGAGCAATGCCACTTTTTCATCGTCGGTCAATTGCGGCTGGCTGGCTTTTTGCGTGAGCGCGCCGATCTGGCGGTCAAGAAACTGGTTGCGCAATTTCAGCGCCATGTCGGCGAGCTGCGTTTCGGGATTGGGAATTTTCCGGTCTTCGGCCACGGCCTCGGTGATGAGACTGCGCTGCTCCGGCGATTCACAACTGTCGAGAAACTCCGCGAGGTTGTGCCACGTCTCGTGCTCCTGCGCGGCGAAGCGCAAATCCACAATCTGCCGGACGGACGGATGCGAAATCCAGTTCGCGTCCAGATTCAACGCGGCGGTGGCGACCAGTTCGTCGTGCAGCAGCAATAATTTTAGCAGATGAAGTTCAATCGGTGACGGCGGCGCAATTTCCGCTTCTGGCTCGGATGATTCTCCTAATATATCTTCAGTAATCGCAGGTCGTTCGGAATTTTCATTTGCAATTTTTTGATATTCCTCTCGTATCGAACTAAAAGATAATCCCAATTGAAAAGTCAAATCATGTGCGTGTTTGTCAATTAGAACTCGATTGTTTGTTTTGCGTAAAGCTATAAGCATCGACCTGACAACCTGCATCCGACCTTTATCTGTTTTTGTGTCATGCTCGGAGCACAGCCGCTTCAAATAGTAATCAAAAAATCCATCGGCGTTTTTGATGAGGTCGTTGAAAGCCGTGCCGCCATTGGCCTTTATGAAACTGTCGGGGTCGTGCGGCGATGGCATTACGGCCACGCGCACGGCCAGACCGGACGCGAGCAGATGATCGAGCGCGCGGACGGCGGCGGTCTGGCCGGCGTTGTCGGAATCGAAACATAGCACGACTTCGTTGGCGTAGCGCTTGATGATGCGCGCGTGCGACTCGGTGAACGCCGTGCCTTGCGGCGCGACGATGTTTTGCACGCCGTTCGTAAAACACGCGATTAAATCCAACTGGCCTTCGCAGATGATGGCGAAACCGGCGTCAAGAATCGCGCGCTTGGATTTGTCGAGGCCGAAGAAAATTTTGCTCTTGGTGAAAATCGGCGTCTCCGGCGAGTTGACATACTTCGCGGTTTTTTCGTCGCCGGACAGGACGCGTCCGCTAAAGCCGATGACGCGGCCTTGCTCGTCGCAGATGGGAAACATCAGCCGGCCGCGAAAACGGTCGTAATGACGGCCGGTTTCTTCTTTTTTGATGATGAGGCCGGCTTGCTCGGTGATTTCGAGCGGAAAATTTTTACTCTTCGCCCAGTTCACCGTGTCGTCCCACAACTCCGGCGCGGCACCGATGCGAAAAAGTTTTATTGCGTCCGCCGAGACGCCGCGTTTGGCGAGATAATCGCGCGCGAGCTGGCCGGCGGCCTCGTTGGCGAGGCAGTTTTGCCAGCGTGTCGTGAGCTGTTCGTGGATGTCGAGCAGTTGATCCTTGAGATGTCGTGATTCCTGCGCGCCGGGCGTGTTCTCAAATTCCAGCGGAATTTTCGCGCGCTCGGCCAGCCGCCGCACGGCGTCCATGAAGCCGATGTTCTCGTAATCTTTTACAAAGGTAAAAACGTCGCCGCCCTTGTGGCAGCCGAAGCAGTGGAAGATTTGCTTGTGCGGATTGACGTTGAAGCTGGGCGACTTCTCCTTGTGAAACGGGCAGAGCGCGGTGAAGTTCGCGCCGTTTTTTTTCAGCGGAACATAGGAGCCGATGATGTCCACAATGTCGCTGGCGGCGCGAATCTGCTCGCGCGTGGCGGGGGAGAGAAAACCGGCCATGACTCGACGCCGGGCGCGGCTATTTTCCGAAGTAGATCTCCGGGTGGGTGGTCGGCGGGGCGACGGCGCTGCCGGTCTTCACGAGCAGGACGGAAAGGTTGTCCTTGAGGAACGGCCCGGTGAGCGAATCCTTAAAGATGCTGGTCTGGGTCTCGCTCAAGGTCGGGAAAAAATCGCCGCTGTAGCCGGCCAGGCCGCCGCCGAACCAGCGGTTGCTGTAGGCCTTCGCCGATATGACGTCCGCCTGCGAGTAATACGGCGCGTTGAGCAGCGCCAGCGCAAAAATCACCATGCACAGGTAGCGCACCACGCCGGAAATCATTCCGAAATAATACTCGCTGGAGCCGAAGAAACTGCTGCCTTCGAGCCGGTGCTTGAGCTTGTGCTTGACGATGGAAAAAATGGTGAACACCACGATCACGATGATGAGATAGCTGGTGACAAAGGCGGCGGTCTCCTCCGTGACGCTTTTGCCGAACACGGCCTTGATGCAGCCCCGGTCAATCAGCAGCCGGCCCAGCGCCTGGTAGCCGGCCGCGCCGGCGATCACCATCACCAGCCATTGCGAAACGGGCACGAATTCCTTGGTCATCCCGTTTTTCCGCCCGCGCCAGAAGCCGAACAGGACCACGAAGATGAGCGCCACGTCAAACCAGTT
>Ga0316226_1001980_pt1 | contig 20318 bp, 25 predicted proteins | sample TBH18017metaG_FD_206009 | JGI IMG/M metagenome (GOLD analysis project Ga0316226, IMG submission 206009) | Freshwater microbial communities from Trout Bog Lake, Wisconsin, USA - TBH18017 | ecosystem: Environmental > Aquatic > Freshwater > Lake > Hypolimnion/Profundal zone | place: USA: Wisconsin...
CGAAGAAAAACCTGGCGGACACGGAAATCTACGGCGGCTGCCTGTTCTGCTGCAACGGGCGCGGGAAAAATCTTTTTGGCCGGCCCAGCCACGACAGCGAGCTGGTGCAGGCGCATTTCGGCCCGACCGGCGTGGCGGGAATTTTCTGCAACGGCGAGATCGGCCCCGTCGGCGAAAAAAATTTTCTGCACGGCTTCACCGCCTCCCTGGCGCTGTTTGTGAAAAAGTAGGCGCAGTTCAACATTGCATTTGTGCGGCCAGCGGCCATCCTCACGTTAAAATTTGTGCCTGACGAACATTCCAACCTGAAATCGCCCGCGCCCGCAGCCCGCCCCGGCGGCAATCGCCGTCGCGGCCGCCGTGGCGGTCGTGGCCGCAGCCCGCGTCCCGTGATGGCCAAGCCCGGCGCGCCCGGTTCCGAAGAAATTTCTCCCGCGCCGGAAATATTTGAACCAAACGCGCCGACGCCGGAAGCGGCCGAACACGCGGAACATCACGAGGCCGATGCCTCCGGCGATTTCCGCGAGCCGCACGCGGAATCGCCTGCCGACTTTGCGTCGCACGAAACCGAACCGGTGGAAAAACCGGTGACGGAACCGGCCGCTGAAAATTTCCCCGCGCCGGAAACCCGGCCGCCGCGCGGGCCGCAACGCGAATTCTCCCGCGACCGCCGTCCCGAACGCCGCCCGGAACCGCCGCGTCAGCGCCAATGGGCCAAGCCCGCTGATTTCCGGCCCGCCGAAACCTCGGCCATCAGCGAGGCCGTCGCGCACGCCACCGAGATTGCCGAGACACTCAAGCAGATGATTGACCAGCTCGACGAAGTGCTGGAACTCGTCGAGGTCGCCGAACGCCAGAAGCTCGCGGACGAGCGCGAAATTGACGAGCTGCGCCGGGCGCTCCGCCGCATCCAGCCGCCGCGCCACGAGCTGCCACCGCCACGCCGCGAACCGCTTCCGTCACGCCCGCCGCGCCGCGACGAACCACGCCGCAGCCAGCCCGTCCAGCCGCGCGACGAACCGCCGGCGCCGCCCGCAGCGGAAGAACCACCAGCCCGCGCTGATTAAATAATTTTCCGCGCCATGAACCTCGCGGAAAAACAGGTCGAACTCACGTCGCAGCTGGCCGCGCTGAAGAACGGCCAAGACCGTCTCGCGTTCCTCGTTGAAAAGGCAAAAATCCGTCCGCCGCTCTCACCGGAACTGCGCGCGGATGAAAATTTGATCCCCGGCTGCCTCGCGAAGCTGTGGTTTGTCCCGCAATTCCGCGACGGTCAATGTTTCTTTGCCTGCGACTCCGATTCGCTTGTCGTCAAGGCCGTCGCCGGGCTGCTTTGCGACTTTTACAGCGGCCAGCCGCCGGCGGAAATTGCCGCGCACGACCCGAAATTTCTCGCGCCGCTCGGCATCACGCAGCACCTCACGCCGAACCGCCGCAACGCGCTTTCCAAAATCTGGGAACGCATCCGGCAGTTCGCCGCCGCCAATGCAAAATGAAATTTTACGACGCGCACAATCATTTGCAAGATGACCGTTTTGCCGGCCGCCAAGGCGAACTGCTTGCCGTTTGCGAAAAAGCCGGCGGCGTTCGAATGGTCGTCAACGGCGCGTGCGAAAGCGACTGGCCGCAGGTGTTCGCGCTCGCGCGGGAAAATAAAATGGTGCTGCCGAGCTTTGGCTATCATCCGTGGCATTTGCACGAACGCACGCCAGACTGGCGGAAGAATCTGTTGAAATTTCTCGACGAGGTTCCCAGCGCCGTTGGCGAAATCGGCCTCGACCGCTGGAAGCCGGATTTGAGTTACGACGGACAGGAAGAAGTGTTTCTCGCGCAGCTGCAAATCGCCGCCGAACGCAATCTGCCCGTCAGCATTCACTGTTTGCAGGCGTGGGGGCGATTGCTGGAACTTCTGCAAAATAATCCGCGTCCGGCGCGCGGCATTGTGCTGCACAGTTTCGGCGGCGCGGCGGAGATGGTTCCCGCACTCGCGAAACTCGGCGCGTATTTCAGTTTCCCCGGTTACTTTTTGCATGAACGCAAGCTGCGTCAGCGCGAAACTTTCAAGCTGGTTCCCGCTGATCGCCTGCTCATCGAAACGGACGCGCCCGACCAGCATTTGCCGGAAGAAAAAATTCTCCACCCGCTCGTCGCCGCCGACGGCAAACCGCTGAACCATCCGGCCAACCTGCCCGCCGTCTATGCCGGCCTTGCGGAATTTCTTGGTGAAAAAATCGGGCCGCTCGCCGCCCGCGTCGAAGAGAATTTCCAGCGCGTCTTTGGCGGGTTGTAATCAGCCTTCCGCAATTTTCCGCACGACGAATCCCGCCGCCGCGAAGCCGAACGCGCCGGTCACAAACGTCGCCGAGCCGAGACCACCGTTGCAGTTCAGCCGCGCGCCGTCCTCCGCCGCCGAACGCATCTCGCACACCGAACCGTCCGGCTGCGGGAACACGGTGCGCTCGACGGAATAGACGCACGGCAAATCCATCACCGAATGTCCGGCGGGAAAACCATGTTCCTGCCGCAGCTTGCGCCGCACCTCGGCCAGCAGCTTGTCGTGGCTGGCCTGCGACAAATCACCGAGCCGCACGGAAGTCAGTTCGCGCCGCCCGCCCGCGCCGCCGCAGGCGATGACCGGCAGGTTTTTTTCGCGGCAGCGCACGAGCAATAAAACCTTGTTCGTCACATCATCAATCGCGTCGAGGACGAAATTGTATTTCGGCGCGAGCAATTCTTCGGCGGTTTGTTCGTTGAAGAATTTTTGTTCCGCCGTCACGCGACAGTCGGGATTGATGGCGCGGATGCGTTCGGCCATCGCTTCCACCTTTGCGCGGCCAACGGTTTCGGTGAGCGCATGGCTCTGGCGGTTGATGTTGGTCACGCAGACTTCGTCCAAGTCCACGAGCGTGATTGCGCCAATGCCGGAGCGGGCGAGCGCTTCGGCCGCCCAGGCGCCCACGCCACCGATGCCGACGACGCAGACGTGCGCGGCGCGCAGGTTATCCAATCCGCTTTTGCCGTAAAGCCGCGCGATGCCGCCAAACCTGGTTTCGTAGTCGCTCATGCAAAGCCGAATTATGAAGGATGAATGCAGAATGATGAAGTGGAAAGCGGTCTGCGCCGGGCAATTTCAACATTCATAATTCACACTTCATAATTCCGGTTTCGTGGGCTAGTGTGCAGCGGGATGAAAACGAACCCGTCAGCGCGCTACACCGGCGAAGTGGTCTACATCTACGCGTTCGACGTGGCCTATGACACGGCACGCAAACCGGTCGCCGAACTGCTCGGCCAGCCGGTGGCGCAGTTCGCGGTGGACGCCAGCAAGCGCAGCCCGCGCCAGCTTTTTTTCTACAAGCCGCAGATGATCCGCCTGCCGCCGATGGAACGCATCGGGCCGCGCGGCGCGGTGCGCGTCGAGCGCGTGATCAAACTTCTGCCCGTCGGCGCCATCAGCATCACGGTGCGCGTGCCCTTCGCGGTGAACCACGTCGAGGAACTCGTCGCGTTCCACGATCTGCAGTTCAGCAACGGCGCGCTGCACGACGAAGTCCGCCGGCTCGCGCAGGAGGTGGTGGCCGAACTGCGCGGACATCTGATCCGGCCGCAGCCGCAATTGCCGGAGGAGGAGGCCTACACGGTTTTTTGCATCGCCGCGCCGGTGCTGGACGCCGACAGCGCGCCCGTGAACGCCGAGCAGTGGTTCCAGGCGCACCGCCGGCAGATCGCCGCGCTGCTCACGCAGGAGGAGGAGATGGAGCGGCTCTCGAAACAGGAGGCCGAGGAATCCACCGCGCGCTATTTGAGCTACTACGACAACGACCTCGTGGTCATTGACTGGGACGCCGCGCTGCTCGTGGACGAGCCGAAGGATTTTGACGAGGCGCTCTACATCATGGAGCTCGCCAACCTCCAGCTCGCCGAACTCGAGGCCTACGACCGGCTGCTCGACGAGGCGCTGGAACGCTCCTACCGCGACCTCGGCGAACGCCCGCTGCGTTCGCGCCGCGACATTTTGCGCGAACTGCGCGAAATCCGCATTGACATGGCGCGCTTCAACGACGAACTGTCCAACACCACGAAGTTTTTCGGCGACTGGCATCTCGCCCGCATCTACGACAAGATTTCCGCGCGCTTCCATCTGGGCGACTGGCACCGCACCATCAACGGCAAGCTCAAGACCCTCGACGACCTCTACCAGCTGCTCAAGCAGGATCAGAACAACCGCGTGATGGTGTGGCTCGAAATCACCATCGTCCTGCTCTTCGTGATTGACCTGGTGATTTTGGTGATGGGGCTGAAGTGATTTTTAACCGTCTAATTCAGCGCAGCAAATCCTTCAACTGCGAAGGTTCCGACGCCGGCGGCTGGCAGGAATTCCCGGCACAAATAAAAGCCGTCGCCTCGTTTTTCGCCGCCAGGGTTTTGGCGAACGGTTCAACCGCACCGGTGTTGCCGAGAACAATTTTGTTCGGCTGATAGACCGAATGCGCGGCGCGGCGCAGGTTTTGAAAACTCGGGGAATTCGTGTCTCCGGCGATGACCACGCGGCGCGGTTCGTCCAGCCAGAAATCCACCGCGTGCAGCATGAACGCCATCGCCGCCGGCTGGGTTTGCAGCCGCTGCGCGAAGAGTTGCAACGTCGCCTCGGCGGGCTGCCGAAAATCTTCGCGGCCGGTGATGGCGGCCAGTTTCAGCAGCGCAAGCGTGGCGACGGAATTGCCGCTTGGCTCCGCGCCGTCGTAATCGTCCTTCACGCGCAGGATCAAATCATCCGTGCCCGCCGGGCTTTGCCAGAAACCACCGTTCGCTGCGTCGTAAAACTTCGCGATCATCGCAGTGGCCAGTTCGACGGCAAAATCCAGATGCGCCGGTTCCAGCGTCGCCTCGTAAAGCTGGATGACGCCATCGAGCAGGAATGCGCAGCCTTCGAGCAACTGGACGTTGTCGCGCTCGCCGTCGCGCCAACGGTGAAAAAGGGTTTGGGATTTTTCGTCCCAAAGTTTTTCGCGAAGGAACTGCAAATTCTTTTCCGCCGCCGCGCGGTATTTTTCCTCGCCCAAAACGACGGAGGCGCGGGCAAAGGCACCGAGCATCAGGCCGTTCCACGACGCGAGAATTTTGTCATCGAGATGCGGGCGGACTCGTTTTACACGAACTTTCAACATTTTCGTTTTTGCCGCGTCAAGCAATGGCCGGTCAGAAGCCGGCACGTCAGGATTGACGACGCTCAAAACATTTTGTCCCGCCAGCGGCGTCGGATGGCTGTGGTCAACAAAGTTTCCCGCCGCCGTGATGCCAAAGTATTTTGCAGCAACATTGTATTCCTCGACCGTGAGCAGCTGGGAAAGTTCGTCCTTCGTCCAGCAATAGAATTTTCCCTCGTGACCTTCGCTGTCGGCGTCCTCGGCGGAGAAAAACCCGCCTCCGGGATGTGTCATGTCGCGCAAAACATAATCCAAAATGTCGCGGACAACTTCCGCGTAAGCCGATTCAACCGGAGGGACGAGTTCCACGAGTCCCAAACTTTTGGCTTTAGGGACTCGTCCCTCCGAAATCAGGTGCGCGTCGAGATACAACTGCGCGAGCTGCGCGTTGTCATAGAGCATCTTCTCGAAATGCGGCACGAGCCACTCGGCGTCCACGGCGTAGCGCGCGAAGCCGCCGCCAAGCTGGTCGTGGATTCCACCAGCATTCATGCGGTCGCAGGTGTGCAGGACCATTTTCACCGCCTCGCCGTCGCCGAACCTTTTCGCCGCGCGCAGCAGGAGCGACGGGATGGCCGGCTGCGGAAATTTCGGCGCGCCGCCAAAACCGCCGTTGGTCGGGTCGAAAGATTCCTTGAACATTTCTGCCGCGCGTTTGAGCAATTCTGGCGTGAGCGGAAAATCCGTTTTGGCGTCGCGCGACGTGATGAGTTCCAATCGCGCGTGCAACTCGTCGGCGGAGGCGACAATCTCCGTCTTCCGTTCGCGCCAGAGTCCCGCAATCTGTTCCAGCAATTGCAAAAAACTCGGCCGGCCGTAGCGCGCGTCCGGCGGAAAATAAGTGCCGCCGAAAAACGGCTTCAAGTCCGGCGTGAGAAAAACACTCATCGGCCAGCCGCCGCTGCCCGTCGTGGACTGCACGAAGGTCATGTAAATCTTGTCCACATCCGGGCGCTCCTCGCGATCCACTTTGATGCTGACAAAATGTTCATTGAGAAACGCGCCGATGTTTTCCCGCTCGAAGGATTCGCGTTCCATCACATGACACCAGTGGCAGGTGGAGTAGCCGATGCTCAAAAAAATTGGCTTGTTCTCCGTGCGCGCCTTCGCAAACGCCTCGTCGTTCCACGCGAACCAGTCCACGGGATTGTGCGCGTGCTGGAGCAGGTAAGGCGATTTTTCCCGTGCGAGCCGGTTGGTGTGTTGGACAGACATCGTCGGCAATCTGCCGCAAAACCTCCGTGGCCGCGAACAATTTTGCGTCGTCACCCGCGCGCGGCTGCGCTAGGCTGGCATCATGTTGTCGCCAAAGCCGTGGCGTGCCGAGGCCGTGATCCAACTGGTCGCGGGCGTGTTCGTCTGCCTGGGCGCGGGCGTGGTGGCGGCGGGCGCGCTGCGGTCGGCGGGCGTGGCGGCGTTCAAGTCGCCGGACAGCCTGGCGAACATCCTGCTGGCGACCCTGAGTTTTCAGGGCGTGGCGTGGTTCCTGATTTTCCATTTCCTGAAACAGCACGGGCTCAACTGGCGCGACGCGTTTGGCCTCCGCAATGCGAACCTGAACAAATCCCTGCTGCTGGCCGCCGGCACGCTGATTGTGATGCTGCCAATTATTTTGAAACTGGAAGAATACTCGGCGCTGGTGCTGCAAAAAATCGGCTGGCCGACGGAAGACCAGCGCGCCGTCGAGCTGATCATCAACGCCAAATCCGCGTGGCTGCGCGGCTACCTCGCCTTTTTTGCCATCGTGCTCGCGCCGGTCTCGGAAGAATTCATGTTTCGCGGCGTGCTGTTTCCATTCGTCAAGCAGCTCGGCTGGCCGAAGCTCGCGTGGTTTGGCGTAAGCTTTCTGTTCGCGCTGATCCACGTCAACGCGCCGACGCTCCTGCCGCTGTTCGCCTTTGCGCTGGTGCTGACGTGGCTCTACCAAAAAACCGACTGCCTGCTCGCCCCCATCGCGGCGCACAGTTTGTTCAACACCGCCAACTTGGTCATTCTCTACACGCAGAACCGATGAACGAATTCGAACTCATCGCGCGCCTTACGAAAGCACTTCCGACCAATGAAAACGTGGTTGTTGGCGCGGGCGACGACTGCGCCGTGCTGGATCTGGGCGTGCCGGGGAAACTGGTTTTGTTCAAGACCGACGCGGTGGTGGAAGGCGTCCATTTCACGCGCGAAACGCCGCCGGAAAAAATCGGGCGCAAGGCGCTGGCGCGCTGCCTGAGCGACATCGCGGCGATGGCTGGCACGCCGACGGCGGCGCTCGTAACCATTGCCTTGCCGAAAGATTTTGACGCGGATTTTGTGGCGAAGATTTACGACGGGCTGAATACGCTCGCGGAAACAATTGGCGTGGCGGTGGTCGGCGGCGAGACGACGACGAATCCCGAACGCATCCTGATTTCCATTGCGCTGCTCGGAACCGTGCCACGCGGAAAAGTGATTTTGCGGAGCGGCGCAAAAACGGGCGACGCCATTTTTGTGACGGGCGAACTCGGCGGCTCGCTGGCGGAAAAACACCTGCACTTCGAGCCACGCCTGACGGAGGCGCGCTGGCTGGCGGAACATTTTCCCCTCCACGCGCTGATGGATTTGAGCGACGGCCTCGGCGGCGATTTGCGCCACATCCTGAACGCGAGCAAAGTCGGCGCGGAGATTTTGAAATCGGCGGTGCCGGTTTCGCGCGCGGCCAAACTGCGGGCGAAGGAAAATTCCGCCGCCAAACCGGCGTTCGTGGCGGCGCTGACCGACGGCGAGGATTTTGAACTGCTGTTCACCATCGCCAGCAAAGACGCGGTAAAACTGCTCGACGCATGGAAGAAGCAGTTTCCAAAACTGAAATTGAGCTGCATCGGGAAAATTGTCGCCGGCGACGGCATTTTGATCCGCGACAAAATCGGCTCGCACAAATTCAACGCGCATGGCTACGTTCATTTCGCATAGCCCGGCGGAGACGGAAGCGCTGGGCGAAAAGTTTGGCCGCGCGGCACGGCACGGCCAGGTCGTCGCCTTGAGCGGTGATTTGGGCGCGGGCAAAACGCAGTTCGTGCGCGGGCTGGCGCGCGGGCTGGAAATTCCGACGCGCGTGCATTCGCCGACTTTTACGCTCGTCAACGAATACGCCGGCGGCCGGCTGAAGCTGTTTCATCTCGATTTGTATCGGCTGGAAACGGCGGCGCAAATCCTGTCAGCAGGAATCGAAGAGTTTTTGTCGCCGGACGGCGTGAGCGTGGTTGAATGGGCGGAACGGATGGCGGATGGCGGATGGCGGATGGCGGATTTGAAAAATGTGAAGATCGAGATTTTGAGCGAGACGGAGCGGAAGATTATTTATGACGATCCTGGCGTTTGAATTTTCCTCGGCGCGGCGGAGCGTGGCGCTGGCGCGCAACGGCGTCGTCCTGGCCGAGGCGGCGGAAACCGGCGGCTATCGCGTAACGAATGCGTTCGGCCTGACGGAAAAAGTTTTGGCGGATGCAAAAGTTTCGCGCGAGGAAATTGAAGCCATCGCGGTCGGCCTCGGACCGGGCAGCTACACGGGCATCCGCGCGGCGATTGCGCTGGCGCAGGGCTGGCAACTGGCGCGCGGGACAAGACTGCTCGGCATCAGCGGCGCGAAATGCCTGGCGGCGCAGGCGCAGGCGGAGAATATTTTCGGGCGGGTCAACGTGGTGATTGACGCGCAGCGCGGGGAGTTTTACTGGTCGGGCTGGGAAATCTCGGCGCAGGAACGCAAGGAATTTTCGCCGCTGAAAATTGTGCCGGCGGCGGAAATTGCGGCGCTGAAATCGGCGGGCGAAACCTGCGTCGGGCCGGATCTGGAACCAGCTTTGTTTCCTTCGGCGGCGATGGTGGCGCGGCTGGCGACGGGGCGGACGGATTTTATGGCGGGCGAAAAACTGGAGCCGGTTTATCTGCGGGAAACGGCGTTCGTCAAGGCGGCGGCGGCGCGGAATTATTAAATTCGCCGCCGGAGAAATTTTATTTCCGGCGTCTCCGGTTGATCAGCCAGAAGGCCGTGAGGCTGCCGCCGAACAGCGTCCACGTCTGCGGTTCCGGCACGGTCATGACGGTCAGACCCCAGCTCACGAGGGTGGATTCCCCGCCGGGGGAAAGGTCGGCAATGAACAAGGTCCAGACGCCGTTTGGATCCGTGCCGTCCAGACTGGTGAGGGTGCTGCCGGTCGGTCCCGCATCAAACGCGCTTGGTGCCGAGAGCGGGTCAATCGTCCGGCCGTCGGGCGCCCAGGTGCCGGTCAGCTGGCCGCCGCTGATGGTGTAGCCGCCGGACTGGTAGGTGTGGATGTTGTTTCCCGAAGCGCTGTCCAGGGTGATGTTGAAACCGGCATCGCCGTAGCCAAACGGATTGCTTGAATCCATGCCGACGCGGTTCAGCAGAACCACTATCGTGCCCGTCGGCGAAACCAGATAGGCATACAAGTCGCCGGTGAAACCGCCGGTGATATCGAGGTTCACCGTGAGGTTGATGGTGTTTCCGGTCATGTCGCCCACCGTCAGCGTGGAAACCAGGCCCACCGGATTCGCATCGGGAACCGTTAAGCCCGGCGTGGCGGTGAACGTCGCATTGGTCGAACTGGCGCGGCTGGTCAGGGCGACCAGCAGCAACAGCAGGATTCCAAGCGTTGTTTTCATTTTTGCATTGGCACGCGGATTTCTAAAACACAACGTGCAGCCAAAAGTATCTATCATACGCGATAAAACGGACGATTTTACCATGGCTTATTCTTGGACAATGTAAGGCGCGGCAGCCGGTAAATCAACCCCCATTCTGTTACAAGCCGGCAACACAACACCTCAATTTTTTCGCCATCCGGCCAGCACCAGCAGCAGCCAGCCGGCCATGAGGCTCAAGCCGCCCACCGGCGTGATGGCACCCAGCCATTTTACATCGGTCACGGCCAACAAATACAGCGAGCCGGAGAAAATGATGATGCCCGCCAGAAAACACCACCAAGCGACGGCAGGGAAAACTTACCGTTCCGCGAGGACGAACAACATCACCGCGTGGATGAAATGGTAGAAGACGGCTTTCTCCCAGATCGCCGTCGTGCCATTGTGCGCGAACAGATCTTTCAGCCCGTGCGCGCCGAACGCGCCGAGCACCACGGCAAGCAGACCCGCCGCCGCCGCGATGCGTGTGGCCGTGGCGGAATTCATTTTGGCTCCGCCGCCGCCGCGCGCCGCTGCAGCTCGCGTTCGAGAAAAACATCCTCCGGCGCGGTCTGCCACGCCGTCAGCCAGAGATCGCCAAGCAGTTGCCCGCTCTTCACCAGTTGCGCCTCCAGAAACGCGCGGCCTTCCGTGCCACGATTTTCTTTGTCCGACAACTTGCCGTCGCGGTCCAGCCGGTAAAGCGGCTCGACCAGCTGGTTCGCGGCCACGATGAAATTCACCGCCGTGTGAAAAATGCCGTTCGGATCGTCCGCCGCCGGGATTTTTTCCGCCGGACGGATTTTCGCGGCCAGCCGGTTCACGTCAATCCCGCCGGTCTTGCGGAAAAAACCGCCGTCAATCCACGCGTGAAAACCGAACGCCGTCGTGTAATGGTCCGGGTTCGCGCCCACCCAGCCGTGATGGTGCATCGTCGTGTGCAGCGGCTGGCTCGCGTCGCCGACGAAATGCCCCATCACGCCCATCACATAGACGATGTCCTGCTTGGCGTTGGCGATTTCCGCCGGCGTGCCGCCGAATTTTTCCAGCGCCGCGAGCGTGGCGAAGCCGGACTGCAGTTTTTCAAAATTCTCCGTGATCGCCCACGGCAGAAAGCCGCTCAGCTCGCGCGTGTGGTCGGCGTCCTTGTCCGGGTCAATCGCCGGGAACCGTTCCGGGTGCGCCGCGCGCGCCCGCGCGATGTCCGCCGCAAAATCATACCGCAAGGGCGGCAGCGTCGCCGGTGTCAGGCCATAAAGCTTGATGTCCTCCAGGTCAAGGTAATGGTCGGGTCCGCTCGCGTGGCCAAGCGCGAGACCCGTGCCGTTTTTCTGACTCGTCTCATTGCGCCAGCGGTCCGCCTCGCCGGCGAGAAACTCAATGCGGATGCGCGTTTCCGGCGCCAGCGCGAACGCCGGAAAATTCGCCGGCAGCGAGTCCAGCGCGAGCTCGTTCACCGCGTGATGGCCTTCGTAATCCCACGCGGCGGCGTCAAAAACAAATGCGCCCAGCACCGTGGCGAACGCGAGCAATTTCAATTTCATAATTGTTCTACTTAATTTTAGTTTAGCGCGGCCACGCCTGATTGAAAAACAGAATCCGCGCCGGTTGCGGATGCGGCCGCAACAAAATCCGTGTTCATCCGCGCCCATCCGTGGTTTAATGCCTCGCGTGAAAATCATCACCGACGAACGCTGCACCGGCTATGCGCGCACCGGCCACCCGGAAAATCCCCGGCGTGTCGCCGCCACCGTCGCGCGGCTGCACAGCCAGACGGAGCTGCCCCTCGCCTGGGTTACACCCGGCGAAAATGTTTCGGATGAAATCATCCTCCGCGCCCACACGCCCGAAATGCTCGCGCGCCTCGAAGTGCCGGAAGATTTCGATGCCGACACGCCGTTCTTTGAGAACATTTCCGGTTACGCCCGCGCGTCCGTGACCGCGTCGCTGGACGCCCTGAAATTTGCGCGCAACGGCGAAACCGTTTTCAGCCTCATGCGCCCGCCCGGCCACCACGCCACGCGGGAAAAATCCATGGGCTTCTGCTACCTCAACAACATCGCCATCGCCGCGCTGGAAGCCCGCGCCACCGGCGCGAAACGCGTCGCCGTGTTTGATTTCGACGTGCACCACGGCAACGGCACCGAAGATATTTTGCTGAACCAGCCCGGCGTGGAATTTTTTTCCGTCCACCAGCATCCGGCGTATCCGAACACCGGCGCAGAAAATGCCGGACACAACTGTTTTAATTATCCCGTCGCGCCCAACGCGCCGCGCGCCGCTTATCGCGCCAAGCTCGCGCACGCGCTCGACGATTTGCGCAGCTACCGTCCCGACCTCGTCGCCGTGTCCGCCGGCTTTGACGCCTACCTGCACGACCCGCTGTCGGAAAGCGCGCTGCTGCCGGAAGATTTTTACTGGCTTGGCGAATCGCTGCGCGCGCTCGGCGTGCCGTTCTTCAGTTTGCTCGAAGGCGGTTATAGCGAGGATTTGCCGGAACTGATTTTTGCATATCTCAAGGGCGTCGAAGGGAAATAAATTCGCATGACCGTCCTCGAAGCCATCCAGAAAAGCACCGAGTTTCTCGCCAAGAAAGGCGTCGAATCGCCGCGCCTGCAAACGGAATTGCTCCTCGCGCACCTGCTCAAAATGCCGCGCATGAAGTTGTATCTCAATTTCGACCGCGTGCTTGTGCCGACAGAAATTGATTCCTTGCGCGAACTCATAAAACGTCGCGGCCAGCGCGAACCACTTCAGCACATTGTCGGCTCGACATCTTTTTGCGGCCACGAAATTATCGTGAGCCGCGCGGCCTTGATCCCGCGCCCGGAAACCGAGCTGCTCGCCGAACTCGGCTGGAAGTTTCTCGTCACTCGCCACTCATCACTCGTCACTGCTCTGGATTTCGGAACCGGCACCGGCTGCATCGCCATCGCGCTCGCGGCGAAATGTCCGAACGCCAAAATCACCGCGCTCGATGTTTCCGCCGAGGCGCTGGCGCTGGCGAAGCAAAACGCCGCGCAAAACCAGGTCGCCGAGCGGATTGAGTTTTTGCACGGCGACGGTTTTGCCGCATTCCAATCGGAGGGACGAGTTCCACGAGTCCCAAACCAAAATGATGGGGATGAGGTTGGGGACTCGCAGCGCTCGTCCCTCCGGGAATTTGATTTGCTCATCAGTAATCCGCCTTACATCGCGTCCGCCGAAATCGAAACGCTTGATCCAGAAGTAAAAGATTTTGATCCGCGCGGCGCGCTGGACGGCGGCGCGGACGGGCTGGATTTTTACCGGCGACTGGCAGCGGAGGCCAAACCGTTCCTGAAACCGGACGGAAAAATCATGCTGGAATTCGGCGACGGCCAGGCGGACGCGATAAAATTGATTTTTGAAAATGAAAAGTGGATTGTCGAAGCCGTGCAAGACGATTACAGTCAGCGCGCCAGAATTATAACAGCTTCGTTAAATGGTTGAATCGTTGAAGTGTTAAATCGATTCAACCATTCAACGCTTTAACGGCTCAACAAATATGGAAAGTTTTTTAATCAAAGGCGGCGTGCCGTTGCACGGCGAAGTCACCATCAGCGGCAGCAAAAACGCCGCGCTCCCCATCCTCGCCGCGGCGCTGCTCACGGACGAGCCGTGCGTCATCCGTCGCGTGCCGGACTTGAGCGACACGCGCTTCATGGTTCAGATTTTGCAATCGCTCGGCGCGACGGCCAAGTTTGAAGACGGCACCGTCACCGTTCATGCCAAAAAAATTCGCGGCTACGCGGACTACGAACTCGTCCGCAAAATGCGCGGCTCCATCTGCATCGCCGGGCCGCTGCTGGCGCGGTTGCAGAAGGCGCGGATTTCCTTGCCCGGCGGCTGCATCATCGGCGCGCGGCCAATCAACCTGCATCTGAAAGGCTTTGCTTCGCTCGGGGTAAAAACAAAAATTGAGGGCGGCTACATTGATGCGACGGTGAAGAAACTCATTGGTAACACCATGTTTCTCGGTGGTCGCGCTGGCCCGACAGTGCTCGGCACGGCGAACGTGATGATGGCCGCGACGCTGGCCGACGGCGTGACGGTCATCGAAAGCGCGGCGTGCGAACCGGAAGTCGTGGACCTCGCAAATTTTCTGAACGCGATGGGCGCGCAGATTTCCGGCGCAGGCAGTCCGACGATTACAATTACCGGTGTCAAAAAACTCCATGGCGCGGAGCATGAGGTGATTCCCGACCGTATCGAGGCGGCGACATTTTTAATTGCCGCCGGCGCGACGAATGGCGAAGTGACGTTGCGCGGCGCACGCGCCGACCATTTGCGCGCGGTGATTGACAAGTTGAACGAAGCCGGAGTTTCCGTCGAGCGCAGCGGCACGAATCTGGTCGCGCGGCGGAATGGAAAATTGAAGGCGACGGACATCACGACGCTGCCGTATTCCGGTTTTCCGACGGACGTGCAGGCGCAGATGATGTCGCTGCTCGTGCTGGCGAAAGGCATCAGCATCATCACGGAGCGGATTTTTGAATCGCGCTTCATGCACGTCAGCGAGCTGGCGCGGCTCGGCGCGGACATCGAGATCGAGGGGCCGAGCGCGATTGTGAAAGGCGGCAAGCCGTTGAGCGGCGCGCCGGTGATGGCGAGCGATTTGCGCGCAAGCGCGGCGCTGGTCATCGCGGGACTGGCGGCGAAAGGTTCTACGCAGGTCAACCGTATCTACCATTTGGATCGCGGCTACGAGCAGATGGACGCGAAGCTGCGAAAGCTCGGCGCGCGGATTCAGCGAATCGAGGAGAAATAATTCTTTTGTGGGCGGTTATCTGTGTTTGTGGTGCGAGCCAAGCCAGTGACTTGACTTGATTCGATTGTCACGCTTAACCATTGGCTGAAGGTTCGTGAAATGAAAACATTTCGCCTGCTCCGATGTAAGTGATAAATCAAATGAGGCACACGGTCTCTTGTGGTCAATCTCCCAAAGAACTCCGTAATTAGACCACGACATCTCGCCGGTGAACTGAGATTCAATCCATGCGCGGAGATGTTTTTTCCCGCATCCAATATATTGAATTGTGCTTCGCAACTTGCGTTGGCCGTGTATCAAAAGCATTTTCCAAATCCTGGTGCGTTGTGTTCGAACCAGCATCGCCAGAGTGTTTCGCTTCCATTTTCTAAATTGTTTTTTAGCAACGCGATTAGTTGACCATCTCCGCATTTCTGGATGTTTGAACCAATAATTATCACGAGCCGCAACGCGCCTTATTTCGTCCGCTAACGACTTGGCAATTATCTTTGCAATGTCAGGCTTGCGTTTAGATTTATATCCTTTTCTTTTTTGTGCGGGCACGCGGCCTGCATCAAACTCGCGCCACCGTTTAAGCCAAGATGCGACAGTCTGCCGCTCAACATCATGTTTTAAAGCGATTTCTCGCAACAACATTCCAGCCTTGTAATCAGCGACGATTCGAGGCCGTAGCATTTCAATTTTTGCACGCCGAGCCTTTACACTTGCAGCCCCAGCTTTTGAACAATGTTTTTTCCAATTAAAGCTCACTGTCTTAATTTACCTTGCTTGCGGGTGAATTAAAGTTTGTAAGTAAATTACTTCCGAGCAATTAAAGATCTGACACTTTATGAATTTTGCCAGCGTAGGAACGCGGACAGTGTCGCCTCAAGCGGATGATTGAAACTCCACGGCGAGGAACTGTCCGCGCTCCCGTCTTCGCGCTTTGCGCTACGACGCGGCAAGCCGCCAAAAATAGTGATGAGTGACAAGTGACGAGCGACGTGCAAAAACACGCTCGTCACTTTTCACTCATCACCCGTCACTTTGATTCGGCGCATTTTCATGCGGCGATGATTTCGCGGCTGTTGGCGTAGATGCGCGCCTGCCGCGCGGCCTGGCGGACGGCGGTGCGGCTCTTTTCCTCGAACAGCGCGGGGAACACGAGCAGCGGGTAGAACGTCACCCACGCCAGCGCGGCGGCCTCGTTGGCGGCGCGGCGGAGCGGGGCGTTCAGTCCGGGCTGCTCGGCCTCGTCGAGCGTCGCGGCGAGCAGGCGGTTTTTGAGCCGCTCGAACTCGCTTTCCAGGTTGGTGCGGAACGGCGCATTCGTCGCCGTCGGCAGCGTGAACCGCGTTTCCGGCGCGAACCGGGCGGCCACTTTCGTTGCATTGTTGTTGTTCATATTTTTCTTTCGGTTGGTGGTTAAAAGCACAAAACCCGCGACTACCTTGGCAGTCGCGGGTTTTGAAAAATTGTTAAATCAGTGAATCAATCATTCGTTCCCACGACGCCAAAAATACGGGAGCAGCGCTGCCATTTGGTCTTGATGACCATGACCGGCGCGTGCGTCTTCATCAGTTTGGTGAACGTGGTGTTCATTTAATACGCGCCCAAAATAGCAAGTTTTGGCGGTTTGTCAAATTTTCCCCGCTTGTCGAATTTGACGGGCGTGGTAGTTTAGCTTCACTTACATGAGCGACCGACCGTTAAAAATGGTGACCTGCCCGGGCTGCGACGCGAAGACGTTCATCCCCGGCGACCTGCCGCCGCTCGCCTCCGAGCCGTGCAAAAAATGCGGCCATGCCATCATGATGCCGATGCAGCTCCGGCAGTTCGAGCTGCGCAGCAAGATCGCCTCCGGCGGCATGGGCACGGTCTATCGCGCGTGGGACATCACGCTGGAACGGCTCGTCGCGGTGAAGCTGATGAAGAAGGAGCTGCTCGACGAGCCGAAGATGCTCGAAAGTTTCTACCTCGAGGCGCGCGCCTGCGCGAAGCTGAACCACACGAACATCATCCACATTTACACGTTCGACGAATGGGAGGGCGAACGCTATCTCGTCATGGAAATCGCGGACCAGGGCAGCCTCGACGCGCGCATCGAGAAGCTGCGGCTGCTGCCGGAACTGCAGGTGCTGGACATCGGCATCAAGATCGCCTCCGCGCTGGACATGGCGCTGAAATACGACCTGCTGCACTGCGACATCAAGCCGGGAAACATCTTGTTCAACACCGACCACGAGCCGAAGCTGGTGGACTTCGGCCTCGCGCGCAAGACGGACGCGGAGGCGGAAGGCGCGGAGTTCACGCGCGGCACGCCGTATTACGTCGCGCCGGAAAAGATCAAGCGCGAGCCGGAGACTTTTCTGTCCGACATGTATAGCCTGGGCGCGACGCTCTACCACGCCGTCACCGGCCATGTGCCGTTCGACGCGCCGACGGTGGAGGAAGTGGTCGTCGCGCAGGTGCAGACGCCGCTCACGCCGCCGAACCTGGTGGTGCCGGAAATCTCGCAGGCCACCAGCGACGCGCTGGGGCGGGCGCTGGCCAAAAATCCCGGGGAACGTTTTTTGAGCTACGATGAATTCATCATGGCGCTGACCCGCGCCCGCAGCGAACTGCTCGTCAGCCAGTATTCCGCCCCCGAAGCCGCCCAGCAGCCCAAGCGCATGACGAGCTGGTGGCGCAAAAAATAAAAAAGGCGGACGTTGCCGTCCGCCTTCGTTGAGAACTTCCCGACGGTCTTACTGCGCCGCCTTTTTCTTGCCACCGGAGTGGAGCACCGTGGCGTCCAGCTTGTCACCGTTCTTCTTGGCGTAGCCGCCCACCATGTCACCCACGGCGAAATCCGCCAGCGTGGCCGGCTTGCCATCCTTGGTGATCTTGGTTTCCGAGGTGATGTTGTAGACCTGGGTGCCGACGGTCACGGTCATGGCCGTGGCGTCCACGGCGGCAATCTTGCCTTTGAAAGGCAGGCCGTGCTTGTTGTGTGCGGGCGCGGCCGGAGCCGGGGTGGTCGCGTCTTGGGCGCGGGTGATGGCGGGCGCGGCCAGCAGGGCCGCCGCCGCGAGGGCGATGAATGCGATGTTCTTTTTCATTTTCAGTTGTTGTTTTGTTGTTGGTGTTACTGTCCGTTACCCCAAACCAGACCGGCGGACCGGCGGAAAGGTTTCAAAAAAATCACCACGCGCCTTCCGTCAGGAGTTCGGTGATGTTCTGCGCCAGGTCGGCGGCCAGCAGCGGCTGCGCCTGCCGCTCGGAACTGGCGAAGTCCTGGCCGACGTTGACGAGCGTGTGACCCTTCACGTCGCGATCCAGAACCACTTTCCCGGAAGCGCGGTCGCGGACGGTGACGTGCACCGTGATGCTGACGTGATAATTCTGCGTGGTCACCGCGTCCCGGTTCAAATAGCCAAGCCCATCGCGCTCGTAGTTGCGGATGACGCCGCTGACGACCAGGTCGCCCGGCTCGCGGGTCGCCAGCCGGTAGGTGGCGTCCACCTGCAGCCGCTCGCGCAGCGCCTGCGTGACGGCGTCGCCGAGGCGCGGCTGGAGGGTCTGGTTGTTGAACGGCATCACCGACACGGTCTTTTCGCCGGCCAGATCGCCGTTGACGGAGCCGAGGCGGTAGCCGCCGCAGCCGGACAGGGAAATTGCCGCGAGGACGGGCAGGAAAAATTTCAACGCGCGCATGGCGGCCTACTTTTGCGGCGCGGCGGACAGCCGGGGTTTCAAGATTTCAATGCGCTGGCGGGCCGGCGCGGCCAGCGGCGAATTGGCGTCCAGCTGCAGCACGTCATTGTAATAGATGATCGCGCCGGCCCACTTGTGGTTGGATTCGTAAAACTGGGCGATCTCAAAGCTGCCGCGCACCTGCTCGGCCTTGAGCTTGGTGATCGCGTCCCGCGCGGCGGCCACGCGCCGGTCGTCCGGAAACACCACCGTGAAATCGGTGTAGGCGGCGATGGCCTGCGCCGCCGCGCTCTGGTCGTATTCGGCGGTGTCGGCCTGCTTCTGCCACGCCACGCCGGCGCGATACATGGCGTCGGCGGCGATGAGCGGCTGGCCGTTGTAGCGGTCGGCGGCGGTGTTGTAGGCCTTGACGGCGTCGGCGTAATTTTTTTCCTTCTCATGCGCCGCGCCGATGTTGAGCTGCGCGTGCGGGGCGACCTCGCTGTAAGGCCCGTTGGCCACGATCTTGTCGTAAAGCTTCGCCGTCTCGTCCATCGAGGTGTAAAGCGGGATGGTGTTCCAGAGCTTGAACCACTCGCCGTTGAGAAAACGGCCGGCGATGGCGAACTGCCGCCACAGCACCTCGTTGTATTGCGAGCTCTTGGGATATTTCTCGATGATCTTCTGGTAGGAGTTGAACGCCGCCTCGTCCTTGCCGTCCACCTCCTGGCAGCGGCCGAGCAGATACGCGGCGCGCGGGGCGTAGTCCGAAAGCGGCCACACGCGCAGCACCCGGCTGGCCGCGCGGAGCGTGGTGGAATAGTTTTTCGCCGCGAACGCGTCCTCCGCCACCTGCAGCTGGTCTTTGGCGCGGGTGCGCTGCCACTTGGCCGTCTCGCCGTAGGGCTCGTAATACCAGCCCTCGCCCGGCACATACATCAGGGGCGCGGGCGAGCGCAGCGGCAGCAGCACCACGGCGGCGGCGATCAAAAACCAGAAGTGAAACCGGCGATTCATTTGCGCAGAACGGTAGCGGCCAATTTCCATCAAGTCAAAGCCATTCAGCCCCGGTAGACAATCAGGACGCCGTAGTCCGTCATGATTTTCTGCACGCCCACGTCGAACATCTCGTAGCTGATCGTGTGGATGCCGATGAGGTTGGGCTCCGTGACCTCCTGCAAAAACGCCGTGACCTTCTCGTCGAACTTGTCGTGGCCGGACTCGATGCACGCCGCGCGGCGGATGGTGTGGCTGCGCAGTTTTTTGCCCCCGCCTTTCTGGACGGCCTCCAGCGGCGGCTTGGGCTTGTCAATCAGCGATTCGCCCGGCGTGTCGCGCACCGGCACCTTGAGGTGCAGCGGCACCTTGGCGGCGGCGGACGCGTGGATGGCGCTGACCGTCCCCGATGGCGGGGGCGCGACCGCCGGCAGCGAACCGGTGGTCACCTTGCCGCTGGAGGGGATGGTGATTTTTTCGCCGCAGGAGGGGCACTCGATTTCGGAGCCGGCGCCGGCCTGGTCCACGGCCATTTCCTGGTCGCAGTTCGGACAGTTGAAGACGATGTCCATAATTTTTTTGGGAATAGATTTTGGCCAGCCTACGCCCGGCTCGGGGCGCAAACCAGAAAATAATTCGCGGCCGGTCCTGCGGGACGCCGCCGGCCGGGATCAGCCGTGCATCATGCCCCGGGGCGCGGGCGGCGGTTCCGCGTGGGGCGGCGGGGTCATCACCGGCGGCATCGGCGGCGGCGGCGCGGATGTCACCACCATCATGGGCGGCGCCGAGGCGGCCTTGGCCGGGCGCCGGCCGCGCGTGTTGGCGATGTCCAGCCGCTGGCGCATGGTCGGCTTGTTGACGCTGTAGAGCAGCGCGTTCTCCTCGGTGACCAGATCCTGCTCGTAGGCCTTGAGCAGAGACTGTTCAAAGCTGTGCCAGCCGGCGTTGCTGGCGGACTCGATGATGTCGTGCAGGCGGCGGTTTTCCCCCTCGCCCAGCTC
>Ga0316226_1001988_pt1 | contig 20242 bp, 16 predicted proteins | sample TBH18017metaG_FD_206009 | JGI IMG/M metagenome (GOLD analysis project Ga0316226, IMG submission 206009) | Freshwater microbial communities from Trout Bog Lake, Wisconsin, USA - TBH18017 | ecosystem: Environmental > Aquatic > Freshwater > Lake > Hypolimnion/Profundal zone | place: USA: Wisconsin...
GCTCGGCGGTGGCACCATCGCCATTCGCATCGGCCGCGGCTTCCCATCGTGCTTTCGCGCCATGGGAATAATGCTCGCTTCAGATGCAGCGAGCAGCGGCCGCTTCGTATTGATGCTGGATTGCAGCGGCAATTGACTCAATGGCGCGGTGATCGCTTTCAGCGGCACCAATTCCACCAGAATCCTCCGTCCATCCACCGTGATGTATTTCTTTTGCACGGCCACCCCGGAACGGTCCGCTTGGTTGGACAGACCAAACGCGCGACCGTGCCCAATGCGTGTGGTCCCCCACGAGATCTCCTCGTCCACAGTCGCGCCAACACGATCCGTATCCGGGGTGACGGCTGCCGGAGGCGGGTTGATAAATTCTGTAAAGGCTTCCAATTTCGTTGTCGCCGGATTCAACCCGAAGGACTCCGGCGTCGGCGGTTGTTCCCGGATGATGATATCTTGTTCGAATCCCGATTTTCTGTACGTATATCGCACGTCCGCCGTCACGCCGTCAAACGCATCCTGATAGATCACTTGGTTGCCACTGGACAAGGCGCCGTAGGAATCCTTGATTTGGGCCACCAAGACCGCCTGGCCCGTCGAGCTGTCATAGTATCCAAGGCCTAATATATTGCTAATGAGCTGTTTATGGTCTTGGGTTTGCAGTTGAATCGAACCCTCTGTGTTCAGATTGTTGGCAAAAATGACTTGATACGGGCCTTGGCGGGCAATGGCTCCGGTGGCATACCCTTCAATCACCTCTTTCGACTCCACCCATTCTCCATTCTGCTGATAGTGCATCCCGGTGTTCAGTTCCATCACATTATGCACCCGGGTCAGCACATGGCCGTTTGGCCCGGCTTCGTAGGTTTCCCGCTGCCAGATCCGATGGTTGGCTCCGCGCTCCACCACCCGGAAGGATGTCGCTGCTGGCAGGGGTACTCCCACGGCTGCCGTTCCCGGACTGCCGCCGCCAGAACCATTTGCAACCTGTGCTTGGGCGCCAGCCACGGTTAGCGCCAAAACCAATAGGAGTATACTTGGAGTTTTCATACGAGGATTGTTCTTATACAACAATGCCGAATTCGTCACGTGGCTGGAGACGGTCTTCGCCTGCCAGTCTTGTCGCCCAACCGGCGGTTGCTCCGTACAATGTCTTTGACTTTTCATGCTTGACGGATCGGCTTATGTTTCGATTAAACCACAGGTTGGCAGTCTTCCAAGTCAAATCACTTAGCTTTTTGGGCCATTACTTAGGGCGTGTTCTTTACTTTCTAAGTCGGAGCGTGGCCCGGTGAGCCGCAGCAATATCCAACCTCCACAAAATCAAAGTCACCGCGCAATTCGCACACGTTCTGCCGGGCGAAGCGGCTGCGAGTCACAGACCCGCACTCCGTACCCAATTGCAAAACACGCCCTAGCCTTTTGGCTCATTAGCTGGCTTTGGGAGACAGGCCTCGGCCAACGGTCTCTTTTGGAACTGCAATTCCAAGGCGTGGGGACATTGGCCGGAGTGCTTTTTAAACTCACGCGCGAAGGTACTGGGATGCTGATAGCCTAGCAACGACGCGGCTTCCTTGGCTGGAGTACCGTCCCGCAGCAGCTCGATCGCCTGTTTCTGACGCTGTTTAGCCAGCCAGGCTTTGGGCGCCATGCCTTGGGTGTTTACAAAATGCCGATGCAGCGTGCGCCGCGGAACTTTGCAGAGCGCAGCCAGCTTTTGCACCGACCAACCGGCCTGCCGCGCCAACGGCAGCCAGTCTTGGATCGTTCGCCAGTTTGCTTTCATTTTTATGCGTCCCTCCTCGCGCTCGATCCTCCGTTGGCCATCAGGAAAAGGACGAAGCCAGAGCGGATGGTTGAGTCAATATATGACGCCGAACCATAATTAGAATTCGTATTTGCACCCAAAAACATCTTTTGCGGCGGAGAGTATTGAACCGCGCATGAAATCGGCAATACCAAATTTGAGGGATTGACATTCCCGACAGACTGTGAGATAAGCTCGACATTAGATGTATGCTAATACATCATCTTAGGAAATGTAACATACTCCGCCGGCGGCTTGGTGGGCGCCGCGCCACGCCGCGGTCTGGATGTGAATTATACCATTTCCTGTTTGAGATTGCAGGATGCCGCGCCAGCGGAGCTTGGGATTGGGGGGACAAAGCACTGCAAATATGGCGCTCCTACGGAGCTTTCGACGCCTACTTTTAGTGCGGTTGCAAACTGGAAGTTGTATTATCTGGCTAAGAGTAATGCCTTTCGGAAATTCACAATGGCTGGAAATTGCCGGGAAGATGCAATCCCGTTCGGGTAGCTCGCGGTTGGGGCATTTACCCGGGGCAGCTCCTCCCGCCTGCGTTGCACTACGGCGAAACAAGTCGTCGCAACCCGGGGCTGGACGCTGGAATCCCATTGGGATTCAAGCCCGGAATTTCCGAACGGCATTATGGCCAAGGGACACCATTCCCCTCACTGCAACCGCAATGGCATTTGGAAGACGTCGTCGTAGAGCCGGGCCAGGGTGTCACCGGTATGTTCGGCGCGCACGTTCGGGCCGAAGGTCAGTGTGGCGGCGGCGGCGAAGTCGTTGAGTACCAGGCAATAGGTGCCGTTGACCATGATGCCCAGCAGCTCGCCGGTGCGGCTTAGTACCACGTCGCCGCGCGACGGATTGAATTTACCAAACAGCCCTTTCAACAGGTTGCGGTCCAGCCGCACATATTGCCTCGTGTTCAGGTCAATCTGGAAATCGCACTGGCCGTAATAGCCGTCATCCGCCCCAATCAGCACGGCGTCCTGAAACTTGTACGGCTCGGTGGCCAGGCGATAAATTTTGCAGCCCATTTGCCGCGCTTCCGCCGGGGTGACCGGAAACATCACGACGCGCGGGTCAAGCCGATGAAATGACATGGCGGGCACCAGCGACTCGGCAGCATGGCCGGTGACCGTGCCGGTGAGACCGTTCCAGTCGGTGCCGGGATTCCACAAAACCAGCGGCGTGTCGTCCACGTGGCAGAGGGCACAGATATTGGTGCCGTCGGTGGCGAGGATAGCCTCCGTCTGCCTGGCCTTGCTCGCGTCCAGGCCAAGAAAGCCGGTGCGCGAGGCCAGGATGGACACGCGCGCGCGGTTGGTGACGAATTCGCCAAACAGGGTGTTCGGCGCCAGCGCGCGGTTCTCACGCAGCTCCTGCGTCAAGCGGCTGGAGTTCGTGGCGAGCGACTGGAAGCCTTCGGCCAGCCGCACATTTTGGGCGCGCGCGACCTGCACTTCCTGCTCCATGAGTCCGGCGCGATCGAGTGCCGCGCGGCGCTCCGCCTCGGAAAGCTGAAGCTGGCTGGCCAGCCGGGACTGTTCGGTTTGGGCGAGCTGATTGCTGCGCGCAAGCTGGTCCAGTTGCTGTTTCAAGGCGGCGGCGAGGCTGGCCTGTTTATGCGCCTCGGCTTCCCTGGCCGCGAGTTCTTCCCGGGAGCCGCGGGTCTGGGCGGAGTTGTCCTGCAACTGGCGGGCCAGATGTTCAAGGTTGGTCTGGGCAGCGGCATACTGCTGTTGCAAGCGCGTGTTTTCCTGCTCCGTCCGGGCCAGCAATTCGCGCTGGCTGCCGGCCGCGCTGCGGGTGGTGTCGAGCTGCTGTTGCAATTGCTGGCGGCCCTTCTGCTCGTCCGCCAGCGCCTGTTTCATGAGCTCCACCAGCTCCCGGCCCGGCTCGGCAACGGCATTGGTCGCCACGTCCACCCGCGCCGGACGCGGCGTGTCGTCGCCGGCGATCCGACTGAAGTCCGTCGAGAACGTCAGCAGGCTCAACAGCAGGAAGTCGCAAATGACGATGAGAATGCTGCGGTTCATGCGAGCAAGGCGGGCCCAGGCACGGCAGCGGGCGCGGCCGGGCGGGCGGCGGCGGCGGCAATTTCAGCTTCGATCAACAGTTTCCGCCGCGCTGGGCGCAGGTGGAAGATCTTGAAGATGACCACGAAGATGATGCCGAAGCAGGTGGAGGAATAGGCCGCCATGAGGCTGAATTTCTCAAACCCCAGCGAGGCGATCATCAGCGACACGATGGTGCCCGCGAAGCCGAGGTACAGGCCCGCATCGAAGAGGTGGTCCTCGTTTTCAAGCAGCTTGAGCTTCATGCGCGGCGGCACTTGTTGCCGGCGGATTTCCGCCAGCTTGACCAGGCAGGAAACATAGATCAGCGCCTGCAAGACAAAGAAGACCAGCAGCGTCAACAATATGGTTGGATTCATAACGGTGTGTTGGAGGCCGGCAATGCCCGCAGGGACGGCTCCGCCCGACATGGGCAGATGCAATCGGAAGGAGAATCCCCCCTCCTGGCGCTCTTGGGCGAGAAACGGCTCGCTCAAAAGCAGCACCACCAGCAGAAACCCCAGCGAAAATAAAAACTCCCGGAGCAGGTGAACGCCGCGCACTTGCAGCGGCAGTTCCAAACGGGAAACCGGCGGCCGGCAAAAATGCAGGGCGGCGGCGAATAAAAACCCCGCGCCCAAATAGCACAGCCATTTGGCCGCCAGCACCAGCCATGGTTTTTGCAAAGAGCGGGTCGCCGCAAAATAATACAGGCCGCCAGCCGGAGTGTGCGCGGCCAGAAACCGCAGCGCGCTGGAAGTGTAGAAACGCCGCCCGCTTTGCGCCAGCTCGATCACCCCGTTTTTACCGTACCATAAACCGGACGAAATGTCGCGCAGCCCCGTCTGGGGAAACTTGGCGGCATAGCTGGCCACGGCTGACGGCTGGCCGGACAATTGCACCGCCGCGAACCAGAGCGGCAATTGGTCGCCTGCCTTGGCCAGTTGCCCGGCCAGCAAGTGCAATGTGTCCGCGTCTGGAATTTCCGCGACGAAGGCGGTCAATTGATCCCAATTCAAGCGCTCGCCCAACGAACCCAAATCCAGCAACACCGTCTCCAGCGGCTGCGAACCGCCGCCGTGATTCGCCTGCCACGCCAGGTCCTGGATTTGGCCGCTCAACGCCGGAGTCAGACGATGATCATCCAGCAACAGGCAGCCTTCCGCCAGCATCGCGTCGAAGGCCTGGCCCGAAGCCGACGACGAAGGCGGGAAGAGTACCGTATGATTCAATGCGCGGCAGCGCAATAATTCTTGCACCCCGGCGGACAGGGACCGCTCCAAGCGAGCCAAAGCCGGCTCGCGATTCTCCCGCCGCACAATGAAACCAGCGAAGCCGGCGCCGGCCGGCTGGGAATAAAAAAAGGAACGCACGCGTGCGCCATTCCCCCAATAAAGGTCGCCGGGATTTTGCGCCAGCCGATTGGTCACAGCCGCGCCCAACCGGTCCCAGCCAGGCATTTCCGCCAGACGCGCCGCCGACACGAATAGCTGCGCCGCCCCCACCCGACCGGCGTTCAGCAGCGCCTGGCCGCGCGCCAGCAGGGAATCGCCGCGGCGTCCGGCGCTCCAGACCACGCTGGAATCGACCGCGCGCAGATGCGCCGGCACCAGCAGCCCGCAGCCCAGCAAAACCAGGCCAAGGACCAGGCACAAGGAACCCCACATCCACCTGCGTTTCATAATCCTATGCTTAGCATGAATGCTGCCAATTAGACTTCCGGTCGAGAGAATACGTTCATGTTGCGATTGAAGTTTGACGAGCACTCAGACATTGCGGCTGGCGCTAGAGCGTAAATCGTATATCGCAAATTTCAAATTTCAAATTTCAAATTTCAGATAGCAAATCGCATCGCATATCGCAAATCGCATATCGCAAATTCAGTCCGACGCCACCTCACGCGGGCTCCTAAAGTGAATGGAGTTAATCGTTGTCCCCGGCTCGCACCGCCCATTCGGGATATGGTTTGGGGCCCATGGTTGCGCGCCAGAGGATGCGGTTCAATTCGTCCTCGTTGCATTGGTCGGCTTTTGCCAGGGGCAAATTTGCAGACAGGTAAGCGTCGCGGCGGAGTTGCGCATCGGCGATCCTTTTCGCCGGCGGATTCATCTGATCCAGCGGCACCTGGTTGGTCACGGCATCAAAGGCGGCGAAGTCTGGCGTGTTGGTGAAGCAGTCGAACATGGGCGTGGCGGTGGCGTCCATCTGGTTCATGGGCGGCAGGCCGAGCATCAATTCCATGGTGCGCAGCAGGCTGGTAGTGTTGTATTGCGTGTGCACGACCGCGCCGCGTTTGGTGAACGGGCTGATGACGTAGGCGGTGGTCCGATAGCCGCTGACATGGTCCCAGCCGTTCTGAGGATCATCCTCGATGGCAAAAATGCAGGTATCCTTCCAGAATTTCGAGCGGCTGACGGCGGCCACAATTTGGCCAAGCGCAAGATCGTTGTCCGCCACTTGCGCGGACGGCGTAGGCGAATTCGCCCTGGTTCCACTGGTATGGTCGTTGGGCAGGCGCAGGATCGTCAGGGCCGCCAACTGGCCGGCCTGCTCGAACTCCTTCAGCCGCGCGATGAATTTGGCGGCGCGCACCACATCCGGCACCGCGAGATCCCAAGCCGAATAATCCTTCTCCGTGAAGGGGCGGACGGCTTCGAAGTCCGGTTCGCTGGGGAATTCGATTTCATCCGCACGATTGGTGAAATCACGCCAGCACGCGGCAAAATTGATTTTCTCCGTGCGCGCCGGGTTTTTCCAACGTTTGCCGGACGTGGCATATTCGCCAAAATTGCGCACGGTCTTGCCGTGCGCCAGGGCGTCATCCCAGATGAAACCGGCCGGCGAATAGGCCAGGGCATCCGTACCGTTCTCACCGTCGCCGCCAGCGGGATAGGTTCGCGACCAGCCGGCAAAGGACCGTTCGAGGTAATCCGTGCCCAGTCCGCTGACGCACCAGTTGTGGCCGTCTGCGCTCAAAATGCCGGCGCAATAGGTGTTGTCCAGGAGCGCGAAGTCATGGACCAACTTGTGTTGATTGGGCGTCACCTGGGCGCCAAAATTACAAAGCTCCGGGTCGCCATTGCCCGCCGCCACATCCCCCAGCACCTGGTCGTAGCTGCGGTTTTCCTTGATGATGTAAATGACGTGGTGGAACACACTGGGTTCGCCGGCGCGCTCGGGCACCGGCGCCGCCGCGCGGCTCAGCCGCGGCGGCAACCCCGCTTGCGCGAGCAGCGGATAGCGCAGGTTCGCCAGCGCGGTCCGCGTGCCTGCGGCCAGCTTGCTTTTCGACGGCACCGGCACCAGGGAAAGCGACCCCGCATATTGGTGGGTATTGAAACCCAAACCGGAGGCGCCGAATTTGGCCGGCTGGGGTTGCGCGGCAACGTCCTTGAGATTCGCCACGCAGATTTGGTTGTGCTTGGCGTCAAACACGATACCGGCGGGAAACCAGCCCACCGGAATCAAGCCCAGCATCCGGGATGCGCCCGGCTCAAATTGGAGCATCGCCACGGCGTTTTGCGTGCCGTTGCAAACAAACAATCTCTTCCCGGATGGGTCGAAGGCCAGCGCGTCCGGCTGGGCGCCGAACAAATCGCCCGGATTCTGCCGCGCGCAGATGGATTCGACCACCTCATCCTTACCCGTGTCCAGCACGCTTAACAAATCGCTGCCGGCGCTGGCCGCCACCAGCCAGCGTCCGTTCGGCGACAGGGCCAGCGCGCAGGCATGCAGCCCGAGAACGATCTCCCGCGGCGGAGCGACGGTTTCCGGGCCGGCGGGTTGGGAAACACTGCCTTCGAGCCGGGCCGTAGGCCGGCGCTCTGAACCGACCGTCAAATCAATCACCGTCACAGAGCCTTCGCTGGCGATGCCCCGCTTATCCACGCGCACAAGCGTGCCTTTGCCCGCCATCCCGGTCAGGCCGCCCGCGGCCGGCCGGCGGCCGCCCCAGTTGCTGACATAGACTTTGTTCCTGGCCAGCACCACGTCCAATGGCGCAAAACCCACGTCCCAAGTGCGCAGTACTCTTCCCCCGGCCACCTCCATTTCAAACAGCCGGTTCGAGAGGTTGCCCGCCACATAAATCCGCTTCCCATCCGCCGAGACCGCAATGCCCGCGGGAATTTCCTCGGCGCGCGCCGCCAAACCCGTGCCGGGCAAGGGCAATGAAGCCAGCGGCGAAATCGTCTGGTTCAGCGCCACGCCAAACACTTTGACATCGCCATTGACGTTCGACAGGTAAATCCGTGAACCATCCGGCGAAAACGCCAGGCCAGCATAACTCAATTGCGCACGATCATCAGGGTTGAGGATGAGCGAGGTGACCGGCGCCTCCTGCCCCACGGCATCCGGCGGCAGCGGCACGTGCTGGAGGATTTTTCCCGAGGCCGGATCCAGCGCCAACAACTCGTGCGCCAATCCGGAGGTGACCAGCATTTTCCCATCCGGACTCAGGGCCACGGCCTGCGGCCGCACGCCTGGCAGCGGCACCCACGTCCCGGCAGGGGTGACGATTTGATTGACCGGGGTGACCAGGGAGTCGCCCGTGTGGCCGACCAGGGCAGTAGTCGCGGAAAAATCATCCGCGCAGAACCCGGGGGCAACCAGCCAGCTGGCGAAAAACATCAAAGCCAGGATGGCCAGGCGACGTATCGTTTTCATTTTGTTGCATGATGAAAGGAGTCGTGGAAAACGGCAAGCAACGTTATGGAGAATTTTGGGGAGGGAGGACGCCCAAAAACAGAGGGGAAAACATTCAATATTCAACGCTCAATGTTCAGCGCGTCCTGACAGCGGCTTTCCTTGAAAGTCGAGCATTGAATGTCGAGCGTTGAATGTTTCTTATTCGCTTCCCGGATCCAGCCGTTTATCCGGCACCAGATACCTGCGGACGTAATCGTACACGGCGTTTTCCAGCGACGTGACCGGCTCGGCGTAGCCGGCGCCGCGCAACCGCAGCAGATTCGCCTGCGTGAAATACTGGTATTTGTCGCGGATGGCCTCCGGCATCTCGATAAACTTGATAGCCGGTTTCTTCTTGAGCGCAGTGAAAACGGCGCTGGACAAATCAACCCACGTCCGCGCCTGGCCGGAGCCGATGTTAAACAGACCGTTGGCCCTCGGCGTCGCCGCCAGATGCAGCGTCATGGCCACGCAATCCTTGACGTATAGAAAATCGCGCTTTTGCTCGCCGTCCTCGAAGTCCTTGCGATAGCTCTTGAACAACTGGATGACCCCCTTGTCCCGGACCTGCGCGAAACTTTTGTGGACCAGCGAGCGCATGTCCCCCTTGTGATCTTCGTTCGGGCCGAAGACGTTGAAAAACTTCAGGCCGACCATTTTGTTCAGGAATCCGCCGCGTTTGGCGTGCAAATCGAACAATTGCTTTGAGTAGCCATACATGTTCAGCGGCCGCAGCGTGTCGAGCTTGGACTCGTCATCCTCCATGCCCGCCGCGCCGTCGCCATAAGTCGCCGCGGAGGACGCATAAACAAACCGCACCTTGTTGGCCAGCGCCCAATGCGCCAGATCCTTGGTGAACTCGAAGTTGTTTTTAACCAGGTACGTCGCATCCTTCTCGGTCGTGGCCGAACACGCGCCCATGTGCAATATCAGGTCGAATTTTCCAAGATTGCCGCTCTGCAACCGGGGCATCAGGTCGGCCGCCTCCACGTAATCGGCAAAACGCAGCGGCGTGAGATTGCGCCACTTCTCGCCCGTGCCCAGGATGTCGCAGACGACCACTTTATCGCAGCCGCGCCGGTTGAGCGCCCAGACGAGCGCGCTGCCAATGAAGCCCGCGCCGCCGGTGACCAGGACGCGGGTTTCCGAAAAATCATTTGCGTTTGGTTTGATCATGAGCCTAATTTAAAATTGCAATCGAATTTGGCTGGTCCAGGTCTGTTTGATTCGTTGGCTGTCGTTCGGCGACAAAACGCCGAGCTTTCGACGCAGAAGAATTTGTTCGAGACAGTCCAACCGCGAAAGCCGTACCGTGGAAGCCAAGCGCAATCCTGCGTTCCGCCACTCTGCCAAAGCCACATCCGTCAGAGACCGTGGTGCCGCCGAGGTAACGGCGGCAACGACCGCATCGGCGGCGTCCAGCCAGAGAATCAGAACCGGCCGAATCTTGGAGACCGCCCCGCCAGTGAATGGAATTTCTGCCAGCCAGATTTCACCGGACTGCAACGTCATCGTAAAGCCCTTCGTCTTCGTCGCCGTAGCTGTTCAGGAACGCGGCATGGTCACGAAGCGCTGGCACGCGCCGCCGCCGGTCAATCCAGATGGCAAGTTGCTCAAAATCTTCGGGCGGCAACTGCTCCACCACACGCTCAATTTCTTCAACTCTGCTCATGTCGGAAAAATAACATTTGCAGCCAAAATCACCAACCTAAAACGTGCGCGAAGATCAGTGGCGCCACGATCGTGGCATCAGATTCAATAATGTATTTCGGCGTCTCCACACCGAGTTTGCCCCAGGTGATCTTCTCGTTGGGCACCGCGCCGCTGTAGCTGCCATAGCTGGTGGTGGAGTCGCCAATCTGGCAGAAATAGCCCCAGAGCGGCACACCCGTGCGCTGCAAATCCTGATGCAGCATCGGCACCACGCAGATCGGAAAATCGCCCGCGATGCCGCCCCCAATCTGGAACATGCCCAGCGGACTTTTCTTCGTCGTGCGCGTGTAAAACTCCGCCAGCCAAATCATGTACTCGATGCCCGTGCGGACGGTGTGGACCTGCTTCACGTCACCGCGGATGACGGCGGCAGCATACATGTTGCCCAGCGTAGCGTCTTCCCAGCCGGGCACGACGATGGGCAGATTCTTTTGCGCGGCGGCCAGCATCCAGGAATCCTTGGGGTCAATCTGGTAGTGTTTTTCGTACTTGCCGCTCAACAACACCTGGTAGAAGAATTCATGCGGGAAAAACCGCTCGCCGCGCTGGTCGGCGCGGGTCCAGACCTCGAGCATGGCCTTTTCCATGCGGCGCATGGCTTCGGCTTCGGGAATGCACGTGTCCGTCACGCGGTTCATGTGCCGATCCAGCAAGGCCTGTTCGTCCGCCGGCGTGAGTTGCCGGTAATGCGGCACGCGCTCGTAATATTCGTGCGCCACGAGATTGAAGACATCCTCCTCCAGGTTCGCGCCGGTGCAGGTGATGAGGTGCACCTTGTCGCGGCGGATCATTTCGGCGAGCGACAGGCCGAGTTCAGCCGTGCTCATGGCGCCCGCGAGCGTGACCATCATGCGTCCGCCCCGGTCGAGATGCGCAACATAGCCTTCGGCGGCGTCCACCAGTGACGCCGCGTTAAAATGGCGGTAATGGTGCTGGATGAACCGGGAGACCGGCCCCCCCGGAAGTGACCTCCCGGCAAGCCTGGCTGTTTTCTTTTTAGGCATGATATTGAGAACGTTTCCGCTGCTGACGATACGAAAACCGGTTAAAAAGCCAATCTTAAACTAATTTTGTCGCACCCCGGCGCAACCTAAAATGCCTGACGCCACCTAACTGGCCCTCCGGCCTCACCGCAAAAACATCTCCGCCGCCGCATCCGCAAACCGCAATCCCTGATGCGTGAGCTGAAAACGATCGTCCGCAAGCTGCGCCCAGCCGCGCTCCACGAGCTGCCGCATTTCGGATTCCCATTCGCGGCGAAGATCAAACTGCGTCGCGCGCTGAAAATCCTCGAACGGCCACCCGGCGTTCATGCGCAAACCGAACGCGGCGATTTCGCCGGCCCGGCGCAATGGCGAAAGCTCCTCGCTGGATTCAATCGCGCGCCGGCCCTTTTCCAATTGCTCGCAATAAAGCTGGGTGTTCGCCCAATTTTTCGTGCGCACGCCCCGCACATAGCCCGTGGCGCTGGGCCCCAGCCCGTGGTACGAACCGCCGCGCCAGTAATTCACGTTATGTTTGCAGGCCAGCGATGGAATGTTGCGGGTTGAGGGTTGAGGGTTGAGGGACTGGTCGCGCGCGAAATTGGCAATCTCATATTGCCGGAAACCCGCGCGCGTCGCCGTGGCGATCAATTCCTCGTACATCGCGCACGCCAGTTCTTCATTCACGGAGAACTCACCCGCCTGCAATTGCTGGAACAGCGGCGTGTCATCCTCGTAAATCACCTCATAGCTGGACAGATGTTCGCTTTGCATGGCCATGGCCTCGTTCAACGTGTCGCGCCAGATGTCCATCGTCTGCGTGGGAATGGCAAACATCAAATCGAGATTCACATTTTCAAAACCCGCGCGCCGCAAAAGATCAAACGATTTGAAAACCATGGCGCGCGAATGAATGCGCCCCAGGCGGTCCAGCAGTTTTTCATCCAGCGACTGCACGCCCATGGAAACGCGGTTCACGCCAAAATCGCGGAGCAGCTTACATTTGTCGGCCGAGACCGTGGCCGGATTGCTTTCAATGGTGAATTCCTCCGCGCCGAGCAGGTTCAGCCTTTCCATCGCCTGCAGGATGGTATCCCACTGGCGCAGGTTCAGCAGCGACGGGGTACCGCCGCCAAAGAAAATGGTCTTGGGTTTCAGCTCCTCGGCGACCAGTTCCAATTCCCGCACCAAGGCCGCCACGTAGCGATTGACGAGATCACCGGACGACGCCTCGGAATAAAACGCGCAGTACTCGCATTTCTGCGCGCAAAACGGCACGTGAATATAGAGGCTGCGGACGCCAGCCGTTAACAATTCCTGCATCGTTTCAATTTAGCTGAGCCAACGAAGGATGCGAATGAATTTTACGCAGCCTGCGAACTGCTCTTCAACCAACAATGGTTGTTCGATGGAGCATGGGGGGCTTGAATTTGTTTCTGTTGATTGCTTGTTTCACTTCTCTGCCGCGACGTCTACAGCCTCCAGGCAAAGGGTGCGCGTGTGTGCCTCGGCACCCTTGTCAGCCAAATCTGTCTTCCTGACTGACCGTTTGTTTCGGCGCCGCGGGGCGTATTTGTAGCCGACATATCCAACCACCAGAACCACGCCCAACCCAATCACGCCGTGGCACAAGCGGTCGAACCAGACCATGACTTGCTGAACTTGATCGTGAAATAGAAAGCCGGCAGCGACATAACCACCGGCATAAAACAGTGCCGCCAAACCATCCAAAAACAAGAACTGGCGCGTGCGCATTCCTAGTGCGCCCGCGAGCGACGGCATCACCGTGCCGGGAAGGAATTTTGCCGCCGTCAGGGTCCACAAACCGTGACGTGCGACTGCGGCCTTTGCGTTCGCAAGAGAGATATTGCGGGAACGCGCCCAGCGACTCACCGCCGGCAGCGCGCGTCCGCCACCTTTGCGGCCCAGGCAGAACCAAAACGAATCCGCCAAAATCGCCGCCGCCGCCGCCAGACCGACCGCCAGCGTCGCATCGAGCTTGCCCGCCGCCGCCAGCGCGCCCGCGGCCAAGAGCACTGGCGGAGCGGGCACCGGCAAGCCGGCTTGATCGGCAAAGACAACGGCGAACACCGCCAGGCCGCCGAAGCCCGTCAGGAATTGTGTGGTGTCATTCATAAGGCAGTCGCTTTTGGTTGGCGCGTCGTTCAATAACCGGCGGCCGGACAGGCTCGTCGTGCCAGATAAGCGCGAAAAACATGGTTAACAGGATTAACGGGATGAAGGACATGATTGATTTCCTTACTCAAAATGGATTATTTCAGTGCGAGCGCGGCGGGCTGCTCGATGGTTTCCCAACCGCCGCCGAGCGATTTGTAGAGCGCGATGACATCGGTCGTCACCGTCTTGTCGCTTTGCACCAGCGCATCCTGCGCCTGATACAGCGAGCGCTCGGCGTCGAGCACGTTGATGAAGTTCGCCAAGCCGTTGGCATAAAGCTGGTTCGCCAGACGCAATGATTCCTGACTGGACTTGACGGCATCTGCGAGCGACTGACGGCGATTTTGTTCCTTGGCGTAGGCCGTCAACGCGTTTTCGACGTCCTCAAACGCGCTCAACGCCGTGTTCTCGTAATTCGCCAGCACCTGTTCCTGACGCGCGGTCTGAACCTGGATGTTCGCGCGAATGCGCCCGGCATCAAACATCCTCCACTGCACGCTGGGCCCGACCGACCAGAACCGGCTGCCGGAGGTGAACCAGTCATCGGCGCTGACGCCTTGGAATCCGGCAACACCCGTAAGATAGAATTTGGGAAACAAATCCGCTTTGGCGACGCCGATGTTCGCGGTGGCGGCGGCCAGTTGGCGTTCCACTAGTGCCACGTCGGGCCGGCGCAACAACAATTCCGAGGGCAAGCCAACGGGCACCGCGGGCGGCGCGGCGGGAATGGGCGCGACGGCGGCTAATTCCGTCTGCAACGCTTCGGGCGTTTGTCCGAGCAGCACGCCGAGCCGGTGAATGGAGGCGGCGAGCGCCGTTTCCAGGGCGGGCACGACCGCGCGCGCGGTGGCGAGAACCGTACTGGCTTGTTGCACGTCGAGGTCGCTGGTCAGGCCGTTGGTGAACCGGTTTTGCACAATCGCCAGCGATTGTTCCTGGGCGCGAATGTTGTCGCGGGCAATTTCCAAGCGCCGCTGATAACCGCGCGCCTCGACGTAATTGCGCGCGACTTCGCCAAGCAAGGTGACGAGCACTTCGCGCTCGCCGAATTGCGTGGCGGCGACTTGCGCCCTGGCCGCCTCCGTAGCGCGGCGTGTGCCGCCGAACACGTCAATTTCCCACGACGCGTCAAAGCCGGATTGATAGAAGCTGTTTTCAAACGGTATGCCCGCCGGCAGATGGTCGCCGGGGCCAACCAGCGGTTGATTCTTGCTTTCCCGCTGGCGAGCATACGACCCGGACCCGTCAATCGTCGGCCAGAAGTCGGCGGCCGTCATGCGGTAATGGGCGCGCGCCTCGCGCACGCGCGCCTGGGCGATACGCAGGTCGAGGTTCGAGCAAGCGGCGCGTGCGATCAACGAGTCCAGCTCCGAATCGTGAAAATTTTTCCACCACGCCGCCGTCGCCGCGGCGGAATTCGCTTCGCCGCCGACCAGAGGTTCGCTCCAGTGCGCCGGCGTTTTGGTTTCTGGCGCGTGGTAATCCGGGCCGACGCTGGGCAGGTTGGCGCAGCCGCCGGCAAGGAACGCCAGCAGCGCCACGATTGATAATTGATTTGATTTCATAATTTTTGTCTTGATTGGTTTTGCATTTTTCAGGAACGAATGTTTTTCAATGCAGCATCACTTCCCGTTTGCCGTCGCCTTTTTTGAACAGCAGCACCAGCGGCACGGACAAAAAACAGACCAGCGCCAGCCAGCGGTATTCGTCCACGAAGGCGAACATGTTGGAATGCAGCAGCAGTGATTTGTACATGACGCCCAAGGTGCCGGGGGCTGCCTGCGCCGCGCCCATCGCCGGTGTCAGCGCGGTTGGTCCCATTTGCACCGCGTTCTGATAAGCCAGATCGTAGGGCGTCAGATGCGCGGTCAGATAGGCTTGATGCCGCAGCGCGCCGCGCGAAACCATCGCGATGGCCACGGCGATGCCGATGCTGCCCGCCAGGTTGCGCGCCAGCGCAAACAGTCCGGTGGCATTGCCCATTTGTTCATTGCGAATGGTGGCCATCGCCACAGTCATCAAGGGAACCATCGTCAGCGACATGCCGAAGCCCTGGATGAAGTTGGGCCAGAAATATGCGTGACTGGACATGTCGAGGTTGAAATTCCCCATCAACATGGAGGCAATGCCTATCAGAATGATACCGGGACCAATGAGAATGCGGTCGCTCACCTTGCCGGTCAAATATCCCACCAGCGGCGTGCCGATCAACATGCCCAAGCCGCGCGGCGCTTGCGCCAATCCGCTGATATAAGCCGTGTATCCCATGAGACTTTCCGCCATGATGGGCTGCAGATTTTGGATGCCATACAACAGCAGAAAGACCACGGATGCGAGAATGGTGGCGGAGACAAAGTTCCGGTCGGCAAAGACCCGCAGGTCCGCGAGCGGTTCGCGAATCGAAAATTCCCGGATGACAAAGGCGATGAACGCGATGACCGAAATTACCGAAAGCGTGCAAATAAAATTTGAGTTGAACCAATCTTCATCCTGGCCTTTGTTCAAAACGGTTTGCATCGTGCCCAACCAAATTGCCAGGACCAGGAACCCCAGCGTATCAATGCGCCCGGCTTTGGCGTTGCGGATGTATTCCGGGTCGAAGACGAATTGTTTGACCATCCACAAGGCAACCAGACCGCACGGAATGTTGATGTAAAAAATCCAGCGCCAAGAATAATTTTCTGTGAGCCAGCCGCCCACGACCGGTCCCACCACCGGGGCCAGGACAACACCCACCACATAGGCTGCCATGGCCGCGCCGCGCTTGTTGGGCGGAAAACTTTCCATCAAAATCGCCTGCGAAATCGGCTGCAATGCTCCGCCGCCGGCGCCTTGCACGATGGACGCGAAGATCAGGAAGGGAAGATTTGGCGCCCAACCGCACGCCAACGATGCCGCCGTGAAAATGCCGATGCACGTCATCAGAAACCGTTTCCGCCCGAACTTCGCCGAAAACCATGCGCTGGCGGGCAGGACGATGGCGTTGGAAATGAGATAGCCCGTCTGAACCCAGGTCGCTTGCGACACCGTGGCGGCGAGATTGCCAGCAATGTTTTCCAGCGCGACGCTGACCACCGTGGTGTCGAGCACTTCGATGAAGGTCGGCAGAATCACCGCGAAGGCGATGAGCCACGGATTGATTTTGGGTTGGGTTGAATCGCCGGAGTTCATGGCTTGACGCGGTTTGTGAATTTCGTTCGATTATTTCACGCGCACTTTGGGAACCACGGACATGCCGGGACCAAGCGCGAGGTCGTTTCCGGGCAGGTCATCCAGGACAATTTTTACCGGCACACGCTGCACCACCTTGATATAGTTGCCGGTGGCGTTTTCCGGCGGGAACAGGCTAAAGCGGGCGCCGGCGCCGTTTTGAATGCTCTCCACGTGGCCCTTGAAGGTGCGGTCCGGATACGCGTCCACCACCACCTCGACCGGCTGGCCCGGGCGCATGTGAGTCAGTTGGATTTCCTTGAAGTTGGCAATGACCCAATAGTGGCGCGGCACAATGGCCATGAGCGCCTGGCCGGGCTGAATATACGCGCCTTGTTCCACGACGCGCCGCGTAACCCGGCCTGCTTCGGGCGCGGTGACTTGCGTGTAGGAAAGATTCAACTCGGCCTGCCGGAGTCTGGCTTCGGCCTGTTGCACGGCGGCGCTCGCGGTTTCCACGCCCGCCTCGCTCAGCGACACGTCCGCTTCCGCGGCTTTGGCCTGGCTGCGCGCAGCTTCCAAATTGGCGCTGGCTGCACGCGCCTGGGATTGTGCCGCGTCAAACGCGCTCTTGGAAACGGCGCGGCTCTCGACGGATTCATAACGTTTGAGGTCATCTGCCGCGCGCTGATGCTCCGCGTCAGCGGCCACCACAGCCGCCTGCGCCTGCGCGACTTTGGCTTCGCTGGCTTTCACCAGCGCCTGCGCTTGGTCCACCCGGCTATGTGCCGCGGCCAGATCGGCGCGGGCTTGCGCCTGGCTGGCCTCGTAATCGCGCGGGTCAATTTTCAGGATCGCTTCGCCTGGTTGGACCGCCTGGTTGTCGGTCACCAGCAATTCCGCGACTCGTCCCGGGACTTGCGAGGCCATCGGTATGACGTAACCTTCGATGAATGCGTTGTCGGTGGACTCATACGGCAGGACGAACCAGAAATAATAGACGCCGGCGGCCAGCGCCACGACCAGCGCCGCGGCGGCGGCCAGCATTTGTCGCCGGCGTTTTTGCGCAGCGCCCTGGTCGGGTGGCGAACCCGTGAGTTTTTCGTCGCCGTGGGCATGAGGGCGCGGCAAAGTGGTGGGTGTCTCGCCCGCCAGGCGGCTGTCGCTGATGTCAACGGTGGCGGTGGCAGTTGCTTCGTGCGAATGGTTTCGGTTGGTGTTCATATTTTTTTGTTAATAGCGTGTGATTGGTTGGAGTGTTGAAGTTGAGTAACCAGCGAATTCAATTTGGCAAGAATCGCCTTGGGACTGACCATGCCGACGATTTTTGCGCGCACAGCGCCGTTGAAGAAATAAATCAATGTGGGAACTGATTGAACCGCGTATATGGTTCCCAGATCAGGATTGTCATCCACGTTCACTTTGACAATTTTTGCGTTACGGTTGCAGGCGTCAGCGACTTCGTCCAACACCGGTTCGACGAGTCGGCATGGTTTGCTCCAACCTGCCAGAAAGCCGACCAACACCGGTTGCGCGCAGCGCAAAACTTCAGACTCAAACTCTGGCTCATTAATTTCTTTGGCTTGATTGGTATTCATCATTTTATTCGTTGTTCTGCTGCTGAGATATCAATTGCCATGCCAAGGCTGATTTGTGATTGCAACATTCTGATAACCAACGCCTTACAGCTTATTAGAGCATTTCCAGATCAGGGGCAAAATTTTGTCGGGCCAAAATTTTGCCCCAGCTTTGGGTTGAATTTTTGCCCCAGGTGAGGTATTGAACCGGCGTGGAAACCTCAAGCGACGACCGGTTTGACTCAAGGTTCGACCCCAATTTCCTCGCACAAATACTGCTGGAGATTGCGCCCGAGCAGTCCCTGGAGAAGCTATTGCAGAAGCTCATTGACCGCGCGATGGAACGGCCCCATATCGTATGTGGTCAGGTTTGGCTGATTGGGAAAGGTGACCTGTGCACCACGTGCCCGCGTCGCCCCGAATGTCCCGACCAAACCCGCTGCCTGCACTTGACAGCGGCGAAAGCGAAATCCTTTGTTGGGTCCGGGAAAGGCTTTGGGCAGCTTGACCCTGAGACCACTCGCGAGCCGCTGGGAGTGCCGCCGATTGGAAGCGTGGTGGTAAGCGGTCAGCAGCGAGCTGTTCCGGATCTGAACAAGCAGCCGTTCTCTCCGCTCGATCCCGATTGGATGCGCGAAGAGGGCATCCGCGGTTATGCGATTAATCCGATCAGCTACCAAGGGGAGGCGTTGGGCGCGATCGTATCAGCCACCCGCGAGCCGTTTCGAGATGAACTCCGGCCTTGGGGCGGTATTCTCGCCAATCACATCGGAGCGGCCATCGCCAACGCGCGGGCGTTTGAGGAAATTCAGCGCCTCAAAGCGCAACTTGAGATGCAGAATGCCTATTTGCAGGAGGAGGTGGTGGAGGCTAAAGCCTTCGGCGAACTAGTGGGCCAGAGTCAGGCCTTGCGGCACATCGTCAGCCAGATTGATCTCGTCGCGCCCACTGACGCCTCCGTCCTGATGCTTGGCGAAAGTGGCACCGGCAAGGAATTGGTCGCGCGCGAAATCCACAATCGCAGCCGGCGCAAAGACAAACCGCTGATCCGGGTCAACTGCGCTTCGATTCCGAAAGATCTGTTTGAAAGCGAGTTTTTCGGCCACGCGCGCGGTGCTTTCACCGGGGCGGTAAAAGACCGCGCCGGCCGTTTCGAAGCTGCCGAAGGAGGGACCATTTTTCTGGACGAAATCGGCGAAGTGCCGGCGGACTTGCAAAGCAAACTGCTCCGCGTGTTGCAGGAAAAATCTTATGAGCGCGTCGGCGAAGACCGCACTCGCCGCGCCGACGTGCGGGTGATTGCCGCGACCAATCGCAACTTGCAACGGCTGGTGGAAGCAGGCCATTTTCGCGAAGACCTTTTCTACCGGCTCAATGTTTTCCCAATTCAAGTGCCGCCGTTGCGCAAGCGAATGGAAGACGTTCCGCTGCTGGCGAAACACTTCATTGAAACGTCAGTAAGAGAATTGGGCTGTCCCAAGCCACGACTCACGCGCGCAGGCATCGCCAAACTGGAGAATTATCACTGGCCGGGCAATATCCGCGAACTGCGGAATGTCATCGAACGCGCCATCATCACTTCCCGCGGCGGCGCGCTCGACTTCGATTTGCCAGTTACCGAATCCGTGGTTGTTCCGTCACGATCTGCCGCACCCGCAAAGAGCGATGCCGAGCCGGAATTTCTCACCGAAGCCGAGCTGCAACGCCGCGAGCGCAACAATTTGCTGACGGTCCTTGAAAAGACGCATTGGAAAATCAAGGGTGAGAACGGCGCGGCAGAATTGCTCGGAGTCAAAGTCACCACCTTGAAAGCGCGGATGAAGAAGATGGGTTTGCGGCGGCCGGATTAGCTTTTCGCCGATGCGTTCACAACCCCGTGGGATGATCCAGAAACAGCCACGGCACACGGAATCTTTTTGACAATTCGGCGGCCAGCGCCTTCACTCCGAATGTTTCGGTGGCGTAGTGGCCGCCGTAAAGGACGTTCAGGCCCAATTCCTCGGCCAGCGCGAAGGTCCAGTGGGGGCCTTCGCCGGTAATAAAGGTGTCAACCCCTTCGCTCGCGGCCTGTTTCAAATCGCCGCCCGCGCCGCC
>Ga0316226_1001990_pt1 | contig 20229 bp, 12 predicted proteins | sample TBH18017metaG_FD_206009 | JGI IMG/M metagenome (GOLD analysis project Ga0316226, IMG submission 206009) | Freshwater microbial communities from Trout Bog Lake, Wisconsin, USA - TBH18017 | ecosystem: Environmental > Aquatic > Freshwater > Lake > Hypolimnion/Profundal zone | place: USA: Wisconsin...
CGTGCCGATGATGCGGCCCTGGTCGTCGCGCAGCGGAAACTTCACGGAAAGGAAGACGTGGCCGGGCGTGGTTTCCTCCACGGTCTGCGGCAGCCCGGATTCGATGATCTGCCGGTCATTGGCCATGTGTGTTTCGCCGTCCTGTGAATTGGGCAGCAACTCGCAACTGGTCTTGCCCAGAAGATCCGCAGGCGATAGGCCGACGGCCGCGCCCAGCGCGCGATTGGCGAGAATGATTCTGCCGTCCAGGTCTTTGACGTAGATCAGCGCCTGGCTGTTGTCGATGATGGCGTTCAACAACTGCTGGTTGCGCCGGGCCTCCGATTCGATTTGTTTGTGCTCGGTGATATCCTCGCTGAAGATAATGATGCCGCCGATGGTTCCGTCGCCGGTACGCCAGGGCCGGATTTCCCAACGGATCCACTGCAGGCTTCCGTCCGCGCGCGGGAAAGGATCTTCATCGGACTGCTCGATGGCGCCCGCCAGACAGCGGCGATGGACTTCCTTCCAGCGCTCCGAAATCTCGGGGAACACCTCGTAATGACTGCGGCCGCGCAAATCCTGGCCAACCAGACCGTAATCCTTCTGCCACCGGCTGCTGGCCGCAAGGTAGCACATGCCCGTGTCGAACACGGCAATGGCCGCGGGCGCATGCTCGATAAACAACCGCAACTGTTCCTCGCGTTCGCGCAACGCCTCTGCCGCGCGCTTGGTTTCGAGAAACAGCGATTGATGCTGCAATTCCGATCGACGCAGACGGGTCACATCGTCAAATGTCACCACAACACCGTCCACGCGGTCATTTTGCGTGCGGTAGGGCATGATGCGCACCACATAGAACGAATTGTCCATGTGCCGCACATCGCGCTCGAGATCGGCGCCGCCCTGCGCCACAGCCCGCGCGTCTGCTGTCAGATCGTAATCGATGAAATTGACCGACAGGTCGGCGAGCGGCCGACCCATGTCCGCGGGGATCAGTCGCAGCACCCGCGTGGTGGCCGGCGTGAAGAACTTGATGCGCAAATTGCCATCCAGAAAGAGCGTCGCGATCCGGGAGGACTTTAACAGGTTGGCCATGTCGCCATACGCCGCGTCCAGGCGTTCGACCTTTTCCTGCAGCTGGTTGTTGACGGTCGTCAGCTCCTCGTTGACCGACTGCAGTTCCTCCTTAGAGGTTTCGAGCTCCTCGTTGGTGGACTGCAATTCCTCGTTCGCGGAAACCACCTCCTCGCCGGAAATCCGAAGCTCCTCATTGGACGACTGCAACTCCTCGATGTTGGACTGGAGATCCTGCTGCGTGGCCCGCAAATCGTCTTCGAGCTGCTGCACCGTGACGGAATGCATGGCCTCCGGCATTCGCTCGCCGGTTCCCGCGACAGGCTGCGGCACATCCTCGAAAATCACGGCCAACAGCGGCGCCGCATCGCCCGACCGCGGCACTGGCGCGACCGTGACGCGCGCACACGGGCCGCCGGTATTGCGTGTGATGGGGACGCTCTCGAGCACCACGGCTTTCTTGTCGTTGCACGCCGCGTGCAGCGCCGAGCGGAGCCGCAGCGACAGTCCGCCCTTGGCGATCTCCAGCAGGTTCAGACTCGGTTCGGCTGCCGGCAAATCCAGGTATTTGCCGGTCTGGCCATAGAATTGGAGAATCTGCCCCTTGGCGCTCACCAACACCACGCTGGCGGCAAAGTGATCCAGCAGCGCCTGACGGGCCGCTTCCGCGTAACTTGCGGCCAATGGTTTCACCACGAGTCCTGCCCCCGGCAGGGCCTTGCGTATGTTGGGCAGGAGCTGGGAATCCAGGATTACCGGCCGCATGGCAGTCGCGCGCCGATAGAGACGCGCCTTATTGGAGACCAGGCTGAACAGGTCGGCGTGATTGCCGATGCCCTCGGATTTCCCGAGAAACAGATACCCGCCTGCGTTCAGGGCGAAATTGAACAACGGAATCAGCTTTGTCTGCGTGTCGGCTTCCAGATAAATCAGGAGGTTGCGGCAGCTGATGAGGTCCATCCGCGAGAACGGCGGATCGGAAATCAGGTTGTGCGCGGCAAAAACCACGCAATGGCGGAGGGCTTCGCCGACTTGATACCCCTGGTTCCGTCGGACAAAATACTGCGCCAGGCGCGCCGCATCCACATCGGCGGCGACGCTCGCCGGGTAAAGTCCCTGACGCGCAAATTGCAGCGCCTCCCCGTCAATGTCCGTAGCAAACACCTGCAACGGGCAGCTTTTGCCGGTCGCCGCCAGTTCCTCCATCAACAAAATAACCAGGGAATAGACCTCTTCGCCCGAGGCGCATCCGGCCACCCAGACACGCAGCGGTTCGTCCGCCGGCTTGGCCGCCACCAGCGGTTTGATGACCTTGCTGCACAGTTCGGAAAACACCTCGGCATCACGGAAAAATGCCGTGACATTGATCAGCAGATCCTTGAGCAGCTGGCTGACCTCGCCTGGTTCCTGACCGAGCAAGTTGCGGTACGCGTCCATGTCCGAAATGCGGTGCAATCCCATGCGACGCTCGATGCGCCGTAAAATGGTGTTTTTCTTGTAGCACCGGAAATCGCAGTCTGTCTGCCGCCGGACAATGGCCAGGATTTGCTCCAGACTGCCGGCTTTACTTTCATCCGCAGCCAGCGCCGCTGCCCCGCCGCCGCGGACATAGGGCTGCCGGAGATATTCCACCACCGCCTGCGGCATCTGCTCCGGACGCAGCACCTGGTCGACCAATCCGGCGGCAATGGCGCTGCGCGGCAGATCGCCATGCTGGGCCGACAGGGGATCTTGCGCAATGGTCAGTCCGCCCGCGCCCCGGATCGCCCGCACACCCAGGGTTCCATCCGAACCCGCCCCGGACAACAGGATGCAAACCGCCTGTTCCCGCCGGTCTTCCGCCAGTGATCGCAAGAAGAAATCGATGGGCATGGGAATGCCCTTCGGTTTGACCGGCTCGGCCAGAAAAAGCACGCCGTCGCGAATTCCCAGATCCTGATTGGGCGGAATGACGTAGACGCAATTCGCCTCCACCACCGCGCCCTGCTGCGCCTGCATCACCTTCATCTGCGTATGGCGGGTCAGCAGTTCCGGCAGCAAACTTTCGTGCGCCGGGGACAAATGCTGAATGACCACGAAGGCCGCGCCGCTGTCGACCGGCATGCCCGCAAAAAACAGATTGAACGGTTCCAATGCCCCGGCGGAGCCGCCCAGCGCGACAACCGGGATGTCGATCGCTGCGTTGTCCGCATCGTGCACCGGATCCGTCGAGGTTGCCTCGCCTTCCGCGCGAGCCGCGCCCGGCGGCGTCATGGCCGGCTTGTGCTTCGCGCCTGTCCGCGGTTTGTCCTTCTTCATGCCGTCATCCGTTCCGTCACGGGTTCACAACTGTCCGCAAGCTGACCATCAGCCTATCTTATGCAGTCAAGCGTGTTCCGCCAAGTGTAAGTCGCGATAAAAAGCGGCTTGCGACGGCGCGCAATTTAAAAAAAAGGAGGACGTCCTCGCCGCTGATTCAAAGGAACCGCTGCGCGTGCAGTCATTCGCCGCCCGCGAACGGGATGGGTTGAGCATACAAACTACGTTCCCGAGCATACATGCGGAATTCCCCTAGAGGGCGGTGCGATAAACATGAGTGGTCTCCTTTTCGCGATCTCTGCTATTTCGCCATAGGGGATTTCGAGCCCATGGCTCGGGGTGCGCCTGATCAGCCACGCAGTGAAAACCTGCAATGATGTTTCGTGTACGTGAATTGAGGCTTTCAAAAACCTTACCGAATGTTACAGCCGATCAAGTTCGGGATTGTTTTGTACGCAGCAATTCCGTATTTTTGCCGCATTAGGTGTCGTGCTCGATGAAACGAAAGGCAGGTTTTCGATGAGTGTGCGTCTCGTTCTTGCAGATGATCATGCCATGATGCGTGAAGGGCTCAAGTCTCTGATCGCAAATGAGCCGGATTTCTCGGTAGTCGGTGAAGCGGACAACGGCAAGTCCATCGTTGAGCTTGCGCGGAAATCCGGCGCGCACATTGTGATCATGGACGTGGCCATGCCGGATCTGAACGGCATCGAGGCCACGCGAAAACTGGTCAAGACCTGTCCCAACATCAAGGTTGTCGCGCTGTCCGGACATGCCAACGGGGAATTTGTCCGCGAGATGCTGAAGGCCGGCGCCTCCGCCTATGTCTTGAAGGCGCGCGCCTATGAAGAGCTCGTGCGGGCCGTTCGCGAGGTCATGAAGGGAAAGAAGTACCTCAGTCCGGACATTGCGCAAGGTGTGGTGGATGCCTACGTCGAGATTTCTTCCTCCATGAGCGCCAACCCGGCCTTTGTCGTCCTGACCGATCGCGAACGCGAGGCGCTGCAATTGATTGCCGAAGGCAAGAGCACCAAGGAGGTGGCCGATGTCCTGGGCGTCAGCGTCAAGACCATCGAGACCCACCGCCACAACATCATGGAAAAACTGCACCTCCACAGCGTGGCGGAGCTGACCAAATATGCCATTCGCGAAGGATTGACATCGGTGGACAAGTAGCGGTCGGCCGGTGGAGGCCGGCAATCCGCGAAAGCATACATTTTATTATCGAAGAATAACTTAACATGACCATACTACTGATCGAAGACCATAAGCCCACGCGCGAGGAAATGCGCACGTTGCTGGAGGCGCAGGCCGACATGCGCGTTGTCGCGGAAGCGGAAACCGGCGAAGAAGGCGTTGACCTGGCGAGTCAATTGCGCCCGGACCTTGTCGTCATGGACATTCTGCTCCCCGGCATGAATGGCGTGGAGGCGACGCGGCGGATTTGCGCCGAAAACCCAAACGCCAAGGTGCTGGCGTTGTCCAACCATTCCGGCTCGAGTCTGGTGCAAGCCATTCTCAGCGCCGGAGGCATGGGCTACGTGCGCAAGAGCAGGGCTTTCGAGGAGCTCATCCCCGCCTTGCGGGCCGTGCATTCGGGTGCGCAATATATCGACACGACGCTGAATGAAACCAAGGGCGTCGGCGCTTAGAGCCTTGCCTTGCCGAAAACCTCTTCTCGCACTTGCGGACGGCTCGGCGAGCCGTCCCTACCAACCTTCCGAAGCACGCGTAGAACGCAAAGGTAGGGCGCGCTCGCCGAGCGCGCCGCAGCGTGAGGGTAGGTTTTCGGATAGCCCGCCGCGCGGCTGCGGTCATTCGCGGCTCTTTCTTCAGGCGTTTTAAAGTTTAAGGAATTCCGAAGAGCAAGATCATCCCTCGCGCCCTTGATGTGCCCGAACGTCCGCGATCATAATCGGGCTCATGAGGTGCAGCATGGACGAACCCGCGTCCGCAGGTGCCGGCCTGACTCCGGTACAGCAATTGCGCGAAGAACTTTCGCCCTACGGCAAACCCAGTACCGCCATGGCCGTCTGGCAATTGATCGAAACCTGCGTGCCCTATGCGGCACTGTGGGTGGCGTTGGTCTATCTGATTCATCACCGGTATCCGCTCTGGGTGCTGATTGGACCGCTGGTGCTGGCCGCCGCGTTTTATGTCCGCCTGTTCATCCTCTTTCACGACTGCACGCACAAATCCTTTGTCGCCTCTCCCGTCGCCACGAAATGCCTGGGGTATTTCACCGGCATCCTGACCTTCACGCCGTATGAGGCCTGGGCCCGCCATCACATCCTGCATCATGCCACCTATGCCGATCTGGATCATCGCGGCGTGGGGGATGTCTGGACCCTGACCCTCAAGGAATATCAGGCCGCCTCGCGGCGGGAACGGCTTTTGTACCGGTTCTATCGCACCCCCGTCTTTCTGTTTGTCATTGCCCCGCTGCTCCTGTTTCTGATCGGCATGCGCTTCCCCTCCCGGGCAGACCTGGCGGCGGAACGGTTCAGCGTGCGTGTGACGAATCTGGTGGTGTTGTTGATCGTGCTGGTGCTCAGCCACATCATCGGATGGCGCACGTTTCTGGCGATTCAACTGCCGGTCATGGCCATGGCCTCCTCGGCGGGCGTCTGGCTTTTCTATGTGCAGCATCAGTTTGCGGGCGTCTACTGGACGCGTCATGTCGACTGGGATCCCATGACGGCCGCCCTGCATGGCAGCTCCTATTACCGGCTGCCGGCCGTGCTGCAATGGTTTTCCGGCAGCATCGGACTGCACTTTCTCCACCATATCATGCCGCGCATTCCAAACTACAACCTGCAGGCCTGCTATGACGCAAATCCCAAACTGCATGTCGTCAAGCCGCTGACGCTGCGCTCCAGCCTGCATTCGGCGCATCTGAATCTGTGGGATGAAGCGCAACGGCAGCTGGTCAGTTTCCGGTCATTGCGACTGCCCCACCCGCTCACCATCCCCGCCGCACCCCATGAAACCGACGCCCACGTCACGCCGCCGTTCTGGTGGTGAGACAACCGCGTCAGACATCTCGTCCGCTGAATCAGGGGATTTCCGCATGGGTTTTCACCGCCCGCGGCGCGCATACTATGCGGGTGTTGTTGATTGAGTTGATTGACGATGAACGGCACCCATGCATGCGACGCCCGCCAACCACACAGTCTTCCGCACCGGCCAGCGCAGACGCCTTGCTGCATTGGCGGTCGTTTTGTCGCCGTCCTTCGCCTGCGGGGGTCCGCCGTTCCTGACGGACGATCCGGAACCGGTTGCCGTTCGGCACAGCGAGTTTTACATGTTTGCCACCCTCGATCGAACCCGCGACGATACGCAAATACAAGCGCCCGCCGTTGAATTCAACACGGGCGTGGCAACCAATCTCCAGGCACACGCGATCTTCCCCATGCAGTTCGCCGCACCCCGAAACGGCCCGCGGGCTTATGGCATCGGCGACACTGAGTTTGGCGTCAAATATCGATTCCTCCAGGAAAGCGCCGCGCTCCCCATGGCGGGTGTTTTCCCCCTGCTGGAGACGCCCACGGGCGCTGCGGACCGCGATTTAGGCAATGGCCGGGCCTGGGTCAAGCTTCCGCTGTGGCTCCAGAAGAGCTGGGGGCCGGAAGACCGGCCGTGGACGACGTATGGCGGCTGCGGATACGCCTGCAACCGTGCGCCCGGGCAGCGCAATTACCCCTTTGGCGGATGGCTGCTCCAAAAGCAACTTAACGAAACGTTGTCGCTGGCCGGCGAATTATTTGTCCAGGGACGCAATGCCGATACCAGCGGCGGTTTCATCATCGCCAATGCCGGGGGCAGTTGCCTTCTCGCGGAAAACCTCTCCCTGCTATTCAGCGTCGGCCATTCCCTTGCCGGCGACAACCACCTGATCGGATATCTCGGTCTTTATCGGACGTGGTAGTTGAGGAAAGCGTTGCGATTTTACCGGAAAGGAGAAGCCCATGACCGCGAAAGACGAAGCGCAGGGGATCCTTCAGGCGAACCGGCTCGTTCGGGAGAAATCGCCGTACCTGCTCCAACATAGCTACAATCCGGTCGATTGGTATCCGTGGGGACCGGAGGCTTTTGCGTGCGCCAAGGAAACGAACCGGCCGATCTTTCTGAGCATCGGCTATTCCACCTGCCACTGGTGTCACGTCATGGAACGCGAATCCTTCACCAACGAGGAAATCGCCCGTTTCCTGAACACGCACTTTGTCTGCATCAAAGTGGACCGCGAAGAGCGGCCGGATCTGGATCGGCTGTATATGACCTATGTGCAGGCCACCACCGGACAGGGCGGCTGGCCCATGACCGTGTTTCTCACGCCGGACCTGCTCCCATTCTTTGGCGGCACCTACTTCCCGCCCGCCAGCCGGCAGGGTCAACAGGGATTGCTGGATGTGCTGCAGGAGGTGCAACGGTTGTGGATGCTGCATGGCCCCGAAGTCCTGCAATCCGCCGAAGAAACCCTGCGATTGTTGCGCATTGCCACCACGGAAGCGGACACCGCACACGCGCAGCCGCTGTCACCGCAGGTCTTGCACGCCGCCTGCGCCCGGTTGAAGAATGCATACGATCCGCAATACGGCGGATTTGGCCGCGCGCCAAAGTTCCCGCAACCCAGCCGGCTGCTGTTTCTGTTGCGGCAGGGCATAACCACCGAGGATCACGAGGCGTTGCAAATGGTTTTTCACACCTGCCAGCGGATGGCTGCCGGCGGCATTCATGATCAACTGGGCGGCGGATTCTCGCGATACGCCACCGACCGGCAATGGCTCGTGCCGCACTTCGAAAAGATGCTCTACGACAATGCCCTGCTGGCGCAGGTGTATCTCGAAGCCTCTCAGGCAGGAGGTCCGGCGGCCTTTTCCGGCGTGGCGCGGGATATTCTGGACTACGTCCGCCGCGACATGACCGGCCCGGACGGCGAATTTTATTCCGCCGAGGATGCCGACAGCGAAGGCCATGAGGGACGCTTCTACTGCTGGACCCGGAAGGAACTGGCGGCCATCCTCACGCCGGAAGAACTCGATGTGGCGACGCACTATTTTGGCGTGACCCCCCAGGGCAATTTTGTGGATGTCAGCGACCCGTCCCCGCTGCCAGGCCAGAACGTGCTCAGCATCCACGATCCCGCGCTGCCGTACAGTGAAAAGAATATCCTGGCGGATGCCCGGGGAAAAATGACGAACGCGCGCGCGTTGCGTCCCCGGCCACACCGGGACGACAAGGTCCTGGCATCCTGGAACGGCCTGATGCTCGACGCCATGGCCCAGGCCTATTCCGTGCTGGGCGAGCCCGCCTACCTCGAGGCTGCCCGCCGGAATCTGGCGTTCCTGCACGGCCGGCTCTGGGATCCCGACACCTGCACACTGTGCCATCGCTGGCGGGATGGCGAACGCGACGCCGTGCAGTTGCTCAACGCCTATGCCTGCGTGCTGTCCGGCGCCGTGCAGTTGTACGAAGCACTCCTGGACCCGCAGATTCTCTCCTTCGCCATCGAACTGGCCGACGCCATGATCACCCGCTTCCATGACGCCGAACACGGTGGCTTCTGGCAGACACCGCTGGACACCACCGACCTCATTCTGCGCACGAAGGAGGAAAGCGACGGCGCCGAGCCCTCCGGCAGCGCCGTTGCGATCCTGGCCCTGCTTCGCATGGCCGTCATTACCGGCCACAATGACTACGAGCGAATCGCGGCGCGCGCCATCCGAATCCACACGGAACGCCTGCAGCACAATCCCGAAACGCTGCCGCATCTGCTCCTTGGCACAGCCCTGTGGCTGGCATCGCCGACGCGTGTGACCATTGCCGGAGATGTTGCCTCGCCGGCCGGCCGGGCGCTCATCCGCGCCGCGCATGCGGACTACCATCCCTTCCGGATCGTGGCCGGCACGGCCGGTCCCGTCGATTCCTTTGCGCGCGGACTTCCCGCAGTCAACGGCGAACCCACCGCTTATGTCTGCATTGGAACCGTCTGCCGCCCGCCCACATGCGACAGTACCAAGTTGCGCCGTCTCCTCGCGACCATGCCCTCGCAGGCCGCGGATTATGTCTACCTCGCCTCGGCGTGACGGTGTGATCGAACATCCATTTCCCATCCTCCGCCCAACGCCTGATACAGCTGCACGATGACGAGCAGTTGATCGCGCTGCGTTTGCGCCAGCGCGGTTTCCGCCGGAAATAACTGCTGCTGAGCTTCCAGCACTTCGTAATAGGCGGCGCGGCCGGCCTGATACCGCTCCAGCGAAACCTTCACCGCCTCGCGCGAAGCCCGCACCGCGCGTTCCTGCTGCTCCCGGACCGCCGCCAGTTTTTCATGCGCCACCAGCGCATCCGCCACTTCCTGAAACGCCACCAGCGCCGTTTTCCGGTAGGCCAGCATCGCCTCGTCGCGCGCCGCCATGGCCTGCCGGTACTCGCCCGTCAGGCGGTTGCCCTGAAAAATCGGCCCAACCACGGTGGCGCCCAGCGACCAGGCTGCTGCGCCGCCGCCGAGGATGGACGACAACCCCGTGCTGACGCGACCATACAGCGCGGTCAAATCGAACTGCGGAAGCGCATCGCCAATGGCCGCGCCAATGCGCGCATTAGCCGCGCGCAGGCGTTGTTCCGCCGCGCGCACATCCGGCCGGCGTTCCAGCAATGCCGACGGCACGCCGGCGGGCACTTCGGGCGGCAGGATCTGCTCCAGCAGGCTGTGGCCGCGCGGAATTGAATCCGGATTGCATCCGATCAAAACGCAAAGCTGGTTTTCCTTGAGCGCAATCTGACGTTCGATGTCCGGCACCGTGGCCGCGGCGACCGCCAATGCGGCCTCGGCGCGCGTCGTGTCGAGCCGCGAAACCACGCCGCCTTCGAGCCGCTGGTTGAAGATTTTGAGGCTCGCGCCAAAGGAATCGGTGCTTTGGCGGGCAATCGCGAGGCTGCGGTCCAGTTCCAGCAATTCGAAATAGGCCTGCGCCACCGCGCCCACCAGTGCCAGCACCACGCCGTGTTGCGCCTCCTCGGTGGCCAGCCATTCTGCGCGCGCCGCTTCATCCAGCCGCCGGAGGCGGCCAAACAAATCCAGCTCCCAAGCCGCATTGAGCGTGCCCAGATAGCCGCCGGCCGGTTTGCTCGCCTGACTCGGCGCGGCATTGCCAAACAGCGTGTTCCGCCCGCGCGTGGCCTGGGCTTCATAGCCAATCTGCGGAAAGAAGGCCGCGCGCACCTGCAGTTCGGCAGCCTCCGCCTGTTCCACGCGCGCCAGGACCATGCGCAGATCGTAATTGTTGGTCAGCGCGGTTTTCACCAGCTGTTGCAATGTCTCGTCATGGAACACCTCCCACCACGGCAGTTCCGCCAGCGATGCCGGAGCATTCGTCGCCGGCCCGCGAAACGCATGCGGCGCATCCACGTCCGGCCGCCGGTAATCCGGACCGAACATGCAGCCGCCCACAAGCAACAGAACCAGGATGTAGGACAGTAGTTGCATACGAAATTGCCTGTTAGCCGTCGGGATTGGTCATCCCTTATTAGTCATTCAAAACAGTCGCCAATAACAACCGATGACTACGTTTTCCGAGCGTCCTTCTCGTCAATTGCATCTTTCTTTTTCGTGACATCCGACGCGCCGCTGATGCGCTCGATGATGTAGAACGTGACCGGAATGAGGAAGATGGCGATGCAGGTAGCGGCCAGCATGCCGCCGATGACCACGGTTCCCAGGATGCGGCGCGACAGGGCGCCGGCGCCGGTGGCAATCCAGAGCGGAATGCAGCCAAACACAAAGGCAAAACTGGTCATCAGAATCGGCCGCAGCCGAATCCGCGCCCCGGTGAGCGCGGCCTCCTCCAGCGGCTGCCCCTTCTCGTGGGCTCGCTTGGCAAACTCCACGATCAGGATCGCATTCTTGGCCGCCAGTCCGATCAGCATCACCATGCCGATCTGGGCATAGACGTTGTTCACCATGCCGCGCAAAAACAGCGCGCCAAATGCGCCAAACAACGCGATCGGCGTGCCGAGCAGCACGCTGAACGGCAGCGACCAGCTTTCATACAACGCCGCCAGAATCAAAAAGACGAACAGCAGTGAAAGGCCGAAAATCGCGGCCGGCGGCACGCCGCTCAGCGCCTTCTTCTCCTGGAACGACATGCCCAGATAGTCGTAACCCATTTCGCGCGGCATGGTCTGGGCAAAGGTTTCCTCCAACGCCTGCATGGCCTGCACCGAACTATACCCCGGCGCCGCCGAACCCGTGATCTGGGCAGCGCGGTAAAGATTGTAGTGCATGACGAACTCCGGTCCGGAGCGCGGTTCGACCCGCGTCAGCGACGACAGCGGCACCGGATCGCCATGGCCATTGCGCACATAAAACAGCCCCACGTCCCTTGCGCGTTGACGGTAGGGTCCGTCGGCCTGAACAAACACCCGCCACTGGCGGCCAAAGCGGGTGAAATAATTGACAAACGCGCCACCCATGAACGCCTGCAGCGTGCGGTAGATCTCGGCCACATCCACGCCCTGCTTGAGGGCCTTGTCGCGATCCACCGCCACGAACTCCTGCGGCACAATGGGCAGGAAGGTGGTGTTGATTCCTGAAATTTCAGGCCGCTTGCGCGCGGCGTCCATGAACTTGCTCACCTGTCCGGAAAGATAGGCCATGTCCTTGCCGGCGCGATCCTCCAGAATGAACGTGAAGCCGCCGGCCGTGCCGATCCCCTGGATGGCCGGCGGCGAAAACGAGAATGCGCTGGCTTCGGGGATTTTTCCCAACTCGCGGTTCAGATGCACGCGAATGGCATCGTATTTTTCCCCGGGCGACGTCCGCTCGCTCCACGGCTTCAAGGTCACGAAGAAGAATCCCACATAGGTGGTGCGCACGAAACTCAGCAGACTGAAGCCGCATACCGTGGTGTAATACTGCACGCCGGGCGTCTGGCGCAGCACGTCCTCCACTTTTTTGCATACCGCATCCGTGCGCTCCATGGAGGCCGCGAACGGCAATTGCAAATTAACGTAGATATACCCCGCATCCTCCTCCGGTAAAAATCCGGTCGGCAGTTTGCGACCAAAGCCACCCGCCACCAGCGTCACCAGCAGCAGCATGATCAGGCTGAAAACGAATTTGCGTATCAGTCCGCCGCACACGCCCACATAGCCATGCGTCATGCGCTCATAGCCACGGTTAAAGGCGTCGAAACCGCGTCCGAGCAGTCCGCGCGTTTTGGGGCGGGGTCGCAACAATAGGGCGGAAAGCGCGGGGCTCAACGTGAGTGCGTTGAAAGCGGATATGAGCACCGAGATGGCAATGGTCACTGCGAATTGCTGATACAGCCGACCTGTGATGCCGGGCATGAACACCGTCGGGATGAACACCGCCGCCAGAATGAGGGCAATGGCAACCACCGGGCCAGAAACCTCCTACATGGCCTGCACGGCGGCGGCGCGCGGTTCCATCCCCTCCTCGATATGGCGCGAGATCGCCTCCACCACCACAATGGCATCGTCCACCACCAACCCGATGGCCAGCACCAGGCCGAAGAGCGAGAGCGTATTGATCGAGAATCCCAACAGCGGAAAAACCGCAAACGTGCCGATGAGCGAAACCGGAACCGCCAGCATGGGGATCAGCGTCGCGCGCCAGCCCTGGAGAAAGATGTACACGACCAGCATCACCAGCAGCAGCGCCGCGCACAGGGTCTTGAGGATCTCCCGCATCCCTTCCCGGACCGCCAGCGTGGTGTCCAGCGGCACTGCGTAATCCAGATCGGCCGGGAACCGCTGCTTGAGTTCCGCCATGAGCTTGCGCGCGCCGTTGGCGGATTCGATGGCATTGGCGCCGGGAACCAGAAACAGCGCCATGATGGCGGAGGGCCGGCCGTTCATGCGCCCGACAATGTCGTAATCCTGCGCGCCGAGTTCGACGCGCGCCACATCCTGCAATCGCACCAGCGAGCCGTCCGGATTGGCCCGCAGGACAATCTGGCCAAATTCCTCCGGCGTCGTCAGGCGGCCCTGCGCCCGCACGCTGTAGCTGAATTCCTGCCCCGGCGGGATGGGCACCACGCCCAGCCGACCCGCGGGATTGACCGTGTTCTGGCTGTTGATCGCCCGGATGATTTCGGAAACCGTGATGTTCAGCTGCGCCAGCTTGTCGGGTCGAACCCAGGCCCGCATGGCATATTGCCCGGCACCGAAAACCACGACATTGGCAATGCCCGGCACGCGGGTCAGTTGATCCACAATATTGATGTACGCATAGTTTGCCAGGAACACGTTGTCGTATGTGCCGTGCGGTGAATACAGGGTGACGAACAGAAAGGGTGACGAAAACGCCTTCTGCACCGTCACGCCGAAATTGATCGCATCCGCGGGAATCTGCGATGCCGCCTGATCGTAACGCAATTCGGTGAGCATGTGATCGATGTTCGGATCGCTTAGCACGTCGAAATCGACATACATGCGCATCAAGCCGTTGTTGGCATTGATCGAATACATGTAATTCATGTTGTCCACGCCGCTCATCTGCTGCTCGATCGGCGTGGCCACCGACTGCTCGAGCGTTTCCGCGTCCGCGCCGGGATAGGTGGACTGAATGAATATTTCCGGCGGCACGATCTTCGGAAACTGCGCCACCGGCAGGCCGAACATGGAAACCAGCCCCACCAGCACCGTGAGGATGGCGATCACCATGGCCACGATCGGCCGGTTGATGAAAAATCGCGACATGCGCGTTACCTCGGCGCGGCGGGCGTGGCTGCCACATACGGCCGCGGCGCGACCCGCGTGCCCTCATGCGCCTTCTGCACACCTTCCGCCACCACGCTCTCGCCGGGTCGCAGCCCATCGTTCACCACCCACATCGGACCGCTGCGCGCGCCCATGGTGACGGCGCGCACGTGCGCCACGTCGTTCGAATCCACGACCACCACCTGCCAGACGCCCTGCAGTTCCATGACTGCGCGCTGCGGCACCACCCGCGCATCGTGGAGCATCTCGCGGATGCGCACGCGGGCAAACTGGCCGGGCAGCAGCAGGCCGCGCGGATTGGGAAACACAGCCGCCACGCGCAGCGCGCCGGTGCGCGCATCCATTTGATTGTCCGCCGCGTAAAGTTTTCCGCGCTCGCCGTAAACCCGCCCGTCGGCCAGGATCAGTTCGAATGTCGTTTCCGCATCAACCTGGGATCGGGCGGTCGGACCGAGGCGGTTCTGCATAAACGCCAGATAGTCCTGCTCGCTGACCGTGAAGTAGGCCTTGATGGGGTCGATGGTTGATACCGTGGTCAGTTCCACCGTATTGGGCCCGACCAGATCGCCAACTTCCGCCAGCGCGAGACCCGACAGACCGTCAATCGGTGACAGCACGTGGGCAAATTCCAAATTCACGCGCGCTTGATCGACCGCCGCTTTGTCGCCCAGATAAGCCTGCCGGGCGTTGTCGAAATCCTCCTGGCTCACGGCTTTCTCAAGCGCCAGCGGCCGCAGGCGGTTGACATCCAGTTCGTCCTTGCCGAGTCTGGCGAGCGCCTGATCCAGAACCGCCTGAAAGGGCCGCGGATCGATCTCGAACATCAGCTCGCCTTTTTTCACCAGCGAGCCCTCGACATAGCAGCGCGACAGCAGATACCCCGTGACCTGCGGATGAACATGTGCATGCACCAGGCCGTCCAGCGTGGCGATCCAATCATGATCCACCGGCGTGTTCGTGGCAGCCACCTGGATCACTTCCACCTCTGGCGGCGGCGGCGGCGCCGGCGCCTTTCGCGCGCAACCCAGGCAACACAACAGCGCCAGCACGCTGCACCCGATGGATCTTCCCTGCGCCATCAACAGCCCTCCCATGGCGTTTAAAATTAGGCCATGGACTGCGCCATCAACATCGGGAAAACGTCCGCATGCGGCCACCGAAACCCGCAGACTATGTTAAATTTTCAGCTTCATATCCATAGCGCGTCGGCTGGCCCGTCTGGAGACAGAGCTGATCGATCTCGCGTTTTAATTCCGTCATGCGAATTTCGCGGTCGATCATCAGGCGGTTATAATATTCAAGTTCCGATTTCTGTTTCTGGAGTTTCTGGATCACGTCCGAAGATTTCTCAAGTTCGGACAAATCGTTGGCGACCAGGCAGAAACTCTGGCCATCCGGTTGGTTCAGCACGCTCAGGGAAACGTGCGCCGGGATGGTTGCGCCGTCGGCAGACCGAAAGACGAGCCGCAGCACCGTGGATTGCGTGGGCATCTCGCGCAGCAGGGCCGTGGCGTCAGCCTGGCTGCCTTCCGCCACATACGACAGGAATGACTGGCCGATCAACTGTTCCATCGGTATTTTGACCAGCTGCCCGAACTGGCGATTACAGAATAGGATTTTGCCTTCGCGGGTGATTGTAAAGGCCGCGCCCTGCATGGTCTCGACGATCACGCGGTACACGGCGTCGGCCCCTGCCAGCGAAAAGATCTGCTGACCTTTTTCGCCTGAGACCACCAGCGCGTCCACCTCGCCCTCGTGAATGGCCCGCAGCGTTTCCTCCGCCTCCACCAGGCGATGCTGCAATTCCTCGACTTGCCCCTGCAGGGCCTGTTCGCGCTGGGTTGCTGTCTTGTGGATAAACATGGCGCGCCCCTTATTTTTTGGGTCGCAGATCCAGCCCCACCAGAATCCGCTCTTTGTCCGCGAGGTTGCCGATGAAACGGCGCAGGGGGAGCGGCAGTTTCTTGATCAATGTCGGCGCCGCAATGATCTGCTCGCCCTTGGCCAGTGTCGGCTGCTGATAGATGTCGATCACCTCCAACTCATACCGTCCCTTGAGATGTTCCTCGCAGATTTCCGTGATCGAGCGGATCGCCGCCGACGAACGCGGGTTGATGCCGGCCACATACAGTCGCAGCACGTATTTCTGACGCCCCGGTTCCGCCGACTTTGCCGCTTTCTCGAAGTCCGCAAAGATGTCGCTCGTGTTGTGCTTTCTTGCCATGGCTTTCTTTCGTCCCGATTACCGTCTTGAACGCAGATCCAGGCCCACCAGGACGCGTTCGGTATTGGATAAATCGCCGATGATCTTCCGCATCGGTTCGGGGAGTTTGCGCACCAGCGTCGGCACGGCCAGGATCTGGTCGCCCTTGGCCAGCTGCGGGTTTTCCAGCAGGTCAACGACTTCGATGTGATATTTGCCTTTCAAATGCTCTTCGCACAGTTTCTTCAGATTGACAAAGGCGGTCAGCGCCCGCGGCGTATGACCGGCCACATACAGCCGCAGTTCCCAGAATTCCGCGGTCATTTCCGGCTGTGTCGTCAGGCGCTTACCCATCGATGGCATTTATTACACTCCACGGCAATCCTTGCATTTGCCAATGACGCATCATTAGTCTAGTCCGCCTTGCGCGCCCGGGCGAGTCCGCGTCGTTCCTGGATTGCGGCCTGCAGTTGCGCGGTGTCGTATTTCTGCAGCAGCTGGATATCCGCCCCGATGCCGGCCAAGCGCTTGGCGATGGACTCGGCCTGACTGCGCAGGTTTTCCCGCTCAAGTTCCAGTTCGCGCTGTTTCCGTTCCGCTGACTGCCGATCGACCTCAATCTGCGCCCGATCCCGAGCCTCCTGCACAAGGCGCGCGGAACCGGTCAGCACCTGGCCGGGCCCGACATACACATCGGTCAACTGGATGCCCTTGTCCGTCAATCGAAACTCCCGCATCTGGTTGGAGTGGCCCATGCCGCGACTCTTGAGCACGTACAGCAGGCGGTTGCGCTCGTTGCCGCTCTCCAGCATGCGCACCAGCAGCCAGGTATCCATCAGCGATGAAATTCCAACTTCGCTCTGCTCCGCGGCACTGCCGCCGTCCGTCAGGCTGGTGTAGACGCTCGTGATGCCGCGGATTTTCAAATAGTCGATCACGCGGACCAGCATGGCCTTGATCTCATCACTGTCGCCCACGCTGGTGAGATTGGTGACCGGATCGACCACGACGCCCGCGGGATTGAAATTCCGGATCAGCTTGTGCATGGTTGCCAGGTGCATCTCCAGGCCGTAGAGCTGCGGACGCAGTGAGTGGAATTCCAACAAGCCCTTCGCAGACCACGGGCGCAGGTCGATGCCGATGGAGCGCATATTGCGCATCAGTTGATCGGGCGATTCCTCGAAGGAAAAATACATGCAGCGCCTGCCCTTGCGGCAGAGACTGTCGACAAACGCCGCAGCCAGACTCGTCTTGCCGGAGCCGGCGGTGCCGGAAATCAGGACGCTGCTGCCGCGATAATATCCCTTTCCGTCCATCATCGCATCCAGCCGCGGCACGCCGGTGGAAACGCGTTCGTTGGTGACGGCATAATTCAAGCCGATCGAACTGATCGGCAGCACGGACAAGCCGTGTTCGTCGATCAGGGTCGGGTATTCGTTCGTGCCGTGCTTCGAGCCGCGATATTTCACGATGCGCAGCCGCCGGGTCGAAATCTGGTTGTGCACCCGGTGATCCAGAAAGATCACGCAGTCGCTGACGTATTCCTCGATGCCATAGCGGGTGAGCGTCTTTTCGCCCTGTTCGCCGGTAATGACCACGGTCAGGCCCTTTTGCTTGAACCACCGGAACATGCGCCGCAACTCTGCGCGCAGGATGCCTTCATTGGACAGGCCGCCGAACAGCGCCTCCACCGTGTCGATCACGACCCGCTTGGCGCCGACCTGCTCGATCATCAGGTTGAGCCGGACAAACAAGCCCTCAAGATCATACTCGCCGGTTTCCTCAATTTCGCTGCGCTCGATATGCACGTAATCGATCGCCATCTTCTTTTTGGCAATCAGGGCGTGGACGTCGAACCCCAGCGAGGCGACGTTCCTGGCCAGATCCTCGGCCGTCTCCTCGAAGGCCATGAAGACGCCCGGTTCATGGAATTCGGTGATGCCGCGAATGATAAACTCCATGGCCAGCAGCGTTTTCCCCGACCCGGCTCCGCCACAGATCAAGGTGGGGCGACCTCTGGGTAAACCACCCTCGGTGACTTCATCGAGACCGCTGATCCCCGTGCGGCATTTATCAAGGGACGAGATTTTCCGGGTAACCTGTTTGGCAGTCACAGTATCTTTCTCCATTAGATTCAAGGTAAAAATAATGCTCCTCCCCCGTGATTTTCAAGGACAAAACCAGCCCGCACAAACAGTGCTCATTTGACTCTTGCGTCAATGATTTGGCAATCGGGAAAACAGAAGAAATGCAGGAACAAACTTGAGCGCATTGCCGGCAATGCGGTCGCTTCTCATGCATACGCTTTCAGCACATATTCCAGCACCATGCGCTGCACATTGAAGTATGCGCCATTGATCGCAATGGCGTGCGCCATGACTTCGATGAACTGTTTGCGCCGCCGGTAATAGAGCGGAATCACCGCCTTTTCGAGTTTGCGATACAGGGCGTCGGCGTCGGCGACGGTGCGGTCATCGTTGTTGACGGGACCGGGATCGATCGCCCAGCCGGTTTTTCCCTCGATGCACCCTTCCCGCCACCAGCCGTCGAGTATGCTGAGGCTGGGCACTCCATTGACCGCCGCCTTCATGCCGCTGGTGCCGCAGGCCTCCAACGGCGGCTGCGGCGTGTTGAGCCAGACATCCACGCCCGCCGTCAGCAGGGCACCGAGTTCCCAGTTGTAATTCGCCAAATAGACGATCTTGATGCGTTCCTTGAGCGTATCGCGGGTTTGCAGGATTTGCTGGATCGAAGCCTTGCCCGCCTCATCCTGCGGATGGGCCTTGCCGGCGTAGACAACCTGAATCGCGCCGGTTTTGGCCGTGATGGACTCGAGTCGTTTCACATCGTGAAACAACAGCAGGGGACGTTTGTACGCTGTCATGCGGCGCGCAAATCCGAGGGTGAGCACATCGGGCGACAAGTCGACATTGGTTTGACTGATGACGCGATCCAGTAACCGCTGCTTGGCCTGACTGTGCGCCGCCCAGAGTTCCGGCGCGGGAATATTCAGCGCATGCCGCAGACTGAACGAGTCGCCGGTGTGGTCTCTCCAGCCGGGAATGTGTTTGTCGAACAGGTCGCGAAAGGACGGCGACGCCCAGGTGGGCACATGCACGCCATTGGTGATGGAATCGATCTTGCTCGCGGGAAACATGGCGCGCGAAACGTCGCCGTGACTCCTGGCCACGCCGTTGACGAAGCGGCTCGCGGCCAGCGCCATCCGGGTCAGATTGATGTGCCCATCGGAGCAAAAATCCTTCTCGAACGGACTCAGATCGGTGTCTCGCAGCACGCTGTGCATCAGGTCCTGCGGAAACTGATCGTGCCCGGCCGGCACGGGCGTGTGGGTGGTGAACACGCAACGCCACCGGGCATCCTCCAGGTCGCCGCGATTCAACCGTTTGTGGCCGGTGGCATGGGCGTGACGATGCATCAACTCAACGGCCAGCAGCGCGGCGTGCCCTTCGTTCAGGTGATAACAGCGAATGTCGCGATACCCGAGGGCGTGCAGCATGCGCGCGCCGCCAATGCCGAGCACGACCTCCTGGCACAGCCGGTAACGCGCATCGCCGCCGTAGAGGTGTTGGGTCAGCGTGCGGTCCCATTCGCTGTTTTCGTCGCAATCAGTATCGAGGAAATACACCGGGACGCAATGCCCCCCGACACCCCGTGTTTCATGCCGCCAGGCGCGCACACGGACATTGCGATCCTCCAGCGCCACGGTGATCCGAGGCTCCATTTCCTGCAGGAAAGCCTCGATCTTCCAGGTGTCCGGCTTCTCCACCTGGCGATATGCCGCATCCAGGCGCTGGCGTAAGTACCCCTGGCGATGCAGCAGGGAGATCCCGATCATCGGCACGCCGCAATCAGCGCACCCGCGGATCGTATCGCCGGCCAGCATTCCCAACCCGCCGCTGTAGGTC
>Ga0316226_1001991_pt1 | contig 20215 bp, 21 predicted proteins | sample TBH18017metaG_FD_206009 | JGI IMG/M metagenome (GOLD analysis project Ga0316226, IMG submission 206009) | Freshwater microbial communities from Trout Bog Lake, Wisconsin, USA - TBH18017 | ecosystem: Environmental > Aquatic > Freshwater > Lake > Hypolimnion/Profundal zone | place: USA: Wisconsin...
CGCCGGCCTGGCGGCCCCCTATGCAGCGGCGATGGCGCCCGGGAGCGCCCTCGACCGGCGCTTCTTCGTGGTGCCCCGGGGGAGCGAGGCGGCAGCTACCGCCAAGGCGGCCATCCAGGCTCACGCCGCGGCCGCTCTCGCCGCAGGGGCGCTGCCGGCGCCTTTGCGCGCTCGCCTGGAACCGGTGTCGCAGGGCCGCATCCTCGGCTTGGGCACGGCGCCCTACTACGTGGTGATCGCCGAACGCGGCGCGATGCTGCCCGTCCAGCAGCAGTCCCTCGCGCACGCGCTCGAGAACATGTGGCTCATGGCGACCGCGCTCGGACTCGGCATGCACCTCGTCTCCGCCACCACGACCATGGGCGACGATCCTGCCTTCTGCGAGCTCCTCGGCCTTCCCGTCGGCGAGTTCGCCCTCAACGGCTGCGCCATCGGAGTTCCGGCGCAGGCGCCCGAGGGTCGCCCGGCTGCCGATGCCACCACCGCCACGACCTGGCTGGACTGAGCCGGGGGGCCACACGGCTCCGGGGAACGACGCCGGGCGCTCTCGGGCTCTCGGCGACGCTGCCCGGCGGGAAGGTCTGCCAGGAGGCCGCCGTGCTCTGGGCGCCGCGCGAAAGCTCGGGACAAGGAAGGAAGGGACTCGATGGGCGAAGCGGAAGCCAGATCGTCAGACTACGACGTCATCGTCGTGGGGTCGGGGCCGGCCGGCATCTCGGCCGCCATCAACGTGGCCAACCGCCAGCGCACCGTGGCGCTGATGGGCGGGCAGACGCCGTTCGGCCGGCTGCGCAAGGCGCACGTCGTCGCCAACTATCCCGGGTTCGGCTCCGCCAGCGGCGAAGAGCTGGCCGAGGCGTTCGTGCGCCATCTCGGCGAGTTCCAGGTGCCGGTCATCGAGGAGAAGGCGTCGAAGATCATCCCCGCCGAGGAAGGGTTCGTCGTCTTCACCGAGCGCGAGTTCTATCAGGCTCGTGCCCTGGTGCTGGCCACGGGCGTCTACCGCGAGGCCGGGATCGAGGGCGAGGAAGACCTTGTCGGTCAGGGCGTGAGCTACTGCGTGACCTGTGACGGCCGCCTGTTCCGCGGGCGCCGGGCGGCCTTCATCAGCTATGCCGCCGAGGGCGAGGAGGAGGCCTCGGTCCTCGCCCAGGACTACGGCGTCGACGTCACCTTCGTGCCTCTGTACGAGGGTGACCACCGCCTCCCGGACGGCGTGCGCGTGCTCCCGGGTGCGCGACCCACGCGCCTGGCGCGGGAGGACGGCCACGTGCTCGTGTCGCTGCCGGCCGAGGAGCTCGAGGTCGACGCGGTGTTCATCTACAAGGAGAGCGTCTCCCCGCGCGCCCTTCTGGAGGGTCTGGCCTCCGACGGCCGCCACGTGACCGTGGACCGGCACATGGAGACCAGTGTCCCCGGCGTCTTCGCGGCCGGGGACTGCACCGGCGAGCCCTACCAGACGGCCAAGGCCGTGGGCGAGGGCCAGGTCGCGGCGCTGCGGGCCGTGCGCTACGTCCGCGAGCGGACGAAGGCCACGCCTGGCGCGTGATGCAAGACTGAGCGCCCGTTGAGAAGGGCCCGGCGTCCGCGGCGACTGCGACTCCATCACCCGTTCAAGTCCGGTGCGGCGTTCCGGGCAGCCTCGCGATGAAGCTCGATGAGCTCCCTCGCCCTCTCGAATCCCGGCTGCTGTCTGTTCGTGAACATGACCGAGTTCTCATCCTGCGCGGCGTCGAAGGCGCCGCGCCTCGTCTCGGCGTCTCCCATGAGCGAGAACTGGATGTAGCCGTTGAGGAAGGCGGTGGCGTTCTTGAACCGGGTGCCGGCCACCTGATCGATGGCGATCTCCTTGCGACCTCTGGGGCCCTGGCCCAGCAAAGCCAGCCACGCCCGCTTTCTCCTGATGATGATGCGATCGGGCACGACCTCGAGTGTCCCGTTCACGCCATTGGCCCCGAACCGCTCTGCCTCTTCCATTGAGATCTCCCGTGTCGCGGTGCTGCTGTCCTCCCTAGCGTACTAGAGCAGGACTCCGGCTTCTGCGTGGGGATGTGGGGTGTCGTCGATGGTGACGGCCGATGCGTGGCGCGCGCCCTGGGCTGGCACGCGCCTGCAGCGCGGCGGAGTAGACTCCGGAGCGATGCCTCGTCGCCTGCTCCTCATCGTCGCCTTCACGCTCGCCGGCTGGGCCTTCGGCGTCCTCGACTCGCGCATCCCCATGCCGAGCTCGGCGACGGCCTTCTGGCTCGGCAACCTCGGGAGTACGTGGCTCGTGCTGCCCTTCCTCGCGGGGTGGGTCCAGCGCTCGCGCTCGTGGGCGCTTGCCGGTGGCCTCCTGGCGTCCGTGGCGAGCATGGTCGGCTTCTTCCTGCTCGGCGGGGCGTGGGGGCCGGCGTCCTTCGCCTTCGTGGCGTCATGGATACTGGTGGGGGCACTGGCCGGCGCCGCCTACGGCCTCTTCGGCGAGTCCTGGGGCCGCTCGCGGGCGCTGCTCGACGGCCTCGCTCTGGCGCTCCCGTTCGTCCTCGAGCCCTGGGCCTGGTCTCTGGGGCTCGGCTACTCGCAGGGCCGGCTGCCCGTCTGGTACGTGGAGACGGCCGTCGGCCTGCTGCTGCTCGTCTGGGTCATCGTCGCGAGCCGGCGGCGCGAGGCGCGAGGCAGGGCCGCCGGCGCCTGAGCAGTGGCGCGGGGCGGGTCGCCGGTATCCTGGACCTCGGTGCACGTGGTCCTGCGCATCCGTGGGAGGTACGATGCTGCTCAGATCCAGCCCGTAGTGAAAGGGATGGAGTGAGAGGCAGAACGCTGACCGGCGGCCCCGGCGCCTGATGGCCGAGACGCGCGGGCCGCGCAAGAAGAGGGGAGCCGGCGCCGAGACGGACGCTTCCGCCGAGCTGCGCCGGGAGGCCGAGGCGCGTCTCGATGGGCTGTCCCGCGCCCGGCCTGTGCCCGCGGATCCGGCGCTCGCCGCTCACGAGCTGCGCGTCCACCAGATCGAGCTCGAGATGCAGAACGAGGAGCTGCGCCGCGCGCAGCTGGAGCTGGATGCGCAGCGCGCCAAGTACTTCGAGCTCTTCGACCTCGCGCCGGTCGGCTACCTCACCGTGAGCGATTTGGGCATGGTCCGCGACGTCAACCTGACCGCCGCTCGCCTGCTGGGCGCGGAGCCGCGGCGGATCGTCGGGCAGCCGTTCAGCACCTTCGTCGCCGACGCCGATCGCGACGCGTACTACCTGTGCCTCAGGCGGCTCGGGCAGACCGGCCAGCCGCAGACCTTCGATCTGAGGCTGCGCCGCGTCGCCGGCGCCGCTGCGGCCCCCGGCGACTTCTGGGCGCGCCTCGATGCACGCCTTGAGCCTGCTCCCGCCGGCGAGACGCACCTCACCTGGGTCACGTTCACGGACGTGACGCCGGGCAAACAGGCGGAAGCGGCGCTGCGCGAGAGCGAGCAGCAGCTGCTCGACCGCTCGATCCGGGGAGAGCGGCTCAACGCGGCGCTCAACGAGGTGAATGCCAGACTCAACGCCTCGTTCGAGCTCGAAGCGGCGCTCGAGGACGTGCTCGAGATCGCGTGCACGGCGCTTGACTGCGACGCCGCCGTGCTCAGCCGCGCCGCGCCCGGCGAACCGCGCCGCGAGCGCGTCGTGGGGCTTGAGCCGCGGAACGGCGGCCTCGTCTTCGACCAGGAGCTTCTCGGAGTCGCCTCGGCGGATATGCCGACCGTGTTCGCGAGCTCGGGCGACCGGCACGCGCCGTGGCCGAGCCGCCGGCTGGGGCTCGCCGAGGCGATCGTCGCGCCGTTCCCGATGCACCGGCAAGGGGACGGCGCGCTCCTGATCGGGCGGACGACCGTCGAGCGCGGGTTCGACGACCTGTCCGTGGACTTCGTGCGGCGCCTCGCGTTGTCGCTCGCGCTGGCGCTCGCGAATGCCGCGCAGTTCGAGGCCGAGCACCACATCGCGGAGACCCTGCAGGAGGCGCTTCTGCGCATGCCGGCGTCGATCCGCGGCCTGGAGTTCTCACACCTCTACCGCTCCGCGACCATGGCGACGCGCGTCGGCGGCGACTTCTTCGACATCTTCGAGATGACCGAAGGCCGCGTGGGCGTCCTCATGGGCGACGTGTCCGGCAAGGGGCTTGAGGCCGCCGTGCTGACATCGATCATCAAGGACACCGTCAAGGCCTACGCCCACGACACCCGGTCCCCCGCGGTGGCCGTCAAGCGCGCGAACGCCGCGCTCGTCGACGCGGCGGGACCGCCCACGTTCGCGAGCCTCTTCTACGCGGTCGTCGATGGCGGGCGCGGGCTGCTGGCGTACTGCAACGCGGGCCATCCGCCCCCCGTGATCCTCGCCGCCGATGGATCGCTGCGACTGCTCGGTGGGACATCGCCGGTCATCGGCGCGTTCCCCAGCTCCGCGTTCGCTCAGCGCACGGTGCGGCTGTCGCCCGACGAGACGGTGTTGCTGTACACCGACGGTGTGACCGAGGCGCGGGACCCGGACGGGATCTTCTTCGACGAGCCGAGGCTGCATGCCGTCGTGCGGACAGCCGGCACGGCGGGTGTCGCCGGGCTCCCGGCGGCGATCTTTGGCGCGGTGACGACGTTCAGCGCGGGGCACCTGACCGACGACATCGCCCTGCTGGCCTTCCGGCACACGGGCGCGCTCCTGCCGGAGCGCTAGCCGCGCGGCCCGGGCGCCGTGATCGCCGCCGCTGGGCGATCACGGCTCCCGCAAGCCGTCGTTTCTCAACTGTGCGGCCGGCGCTGCCGATACCTGTGGTGAAGGCCGGGCGACGGTAGGCGTCGCCCGGCCCAAGCACGACAGGTGAGAGGAGCGACCTTGGAACAGGTCCGTACCTACACGCGCGACGATGTGCTGCGGCTGGGCTTTGAAGCGCTCTGCATGGGCGTCGACGGCGCCCGCTACCTCTGGCACGGCGAATACGGGCTCATCGAGGATCCCGACACCGGCACGAGGCTTCTCCTGGACCCCGCCGACATGCCCGAACGGCAGTGGATCGCGACGGCGTGGGGCGAGCAGGAACTCGCCGAGGTCCAGCCGGTCGCTACCTGAGGCTCGCCCGGGCGCGCGACAGCGAGTGCCGGCGGCGCGGTCGCGAGAGCCCGGCGCCTCCTCCGCGGTCCCCTGCACCGCCTTCACGTGTGCTGGCGCCGCGACCGCAGGTCTCAGCGGCCCCGTCCTTCGACTTCCCCTACAATGATCCACGAGCGGTCCCGACGAAGCCGGACGGACGGGGGGCCCCCGTGGAAGGATCGACCACGCTCCTCGCGCGTGGCGTGAGCGCGACGCGTGCTACTCTCCCCAGGGCCGCCCTGCTGGCGGCGCTCGCCGTGTTGATCGCGGCCGGCGCCGGCTGTTCCGGCGGCGGCGCGGGCGGCGCGTCTGCTCCGGCCGGTTCCGGTGACGCCGGCACGACCACCTCCGGCGCCTCGTTCTCGGCCTCACCTTCGGCAGTGTCGTCGGCTGCGCCATCTCCGACCGGGTCCGCCCGAGCGCTTTGGCCTTCGGCCGCGGCGCTCGCGACCACGGAACAGTGGTTGCGCTCGCGTGACGGCGTGACCGCGCTCGCCGTCGTCGACTCGCGCGGCCGGATCCACGGCTACGGGTATGACGTGCAGTACCCCTCCGCCAGCGTGGTCAAGGCGATGCTGCTCGTGCAGTACCTGCGCACCCACGCCGGTATCCCCGTGCGCGAGCGCTTCCTGCTCGCGCGCATGATCGTGGGCTCGGACAACGCTGCGACCGACCGCATCTTCGCGCAGGTCGGGACCGGCGGCCTCGCCGCGCTCGCACGGGACGCCGGGATGAAACGCTTCGCGCCGTCGGCCGTGTGGGCAGCGTCGCTTGTCACGGCCGCCGACCAGGCGCGCTTCTTCCTGCACGTGGATCGGCTGGTGCCGGCGCAGCATCGCGCGCTGCTCGACCGGTTGCTGTCGGAGCGCGGCCGCTACCGGGGCTGGGGCATCCCGCAAGTGGCCCTGGAGCGCGGCTGGCGGGTGTGGTGGAAGGACGGCTGGATGCACAGCGCGCGCGGCGAGCTCCTCCTGCAGGCCGCGCGCCTCGAGCGCCGAGGGATCACCTTCGCCGTCGCCGTGATCGCCGACGGCCAGCCGACGTCGGGCTACGGCGTGGCGACCATGCGCGGCGTGGGCGCGCGCATGCTGCCTTGATGCCAGGCCGCGCCTCTGCCGGCAGCCCAACGGCCGCGCCGAGGGTCCGAACGTGCTAAAATATTCGCAGGCGAGTCATACCGGCTCGCGGGACTGCGACGTGACACACCGCATTCTGGCGGTTGTCGCGTCGTTTTTCGTTTTTGCCCCGGTGGGGCGAGAGGATGAGACTGACATGGCAGACGGCAAAGTAAAGTGGTTCAGCTCGGACAAGGGTTACGGCTTCATCGAGCGTGAGAGTGGCGACGATCTGTTCGTCCATATCTCCGAGCTCCAAGGTGGCGCGACGACCCTCGCCGAGGGCCAGGCCGTTTCCTTCACGGAGGCGAGCGGCCAGAACGGCAAGAAGCAGGCCACCCAGGTGAGCGCGGTCTAGCGCAGGCTCACCGGAGTCTTTCGGCCGGGCGGCCTCTTGAGGCCGCCCGGTGCTCTGGTCTTTGTCTCCCGCGGGGCCCAAGGGCCCGCCGAGACGTTTTGCAGGAGCCGATCGCGTGGAAGGCTCCAGACGCCACGCGCCGCCGGTCCGGGGCGCGTACTCCCCTTGTCGCCAGCCGGCGGGTCGGCCGGCCGGCGGCGCAGGCGCCCAAGGTGGGCGTGATCCTCACCCACTGCCTCAGCCATCACGAATGGCGGCCATGGAACTTCTCTTGCTCTCGAACTCCACCAACTACGGCGGGAGCATGTTCTCGCACGCCGCGGAGGCCTTCGCCGAGGTGTCGGCCGGCGACCGCGTGACCTTCGTCCCCTATGCTCTGGCGGACTGGGACGACTACGCCGAGCGGGCGACGGCCGCACTCGGCGCCTTCGGCATCGAGGTCGTCTCGGCGCACCACTCCGGCGCGCCGGACCGGGCCATTCTCGGCGCCGACGTCATCATGATGGGCGGCGGCAACACCTTCCGGCTGCTCGACTCCCTGTACGCCCTCGGCGTGATCGACGGGCTGAGCCGCCACGTGCGCGAGGGCGCGACCCGCTACGTCGGCGCCTCCGCCGGCACCAACGTCGCCTGCCCCACCATCCGCACCACCAACGACATGCCGATCTGCCATCCGCCGAGCTTTGCGGCACTGGGCCTGATCCCGTTCCAGATCAACCTCCACTACATCGACCCCGACCCTGCCTCGACGTTCATGGGCGAGACGCGCGAGGAGCGTATCGACGAGTTCCTCGAGGAGAACGACTGCCAGGTCCTCGGGCTGTACGAAGGTTCGTGGCTGCGCGTGAGCGGCGAGTCGGCAGTGGTCACCGGCCGGGCGCGCCTGTTCCAGCGCGCCGGCTGCCACACGTATCACGAGGGCCTCGACGTCTCGGGGCTCCTGCACCTCACGCCGGCATTCGACGGCGGGAGACGGCCACGGCCGGGAGGAGAGTCATGAAGGGCACCACCGCGGTCGTCTACTCGGAAGCGTTCTTCGGCACCTGCGACGGCAAGACCGCCAACGGCCTCGCGCGTCACTCCGAGAAGTACGAGATCCTCTCGGTGATCGACAGCACGAAGGCAGGTCGCGACGCCGGCGAGTACCTCGACGAGGTCCCCAACGGGATTCCGATCTGCGCCGACCTGGCCGACGCCGTCGCCTCGGCGGGTCACGTGCCCGACTACTTCATCCTCGGCGTCGCGCCTCTGAGCGGGCTGCTCTCGCGGAAGCAGCGCGGCGTCGTGCTCGGCGCCATGGCGCGCGGCATGAGCGTCGTCAACGGCCTGCACGAGTTCCTCAACGACGACCCGGAGTTCGCGGCCGCCGCCGCGGCGCACGGTGTGGAGATCCTCGACGTACGTCGCCCGCGCGCCAAGAAGGACCTGCGCATGTTCACAGGGCGCATCGACGAGGTCACCTGCCCGCGCATCGCCGTCCTCGGCACCGACGGCGCCATCGGCAAGCGCACCACGGCGAACATCCTCACCCGCGCGCTCAACGAGCGCGGGATCAACGCCGTGATGGTCAGCACGGGGCAGACCGGGATCATCCAGGGCGCGCGCCACGGCGTGGCGCTCGACGCGATCCCGTGCCAGTTCTGCTCAGGCGAGGTGGAGGCCACGATCGTGGAGGCGTTCGAGGCCGAGCAGCCCGATGTGATCGTCATCGAGGGGCAGGGCGCGCTCAGCCACCCGGCCTACCTCTCATCGACCTTCATCCTGCGAGGCGGACGGCCCGACGCCGTGATCCTTCAGCATGCGCCGGCGCGGCGCATGCTGGGCGACTACCCGGACGTGCCGACGCCGACGCCGCTCGACGAGATCGCCCTCCTACGGGCGTTCGCCGGAGTCAAGACGATCGGCCTCACGATCAACCACGAGGACATGACCGACGCCGAGGTCAGCGCGGCGATCATCCTGTACGAACTCGAGCTCGGCATCCCGGCCACGGACGCGCTCACGCGGCCGGTCGGGAGGCTCGTCGACATGGTGCTGGGCGCGTTCCCGCGGCTCGAGGCCAAGCTGATCACGGGCGCCGCCTGACGAGAGTCGCCGGGCTTCCGCTCTGCGCGGCCGGCGTCACGGTGCGCGGGGCCGGCCCCGAGGCGCGCGAGGCCGGCGTCAGGGAGCGGTGGCCGCCAGGGCCTCCGCGATCTTGTCCTGCGCGTCGTGCGCCTTGGCCTGCGACAGGCCGCTTCCGTTCATCAGGATCGAGAAGGCGAGCAGGTGGCCGTCCGTGCTGGTGACGTAGCCCGAGAGGCAACTCGCCGCCGCGAGCGTGCCCGTCTTGCCGTGCACGTTGCCCGCGGCGCGCGTGCCCTTCATGCGGTAGCTGAGCGTGCCGTCCTTGCCGGCGATGGAGAGCGAGCCCAGGTAGGTGGCGAAGTCCGCTCGCCGGCTCATCGCGCCCAGGAGCTTGACGATCGCGTGCGCGCTGAGCTTGTCCTGGTAGCTGAGCCCGGAGCCGTCGCGGACGCGGAAGCCGTCCGTCACCCCCAGGGCGTTGAGACCCTGGACGGCGACGGTGGCGCCGGCGGCGGTCGTGCCGGCCCCGCCGAAGCTCGCGCCGAGGCCCTTGAGCAGCTCCTCGGCGTAGAAGTCGTCGCTCTGCTTGTTCATCCACGCCAGGACGTGCTGGAGCGCGGCCGAGCTCTCGGACCCGAGCCGCGTGGCGTCCGCGGGGACGACGCCGCGCGCGGCGGCGTGCACGACCTTGATGCCCGCGGCGCGCAACAGCTGCGTGAGCTTGGCGGCCGCCCAGAGCGCCGGGTCGGCGACGTAACGGCCGTTCGGGCCGAACCCCTCGTTGAGGGTGAGGGCGGAGAGCGGCCCGCAATAGGCGACCATGCCGGGCCGCCACGACGGTGCGGTCCGAAGCGCGTCGAAGTAGCCGTCGTCCGCGAGCACGCGCCCCGTGATCTTCGTGATGCCGAAGGATCGCAGTTTGGCTACGAACACGCCGAGGCCCGCGGTCTTGAGGCTGGGGTCGCCGAGGCCCTTGAGGTACACGTCGCCGTCGAGCACGCCGGCCGCGTCCGGGCCGGCGACGGGGCCGTAGAGCTCGGTGCTGAAACGATGCGCCGCCGACCAGTCGGCGAGCGCGGCGGCCGAGGTCACCAGTTTCTCGTTGGAGGCGGGCAGGCGCAGGACGTCCCAGCGCAGGTCGAACAGAGCCCGCTTGCCGGTGAGGTCGTACACGCCTACAGAAGTCTCGGAGCCGGCGAGGCCGTGCCGCGAGAGGATGGAGGTGATCTGCGAACCGACGCTTGCGGAAGCGGCCGCCGGCGCGAGCAGCAGCAAGGCCAGAGCGAGGCCGGCGACGGCGGCGAGCGCACGCGTCGGGAAGTACCTGTCCTTGCTGATCTCCCTGCTCCTTCGCGCTGGCATCCGCCGGTGGCCCTGCGCCGGTCAGGCTACCATCCGGTGCCGGCGCGTTCATCCGGGGCGGCGCCGGGCAGGGCGACCTCGCCCCATCGGGGTGGCGGCCGCCGCCGCTGGGGCCTACCATGGTCCACCAACACTCCGGGCGAGGCGGGTCGCGAGACCGTCCGAGCCCGCAAGCCACCGCACACACCCGTCGGGAGGAGCCCCGTGAAGAAGGCGATCGCTGGTCTGAGGATGTCGATGGCGGAGCTGCTGGCCCTGCTTCTCGCCCTGGCCGTGCCCCTGGCACTGGTGCCGGCGGCCGCGCTGGCCGCCAACGCCACGCCGCCTCCGACCGTAGCGCCGACCGTGTCGCCTACGCCGACCCCCGCCGCGCTCAAGGTCGTCTCGGTCACGCCGAGCCGTGGCGCCGGCAACGTCTGGTTCGAGAGCGTCGTCAAGGTGAGCTTCTCGGCCGCGCTCGCCGCCGACACGCCGCACCCCAGGCTGTCGCCGAGCGTCCCCGGCAGCTGGAAGCTCGCCGGCACCACCACGTTGGTCTTCAAGCCGGCGGGCCACCTGCCGCTGTGGGCGACCGTCAAGCTGACCATCCCCGCCGGCTCGGCCGGCGTGCGCGCCGCCGACGGGGGCTTGCTCGCCAAGGCGTACACGAGCTCGTTCACGGTCGGCGGCGCCAGCTCGGTCGCGCGCCTGCAGCAGCTTCTCGCCGAGCTGGGCTACCTGCCGCTGCGCTTCCATCCCGCCGGCTCGACCCCCAGCAGCGCCTCGGCGCTGTCGCGCGAGCCGGCGAACCCGGACCTGGTCTCGCCGACTCCGCTCCAGGGCTCGTTCGACTGGCGCTGGAGCGGGACCCCCAGGTACATGGTCCCGCTCTGGAAGAAGGGGCAGTACACGACCCTCATCAGGGGCGCAGTCATGGCCTTCGAGAGTGGCCACGGCCTCAGCGCCGACGGCACCGCAGGCCGCAAGGTGTGGCTGGCGCTGCTGAGCACAGTCGCCGCGCACAAGGCGCACAAAGGCCACTACGACTACGTCCTGGTGGACTCGACCGACCGGCCGCAGATGCTCTCCGTGTGGCAGGACGGCAAGGTCATCTACAGGACGGCCGCCAATACCGGTATCTACTCGCGCCCGACCGAGAAGGGGACCTTCCCTGTCTACGTGCGGTACCGCACGACGACGATGAGCGGGACCAACCCCGACGGCACCCACTACAACGATCCCGGCATCCCCTACGTCGCGTATTTCAACGGTGGTGACGCGGTGCACGGCTTCCTGCGCGCCTCCTACGGCTCCCCGCAGAGCCTTGGCTGCGTCGAGCTCTCGTACTCCTCCGCCGCGGTCGTGTACAGGTACGACCCCATCGGCACGCTCGTGACGGTGTACTGATGAAGCTGGCATGCGAGTGGGTCGAGGTCCCGTCGGGCAGCGCGACGTTCGGTGCGTACCGCGTCGCGCCGGAGCCGGCCGGCGAAGCCCTGCCGGCCGCGCTGCTCATCCACGAGGTCTGGGGGGTCGACGAGCACATCCAGGACCTCGCCGGGCGCCTCGCCGGCGCCGGGTATCTGGTACTGGCGCCGGACTTGTACTCGCTCGGCGGCGGCCGCCAGGCGGCGCTTGAGCCGCCGCGGGTCGCGGCCGTCAAGGCCTTCCTCGACACCATCCCGCCTGAGTCGTGGTGGGACGAGACCGCGAGATCCCAGGCGCTCGCCGCTCTGCCGGCGGAACAGAGCGAGCCGCTCGCCGCCACCTTCGCGGCGCTGTTCGCGCGGCGCGACCCGGCGAGCCTCGTCGTCGCGCTCCGCGACGCCGTGAGCTTCCTGCGCGCCGACGCCGGCTGCACCGACCGCGTCGGCTCGGTGGGATTCTGCATGGGCGGCGGGCTCTCGGCGCAGCTCGCCTGCGCGGAGCCCGAGCTCGCCGCCGGGGTCATCTTCTACGGCGCGTCGCCTTCGGCAGAGGACCTCGCCGGCCTCTGCTGCCCCGTCCTCGGCTTCTACGGCGGGGAGGACCCGCGTATCACTGCCACAGTGCCCGATCTCGCCGCCGCGATGGAGGCCGCCGGCAAGAGCTACGAGTGGCACGTCTATGCCGGCGCGCCGCACGCCTTTTTCAACGATACGCGGCGCTCGTACCACGTGGACGCCGCGCGCGACGCCTGGGCGCGCCTGCTCGGCTTCTTCGCCGAGCATCTCGCCGGCTGACCTACTGCGCGTTGTCGGCCCAGCGCAGCTGGGCGATGGTCGCGGCGATGCCGCCGGCGAAGGTCAGCGCGATCACCACGAAACTGACGGGCGCGATCGTCGTCGCGGGCTTCCCGATCGCGCCGATGAACTGGGGCACGATCGCCCAGGGGAACCACGGCGCCCAACCCGTGTGGCCGAGCACGTCGCCGAGCATCAGCATCGCGAGCGCGAACCCGAGCGGCGGCAGGTAGCCGCGGCCGAGCATCGCGATCCAGGCGACCACCGGCACCAGCAGGTAGGCGACGGTCGCCGCCAGGAGCGCGTCGCGCACGGTGCTCGCGGCCAGCGACGCTGAAAAGCCGGGGAGCCTCAGGAGGGCGCCGAGCGCGAACCCCTCCACGAGCACGGCGGCGACGAGCGCCGCCCACCACACAGCCGCCACCACGAGCTTCGCGAGCGCGAACCAGTGGCGGCCCACGGGCAGCGCCAGCAGGTTCTTGGCCGTCCCCTCGGTGTACTCGCGGCCGAAGACGAAGGCGACGACGAAGGCGAGCAGCAGCATCCCGCCGAAGCCGACGACCATCGTGAGCATCGAGGAGTAGGCCGGCCACGTCGCCGTGAGCCCGGAGAGGTTCGCCTTGGTGCCCAGCAGGCCGAGCTTCGCGGCCCGGCCCGGCTCGCGCACGATCCACATCATGAGCGCGATCGCCAGCGGCCCGAGCGAGAGCGCCGCGAGCGAGAACCAGGTGACCTTGCTGCGGCGCAGCTTGAGGAACTCGGCGGCGAGGACCTGCGCGAACATCATCGGCCTCCTCGGCTCTCGGGAATCATGCCGCGCCGCCCGTGATCCGCAGGAAGTGCCGCTCCAGGTCCTCGCGGACCGTGGTGAGCTCGGTCAGATCCAGCCCGGCCTCGACGAGCAGCCGCGCCATCTCCGGCACGCGGCCCTCCGCCTCGTGGACGCGCAGTCCGTCCCCGGCCTGATCGATGCGGGCGAACCCCGCGGCCGCGAGCAGGGTCGCCGCGCGCGCCTGGTCCGAGACGCCCACCCGCACGTACAGACGCTCCTGGGCGCGCAGCTGCTCGCGGTCCAGTTCCTCGATAAGGCGACCCTCGTGCATGATGCCGATGCGGTCGGCGAGCTGCGCGACCTCCCCGAGGATGTGGCTCGAGACGAACACCGTCACGCCGCGCTCGCGGGCGAGCGACCGCAGCAGCTCGCGGACCTCGGCGATCCCGGCAGGGTCGAGCGCGTTGGTCGGTTCGTCGAGTACCAGGAGGTCGGGGTGGTGCAGCAGCGCCCGGGCGAGGGAGAGGCGCTGCTTGTTGCCGAGCGAGAGCACGCCGGCGCGGCGATCGGCGAGGCCGTCGAGCCGCAGCAGTGCGATGGCCTCGCCGACCGCCGTGTGTGGTGTCGCTGTCAGGCGGCGCTGGATCTCCAGGTTCTCTCGTACCGTGAGGTTCGGGTACGCAGTAGCGCTCTCGACCAGGTAGCCGACGCGGGCGAAGGGCGCTGTCGCGCCCGGCTTCACGCGGGCGCCGAGGACGTCGACCTCGCCCGCGGACGGCCGGATGAGCCCGAGTACCATGCGGATGGTGGTCGTCTTGCCGGCGCCGTTGCGGCCGAGGAAGCCGTAGATCTCGCCGCGCCGCACGTTGAGATCGAGCGCCTCGACCGCGAGGACATCGCCGTATCGCCTCTCGAGCCTGCGCGCGGCGATCGCGACCCCTCCCGTGGCGGCGGCATCGGCGACAGCGGTGGCTCCACCCTCAGCGGCGTTCACACGTGCGCTCCCGCGTAGCCGAGCGCGCGCAGAGCGAACTCCGTCGCTTTCGTGAGCGCCGCCGGCATCTCCGGGAGCGGCGTGCCGGCGAGCTCCACGCTCTGCAGGCCGGCGAGCACGAACCACGCGGCGGCCCCGGGGTCGCCGACGTCGAAGACGCCCTCGGAGACCCCTTGCTCCACGACCGCCTGCAGGAGCGGGACGAGCCGCCGCGTGATGTCCTCGGCGAGGCGGTCATGCAGGAGCCGGTTCTCCGGCAGGTGCATGAGGTCGACGACGGCGGCCGCCCCGGGCTGCGCGCCGGCCTCGGAGAGGACGCGGCTGAAGCTCATGAGCTTGTCGACCGCCGACTTCGCCGCCCCGATGCGCGCCGCCGTCTGCTCGCAGATCCCGTTGGCGATTCGGTCGACGACGGCGAGCACGGCGTCGTCCTTGGAGTCGAAGTAGAGGTAGAACGTGCCCTGCGCGACGCCGGCCGCCTTGACGATGTCGCTCACGGCGGTGTTGGCGACGCCGCGCTGGGCGAAGACGGCCGCGGCCGCCGAGACGAGCTCGGCGCGGCGGGCTTCACGGTCGACGATGCGCGGCATCGGCATTCCTTTCGCGGGCGACTCGAGTCGGAAAGGTACATGACTGACTATCAGTCATTATAATCCTGGTGTCAACTGCGGGTGAGCCGGGCGGCCGCAGCGGGCCTTTCCCGCGACGCGGAGTGAGACGTTGGCCGTGAAAGACGCTACCTATTCCTCCGCGGCACGCTCGAGGATCGCCTCGATCACATCCGTCTTGGCCTCGGCATAGTGCTGCATCGTCGGCCAGCTCTGCGCCGCCAGGTGGCGCTTGGTCTCGGCGTACAGTTCGCGGTCGCCAGGGGCGGCGCGCAGGCGGTCGCGAAACAGGAGGTGCCGTGCGATCTCGGGTGAGTCCGGCGAGTAGACGTGGACGTGCACGTCCTTCGCCGGTGTCCGCAGCATCCGGTGCTCGTAGAACTCGGGCTCGCGCACGCGGAGCACGTAGCCGGCCGCCTCGAGCGCGGGGAGGTACGCGGGCTCGTCGCCCGCGTCGTCCACGATGAGCAGGATGTCGACGATCGGCTTTGCCACGAGCCCGGGGACGGCGGTCGAGCCGATGTGCTCGACAAGCCTCTCGCGGCCGCCGAGCGCGGCGTGGATCCTCGTGCGCTCGGCGGCGAACCGCCTGGGCCAGCCCGGATCGTAGGCGACGACCTCGATCGCCGGGCTTTCGGGCTCACCCACGATCACGGTAGGCAGGTACGCCTTCAACTCCTCGTCTGATCGCCGCTCGCTCACGTCGCGATCGTACCTGCGAGGGCTCACCGCGCGGACGAAGACGAGAGGGTCCTCACCCTCGCCCGCGGGCAGGACGGGGACTGCCCTGAGGCCGGGGCGAGAAAAGTATAAAGGTAAAGTCGAGGGTTATAGATTGCCGGATGGCGCCGGTCAGCGCCCGCCGCCCGCCGCCGGCAGCATGACGACGACGGCCAGCCCTCCAGCGGGGCTGTCCTCGAGCGTCAGCGTGCCGCCGGACGCCTTGGCGAGCGCGCTCGCGATCGGCAGGCCTAGGCCGGATCCGGGGTTGGAGCGGTCGAAGCGCCAGAACCGTTCGAGCGCCCGCGCTTTGAGGGCGTCGCTGAGGCCGGGACCCTCGTCGGCGATCACCAAACGGTGCTTCTCGCGGCCGCGCCGCACGCTCACGGTGACGCGCGTGTGCGGCGGGGCCGCGGTGATGGCGTTGTCGATGAGGTTGTCGAGGATCTGCTCCACGCCGCCGGGGACCGCCAAGGCCCGCGCCGGGCCGTCAGATGAGGCGAACTCCAGCGTCACATCCGCGGCATCGGCGAGCGCCGACCAGGTGTCCACGCGGTCGGCGGCGAGCTGCACGAGCTCCACGGCCTTCGGCGCGGGACTCTCCTCGGCGCGCGCGAACATGAGGAGGTCGCCGACGAGACCGGCGAGGCGATTGGTCTCGTCGATGGCGGCGCCGAGGTCGTCGCTCTCATCCGGCGATCCCGAGGCGCTCTGCAGGTTCTCGAGGCGGAGCCGGAGAGCGGTGAGCGGCGTGCGCAGCTGATGCGAGGCGTCGGCGACGAACTCACGCTGCTCGGCGAGGAGCTGGTCGAGGCGCTGGGCCATCGTGTTCATGGTCGCGCCCAGCGCCGCGATCTCGGGCGGCGCGCCGGGATCGGGCTCGGTGGTCGTGAGGTCGCCGGTCGCGAACCGAGCCGCAGCGCCGGTGAGGTCCCGCAGCGGTCGGGTCATGGAGCGTGCGATCGCCCAGCCTATGCCGGCCATGGCGACGAGGACCACGACGCCGACGCCGACGAGGCCGAGCCAGTACTGGTGGACGACGGCATCGACCTCGGGCGTCTCCAGCGTCAGGCGCACGGCGCCGAACACCTTCCCTCCGGAGGTCACCGGCACGGCTACGTACAGCAGGCCGGTGTTGAGCGTGTTGGAGTGGCGCGTGCCCTCGGCGCGCACGCCGGCCAGCGCGCTGCGGAACTCCGGCCGGGTGGCGAAGTCGCGCCCCGGGCGTCCGGCGGTGTCGAGCACCGACGTCCCGGCCTTGTCGACGACCACGACGCGTACGCCGGTCCGCTTGGCGTAGGCGGCCGCGGACGCCTGGTCGAGCGGCCCTCCCGCCTCGAGCAGGTCCTCGTACTGGGTGGCGAGGACCGTGGCGTCGCGCTCGACGCCGAGCTTGAGCCTGTCGATCTCCCGCTGCTTGTAGAAGATGGCGAGCGGGATCTCCAGGACGAGCAGCACCACGAGGGTCGTGGTCAGATAGCCGAACAGCAGCCGCCGCGTCACGGCAAAGCGGCGACGTCGACGAAACGGAAGCCCACGCCACGCACCGTCTCGATGGTCTCGGGCGCGAGTTTCTTCCGCAGCGAAGCGACGTGGACGTCGAGCGTCTTCGTCGAGCCCCACCAGTTGTCGTCCCACACGTTCTCGATGATCTGCTCGCGCGTGTGAACGACGTCCGGGTCGCGCGCGAGGTAGACGAGGAGGTCGTGTTCCTTGGGAGTCAGCGTGATCGGACGTCCGTCATACGTGACGTTGCGGGTGCGCGTGTCGATCTGCAGCAGCCCGGCGTCGATGCGCGCCTCTGGCTGCGCCTGCGGCGGGCCCCCGCTGGTCCGCCGCAGGACCGCGCGGATGCGTGCCAGGAGCTCGCGGAACCCGAAGGGCTTGACCACGTAGTCGTCGGCGCCGAGCTCCAGGAGGATCACGCGGTCGATCTCGTCGCCGCGCGCGGTGACCACGATGATCGGGATGCCCGACCGCGCGCGCAGTTGCCGGCAGACGTCGCGCCCGTCGATGTCCGGCAGGCCGAGGTCGAGCAGCACGAGGTCGCACTCGCCGGCGGCCAGCGCCTCGGCGCCGGTCCCGGCGAGGTCCACGTCGAAGCCTTCGCGCATCAGGCCGTGCCGCAGAGGTTCGGCGATGGTGGGGTCGTCTTCTACTACCAGGAGCCGCATGGCCCCATGTTCGCACGGAACCGGCGCGTGGTGTCGAAAGCCAACACGCTCTTGCTTTTCCTTAATCTTTCATTGGCCGGGTCTTGGGGAGGCGCTCTGTATCTTCGTCGTCGACAAGCCCGTGGGCTCGCCGCTCAGAAAGGGAGTTGCATGAAACATCGCACCGCACTGATCACCGCCGGCTCGATCGCCGCCGTGGTGTTCGCAGGAGCCATCGCCATCGGCACGAATCTCGGGATCCTCACGGTCTCGGATTCCAAGCCGGTCGGCCAGCTGACCGCGACCACCATGCTCCAGAGCGCCGCACTCGCGGCCCCGGTCCACGAAACGGCGCTCGTCAGCAAGCCGCAGACCACGCAGGCCTACCTCATCAAGAAGGCCGGCACTGTGAAAGTGGCGGTCGGCAAGTCCAGCGTGAGGCTCGCGGACGTGACCCCCAAGGCGCACTGGGCCTGGAAGTCGACGCAGAGCAGCGACAAGAAGCTCACAGTGACGTTCTCGCACGGGTCGGACACGTACACGTTCGTCGCCTCCGTGGGCGGTCACGGCAAGCTCACCGCCCGGGTCGACCACCCAGTCACCCGGCCGTCGCCGGCCGCCGCGTCGTCGGGGAGCTCCTGGGTGGCCACGGCGGTACCGAGCGCGACGCCGACGCACGCATCCGGTGGCGTCGAACCTCACTCGGGCGGAGGAGCCGATGACTGACGAGACACGGCGGCCCGCCACGGGCCCACAGAAGAAGCCCATGACCATCTATCGCTCTGAGCAGGGCCTGGACTCTGCCGAGACTCGCGCCGCAGCGGACCGGGACGCCCGGCGCGCGGACCGGGACGCGAAGCGCGCGGGTCCGGACGCGAAGCGCGCGACCCCGGCTCCGCCGCTCGCGGCCCCGGCACCGCCGCGCGCGCCGCGCAAACGCTCCGGGAACGGCGGGCGGGTCGCCGCCGTCGGCATCGGCATCGCCGCGATGGCCGGCCTCGTGGCCAACATGGAGGTCTCGGCCGGGCGCGCCCAGGCCGCGACCAAGGTCGCGACCGCGAGCCTCGTGGCCCAGCACGCCGCCAAGAATCCACACCAGGCGGCCGTCCTCGGCGACCAGGCCGCGGCTGCGGCGAACAAGCCCATCGTCCTCACCCCGCACGCCGTGGTGAACGCGGTCAGCGCTCCCGCGAGCAGCGGAGGGTCGTACTCGGGAGCGTCGTACTCGGCCGCACCGGCCGCCTCGGCGCCGGTGGCGAGCTCCGGCGGCAGCAAGCCCTGACATGAGATTCAGGGTCATGGGCACGGAGGCGCACGTGATCCTCGTCGATCCGGCGGAGGGCGCCGAAGCCTACGCGAAGAGCCGGCTCGAGGAGCTCGAGCGTCGCTGGAGCCGGTTCGTGCCGGCCAGCGACGTCTCCCGCCTCAACCGCGCACCGGGCGCGTTCGTGATCGTCTCGGCGGACACGCTGTTCCTGCTGGCCACGATGAAGCAGGCCTGGCGCGTGACCGGCGGCCGCTACGACCCGACGCTCCTCTCGGCGATCAACGCGGCCGGCTACTCGGCGAGCTATGACGGCTCCGGCCGCGTCAGCAGTACGTCCGGCGCGGCCACGAGCGGCTGCTCGATCGCCGACGTCACGCTCGATCCCGCGACCTCGACGGCGATCGTCCCCGCCGGCGTCGGCATCGACCCCGGCGGCATCGGCAAGGGACTTGCCGCCGACATGGTCGTGACCGAGTTGCTCCAGGGCGGCACCGGCGGCGCGCTCGTGAGCGTCGGCGGCGACCTTGCCGCGGCCGGCACGGCGCCGTCGCCGGAGGGGTGGCACGTCGCCATCGAAGACCCGTTCGACGCCTCGCGCGAGCGCCTGCGGCTTGCGCTCGAGTCTGGCGGTATCGCCACCTCGAGCACGCTCACGCGCACCTGGACGAAGAACGGCAGCAGGCGTCACCACGTCATCGACCCTGCTACGCAGGCGTGCGCCACGACCGACGTCGCCGCCGTGACCGTGGTCGCGCGTGCCGGGTGGGAGGCGGAGGCTCACGCCACCGCCGCCCTGCTCAGCGGCTCGGAGAGAGCTCTCGACTACCTCGAGAGGCTCGACCTTGACGGCATCGCGACGACCCTTGACGGCATCACCCGCATGACCCCGGCGCTCGAACTTGCCGGCATCACGGAAGGAATGACCGTATGAACGATCCGCACATCTGGTGGTATCTCTCGCGCGCCGCGGGCATCGTGGCGTGGCTGATGCTGACCGCCTCGGTCCTCTGGGGTATCGTGCTCGCCACGGACCTGTTCCCCAAGTGGCGCCACGCTCCGACGCTCCTCGCCATGCACCGCTGGCTGGCCGGCCTGACGTTCTTCTTCATCGCCGGCCACCTGGTCACGCTGCTCTTCGACAGCTACGCCAGGTTCCGCGTCGCCGACCTGCTCGTGCCGTTCTCGAGCACCTGGAATCCGACGGCGATCGCCGTCGGGATCGTCGCGCTCTACATGCTGATCGCTATCGAGCTCACCGCGCTGGCGATGAAGAAGCTCTCGAGGAAGTGGTGGCGCGACGTGCACATCGCCAGCTACTTCGTCTTCTGGTCGGTGAGCATCCACGGCGCCCTCACCGGCACCGATACCGCCAAGACGCTGTACGTCGCGACGGCCATCGTGGCGCTTGCGGCCGTGGTCTTCGCCGCGTCCTACCGCGCCCTCTCGCACGACCTGCCCAAGCGCAAGCCGGCGCGGGCGGGGCGGCGGCCGGCCGCGCTGCG
>Ga0316226_1001994_pt1 | contig 20204 bp, 15 predicted proteins | sample TBH18017metaG_FD_206009 | JGI IMG/M metagenome (GOLD analysis project Ga0316226, IMG submission 206009) | Freshwater microbial communities from Trout Bog Lake, Wisconsin, USA - TBH18017 | ecosystem: Environmental > Aquatic > Freshwater > Lake > Hypolimnion/Profundal zone | place: USA: Wisconsin...
CACTGCGACGGTGGAGGTGCCTTCACCTGGAACCTATCGTGTCGATTTTTTGCTGGCCGCCGAACGGTCGCCGTCAGTCGAAGCAAATACGTCTGCTCCCGTATCCGACCCATCGACGTCTGCTGTCATGGGTGAGCTAGCGGCTATGAAGGAGCGAATTGCGCAACTCGAGGCAGCCTTGGCATCGCGTCCCGCTCCTGCGGCAGAAAAAGCGTCCGCTGTGCCCGCGGCCATGGCAGTGCCTGCCCCTCAGCAGGTCGCAGCATCGTCGGCCCCCGCTATTCCATCCATTCCAGAGGCACTACAATCCCCTGAAACAACTGCCGGCGTGGATAACTTCACTCCGTTCGCCTACGGCGACTTTACCTGGCTCAATGGCACACCGCGCAATAAAGACACAGTACTTGACACCAAGTTCTTCACTCCGGAAATCAGATTCGACACTCACTTCATGGAGGATACTAACCAACCGAAAGACCACACCATGGGTGGGGCGACCGAGTCATTCCGTTCCGGCGAATTTCAGCTGGAACAGGTTAGCGTGGGAGGCGACTTCCACTGGCAAAACGTTCGGGGCAGAATCCTGACCATGAACGGACTTTTCGCCACCACCACGCCACGCAATGACGCAAGCGCCGGGGTGGGTCAATGGGATGTGCGCGGTGCTTACAAGTATGTTTCCGAAGCATACGGCGGATACCACTTCAATGTGAACCACGGATTGAATGTTGATGCGGGCATCTTTGTCTCGTATATAGGCTTGTTCAGTTACTATAACTTCGATAACTGGACTTACCAGCCATCGTTCGTATCCTCGAACACGCCATGGTTCTTCAATGGTTTGCGCATCCAGTGGTTCCCGACGAACAAGCTCAAGATTGAGCCATGGATTATTAATGGGTGGCAGTCTTATAACAAGTTCAATGGCCACATGGGTCTCGGCGGGCAGATACTCTATCGCCCGCACGAGTGGCTCTCCCTGGTGTTCAACAACTATGGAAATGGTACGGATACCTTAAACGTTCCGGGCCGCTCCCGCCTCCACACCGATGACAGCATCGAGGTCAGATATTACAACAGGCCTGATAAACAAACAGGCATTGACAAGATGGCATTCTCCTTCACCGCAGATGCAGGATGTGAGTACGGCGGGGGAGTAACTTGCCATGGTGGTAAAGCTGGACCGAAGCAGTCGTTCCTTGGCTGGATGCTGTACAACCGCGCTTGGTGGGGAAAAGACAAGTACGCCGTTACCATCGGCGGCGGCCAGATGAACAACCCGGGCCAGTATCTGACGCTGCTGCCGCCCATCAATGGAGCTGACGCCGTCTCCGGTTCGTTTTACTTCCCCGGGGGGCCCGGATCCAAGGCTCATATGTGGGATACAACGGCCAATTTCCAGTGGATGCCCAAACAGTACATCACATGGTGGCTGGAGGCCGGGCTACGACACTCTGATATTCCGTACTGGACAGGACGTCAGGGCATTACACCACCGGGCGGGAACACTGGCTCTCCAAGCCTACCCGTCTGTACTAACGGAGTCACTTCCGTGGCTTTAACCAACAGCTTGCCGTCGTGTAGCGCCGTAGGCACGGGCTTTACTCTGTGGCAGCCGGATCTTCGCCGTGGCCAGGGCACCGTAAGCGCCGGGGTGATGGTGAAGTTCTAGCTAAGTGTATCTGCGGCCGATGTTATCGACAGCCATGCGACACGGGCCAGTTATTGGCTCGTGTCGACAGGCTCTGCCTTAATCGTACGTCGCCGCGGATTGGAGCGCTCTGAATGAAATGCAAGGCTCTAATTGCATGTCTTTTCTTCGCACTACTAAGTTCCCTGCTGTTTCTCGGTGGCTGCAAAACGGCTCAGGCAGATACCTCGGCAGAGGCGCCGCCGCCGGCAAAGGTCGTTCCGGGCTTCGACGTAAGCCTCTTCTCAGTTGAACATCCAGAACAGTTCCCCATCGTCACCGCGTCCTCGCAGGCTGCGGCACAGGAACTAGTAGTTACTGGCAGTGTCACCCCAGACATAGCCCGAAACGTTCCGGTGATCTCATTGGCTTCAGGTCGAGTCGTGGCGATCCATGCCCGCCTCGGCGACACTGTAAGGAAGGGGCAAGTGCTGCTGACGGTACGTAGTGACGATGTCTCAGGGGGGTATTCAAATTATCGGAAGGCGATTGCCGACGAGATTCTTGCTCGCACGCAGTTAGAACGCGCCAGGGACCTGTATGCCTATGGAGCAATCGCACTCAACGACCTACAGATCGCGCAGGATACGGAGGACAAGGCAAAGGTTGATATTGAGACCATGAGTGAACACCTCCGCCTGCTCGGTAACGACCCAAATCATCCTAATGGCGTGGTAAATATCGTCGCGCCGGTTTCAGGGGTAATTACCGATCAAGAGGTCACCAACGCCGCTGGAGTGCAGAGTCTGTCCAGCACGAATCCCTTCACCATAACCGATATGTCTACAGTATGGGTGATTTGCGACGTGTATGAGAATGACATGCCTGATGTGCGCATTGGAGACATAGCCGAGGTGCGATTGAATGCCTATCCCGACCGTATGTTCAAGGGTACGGTCAGCAACATCGGCGCAGTTCTCGACCCTAACATCCGTACCGCTAAGGTTCGTATTGAAGTCGGCAATCCAGGAATCATGCGTTTGGGCATGTTTGTTAAAGCCACATTCCGCGCACGAACCAAGGTGGTACGCACGGTTGTACCTGCGTCTGCCATCCTGCACCTACACGACCGCGACTGGGTCTATGTCCCTGCTCCCGAAAGAAAATTCCGCCGGGTCGAAGTGGTCAGTGGCGATCCATTGCCGAATGATCTGCAACAGGTCAAGACCGGAATAGAGCCAGGTCAGCAAGTTGTAGCAAACGCTGTGGTCCTTGAACACGTAATTGCCATCAATCAATAGGCGTCGAGTGGCGATCTCAGTACGGGGAAGAAAATGATACGTACTCTTGTAGACTTCGCGCTCAATAACCGTCTCGTTGTGATCGCGATTGTGCTTCTGTTAACCGCGTGGGGAGTGGGGTCCTTTCACAATCTGCCGGTCGAAGCGTATCCGGATATTGCCGATAATTATGTAACAGTGATCACTCAGTGGCCCGGCCGTTCCGCGGAGGAAGTAGAAAAACAAGTAACCATTCCTGTCGAAATTCAGATGAACGGGATACCTCACCTCTCGTTCCTGCGCTCAGAGTCGATCTTCGGCCTGTCATACGTCATCATGATCTTCGACGACAGTTCGATCAATGACTGGAATCGACAGAAGGTGTTGGAGAGGCTTACGCAGGTCAGTTTACCCCCGGGGCTGCAGCCACAAATTGGAACTGATTGGAGCACCGTTGGGCAGATCTATTGGTATACGCTGCGGAGCACGAACCCGAAGTATGACTTGATGGAGCTACGCTCCATTGAGGACTGGACACTCGAGAAGGAATTTAAGTCAATACCCAACGTGGTTGACGTCTCCGATTTCGGTGGGACCGTCCGTGAATACCAAGTGCGGGTGGACCCGAACAAACTAGTGTCATACGGATTGAGTATCGGCCAGGTGGAGCAGCAACTCACCAATAACAACGTCAATGCCGGAGGCAGTTTCGTAGAAAGCGGCTTACAGCAGATGAACGTTCGCGCTCTGGGTCTGTTCGGCAACGTAAGCGATATCGAGGAGACGCTGCTTAAGACACAGAAAGGCACGGCACTCCGGGTGAAAGACATCGCCGAAGTCGCACAAGGCCCCAAGATTCGCCTCGGGCACATGGCCCGCGCAAACCACATGGAAGACGGGCGAATAGTAGATGAACCTGACGTTATTCAAGGTGTCGTGTTAATGCGTAAAGGCGCAGACGCTGGGCCAACCCTGGTGGGCATCCACAAAAAAGTTGAGGAACTCAACAACGGCATCCTGCCTCCCGGTGTAAAGGTCGTTCCAATGCTGGATCGCGCCGACCTGCTGCACTACACTCTGCACACTGTAATGCACAACCTTGGGGAAGGAATGATTCTGGTAACGATCATCCTTTTTCTGTTTCTCGGCAACGTCCGCGCTGCCCTCATAGTGGCGCTAACAATTCCGGTCTCGTTACTATTTGCCTCCATCTGGCTGGACCTCAGTCATATACCCGCTAACCTGCTTTCGCTCGGCGCACTTGACTTTGGGATGGTGGTGGACGGAGCTGTAGTCATGGTGGAAAACACCGTCCGCCGGATAAACAGGAATACCCACAGTACCTCTCCAAAGCCGATTTCCCAAGTCATTCGAGAGGCCACCCACGAAGTCCAGCGTCCAGTGTTTTACGCGATCGCCATCATCATCACTGCCTACATGCCGATCTTCACACTGCAGAGGGTGGAAGGCCGTTTATTCCGGCCAATGGCATTGACCGTCGCCTTCGCCTTGCTGGGTGCGCTCGTTTTCTCGATCGTGATAGCCCCGGTTCTATCCAGCGTGCTCTTTCGCAAAGGAGCACGGGAGTGGCGTAACCCTGCTATGGATTATCTTACTGAGATCTATCGCAAGAATTTGCGGTGGGCCATTGAGCACCGCTGGCTGACCCTTAGCGTTGGACTCGTCGCGGTTGCGGTGTCTGCGTTTTTGGCCTTCAGCGGAGTCATTGGTTCAGAATTCCTTCCCCATCTTGACGAGGGTGCTATCTGGGCTCGCGGTACACTCGCCGACAGCACGAGTCTTACAGAGGGAACTCGGTTTACCGACCAAGCTCGCCTGATTTTCGCGTCCTTCCCCGAGGTGACCAAGGTTGTCTCTGAGGTGGGTCGGCCAGACGACGGAACCGACACCGGGGGATTCGGTAACACGGAATATTTCGTTGACCTCAAGCCAAAAGATCAGTGGAGACCAGTCTTCGATCGCGACAAAGAAGAACTGATCGCCGCCATGAATCGCGAGGTCAGCAAACTTCCGGGCGCTCTTTGGAATTTCTCACAGCCTATAGAAGATAACGTCGGCGAAACAGTCACCGGAACTAAGGGTCAACTTGCGCTCAAGCTTTTCGGCAAAGACCTTAAGACGCTGGATGAAAAAGGGGACGAAGTCTCAGCCGCCATGGCCCACGTGCCTGGATTAACAGATCTTAAGTTCTTTCATACTCTCGGGCAGCCAAATCTCAACTTCACTATTGATCGTAAAGCCGCCGCGAGATTCGGCATCAACATAGCCGACATACAGGATGCCATCCAGACTGCCGTCGGTGGTAACGCGGTAAGTCAGGTGCTCATAGGTGAAGAACGCTATGACGTTGTTGTGCGGTATCAAGCGCCCTATCGGGACACCCAGAAGGCGATCTCCGACATCCGCCTACTCTCCCCGTCCGGTGAACGAGTCTCTCTCGCGCAACTAACCAGGGTAACGGTACAGGACGGTGCCTATGACATCTATCGCGAAGGCAACAGCCGCTATGCCGCCATAACGTTTAGCGTGCGAGGAAGAGATCTGGGAAGCACGGTCGCCGAAGCGGTAAAACAGGTGGGTCAAAAGGTGACGTTGCCGCAAGGTTATCACCTCGAGTGGTCGGGGGAGTATGAGAGCGAGAAGCGGGCGGAAGCCCGCCTCCTAGTCGTCGTTCCGCTGACCATTCTTCTGATCGTCATCATTCTCTACACTATGTTCCGTTCGTTCAAGTGGGCGATGCTGATTCTGGTAAACGTACTACTCGCCCGAGTCGGCGGCTTACTGGCACTATTGATCACCCACACCAACTTCAGTGTTTCATCAGGCGTCGGATTTCTGGCGCTGTTTGGGGTTTCAGTGCAAACCGGTGTCATCATGCTCGAATACATCAATCAACGCCGCGCAGCAGGTCACTCAATTGTGGACGCCGCTGTGGAAGGAGCCGTCCTTCGCCTCCGTCCCATCATGATGACCATGTTGGTGGCGACGCTAGGCCTTTTGCCTGCCGCTCTATCACACGAGATAGGCTCCGACTCGCAACGGCCCTTCGCGATCGTAATCGTCGGCGGCCTGATTTCCGACCTGCTGATGAGTATTGTTCTCCTCCCCACGCTGTACGTGTGGATGGCCAGAGATGGGGACAAACTCCCTCATCCGGAGGATTCCTTTGAAAGCTAAACGCCGGGGTTTGTACTCCGTCAGTATCCGCTTAGTCTGGATCGCGCCCGTTTTGTTCGCCTGGGTATTGCTCTCGTATCCCGCGTTCGCCCAGGCGCCACAGGCAGCCATAACAGTCACCCTTGACCAAGCCATCCAGATGGCGTTGCTACACAACCACACGTTGTTGGCGGCTCGCACAACGGTGCAACAGAGTGAGGCGCAGGAAGTAACAGCAAACCTCAGACCGAACCCGACTCTGTTCACCGACTGGGAGTATTTACCTCTCGTCCACCCAAACGGCAATATTGCTGATTACCTCCATGACTCCACGGAAGGCGATATCGGTCTAAGTTATCTGTTCGAGCGCGGCAAGAAAAGGCAACATCGCCTTAGGGCTGCCAAGGATGTAACGGCCGTAACGCGCTCGCAGGTCAGAGACAATGAACGGAGCCTTACATTTCAGGCTGGTCAGCTCTTTATCAGCGCGCAACTTGCGCAGTCGACTATCGATCTGGCACTGCAAGATCTAAAGAGTTTCAGTGCAACCGTTGACATCGGAGAGAAACAATTCAAAGCTGGAGGTATTAGCGAGAACGATTATCTGAAGATCAAGTTACAGCTACTGCAGTTCCAGCAAGACCTGCAACAAGCAAGGCTCGCAAAAGTTCGGGCTCTCTCTGACCTTCGGCAACTACTGGGTTACGAGTCCGTTCCGGGCGATTACGATGTGGTGGGCACATTCGACTACCAACCGCTCTCCGTTACGCTCGGAGACTTACAGACAAAGGCCCTCGACAATCGGCCTGATCTGAGCGCGGCGATATTAGGTGTCACCGCAGCGGAAAGCCAGCACGAACTCGCGAAAGCGAACGGTAAAGTGGACGTAACAGCTTCGAGCAATTATTCTCACGTCAACTCCATCAGCGCGCTCACTTTCAGTGTGAGTGTCCCGCTTGCAATCTTCGATCGCAACCAGGGCGAAATTGCCCGGACAAAGCATGCCATGACTCAGGCCGAGCAGTTGCAGGCTGCGGCGCGAGGACAGGTACTGACTGATGTGCGCGACGCGTATGAGGCTCTGCAATCCAGCGATCAAGTGGCTCAATATTATCGCTCCGGATATCTCGACGTCTCACAGAGGAGCCGTGATATCAGCGAATATGCGTATAGGCGCGGTGCTACAAGCCTGCTTGACTTTCTTGATGCAGAACGAAGTTACCGCGCCACACAGTTGGCGTGGCGCCAGGCTGTAGCTGCGTACCTTACCGCTCTCGAACAACTCCGGGGCGCAGTGGGAACCAGGAGCCTGCCATGAGTTGCCGTTTTCCGCTCCATTGCGCCGAAGGGATTCTATGACAAAAGCAGAGATTTGCGCGCGCATCAAGGAAATCGGAATCATTCCCGCCATACGCGTTTTCTCCGAAAGTGAGGCTCTCTTTGCAGCGGGGGCGGTTAGTGGCGGCGGGATCCCGGTTGTCGAAATCACTACCACGACTCCCGGGGCCGTCAGCGTGATCGCCGAGTTGACGCGTTTTAGTTCGGATATTATCGTCGGCGCAGGCACGGTGTTTGATGTGGAGACAGCGCGCGCTTGTCTGGACTCCGGTGCTGGTTTTCTAACCAGTACAGGTCTCGATCTCTCGGTTGTGGAATTTGCCGTGAAGCAGGACGCCGTAGTGCTGCCTGGAGCCCTGACACCCAGCGAGGTTATGGCAGCTTGGAAGGCAGGTGCCGATTTCGTAAAAATATTCCCGTGTTCGCAGATGGGAGGCCCTGGCTATATCCGTGCCCTGCGAGTTCCCTACCCTCAGATCCCTTTGATCGCGGCTGGCGGTGTAAACCAGGAGAATGCCGGCGACTTCATCCTGGCAGGAGCGGTCGCACTCGGCATTGGCCAGCACCTGATTCACCAGAACTCGATAAAACTCCGCCAGCGTGAGCGCATTCACGAACTGGCAAGACGTTACAAAAGGATAGTAAGTGACGCGCGAAATCAGCTTGCAAAATAATGCGGCTTATCCTGCGCCTAAAACCTGAAGATTACATCACCCGCAAAAGTAACTTGGTTCGCTTTTGTTCCATTGTCATAGGCTGCAGAATCATAAGCATGCTCGAACCTCAGTTCAGGACGAAACAGTATCGTAGTTCCGATCCAGTGTCCCCACATGATCGTCTCTTCGGAATAGCGCGTCTTAAAGCCCGTTCTTTGGCCCTTTGCGTCGTCGAGAAACTCATTTCGTATCGAGATATAGTTCTTGGTCGAGAACTCCTTCTGTAAATAATTGACTACAGCCCACTCTGGAGCAAAACAGCGCAGTTGCCCAAGGTTGCATATCGCCTCATTCGCGTTCGGTTCCGTAGGTATTGGCCCCGACACGCTCGGCACGTCGCGCTCGTACTCGTAATATGCCTCAGTCGCCATATGCCAGGATGGGTTGAACTTGTGATACCAGGTTGTAACCAGCAACTGTACGTTGTTATATGCGTACTTACCGCTGTTAATACCGCTGGCGCACGGATACAAACTGTCGTTGCCGTCCCTGAACGTATAGTTTACGCATGCGGTGAGAGATGGTTTTGCGCCTCGAGCCCAGGGCGCAATATCGTTTCCTCCACTGAGTCCCAGGTTAAGTAACCAGCGGTCATTCAGTTTGAGTGTTCCAATGATTCCGGTTTGCGTAAAGGGATCGTATGAGTAGAGCAGTGAGTGACTGTAGCTGTAATTGTTCGGCGCCAGCTGCGCTTCGATATCAGGCACAGAGATGTAGCGACCCACTCTGATGTTCAAGCCGTTGGCGATTCGCGGCAGATATATATCTCCATAAAGCATTACAGGATCGTCGCCGTACAGTCTGTGCTGTTGCAGCAATTGCTGACTCAGCCAGCCTTTGGCGGTTGTGAAGTGATAGTCGATACCAAAGAAATTGGCGAAGCGAAAACCCCAGTCTGCTTGCTTCGTCTGCACAGTGTCCGGCACGCGTTCAACATAGGCGACAAACTGATCCAACTCGATCCGGTTCGGAACAATGTTGTATCCAGCCGGCAGATTAGAGTGTTGCGATGAGCTGAAGTTAAAACCGGGATTCACCCATCCATATATTTGTACGCCGCTAGCCTTCCAAGCCCTCCCGCTTGGTCCCTCATAGATCGCGTGCATTAAGGGATAGTCAGTGGTGTTCGGGGTTCCGATAACCGGGGCACCTCCGTAGGGCCAGTCTGCATTCGGAAACGGTGGTGACGTCAAGGGTGAAGGAGCTATCCTACGAGAAGTTTCTGAGCCAACGGCATCCGGCGCCCAGTCGCTCTTGTAAGCGTTGACAAGCCGTTTGAGAAACCCATTCTGGCTGACATCCGGCGGCACCTCAGTTTTATCCACTTGCTGCGCGCTGCAAAAATGCCCGCCAATCAGGACCGCAATCAAGCAAAGACGCGTGAGTGAGCCCCGCATAAATTGCACCTGCATCCGAATTCACGACTCCTTCCACCTGCGATGCAGGATTCGGAACGGCTGCTGCTTGAAAGAATGTCGGCGGGCGTAACTGGTCACTCTGCCTAGTCCGACTGTGCAGCAGTTTAGAGTGATTTAAGCTCCTTTTTAGTTATCGTTTAGACCCTCCTACATCCAAAGCTAGTAGATCGACTGCTACGAAGAGAGCTCGATAGCAGGTATTGAGGACATCAGTAAGAGTGAGCTCTTTCCTGTTACGTGATGTGCCGCGAGATCGCGGACAAGCGTGAACGAAAGGACATTGATATGCCGAACAGAACAGTGATGAATCTAACTCTTGTCGTGGCGGTAATCGCATTGGCTTCAGTGTGCGCAATAGCACAAACAACTCCTGGCGAGCTTAACCTGACGGGAACTGTGACATGTGAGGGGCGAATTATGCATCGTTACACGTGTCAAAGAAATCAGACACAGCAAACCTGCACTCTGGCCTGCGTGGAACAGGGATCGAGGTTTGTAATGATGGTCGGGGACAAACCATATTTACTTGAAGGCAACCGTCGCGAACTCGAAGCCTACGCTGGTGGACGAGCGACTATCACTGGACTCGCTGTGAATGACCGAATCGAAGTGAAGACAGCTTCAAACGCAAAGCATTACACGCCAGTGAAAGGAAATGCGCAGCCATCCAGCATGGGCGCGAATGCATCGACGACTCCAGAGAATTAGCGACAGCGCTGACTAAGTGCTGAGTGTGACTACTCCAGCGTCTGGGTCCTTCAGACGGCGCGCGGCAGGTTTCCAAATGGCATGGCTACGTCTTTTAGCCCACCTGAAACTTGCTCCGCGCCAGCTTTAGTTTTGGCGGGAATAGGCGAACCGCCCTGAATCTCTCCGGGGCGGCTTTGCAGTGGGCCAGTGCTTTTACCGGTTAAACCTAGATCCTTGGAAACCAGGGACTCAACCAACTCAAATTGACATCTCTTCTAACGCTGCGGAGTGAGCAACCTTGCTCAGACTCAGTGAGGATGGGCGATCTACCATACTTTCTGACCGACGTAATAAAGGAGAGTCGAATGAAATCCACAAAGCTGTTTGCCGCCATTCTGGGGTCGCTGGTTGTTTTAGCGATGTCTGTACCAGTCGTGGGACAAAGCACCGCACAACCCAGCTCCACCCAAGATTCACAAGCCGCCGCGTCCCAAACCACCACCACAACAACCACCACGACGCAGGGTTCCGCTGCTCCCGCCGCCGTCCCTCCTCCGGCAACTACTCAGGACTCGACTTTCCCTGCTCCTATGGCGCAGGATTCTGCGGTTCAAGACTCCAATGCTCCTAGGACGAAGCGGGAGATGAGAGACCAGAGGAAGATGCAGAAACAACAGGAAAAGTCTGCAAAGGCAGATGCTGAAGCCGCGAAAGACCATGCCAAAGCGATGAAGTCTGACGCTAAAGCAATGAAGGAAGAACACAAATCCACCGATGCCACAGAAAAGGCCAACGCTCCTCAGTAATCGCGAGCTACAGATGATACTTCGATACTTGGGCGCCTCACAGGCTTGAAGGGGCAAGGTCCGAATGAAAGCCGGGCTGCATTTGGCGGCCCGGCGAGTTCACACGATTACGACTACATCTATAGCGAGGATTCAACTTCGAATCCCCATTCCTCAAGAAGAGGTTCGGGGACAAACTTCGAGTTCTTGTTGCGTCTCGCCCACTCACGGAGTTGGGTTGATGTGATGTACTGGTCAGGTTGCAGCTTGAATTCGCGAGTAACCTGCTCGAATTCAGTGATGGTGGGAACTACCGGGCCGCTCGCCTCGGGCTTGCCCCAATTGGGATTGCCACGTCTTTTCGCCATAGATTTGCCTCTGCCACATAAGGGCACAAAATCAAAAGTTTTTGGTTATGTTTCTATTCTACCGCAAGCCGCCCCTTGACATGGGAATTCTAATTGGTTTGTCCTCTGACCACTCAAAATGCTATTGCTGATCGGGCAGGACCGGAAGAACCGCAGCGTTGATCGCAATGGGATCGTCACGCAGTTTCAGGTACAAGACCGTACCATTTGGACGCGGTACTGTGAGGCTGGTGTCTGCAAATCCAGACGGCACAGATACAACATGAGTGAAGCCTCGATCCGAGGCAATTGAGTCGATCAAGTAGAACAAGTCGCCGCTCAACGTACATTGCTTTTCGGGGTCGTCCGGACAACGCACTTCTTTGAGACGTGGGACTCTGACAAGATGAGCGAGAGATTGCCAGTCTCCCGCAGTACCATCTGCTGCCACGGGCCTGAATTGAAGCGGTCCGAAGGCTGAGTCACCAAAGCTCTTGAGTGGATCAAGAACAACTACCGCCGTCTGTTGATCCTGCAAAGAAAGGCCCTTGCCCGCCAAACTCAACACCGTGTGGAAGAAGCCATCCATGCTGGCAATTTCAATCTTCTCGTCGCGCGGAAACCTTGCGGGTATCTCGGATCTCACAAAAAATGAGAGCTGTCCATCCAAAGGCACGTCATCTGGGTTTCCTAAGCGGATTGCTGAGTGGGCAGCTTGAATGCGTTTGCTGACAAGAGCCACCTTGGGACGTTGCGGCTCAACCGTGGACTTGAGCTTCACGACACGTCCGTCTTTCAGAGTCACTTGCGCTGTGAGCTTCTGTTCTACCGGAAAACCCGACGCGGGCGCGTTCTCCGCAAGAAGGCTCAGTTCATCCATTTTCTCGACACGGGTCAGCCCCGCTGGGAGGAAGTGTGCGCCATCAGCATCCAGGCTGGCAACCAAGTCAAGTCTGGCACCCTTCAACACTCCCTGACGATCACCGGCATGAATTGTGAACTGATCGAGATGGCCGTCCTGAGAATAAGTGTGTAGAGGCACATCGGTTGGTTTTATCAATGCAAATTGCTTTACCGCTAACGTCGCCTTCCCCGGATCGGCATCCGCCAGAGACACCTTTACCTCGATGTCATCTGGCGCAACAACTTTCCAACTCGTCTTGGCGGCCTTGTCATGCTGGTCTTTGAAAGTGATTTCCTCCACACATGCAGCAAGTTCGGAATGCACATGGAATGTGTCTTCGCGACCAGTTATCAGAGCGTTTTTGTCCTCTGCAGAAAGGTCCCATTGCGCAGCGGCGGGAGCACTTCTCAAATGGAATGTCGGTCCCTCAAATTTCTCGAAACCCCAACTCCCGCGAAGAGTTCCACTTGCGTCCGGGCCAAGACTCTCCAGTTTCGGGAGCGAGCCATCCAGTACAAAGCCGCCGCGCGACGGATCTGCTTTTACTGGCAGGTCCACACTCTCGCCGTCCTTGTTCTGAATGTGGAGGGTAAGACCATGCGCAATTTCAGTTGCAAAGACCAACGGAGCTTCATCCGCTGCCAAAGCGAGTGATGAATTCTGCACGCAGTACACCTGCTTCGGATCAACAAGGGCAAGCACGGGAAGGGCGACCTGTTTCACCGGAGGTAGCGCGACAACCAGCACAGATTGGGGCTTGTGGAACGATGGCGGATTATTGAGCCTCAGATTCAGTTGCTCTTTTTGCGGCATCGCGAGAGCCGGAATGTATTGATATTGGGCTGTGTGAAGATTTTCCATCACTTTTGCCAAGTCGACAACTACGCCGATGTAAGGGCTGTAGGTGCCTCCGCCAGCCTGCTTCGTGGCACTCACTGCTCCAACTAAATCCACCCCTGGTCCCGCGGACACCGCCGCCAGCAGCGACTGTCCATGCCCATCGTCAATCACCATCTGATCGGAGTTCTGGATGAGGCATGACGCCTGCTGTTCGCCAGGCTTGTCAAAACATTTTTCATCGACCTTGATCTTCAAACTGCGGGCGAGCAATGTAGAGCGCTCATGGAGGACTTTCGGATCCCTTGCCGAACCATCGCGAATCGCATTCACGTACTTGTCCGCCCGCAAGCGACTCTGGCTGGCGAGATTTAGATCCTGCACGGCGCGCACAAAGGCACCCGGCTTTCCCTGCACAGCTCTGCGCAGAGTACTGAAGTCGCCCGTTGTCTGTGGAGCAAGGAAAAACAAAGCCTGCTGTGCGTTTTCAGGGACGGTGATAACAATGCCTTCTTTCCGCACTTGCCTTGTCCATGTTTCAGCTTTCGTAAACCAACGATCCGGTGGCGGATTTGTAGCTCCCTGAAGAAATGCAACTGCCAGCACATAACGCACAGTTTCCTTATCAGGGAAAGCAGGATGCATCCAAATACGATCTCCAGATTGCAAATCGGGCACTTCGGAAATTGGCAAGGTCTTCCCTGCCCGCGTTACGGTTATCTCGATTCGAGGTCCTGAAAGATCAAACGAACTATTGGCATCCGCAAAACAACCTGTCACAAGAAAAAGACTGAGTATTAGGTAACGCACTCGCGAAAACAATGCTGTACTCCTGTTTTAAACACCCAGCCATACCTGACTGCTTGCAGATGACTGTTATTTCTATTTCACCGCCAGCGGCTCTGTTCTTGCAAGCCCATACGCCAGAACCGCGCTCATCACAAAGACCGGAGATGACGACTTTATAGCTCGGGTCAGCGGCAAGCTTTGAGGTTACAGCGTCGGTTTTATTGTCGTAGTTGAAGTAGATGTCCTTGACATTCTGATGAAACGTTCCCTGATCCGATGGACCAGTCGGTAACTACGACCGCCGGCGGCAGTGCGATGACGGTGACCCGAGCGGCCGTCTGGGTTGTACAACAACCATAATAAAAGGACTGACGCTGAATTGAAATCAGAGTTTCCGCGTATTTTGTCTGAATTCTAAATACCTGAATCCTAAATATAAGTACCCCGGTCGATTCCTGAGCACAAGCAGCAGGCGTGGCCGTTGCCTTGCCACGCCTGCCGATCCCGCCCAAGCTACAGGTCAATCACGGTGCTTACGAATGCTGGAATGAAGCGATCCCCAAAGTTCTCGTAGAGTCTTGCCATCATGGAGAATCCCGTGCAGTGATTGGCCGCAACGAACTCCGGGCTAAACGATGCGAGTTGAGCTAGAGTTTTCCCTTGTTGCTCTTTCGACACTGGCCCCAGGTGGGTTCCACCAATCCAACCGGCTAATTGCGAGGTGCCTGTGACCTCGAACCCCCAGCGCACGGTATTGACCAATCCAGAATGCGTACACCCCCCGATTACGACGAGTCCACGTGTACCCGCATAGAAGAGAGAACCGTCATCCTCGACCGTGTCCTGACATTCGGACCCGTCCGCCGCACAAGTCACAAGTTCGGAATCGCCTATCTCGTAATCGGTTTTCCGGGGAATGTGTCCGCTCATCCAGAGCCCCGGCATGATTTCAGTCGGCTTATCAACAAGGCGCCACTCGGCCCCGAGCGCAGTTAGAAGATCTTTTTGGTAAGGAATGCCAATGAATCGGCGTTGCGAACCGGCTTTGGAGAACCGGGGATCAAAAATTCCGATATTTCCATAAACTGGAATCGCCTTTCGCGCGTGCTGCAACACGTGAAAAAGACCGCCCGTGTGGTCGTAATGGCCATGGCTCACTACCAGCATGTCCAACTCTGAAGGCTGGACACCAAGCAGGCTCAAATTAGAAATAACTGCAGACGTTTGCCCGGCATCGAAAAGGATTTTCTTCCCGGCATGCTCGATCAAAAGAGAAAGACCATGCTCCGCCAGAAATGGGTATCTCTTACCGGGCGGCACCGCATTATCGACAATTACCGTAACTTTCATGCACCAATCCTCCGGAACTCGATCGCTCCAACAAATAACGATACACGCCTAACACCAGCACGCGGGACAGATTTCATTGCTAATCCAGCGTACTAGATGTACTGTACATCTACATGTCCCTGACTAAGCAAATAATTAATTCGCTGATACCGCAAGGAATGCGATATCGCTATGCGTCCAGATGGCAAACCTGCAATCCACACAATGGCGAGGTCCAGGACACCTGTTCGTTAACCGAAATAACCGGCAAGGAGCTTTAAGTGACTCTTAAACGAATTCCCGTACTTGTATTGGCCTTACTCGTAGTGGCTGGTGTTGCGAATGCAGCCTCGCAGCCTGCCTCAACGATGCTGACACAGACAAACTGGCTGGCTGCGCATCTCAACGACCCGGAAATTGTCATTCTGCATGTCGGAGCGGGCAAGGCCTCGTATGATGCCGGCCATATTCCAGGGGCGCGTTACATGCCCTTGAGCGATGTTGCGGTAACCCGCAACGGCATCCCTAACCAATTACCCGCTATCGAAGCTTTGAAAACCAGCTTCGAACAAGCTGGAGTAAGCAGCAAGTCGCGAGTTGTACTCTACGGAGACATGAGCGGTCTGCTTGCCGCACGCGCATATATGGCGCTCGACTACCTTGGCAACGCGAATCGCGCTACCCTGCTCGATGGGGGACTGGAAAAATGGAAAGCGGAGCATCTCAATCTGAGCACAGCTGTGCCCACAGCTAAGGTTGGCAAACTAAACGTAAAAGCGCGTCCCGATCTTGTCGTAGGCTTGGCCGCGATGAAACAGATCGTAGCCGACAACAAGGCTACACTGATCGATGCCCGTCCGTCGGACGAGTTTTCTGGAGTAAAACCGGGTGATGGCGTACCGCGCGGTGGCCATATCCCTGGCGCAAAGAACGTCTTCTGGATGGACAACCTGGTCAGCAAGGACAATCCGATCCTGAAGCCAGCCTCCGAGATGCAAGCGAAGTATGCAGCGGCGAGCGTAAAACGTGGAGCAAAATTGGTAGTCTACTGCCGCACAGGTGTTCAGGCTTCGCATGACTACTTCACCCTAAAGCTCCTTGGGTTTAGTCCCGTCCTGTACGAGGGGTCGTTCTTCGAATGGAGCAATGCACCTGGCACCCCGATTGAGAAAGGTGCGTCCGGCACACAGAGGTAACAAGCTTAAGAACAGAGTTCGATTGCGAAAAGACATGCGTACCAACTGATTCGGTTGGTACGCTTTTTGCGATATTCCAGCAGACAAGCTACGCGGAAAACCCCCTATTACTTCTCTTCAGGATCTTTCGGCGGGGTGAGAAGGCGACGGTAGTAGGAATGCGTTTCGTAGAGGGCAGCAACGGGATTATGCCCCAGAACACGGTCCTTGACCACGAGTGTCGTCACGGGCGCCTCTGAGTTTTTGATAAACAACGAGTCGTGGCCGACGCACAGTCCGACCAACACGTTCAGGTCAGTTTTCTGCGCGTTGAGCGTCTTCGCCTGGAGAACGGGGTTACACATCGCTTCGTAAGAACCCTTCTCAATCTTCACGTCGTCGGCGATCCCAATTTCGGACTTATCCACTGAGCCGATCTTGCAGACAACCGTAAATGCCTCCAAGCCGTTTGCCCGCAGTACCTTTACGAAGGTTCGAGCTTCCTGAACCAGGCCGCGGCAGGTCGCGACCCCAACACGCTTGGCCCCGATGCGCTTCGCGAACAGAACAGTTTCCTCGACGCGGGTTGCCTTGCAGTAATACATCCCCTCAATTTCCGCGGCCGCGCGAGCCATGCGGGCGTCCAGGTTATCGCCCTGCAAATGCTCCACGATCTCTGCCACTACCTGTTGGTCAGCAGCTTCGGTCAGGCAAAAAGAGGGTGGAGTCTTATCTTTGCGATAGCAGCTAAGTGGGCCGCATTCTGAGCATGACTCGATAATTTCTGACATTTTCTTTTCGTGCGTCCTTACTGGCCGGGTGACACTTTCTCACTGTACCAGAGGAATCATCTCCCCGGCGCATCGGAATAGCTGTGACTCGCATCACACGTGGTAGCAAGTATGAGTTGCGAACTCTAAAAGTCGTCGACATCGTTTGCCGGAGTTACGTCTGTGAAGCAGGCCGACGGAACGGAACTGGCCAAGCAGATCAACATTTTTCCCGCAGAGTTGCGCGGAATCGGTGAAGCAGCAACATCCCTTAAACTCCTGCGCCAACCTACTGCGGAACAATCACCATGCGTTGTGACCGGTGATACATCGACTCCAATCACCAATCGGTATGCTACCTGAGCCCCTAGGTGTGACTAGCATGTAGACGCTTCTCGTGAGCGGATCACAGCCGGGATGCCAACCGGTGTACCCATGGCAAACAAACAGGCGAAGTCATCTGGGTTCCAGTGGTATTGTTTTCGTAAAGCAGAGGGAAATCAAATGGTGAAGAGAGTCTTGGTTGTTGGTGGTGTCGCGGGCGGAGCAACGTGTGCATCGCGAGTCCGCAGGCTTGCGGAAGACGCGGAGATCGTCGTTTTCGACCGCGGGCCTTACGTGTCATTTGCAAACTGCGGCTTGCCGTACTACGTAGGCAACGTCATTGAAGACGAGAAGAAGTTATTGCTAGCCTCGGCGGAACTCTTCAAGGCGCGCTTCAACATCGAAGTTCGCACCGACAATGAGGTCCTGTCGATTGACCGTGAGCGCCGCGAAATCGAGGTAAAACGCCTGCAGACCGGCGAGGTTTACCGTGAACGTTACGATGCGCTCGTGCTGTCGCCAGGCGCCACGCCGATTCAACCGGCCCTGCCAGGCGCTGATCTGCCTGGGATATTTGTTCTGCGGACGATTCCGGATAGCCGGCAGATCCGATCCTGGATCGACGACCACAAGGTCGAACGTGCGGTGATCGTCGGAGGCGGGCTCGTCGGATTGGAGATGGCCGAAAATCTCTCTCGTCGCGGAATCTCTGTGACAGTGGTCGAGATGCTCGATCAAGTATTGGCACCGCTTGATCCGGAGATGGCTGAACCGGTACAGGAACACCTCATCAAGAACGGCGTCACTCTTCATTTATCCGACCCCCTTGCAGGATTCGAGCAATCTTCTGCCGGCGGCTTGGTAGTAAAAACCAAGTCTGGGGCCCGGCTTCCTGCCGAGTTGGTAATACTATCCATTGGCGTTCGTCCAGAGATCAAGCTGGCGAAAGAGTCGGGGCTTGAGATCGGAAATCGCGGAGGGATTCGCGTCAATGAGCAGATGCGCACCAGCGACCCGAATATCTGGGCTGTGGGCGATGCGGTGGAGACGCAAAATATTGTGACCGGCGAATGGGGAGTCGTTCCCTTGGCCGGACCGGCGAATCGTCAAGGCCGCGTGGCCGCCGATTCCATTTGCGGACGCGACTCAAAGTTCCGTGGTGTACAAGGCACGGCTGTGTGCGGTCTATTCGGATTAACCATTGCCACCACCGGCGCGAATGAGAAGACACTTCGTCGCCTCGGGATCACAGGGTACCAGAAAATTTATCTGCATCCAGCACACCATGTCGCATACTACCCCGGAGCAAGTCCTATTCATATGAAGCTGCTGTTCTCTTCGGATGGCGGCCGCATTCTCGGGGCACAGGCGTTCGGAGAACAAGGCGTAGAGAAGAGGATCGACGTCATTGCCATGGCAATGCAGAATGGCGCGAGCGTCTTCGATCTCGAAGAGGCTGAACTTTGTTACGCTCCGCAATTTGGAGCCGCAAAGGACCCAGTCAACATGGCTGGGATGATCGCAAGCAATGTGCTACGAGGTGATTCTGCGATGGCTGACTGGGAGTCGCTGTCGTCCACGAAGGCGTTAGTGGTGGACGTGCGCGAGGCGGAAGAGTTTTCCGCCGGTCATATACCCGGCGCGATCAATCTTCCCTTGCCGCAGTTGCGGAGTCGATTGAACGAACTACCCCGTGATCGTGAGATATGGGTAAATTGCGTAGTTGGACAGCGTGCCTATTACGCATTGCGCTTACTCCGCCAACGTGGTTTCACGGTCAAGAATCTGTCTGGTGGATTCACTACTTATAAGCAAATCGAACGTCGTTTGGGCACCGCGATTGGAACGAGTGCAACATAAGACCAATCGTTGTGTGAACTTTTTTGAAGTCGGCTGCAGTCATCCGTCCCTGCTGATTTCGAAGCCAAAGTAAGAGAAACTTTGACTTCAATCCCGGCTTGGATTCGCCTCGATCCGGAGCTACACTGTGATCGATGTGCGGAAAAGCCGGCGGACGACAGGCGGCTTTCAAGAGGTCTGTAGATGGTCTCGCCTGAGAATTCTGGGCCAGCGGACGCAGCCAGACTTGTCCAGAACGTCGCATTTCTGCGTAAGCCGGACTTAAGAATCCGATCCGACGTTTGGATCTGGGCAATGTCTCTGAGCTCAGGTCTTGTGGTCTTTCTAGGCACGCTGGGGCTGCAGTGGATTATTTACGACCGGTTCCTCCATGAGGATGGGTTACGTTTGGTCGGTTCGATAATCTCTGGGGCTTTCGCCGCATTGCTGGTGCATGGCATGAGCCTGCGAACGAGGCGTTCGAGACTATCGGAATTGCATCGACTTGAGAGCATCGCGCTGATGAACCATCACATTCGCAATGCGCTGCAAGCGATCGTGTGCTGTTCGGGAACGTCTGAATCAGCCGAAGTTATTCGCAATTCTGTAAACCGGATCGAATGGGTTCTTTCCGATGTGTTGCCAGGAATTGAGGATGAACCAAAGGCCCACAGCGCGTCTGCCGAGAACCAGAGATAATGACTGCGGTTGGATTTCGGTTCATCCTTAAAGAAGAATCAATGGTGGCAATTGCAGAGGCCAGCGGGAGTCACGGGTACATTCCCACTCATATAGATCTTAATGGCATCCTCCGCGGAATATGCGCCAGGTATGATGACCGGTTTGATCCCATTTG
>Ga0316226_1001998_pt1 | contig 20167 bp, 17 predicted proteins | sample TBH18017metaG_FD_206009 | JGI IMG/M metagenome (GOLD analysis project Ga0316226, IMG submission 206009) | Freshwater microbial communities from Trout Bog Lake, Wisconsin, USA - TBH18017 | ecosystem: Environmental > Aquatic > Freshwater > Lake > Hypolimnion/Profundal zone | place: USA: Wisconsin...
GGATTACTTCCAAAAGCCTCTCTCGAACGTGGCGGGCCGCTCTCGCGGCACCACGCTCTACGGGACACTGACGTGACGGATGGTAAATCCCGTCCCCTTAGCCTGATGGTGAGTCAGGTTTGGCGGGCGCCAGTGCCTGTCCAATGATGTCAGAAATTGCGTTGGCATGACTGACATGTTTAAGGAGCAAAAAACCTCCTTAGAACGCGGTTATAGCAGGAGTCGGGGCGAGTTAATAGACCGGAGTTTGGATTTGCGCCTGGCCGCTCAGGCCATGAACCCGTTGGCCTTGAGCCATTGCTGAACGGCCTCGGCGACGATTTCCTGCTGGGTGAAAGGTCGCTGTTTTCTCACCTTCCGTTCGGCCGACGCCCGGACCAGGGCGGAAGGGATTTCAACAGGGACGCGGAAGGTCATCGAGACCAGGGCACCCGTCGCCGGCGAAGGTGCCGGTGGGGATTCGACGACTCGCGGGTTGGGGGCGCATTCTGGGGCTGGGGAGGGCATTGGCCAGGCAACGGGGGCCGACGGCGGCGGAATGGTAGGCGATAAAGGCTGGGCCATGGGTTCCGCCGAACCCGGCGAGAGAAACGCCATGGCTTCAGGGCTGAGGTTAGCCGTTCGCAACGCTTCGCCCAAGGTTCTGCGTGATTTGTCCGAGCAATTCATGGAACAACTCCTTGATTTCATTAGCCGCCGCCTCGCCTCGCGCGCCTAGTTGCCATACGACCGTGCCCTGTCCAGCCGCGTCGGCATAAGCTTGCCGCAGACGTAATCCGGCCGTGGATGGAATCTCCAGCGATTTCGCGGCCTCCAGGAATTCCCGGCTCAGGCGGTATTGCACCTGTAATTTGTTCGGGACAAGGGTGGCCTGGGGCGGTCCCCCACGAATCTTTTGCGCCTGTTTGAGCACCCGAATGGCGTCGTGGACCGCGCGCAGATCCAGCACCGATGGGCCGCAAGGCAGCAGCGCCAGGTCCACGGTCAGCAGGATCGCCCGCGTCACTTCCGACAACCCGGCGGGACCGTCCAGGATCAGGTGGTCGAATTCCCGGTGGAGCCCGGGAACGCGGTCGAGAATATCGTCAGGCGTTTGAAGCCGGAACACCGGTATCTCCGGCGCCGCTTCGCGCAACCAGAGCGAGGATGAACCCTGCGCGTCCGCGTCCACCACGGCCACGCGATTCCCTTGCAGCTTCCACCAGGCGGCCAGATGAACCGCAACCGTTGATTTGCCCACGCCGCCTTTGGAATTCGTCAATGCGATGATCATGCCCTTCCTCCCATTCCGCCCATACCTGTTTGCTAACATGCCAGCTTGCTTTCACGCAAGATGGTTTGTTTGCTGGCAAGCAAGCTTGTTTGCAAGCTTGTCAGCCCCCCGCACTCCCGATTATTCCAGCCGTTGGGCCGGGAGGTTCCGGCGGTCGCTCCACGACGGGCCCCAAGGGCCTGGAGGCCACGCGGCGCCTCGGATTGGCTAACCTCCGGCGGTGGGTCCCAACCGGATGACAAATTGCCACCAGCGGCCTCTTACTGCCTCTGCGCCGGGGCAGTGAGAACAAAGCCCCGGAGGTCGCCGGGATTGACGGTCCTCGGTTTGGGCCTGGGAGGGGAGCGTATCCGCATGGGGACTACCCAACCGGCGGGGCAATGTGCTATACCGGGATTTGAGACGGACGAATGGCGGGATTCGAGGCGGGCGCTACCGGGAAATGAGGCGGGTTTTGCCGGGAAATGGGGCGGGCCGTACTGGGAACCGAGGCGGGTTTTACCGGGATTCGAGGCGGAAATTTCCGCGCAAGCCCCTGGTTTTGCTGACGATTTCCGACCATAACCTTTAACTCTGTTTACAAACTATTAAACCACATCAACAGCGCGGCCCGGGCGTTGTTGTTTCTCAAGGAGCTGAATCTTGGAAGAGCAGGAACGCATCGAATCAGACTCGATGCCCATGAAGATCAACGACGGAAGAGACGAACTTAATCTGGCGGAATTTCCGCTTTGCGCCCTGGCGCATCGGCTGCGGCCCGATCAAAAGACGCTGCATTTTGAGGATCGCGTCTGGGATGAACTACGCGGTGAAACGATCACCCGGCAACTCACCATCACCGGTTCCGATGCTTACGGCCTGCCGACGGCGTTGGACGACGAGGTGCTCCTGGGTCTCATCCAACTGACCAGGTTCCAGCAGTTCGCCGACCGCAAGGTCCGCTTTACACGCTACCGCTTGATCCAAATCCTGGGCTGGCGGAACGAGTCGAAGAGCTACGAACGCCTGGAAGCGTCGTTAAACCGCTGGACGGGCGTGACGCTCTATTACCGCAACGCCTGGTGGAACAAGGCCAAACGGTGTTGGGTGGACGAGAAGTTCCACGTCCTCGATAATGTCTGGCTCTGCCATCAATCCGATCCGTCTTCTGGGGCCGAAACCGATGACGACAGCGTGCTGCAATCCGCCTTCGTCTGGAACGAGGTCATTTTCCGGAGTTTCCAGACCGGGAACCTCAAGAGCATTGATTTCGATTTCTTCAAGGAGCTCAAAAGCGCGATCGCCAAACGGCTCTACCGCTTCCTGGATAAGCGCTTCTTCCAACGTTCACGCTGGGAATTCAATCTCAAGGAGTTCGCTTGGGAGCATGCCGGCCTGTCGCGCGGCTACGATTCGTCCGACTTGAAGCGGAAACTCCGCCCCGGCATTTCTGAATTGGAGCACAAGGGCTACCTGCAACCGATGCCGGAGGCCGCGCGCTATCTCAAACTCTGTTCCGGCGACTGGCGCGTGGTATTCGAGCGGGCGGGGGAGCCGGTCGAACCGGCGGCCCACCCCGTGGAAACGGGCGAAAGCGAGGCTTTGGCGGCGGCGCTCGCAGAGCGCGGCGTCATGTCGTCGAGCGCCCGGGAGACCGTAAAGAGATACCCCGCCGAGCGAATCAAATCGCAAATCGAGGTATTCGACTGGTTGGTGGCGCGGCGCGACCCCAAGGTGTCGCGCAACCCGCCCGGATTTCTGGTGAGCGCCATCCGGGGCGAATACGTCCCGCCGCCGGAATTCGTCAGCCGTGAAGAACTGGCGCGGCGGGAAAAAGCGGCGGCCGACCGAAAACGGAAGGCCGAGCAACGCCAGCGCAAACGCGAGGCGCTGGTGGCTGCGCGGGAAAGCTCCCAAGAACAAGCCATCAGCGAGTTCCTGGCGGCCTTGTCGAGCGGGGATCGCCAGCGGGTCGAGGAGGAGTCACGAAAGCATGCTTCTGGGCTGGAGCGCTCGCTCCTCAAAGCCGGCGGCAGCGCCGCCATGGCCTGCCGCAAGGCTCTGCTCGACCGCCATGTTCTCAAACAAATCCGCGCCGGGCAGGTGAAGACGTAAAATCGCTGCTGCCTCACCGCATGTCGTGGCGAATCTGTTGCTGCTGCTTCGCGGGCGCCGGGCGCTTGACTTGGTGACGCTTGACGCCAGCTTTTTTGCTCTTCTCGGGAGCTTGTTTCTCAGCGGTTTGTTTGGCCGGCTCGGCGGCCGGTTGCTGTGCCCGGCGCTGTGCCAGTTTTTGTGCCCGGTTCCACTGTTGCCGCGCGACCCGGCGGGCGACGGCCAGGTCGGCAGGGGTGACGGGATAAAGCCGGGCCGCGCCCAGTCGCAGCCGGAGTAGCAGTTGGCGCCGTGCCGAAAGGATTCGCTGGTAATCTACGGGCATAAATCAACTTCCTTTAGTCGCCAGGCCGCTGGCCAAATCCAAACACCGTTTGACGGCCATCCTGGCCGCGTCATAGGAGATCTGGTTTGCCTCGCCGATGGCATGGTAATCCCAACCCAGAATAAAGAATTCCCGGAGGTGAGTCCCACAGGGCGGTTTGGCCGCCTGCACCAAATCCAGGATATACTCCAAATCAACCCGACTTCCCGGCGTTATCAGCAGATCCGGCGCGGATGCATCCACCATCTCCTGGAGTTCGTGAGGGTCCATCCCTTCCTCCTCCCAGTCGCGAGAGCGGCGGCGCGAGTTGCTAAGCTTGTTCCTGGCAATTTTATAACACCAGCCCCAGAATTCGCCCTCGGTACGCCCACGAAACCTGCGGATTCCTTGGAGAACCGCCGTGATGGTTATCTGCGCAACATCCTCCGCCTCCTTGACCGGCAATCTGCCGAAGAGGAACGCCCGCAACCGAGGCACGATAAACTCGGCAAGCCTCTCAGCCGCGCGCTCTCCTCTTTCTACACTGCGATCCGGATCTTTCGGGTCGAGCGCACGGCAATACTCGCGAATCAGCGGAATAATCTGGTCCATGATCTCGCCCAGAAAATAGATCATCAAAGGTGGCTGGCAATCGTTTAATGCGAGTTGGGAAAAAAAGTTTGTTCGCGTTTCGGCTCGCTGAGGGACTGAGGTGGTGAAGGGCGCGGTGTGCAACCGGTCCAACGGACCGGCCTGCCGTTGCCCTCGATCAGATTATGAAAGATGAACAACGCCAATTTTTGTCCCTGCTGACCATGGCGCCAGCGCGACTGTCCGTTGAACAGGCAGCCTGGGTGTTGAACTGCCAGGAGCACGACATCCCCATTCTGGTGCAAACCAAGCTGCTTAAGCCGTTGGGCTCGCCCCCACCCAACGGGGTGAAGTTCTTCGCCACCGCGGAACTGATGGAACTGGCCAAGGACCGCGCGTGGCTGGCGAGAGCCACCAACGCGTTGCACCAGTACTGGCAAGCCAAGAATCTGCGCCGCGTGCGGCGGAGCCGGTCGTTGGCCGCGGCCTAAACCGAGCTTCGCTAAACACCCGGCATTGGTTCCCCTCCCCAAAGGCAATAATGAACTCCGTATCACCGAACCAGGCCTTGATGACCTCCTTTTCACCGTTCGAGAATCGGGTCGGACGCCACTCGCCCAGAATCCCCTCACTATCCGGCTTTACCCGCCTACTCCCTAGTGAGCGGCACAACTCCCGCGGCGTATCTTTTTACTGCGATGAAACGTCGAACGACTGAACCCACCTTATGAAACCCACCGCTTTACAACCCAAAGATGGCGACAAGCTCTCGCCGTCCAGGACCATCAGCCTACGCTTGGACGAGGCCGCACTGGTCGCCTTGCAGGAGCAGGCAGACGCCCTCAACCTAACGCCTGGGGAACTGGCCAAACTCTACCTCCGCGAGAGAATCATGGCGCCGGCCACCCGCGCGGAGGAACAGCGCAATTACGAGACCTTGTTCGAGGGTCTCCGAGACACCTTCCTTCACGTGCTCGAGGCCCGCAGGGATGTCGCCCTGGGCATTCAGGTCCTGCTCAGCCGTGCGGGCCAAGTCACCGATGAACAAGCCGCTGAATGGGTCAAGAAGAACTATGTCATCCCATGCTCTCAATCTCCACAGCAATGAAGGGGGACGGCCTGGCCCGGTATTATCTGGGCCACGAGCAGGAGGCCTACTATTTCGACGGTATCTGGCATCAAGGTCGCTGGGTGGGCGGGGCGGCGGCTGACTTGGGCCTGTCCGGGGAAGTCCGGCGCGAGGAGTTTCAGCACTTGCTCCAGGGGTTCTCGCCGGATGGCCAACGGGCTCTGGTGCAAAACGCGAAGAGCAACGACCGTGATGCGGCGTGGGATTTGACGTTTAGCGCGCCCAAGAGCGTCTCGGTGCTCTGGTCGATGAGTTCGCAGGAAGTCCGCCGGGAGATCGAAGCGGCGCATCGGGAAGCGGTCGAGAAAACCCTGGCGACGATTGAGACAACAGCAGGTAGGAGCCGGCGCGGAAAGGGCGGAGCGATCAAGGAACCGGCGGCGCTGGTCTTCGCCACTTTCTTCCACGGGGCCTCACGCGCCCAGGACCCCGCCGTTCACACCCATGCTGTCCTGCCCAACGTCGGATTGCGGCGGGACGGGACGACGGCCGCCCTATGGACAAAGAACATCTTCCAAGGGAAAATGGCGTCTGGCGCGCAGTATCGAGATTTGCTGGCTGACGGCCTGGTCCAACGGCTTCATCTAACGCTCGAAAAGGAGAAAGTCGGTTTCCACATCCGGGGCGTTCCTCGTGACCTCTGCGAGACCTTTTCACAGCGTCGGCGCACGATTCAACGGGTGATGGTGCAACGCGGGTTGAAGGGAGCCGTCGCCGCCAAGATGGTCACCTTGCTCACCAGACCCAAGAAGGAGCACCTGCCGGAAAAGGAGTTCTTCGCTCGCTGTCACGAGATTGGCCGCCAGTTCGGCTTCGACGGGGAAAAGGCGCGGCAACTGGTGGAACAGGCACGCATCGAGTGGGTGTCCGCCCAACCCGCAAAGCCACAACAGCAGCAATCTGGTCATGAGCCGCCCTCCGCTAAGCCGCGAACGGAGAAGCGCGACCAGGAAGCTCCGGCGACGAGATCTGCCACCCCCGGCGACCTCCTTCAGCCCGCCGCCAGCCCTGGGCCACAAGTGCAGGAAAAATCCCCGAGCCCCGAACGAGACCGCGACGCCCGCAGACAACCCAGGGATAGCAGCCGACCGGCTGCGCCGCGGCACGCAAGCGCGGAGGCTGGTGATCGGCCGGCCCGATCACTAAGAGGAGCGCCGTCTGATCCAGGTGATGCCGGGAAGGCCCATGCGACCACTGACCCGGCAATCGGCCGAGTGGCGGGCGCAGACCCACAGGCCAAGCCCGGCCATATCGGCCGGAGCCAACCCAACCGGAAGGAGGCTTCCCAGCAGAACCGCCCAAACGCCCCTTCGCGCGGGACAACTGAACCGCGCCGCTGGTTTCAGCAACCGGAAGCTCAGGACGGCATCCGCACCGTGTCCGGCATTGTCGCCTCGAGCACAACCTCACAGCCGCAGGCGCCGGGTGGTAGTGATTGGCCGAGCATACGGGTTTCTCTCCGCCCCGAATCCGAACGGAATACCTTCGACAAGGCAAGGGGGCAAGGGGCCCCCAACAAACGCCACCAGTCCCAGTTCGAATGGCGTCCGCTCTTTCCCAAGGCCCCGTCCTGGAGTCCCGCCCGGTTTGCCAAGGTGCCAGCGATCGCCCTGCCGGACCCCAAACCCCGCTGGGGAAAGGTCCACTCGGAATGGAACCTCCGGATCGCCAAACTCCGCATCCAAAACCGCCGCCTCTTTCCCGACGCGCCCAAGTTTAACCCGCTCCATAAACTGGAGGTCCCCGCGTTCCGCCTCACGAGCTTCCCCGGGTCGTCCGATCGCGAGCGGCCCGCCAAGTGGTGGACGATGAACTGGAAACATGCCACACGGCTCGGAGAGTTTCGCGTCCAAGCTCGCCACCCGTTCCGAGATGCGCCCGGATGGAATCCGTTGCAGGGATTGGAGATTCCAGCCTTGCGTTTTACGTCAAAACGATCAGTCTGGACTCCCGTGAAAGCCCAGCACATGGAAATGCAAGCAAAGGTGCAGCGAACGCACTGACCACCAGGCCATGCGTTTCTCCTGTCCCAACCCCAACTGCAACGGCCGAGTCAAGTTGACGCAGGCCAAATGCCCCAAGTGCGGCTTCGACTTGACTCTCCGGCCGCTCATCGGCTTCTACCTCAAGCGTCTCTGGGCCGGCACGCTGCGCGGCGTGGCGACGCATTGTCCGAGTTGCCGCCAATGGGTGCGACTCTCGGCCAAGACTTGCCCGCACTGTGGCGAATCCCTTTCCCCTAAGGCCGCCGTCCAGGCTCACCTGCCTCCCCTCCGTCGCCCGCAGGTCAACTGGAGGAAGATCACGCCACCTTATCGCCAAGCGATTCAATGGCTGTATGTGCTGCTGAGCATGATCCTGGTCGGCCGGCAGGTGTCAAACGTGGATATCTCAAAGCTGGATTTCCCAGCCCTTGCGTCTTTGGGGCTCCGTGGGGCGCTCTGCGTCGTTTACCTTGTGGTTCTCATCGTCATCTCCATGTGGGTGGTGCCGCGCCAAGTCGTGCATGGGGTTGCCCACCGCACCGTTCCCCTGGTCCGATTCGGCCTGGTGTGCAACTTGGTGTCGGCGATCTTCTTGCTCAAGGTCTTGATCACGCACTGGCCGGTACAATCGGTGGTCCTGGCGGGTGTGTTCGGCATCGTCTGGTTGGCTGTAGTTCTGATCTGGCGGATGGTCTTGCCCCCCGCAAGAGAAGTGGGCAAAGCGTTCAACGCGGGTGGGGCCGGAAGCTTCGACGCCTCGGAGCCACAGGGCAGGAAGGCTGATTACGATTGAGCGCCAAGGACGAACCCTCCGGATCCTTTTGGGATCTTTTCAGAGACACTGGACCGCAGCAACGGTCCAGTTTTTGGGATTTGTTTACCCAACCCGACCCCGCCCATGACCGGTTTTTTCCAGCGGAACCGGCCGCGCTGAAATTCAACGAGGATTATGTCTACTGGGCAATGCGCAATTTGCCCGCCACCGAAGCCCCGAAACATTTCCTGGCCTGCGGCACGATCGGCACGGGTAAAACCAAGATCATAGAACTATTCCTGCAATCAATCGCTCCCCGATTCAAGCGGGGCAGGAAACATGCGGAGCAGTTAATCCTCTTCGATGCGAAGGGTGACGCGATGACGTTGCTTGCCTCCCTCGGCTTGACTGCCGAGGCCACGAACGTGTGGCTGCTCAACCCCATTGACGAACGCTCAGCAGTCTGGAATCTCGGTGAGGCCATTGATTGTCCGTTGATGGCACGCCACCTCGCGACGCTACTGGTCCCTGAGGAACCGAATTCGACTGCCCGCTATTACAGCGACGCCGCCCGGGAATTAGTCTACGCGGTGCTCCTGGCCCTGAACGCCGTGGTTGGGGCGGACTGGAGCCTGCGCGATCTCCTTTGCGCCCTCGATTCCAAGAGAAACATCCTGGCCCTAACCGCTCGCGACGAGCGGGCCAAGGTTCTCGCCGAACGGATCTTTGAGGATTCTGCACACGTCGGCGGGGTGCTCTCCACGCTCGGAACCAAGTTGGGCCGGTTTGAACAAGTCGCAGCGCTGTGGCACTCGATGCAAACCAAGGTTCGGAAGAAGGGTGAAGCGGCCCCCAAAACGTTTTCCATCCTCGAGTTTTTGAAGAATCCCGGCGTGCTCGTCCTGGGCAATGATCCGGTGCTACGCGAGAGCTTTTGGCCCATCAACGCGATCCTGCTCCGGGCCTTGACCCAGGAAATCCTCCGCCGGACGGACACTCTCCAGCCCCGGCACTGGTTCGTGCTGGATGAATTTCGCGCCATGGAGCGCGTGGACAGCATACACAACCTGCTCAACCTCGGGCGCTCCAAGGGAGCCTCTGTTCTGCTTGGCATCCAGAGTTTCGACGGATTGGTTGGCATCTACGAAGAACATGCCGCGAACGACATCCTGACCGTATGCACCCACAAGACTTTCCTCCGGGCGGGGGGCCCCAAAACGGCCAAATGGGCGCAGGACTTCTTCGGAAGCGTCCGGCGCGCCGAGACGACCTATTCGGAAGATCAGGGCCCGGGATTGGGTCGGAAGCAGGTCCAGCATTCAGTCAGGGAACGATCGTTGTTCATGGCCTCATTCTTTCTCAACCTGCCTTTCCCGAAAGTCGGGGGTGATATCGTCTCCGTGAATGACGTGCCCTCCCAAGAGCGCGTCATTGTCGCCCGCCGGTCCTTCGATGAGGTGCTGGAGTGGACACGCAAGCCGAAGAATATCGAGGAGAAACACCCGGGTGTGGTGCGACGCACGAATCCGAAGGAACAGATCCTAAAGCCCTGGAATGCGGACGAAGAACTGGTCTTCTGCGGGCAACGCCTCTCGAAAGGCCAGGACAAAAAGAAGGTCCGACGCAAAAGTACTCGCCGACAGAAACCCAAGCCCACCAACGCACCGTCGTCGTCCAGCCAGAGCGAAGACAAGTCCAAATCTATGGACCACATCAGCCGGGACAGCCTGAACCCGCCGGCTGAGTCCCGACCAGATCCAGTCCGCTAACTCGTACTGGCGCTCGGGCCGTCGCTCCATTCGCGGTTAAGCTTCTTGGCGCCAACGGGCTGCTTCACCCGCCCGAACGGGCCAACCGCGTCGCCCTTGCTCCCCCGTAGCTCCCGGCTCGGCAAGTGGAGTGCGGTTTGTTCCCGGCCGAGCCTCGGCCCCGCCTTTTGTTACCTCTGGACGTTTCTCCCGTTAGTGCCATCAGAACGGCAAACCGAAGTTAGCCGGCATAACGAACGAAACGCAAACAACGACGCATCGAAACCAACGGTATCCTATGAACGAGCAGCTTCCACTCCCCTCTCTACCCAACAAACCTAGCCGCAAGCGGAAATCCCGGCCCTCACGCTCCATCCCCTTGTGGACCGTTCTCATCGTGTTCCTGGTCCTGGCAGTCACCTCCGTTGCCGTGCTCGTGGTGATAGTCCGCTCCACCATGACCCACAATGCCCGGACGCAGTCCGAGCTCGCCAGGCTGAAGCAGAAACTCATTGACGATGAGATCGAGCGGGCAAAGGCCGGCCGGGATGCTCAACTCGTCCTGGCGCGATCCCGGCAGGAGGAAGTCCTCGCCCAAGCCAGAACCGCCACCAATGCCCTGGGACGCCTACTGGCCGAGGCCAGTCAGTTTGAGGGAGACGCGATGGCTCTGAAAACCAACGAAGCCGGGCGCCTCATCGGGCTTCACCCCGACCTCGTCGCCCACGCCCGCCGCTTTTACGAAACCGACCTCGGCCAGGCGCCAGCCACCGCTGACATCATCAGCAAGCTCGAAAATGCCCGCCGGGTGGAGGCCCAGGTTGCCACCAACTTGGGCTCCGCTTTTCTGCCCGCCTCCGATCTGGCTCTCACGGTGCAAGCCTCCAAGATCTGGGCCGATGAGGAGCATCGAAGGCTGGGCCAACTCCAAGCCGGGGTCTCGGGCCTGGTGTCGGAGTCCAAAATCAAGGTCACCAAGAACAAGCTAACTTCCGACACCCCGACCTTGGAGGGGGCAATCCGCCAGCTCCAGGAAGCCGAAGTAGCCTTTCGTCAGCAACTCTTCGTCACCAATACCGCCGCGGCCGAACAGAAAGCAATCGTGACCAAAGCCGAGGCAGAGGCAAAGCGCATCGTGATGGAAGCGACTATTCAGGCTTCCAACATCCTGGCGCGAGTAGAGGAAGCGCTAAAGGACCTCGAGCGCCAACGCGCCCTTCGCGATGCGACCAATCAGGTCAAGTACGCTACGATGACAAATGCGGTGAAGAACCTCGAAGCGGAGGCCCGGAAGGTCGAATTGCGGAGGCGAGCCTCCGATCCCGTCTTGCAATCCAAGCTCACGCCATTCCTCACGCCGGGTTACTGGCAATCCTCGGGGCTGACCTATGAAAAACAGCCTGTTTCCTATACAGAATTGCGCAACCAGGGAGCCCTCAATGAAGCCTGGTCTGGGTTGGCTAAACTCGTGAGCATCGCCACCTGGGAAGGCGACCGTGTCCGACCACGATGGCACTTGCGGGGTGGTCCCCTGGCCTGGGGGCACTTCGCCGAATCGGTTGACTTCGCCAGAGAGGCTCAACATGCTTTAATCGAACTCGGGCCGGTGATGGTGGAAATGAAACTCCTTGCGCCGTGACAGGGAATGGATGCCGCTCGGTAGCCGCCAAGCGATTCTGTGGCCACCGTGGCGCCGGGTTCCGCCGACCACGGCGCACCATTGGCGACAAAATACACTCAGCGGGCATGGGCACCGATCTGGCGAATGAAATGCAGGGTGCCAACGGGTTTTCACCTCTGCCCCAGCTGCCAATCGCCAGTCGCATGACATGATGAAGGAATTACCGCGCGCGGGGCTTCTCACAGCCCCGCGCCTTCTTTCCGATCCAGTAGTAAATGCTCTTCCGGGATCGCTCGATACCGTGCGCTTCCTTCAGCCAGGCGGCCACCTCCGTCGCTGATTTCCACCGGCCCACCTTCCACCCTTCCTGCAGTTGCTTCTGCACTCTCAGTTCCGCGATGGGGCTGATGATCCCTGGCGGCGTATCCCGTTCCAGTAAACCAGGCACACCACCAGCAGCGAATTTGGCCAGCCAGTTCTGAATCGTCGAACGTTGGCGGCCAACGAGCCGAGCCAGATCTTCCAGCGTATGCTGACCACTGGCCGCCCACACAGCGAATTGACTCCTTTCCCGCGCGCGCGGATCGCCGTCAGCATGTAGATGTTGATTCAGTTCCTCACGCTGCGAGGCGTTCAATTTCAGAAGTGTTCGCTTTCGGCCCATGGTGGTCGATGCTCGCACTTTTTTTCACAAATCACAACAACATATCTACCGTTTATATGTAAGACGTGCTAGCATCAGCCTGCCTATATATTCTAAAGGAGGACCTTATGACATTGTCAGAGCTACCGGACCGTTTGCCGATGGGGATCAGAAACGATGAGGGGTTGCTGGTTGACGCGCGATCAAACACGGTTCTTGGCTATTTGTGCGAGTTCCCTGGCAGGGGGATCTTCTCACCTGAGGGAAAGGTGGAGGTAACCGCCGACCAGGCGGCGCTTCACAATCGACTCCTGTCCCGGGGCGAAATTCTCGGCCTGGACGAGAGCTGCCAAATCGGTCACCACGGCACGTTCTATTACCGCTACGGATCGGTGACCACCTGGGTGGGTGAGTTGGTGTCCAATCGCGTCACCGTAAGCGGTCGGGTGATCACCTTCCGACGTGGACTGAAAACATTTCGAGGCTGCCTGAGAAAAACCGCCGACTGCTTCCAGTTCAGGCGGATCGTCTAACAGCCATCGTCGCCGAAACAACCCAGGCTTGGGGGCAGGGCCCGTGCGGGCTCGGTGTCCCCTTTGTCTATGATTCGGTAAACGCTGGCAGACTCACATTCTGCACCTTCGACGCGATCCGCGCCCGCCGTGGCAGTGTCGTAAAGTCTCCTTTAGGTCCCACCCTTTTTTGAAAAAACATCACAAATAGCCAAAATATATATACCATTTATCAGTCAGACATGCTATCCTTGCCCGTGTTATAGGTTGTTTATTTTTAAGGAGACACAACATGAACACACTTTATCCCCATCCGTTGTCTAACAGCTTCAAACTCGGGCAAACCGTGATCACGCCCAACGCGCTGGAGACGGTATTGCCCGCCGATGTTTTCCATGCCATCCAAAGGCATGCTTCCGGGGATTGGGGGGAGCTTTGCGCGGCCGACAAAGCCGAAAATGAGCTTTCGCTCAGAGAGGGCTTTCGGATTCTGTCGGCGTATCGCGACGCCAACGGGACGAAGTTCTGGATCATCACCGAAGCGGATCGGTCCGTGACGACGATCCTGCTGCCCGAGGACTACTAAGCAACGCGCCGCCGGGGAATTCCCCCCGGCGGCTACCGACAATCGTTTGAATCAGGAGAAAAACATGGAAAATCAAGCGACCTCAACCTCTAGCGAACAGAAAGCCCTGGAATTCGACCTTGGCACTTTCGAGGGGTTCAACTTTCGAACTCAGTCCGCCATTGATCATCTGGTCAGTGGTGAGTCAGTGGTGAACTGGGATCACGACCGGCAAGGGGAGGCGGAATTCTGGCCCTCGGGCGACCGGCCAGAAGTGGCGATTATCTTTCAGCACCGATCGAGTGTCACCGGATCGGAGTTGGTTAACTTGGATCGGCTGCTCGGTGAACTGGGAGGCGATTCCGCCGAGAATTTCCTGCGTGTTCACTTCGCGATGAATATCCGCGGCGCCCATTTGGCCACGCTGACCCGCGAGGAAGTCGAAGACGGGTGCGTTGACGTGTTTCTGGGATCGAACTTCACCGACTTGCGCCAGGAAGCCGCCTACCAGCTTTTCGAGCTCTTCTACCCCGACGAATACAAGGCTTGGGAGAAATCCACCTGTGACGGGTTGATGTTTGACACCAACCGATTTCTCGATTCTCCGGTGTTTTCCGTCGATGAGGTGCGACTGGGCGATCAGGTGGCGATCTTGGTCGGTTCACAATAACGCGTCAAATAGCCGGCCAGTTCGCTGACGCGCGCCTGACCGGGCGGCGCCGCCTGCTTGCTGGCAGGCGGCGCGCAAATCGAGCGCCCTGCGGGCGCACCCTTTTCCACGGCCCCCGCCGCGTGACCGCGCCGGGGGCCGAATTCGAATGGTCAGCCCTGCGGGCTGGGGGATTCCCTCTTTGAGCGATTGAGCGGACGTCACTGCGGGGTGTTTTGTGGCCCCTTCGTTCCGACTGTATTGTCTGGCTCAAAGCGGGAATCCTCGTTGTTTCTCGGTTCGACAGCGGCCTCCTGGACGGAGGCCGCGCTCACGTGGTCGGGTCCTGAACGGACCCGGCGGGACGGAGCCTTGCTGGGGCAAGGCGTCCGTCCATTCTGGCGCTATTCGCCTGCCTGGCGGCAGGCAGCGCGCCAATCGAGCGCCCTGCGGGCGCACCCTTTTCCCCGGCTCCCCGGCGCGTGGCCGCGGCGTGAAGCCCAATTCTGAAGGTCAGCCCTGCGCGCTGGCGTATTCCCGCTTTGAGCGATTCTTGTAAGGTTCAACCGCGCGGGCATTGACGGTACGGCTTCGTTCCGCACCGCTTCCTGGGTTAAACCGAAAAATGGTCTCCATTTCTCGGTTGATCAACGGATTCCTGGCCGGAGCCAATGCTCAAATGGGCGCAGAGAGGCCCACGAACAGCCCGCTTTACAACCCGCCTGAGAGCAGGTCCAAGGCACGCGGCAATCCATTACGGCAAACAATCAAGGTGTTGCTGGAGGTCTTGTCGCCTGGCCGTGTCTGGCCGGTCGCTGAAGTTCGGTGGCCCTGGCTTTTGCGCCTTCCGCATGATTGGTGACAACCGAGACGCGGGGGCGCGCGTGCATTTTCCACTCGCCACTTTTTTGAAAAAACATGAAAAATCTTGAAAATATATCTACCATGTATCATTAGGACATGCTATCCTCAGTCATACTTTTTATTGTCAAGGAGACAATTATGAAACTATATCTTTTACAAGAAACTTTTCCTTTGGGCCGTATCGTGATCACGGCCAACGCCCAGGACGTTCTTGTTCACTACGACATCCGTTGCGCACTTCAGCGTCACGCTTCCCGTGATTGGGGCGAAGTCTGTCCGGCCGACAAGGCCGAGAACAATCTGTCCCTCAAAGCGGGTTGTCGGGTTCTTTCGGCATACCGCGACAGCAAAGGGGCCAAGTTCTGGATCATCACGGAGGCGGATCGGTCGGTGACAACCGTCCTACTGCCCGAGGACTACTAACCAGCGTGCCGCCGGGGAATTCGCCTCGGCGGCATTTTGTAAATCTATGAAAGAGGAGAATAAAAATGGAAGAAACCAAAACCCAAACCACTTGCCGAGAGAGGATAGACCAAGAGTTGAAGGAACGCTTGGAGGAGTTGCTCCCCGACGTCAGCACCTGGAGCGTTCTCGAATGCGCTAGGTACCTGAAAGCTGAGGGGCACACCCTTCAGACCGCTGACGTAGATGAGCTTCGACAGGAGGCGATTGAACTCGTGCGTGAGCGGGCTTGCGAGAATCTGCTTTCGGTCGACAAGGTCACCACATACCAGCTCTGCCTTTCTTGGGGCGGACCCGCTGACTCCTTCGAACTCGATTGGTCCGAGGATTCCGGTTGCTGGATCGGTGGCCGCTACGTCTTTCAAGACTGGTTCGACGGTGCGAACCGCCGAATCAGCGCCGAGCAAGCGGAGCAAATCGCGGACCTCTTCGGGATTTGTCCCGAAGCCGCCTGAATTCTTCTGCCTCGCCGCCTTACGGCGAGGCCACTTTTTCCTTATGAGCGGCGGCCCAGAGCCCCCCCCGCACAGTCGGAACCCGAACGGGTTCCCGCCGTTCTTCTTTCGCCAGCGACTGACGCCGCCAAGGCGACCGTCTCCTTTCACCCCCCCTTCCATCTTCACCCCTCGGCTGCGTGAGGCGTTCGCCTTGTGCCATTCTGACCCACTCCCCGGCGTTCTCACCACGCTTGCCGCGGCCTTGACTTCGGACGCCGGAACCCCATGCACCGTCTAACCTCGTCGGCCTTTTTGGCTAACCGTTGTAATCGCCTCCATCGGCCCCATCGGTCAGATCAAGATCGGATCTCGCTCGCGGTCGGGTTCGCCCCAGGTCCCCTCGGCGTGGCGCGGAAGCCACCGCGCAAGCAGCCCGTTCGCCGGAGGTTGGCCCATTTCTTGCACCCGAGACGCACAGGAAAGTCGGCCACGGAGACGGGGGGCCAAAGCTCCCCCCGAACCCCCACACCGGATGCACCTACGGTGCAAACGAACACGCACAATGTCGGTGCTTAACCACTGGTTTCCAGCTAGTTGCGACGTTTACAAATCGTAAACAAATACCACCGGACCTATGCGCAACCCCTTGCGCCCCAGATGCAACGGCTTGTTTACAAAGACAACGCACCCTTCTGGGCGGCATTCCCGGCACTCCAGGGTTGCCCCCGGGCTTCCCTTCCACCACCAACGGTTGGAGGAGGCATGCGCCAATGTTGAACGCAATCGCCCCAACCAACCTCGCGAACCCAGTCAACCAGACAAGCGCAGGCAATAATCGAGCCAATAATCCAGCCAATAATCCAGATTGTCGCCCGCCCATCGGTTGGCTAACCTCCGGCGACACACGCTATGGGCATTTTCAGTGTTCATCGGAAGATCGTCGACGACTACGCCAGCTACATTCGTAGCTTCGTCACGATTGCCGACGATGAACTGCGGCGCCGGGTGGAGCAACACCTCAACGACGGGCATCTCTGGCCCGAACCCCTCCTGGGGTTCAACCCCGCCTTCGGCACCGTCGGCCGAGTCGAAGCTCTGGCCAGGGAGGGCGTTTTCGCGCCACAGGTTGCGGACGCATTCCAGGGTTTTGAGCTGTTCGAGCACCAACTCGAGGCCATAAAGCTCGGCATCGCGGGCACCGACTTCGTCGTCACTTCGGGAACCGGGTCGGGCAAATCGCTCATCTACATCGGGGCCATCTTCGAGCGTCTCTTCCGCGCGGGGGTGCCCATGCCGCCTGGCGTGACAGCGGTGGTGGTGTATCCGTTAAACGCGCTCGTCAATTCGCAAGAGGAGGAACTGGGCCGGTATGCCGAGAACTACCGCCAAGCCCGCGGCGAGCCGTTCCCGATCCGGTTCGCCAAGTTTACGGGACAGGAGGACACCGCCCGCCGACAGGAGTTGGAGGCAGAACCGCCGCACATTCTCCTGACGAACTACATGATGCTGGAACTGCTGCTGACCCGAGGCAGCCAGGCGAAGCTGCGAGCGGCGGTTTACGACCAACTTCGGTTTCTGGTGTTCGACGAGTTGCACACCTACCGCGGGCGGCAGGGAGCCGACGTCGGATTACTCATCCGCCGTATTCGCGCCAAGGCCAAACTCCCGGTCGTCTGCATCGGAACGTCGGCGACGATGGTCTCGGTAGGGACGTTGGCCGAGCAAAAGCAGCAGGTCGCCAAGGTCGCTGAGCAGTTGTTTGGCAAGCCGTTTAGCCCCGGGGCCATCGTGCAGGAAACGCTCGTGGCGCGCTTCGCCGGGCCGCCTCCGACCTCAGCGCTGACGGCGGCCGTCGCCAGAGGGGTAAATCCCGACGCGCCGGAGGCAGACCTGCTCACCCATCCCACCGCCGCGTGGCTTGAATCGCTTATTGCCTTGCGGGAGCAGGACGGACGGTTGGTACGCAATACACCGCGCACTTTTTCCAGCGTGGCCGCCGAGCTTGCCTCGACGACGAGCCGGGGGGAACCCGAGTGCGCCAATCACTTGCGGGATCTGCTCCTCTGGGCCAGCCGCGTCAATGTCAGTCTGCCGCCGGAGCGCAAACGCTACGCCTACCTCCCGTTCAAGCTCCACCAGTTCTTTTCCCAGACCGGCGCCGTGTACGTGACCCTCGACCCGGCCGATCAACGCCACATCACGCTGGAAGCCGGCTATCACGTCCCCGGACAACCTGACCGGCCGCTGTTTCCGGCCGTCTTCAGCCGTCTTTCCGGCGAGACGTTCCTCTGCGTGTCGAGAGATGCCTCGGGGCGCAGGCTGTTGCCTCGCGCGTTCTACCCATCCGAGGATGAGGACGATGATGCCACGCGCGGCTATCTGATCCAAAATCCCGATGCCTGGAATCCAGAATCCGACACAGAACTGCTCCCTGATTCCTGGCTGGAAGCCGGTCCTGGTGGTGCGACGCGGGTTCAAAAGAAATACCGTGGCCGCATTCCTCAACGCTTGTTTTACGACACCCAGGGCAACTGTTCCGAAGAACCGCGCGATGGGTGGAGGCAGGGCTGGTTCATGACCGCGCCCCTGCTGTTCGATCCAACGTCCGGCCTGATGCCTGATCGCCAGACGAAGGATTCCACGAAACTCAGTCAGCTTGGCACGGAGGGCCGGAGCACCGCTACCAGCATCTCGGCGTTCGCCATCCTGACCCGCATCGCGGAAAGCGGCTACAGCCTGCGCGATCAGAAGCTGCTCAGTTTCATGGACAATCGCCAGGACGCGGCGCTCCAGGCAGGCCACTTCAACGATTTCATGGATGTAGTCCGATTGCGCTCGGCCATCCGCAAGGCGGTCGAGGCCGCCGAAGCCAAGACCCTCCGGCTCACGACGCTGGGACGCGCCATCCGGGTGGCTACCGGCCTGCGTTTTGAAGATTACGCCAATCGTGCCAGTGCGGACCTGCCAGAGTTTCGCAAGCGCCCCTATGAGGAGGCCCTGGAGAACTACCTCGCTTTGCGGGCGATCCACGACTTGCGCCGTGGCTGGCGCGTCATTCTCCCCAACCTGGAACAATGCGCGCTCCTGCAAATTGACTATGAACACCTGGACAAAATCGCCTCTGCTGAGAACCTCTGGCGCGAGGTGCCGTTGCTCCACGAGCTCGGTCCCGGCGACCGACGGGAGTTGCTCCGGGTCACGCTGGACTTTTTTCGACATGAATTTGCCTTGTTCGACGAGTCCCTGTTGAGCGAAGCCCGGATCAAGGAACATGCGACCGCGTTCCGTGAGCGCCTGCAAGCGCCCTGGCGTTACGAGGATGAAGACGAGATCCCATCTCCGACCGCGATTCGCACGAAGGCTCTGACCCGCTACAGCAGGCGGGAAACCCGTAGTATTGGCGCGCAGAGCGGTTTTGGGAAATTTGCCCGGCGTTTTGCCCAGGACAAGCTCCGGCGCGATCTCAGCGCCAAGGATTACGGGGAGTTTATTGACCGGCTGCTGGCAGCACTGGAGGAGAAGGCCGGGTATTTGGTCAGCGCCGAAGCCCGAGGTCGCGACGGCACGTCCACCCGGCTTTACCAATTGCGGCTCACCGAAATCATCTGGCAACCCGGGGACGGCCAAACGGTCCGTGCCGACTCGGTGAAACTGCGCGCCTACAAGTCGCTCAGCCTGCGTCCGAATGCCTTCTTTCAGGAGGTTTATCGCCGCGACTATGGCGCGGGCAAATTGCTGCTCGCGGCGGATCACACTGGCCAACTCGGCTACAAAGATAAACAGGACCGGGAAGAACGATTCCGCGCCGAGTGGAAGACATCGGATGGGCGCGACGACGAAGCCCAAATCCGCCGCCGCTCTATCAGCGCGTTGTTTTGCTCGCCCACCATGGAACTGGGGATCGACATCGGAGGCTTGAGCGTCGTCCACATGCGCAACGCGCCGCCGAATCCGGCAAATTACGTCCAGCGGAGTGGTCGTGCTGGACGCAGCGGCCAACCGGCGCTCGTCTTCACGTTCTGCGGCTCACAATCCAACCATGACCGCCATTACTTCAAGCACCAGAGCGACCTGGTCGCCGGCCAGGTGGTGCCGCCGCGGCTGGACCTGTTGAACGAGGAATTGCTCCGCACCCACCTGCACGCCGTTTTTCTTTCCGAGATTGGCTTGCCCGGCCTTCGGGATTCGGTGCCGGATTTGCTCGACCTGAACCGCTCCGAGCTGCCGCTCCGGGTTGAGGTCCTCGACGCGCTGAAGCTCAAGCCCACCGAGACCGCTCGTGTGCGTGCGGCGTTTGACGGAGCGATCGCGGATTTTCGCGACAGATTGACCAAGGAGGTTACACCCTGGTTCTCATCCGGCTGGATTGATGTGGAACTTGGGCGGCTCGGGGACTGTCTCCATACTGCGATGGAGCGCTGGCGCGGTCTCCACCGTAGCGCCCAGGCCCAGCTTAACTCTGCCTCCCAGCGGATCAACAGCGGCCTTTATCCCGCCTCAAGCCAGGAATTCAAGGACGCTCAACTGGAACAGCGC
>Ga0316226_1001999_pt1 | contig 20167 bp, 18 predicted proteins | sample TBH18017metaG_FD_206009 | JGI IMG/M metagenome (GOLD analysis project Ga0316226, IMG submission 206009) | Freshwater microbial communities from Trout Bog Lake, Wisconsin, USA - TBH18017 | ecosystem: Environmental > Aquatic > Freshwater > Lake > Hypolimnion/Profundal zone | place: USA: Wisconsin...
CTTCCTTCTCCTTGAACAGCACGTTGAACGTCGTCAGCGAGCCGTAGCTCTTGGTGATGTATTGCTGCATCTCCACCTTCTCGCCGTCCGACAACTTCTCATGCGCGTTGATTTTCTGTTCCAGCACGCGCAGATTATTTCTGACCATCACGACCTTGTGGAAGAACACTTCCAGCGGCACTTCCTTCGTCTGCAACGTCGCGTCCGCCGGGTGCATCACCAGTTTGCCGCCGTGCCAGCGCAGGCCGAGCTGCTCCACCACGGAATCCGGTTTCTCCAGGCCGAGCTTGGCGACCGCCGCCGCGAGCGTCTCCTCGACAAACTGTTTCAGCGGCACGTCCAGGCCGCTGACGGCGGCGTGGGCTTCCATCGGTTCCAGGCCGCTGGGCTCGGGGGCGACGGCGCGCTTGGAGCCGTCGTCGAACTGGATTTCCGCCACGGCCTCGGAAATGGACTTGACGAGGCCGGAGCCGTATTGCGGATGGCGCACCTTCATGCCGATGCGGAGGGATTCGATTTTCATGCCACCATTTAGCCACAGCCTGCCGCGCCGTAGCAAGCAGCGAAGGCGGGATGAACGCAGATGAAACACAGATTTTTCTCATGGCAGCCAACCCCGCCCTGCGGTCGAAACCGCCTGCCACGGCAGCGGACGACCTGCCATGCCGTCGGGATGGCTTGCTACGGCGCTGGACGAGTTGCTACGCCTCACGGACGAGTTGCCATGGCGCTGGACGACTTGCCATGCCTCTCGGACGAGTTGCCATGCCCCACGGACGACTTGCCATGACGCTGGACGAGTTGCCATGCCTCACGGACGAGTTGCCATGGCCAAAACCCTCGTTTATTTGGTCAAAAAGCCCGTTTGCGACGGGTTATTAAGGTTTGGCGGTGGTCAAAAAGAGACAGTTGAAGCCAGTTTTTAGGGATGCAACCGTCCAGCCAGCCCGGAAAAGCCCCCAGCCGCCAGCCATCCCGGACGGTGGGGACGGATGAAAACGCCTTCGCCACGCGCGCCGCCGGCAAAAAATCGTGGCGACAGGGTTTGGTTTAGCGCCGTAGGTGCGGAATCTGTGTAGCGAACCAGAAGAAAACGGATTCAAGCTCCGTCAGGAGCGGCATCATCCGAATATGTCGCCCCTGACGGGGCTTTATCCATTTGCGGCGCGGTTCTACAAATATGCCGCGCCGACGGCGCTGAAAAACAGGCGACAAGTTTTGGGGAAGGCGGTAGGCTTAATTCCATGAGGACGCCTTTTGTATTTATTTGGCCGCTATTTCTTTTGTTTGCACTGAACTCATATGCAACGGAGGATTTTAATATAACGCTGTGTCAACATGAAGCCTGGGATAGGACTAATGTATGGATAACATCGGCGAGTAAATTGGAAAAGCAGACGCCTTGGCAGCCTGATATAGCCGAACCGCCGTTAACTGTGGGCCGGGCAGTTTCACTCGCCAAGACATGGGTAATATCAAAAGGATCGGATACCAATGCTTACGTTGAAACAATCACAATTAAACCTATAGACAGCAGTGGTTCAAAAAACAAATTTTACAGTATCTGGTTTTATAAAATTCAATTTGGCGGCGTAGGTATTTATGGCCACCACATGACCTGCATCGTGTTAATGGATGGAACCATTGCAGAAATGGAACACCTCGGAGTGCCGTCTCGCAAAAGAAGCTATTTGGATTATCTCGATTAAATGACCGCCCAACTCATTGACCGTTTTGAATTCGAGCGCACGCTCTGGGCGCAGTCGGTTGCGCGCGTCGCGGGCGTGGACGAGGCTGGGCGCGGGCCGCTCGCCGGGCCGGTCGTCGCCGCCGCCGCCATTCTGCCGCCGCGCTGGGCGGAAGCCGGTCTGCCCGCCGAGCTGGCCGGCCTGAACGATTCCAAGCAGCTCACCGAAGCGCAGCGCGAAAAGTATTTTGCCTTCCTCACCCGCTGCGCCGAAATCGAGTTCGCCATCGCCGCCGTGGACGCCGGGGTGATTGACGAGATCAACATTTTGCAGGCCACGCACCGCGCGATGAATGACGCGCTGGCGCAGTTAAATCCCCTGCCCCCGCACGCGCTGGTGGACGGCCGGCCGGTGAAGACGTTGCGCGTGCCGCAGACGGCCATCGTCAAGGGCGACGCGCGGAGCTATTCCATCGCCGCCGCGAGCGTGCTGGCCAAGGTCACGCGCGACCGGCGGATGCGGGAATACGCCGTGCAGTTTCCCGAATACGGTTTTGCGGAGCATAAGGGCTACGGCACGGCGCAGCATCTGGCGGCGATTAACAGGCACGGCGCGTGCGCCATCCACCGGAAAACTTTCGCGCCGCTGAAGCCGCCGGCGCTATTTTAGCTTGAAGTCGTGTTCGCCCCGGAGATCGCCGGCGGTGACAAACAGCCGGTAGGTGACGCCGTTGGTGAGAGGCTGGGCGTGGGTGCCGGGCACTTCCGGCTTGAGGCCGCGGAGGGGCTGGCCATAGACAAAGGTTTTCTCCGGCACGGCATTGGAGCTGGCGACGAGATGCCAGAGCGGGAGGCACTTGCGGTCCGCCTGATAGTTTGCCAGCACCACGACTTTGATTTCGGTGAGCTTGAGCGGGCGGGTGAGGCCGAAAATCACCATGGATCCGCCGGCTCCCTGGGCGAAGCGCGGCCGCCCATTGCGGCAGGTGTGGAAAATCGTCACCGTGTGCGGCCGGAACCAGCCGGTGAAAAAGACGACGTAGGCCGCCGCCAAAACGACCGCGACGAGAACCAGCTTCCAGTTATTTTTTGCCATGATGTGATGTGTGGTTGCGGCGCGCGGCCGGTTCCCGGCGGCGCGCCAACCGGGACAGACGCGCGGGACACCGCTTGGGTTATGAAAATCCGCCGGCCAGCGCCATTAAAAAATCGGGCGCGCGGCCGGCGCCGGCGGATTGCCGGAATTTCGGATTGCATTCCGTTTCCGGCGTGGCATCCTTCAAAGCTCATTTGTCGGGGCGTAGCGTAGTCTGGCTAGCGCGCTTGCTTCGGGTGCAAGAGGTCGTGAGTTCGAATCTCACCGCCCCGACCATTTTTTTCAGGGTTCATGGTGCCGTGTCCTTCCAGCTCACACAATCACCCGGCACTTGTCCGCCCAATCGGGGCAAGGCCATGCCCACCTCTGCCAAAAAATAAAACCGCCCGGCACAACCGGCCCGGCACGCGCGGCGGCAAACGCTGTGAATATTCCTGTTAATACTGTGAATAAGTATTTATAAAACCACCCCGGCACGCCGGGATCTTTTTGGGGTTGAACGGCCAGATTTGTGTGCTATCTGGATAGAAGAGGACGGATCATGATTCGGGATCTGCAAAACACGAAGGCGCCGGGCCACGTCACGCGGGCAGAGCCGGTGTTGCGGGCGCCGGGGTTCATTTATCGCCGGCTGTTTGAAACGGCGCAGGAAGGCATCCTGATTCTGGATGCGGACACGGGGCGGATCTGCGAGGCGAACTCTTTCGCCGGCGAACTCCTGGGTTTTTCCCGCAGCGGACTGGCCGGCAAGACTCTCGGCGAACTCGGCCCCTTCAAGGACATTGAGGCGGATCAGATTCTGCTGGAGCGGCTGCAACGGGACGGGCAGGTCCGGTATGCAGACTTGCCGATGGAAACGCGGGACGGCCGCGAGCTGGTCGTGGAAATGGTCTGCGACACTTATCAGGCCGGCGGCCAGAAAGTGATCCAATGCAGCCTTCGCGACATCACCGGGCGCAAACGCGCGGAGGCGGCGCTGCGCGAACGCGAGGAGCAACTGCGCCTTTACACGGAACACAGCCCGGCGCCGGTCGCCATGTTCGACCTCAACATGAAATATCTGGTGGCCAGCCGCCGCTGGCTGGAAGATTTCGGCCTCGGCGGCCAGTCCGTCATCGGGCGCAGCCATTACGAGGTCTTTCCCGAAATTCCGCCGCGCTGGCTCAAGATCCACCGGCGCTGCCTGGCGGGCGCGGTCGAGAAATGCGACGAGGAACTGTTCACCCGCGCCGACGGCACGGCCGACTGGATCCGCTGGGAAGTGCGGCCGTGGCGCCGGGCGGACGGCGCGGTTGGCGGCCTCATCATCTTTTCCGAAAACATCACGTCCCGCAAGCGGGCCGAGGCGGAAATCCGCAAGCTCAACGCCGACCTGGAGCAGCGCGTCGTCGAGCGCACGGCGCAGCTCGAGGCCGCCAACCGGGAGCTGGAGGCGTTCAGCTATTCCGTCTCCCACGATTTGCGCGCGCCGGTGCGCCATGTCATGGGCTTCGTGGAGCTGCTGCAAAAGGACGCGGGGCCGGGGCTGTCCGAAAACAGCCGCCGGCTGCTGGCCACGATTTTCCAGTCGGCCAAACGCATGGGCAACCTGATTGACGACCTGCTGGCGTTCTCGCGTGTCGGCCGCGCGGCCCTGCAAAAGGCCGAGGTTGATCTCGACGAGCTGGTCCGGGACGCCCTGGGCGATTTTCAGGCGGAAACGGCCGCACGAAAAATTGTCTGGAGCATCCGCCCGCTGCCCGCCGTGCGGGCGGACCGCGCCCTGCTGCGCCTGGCGCTGGTCAACCTGGTTTCCAACGCGGTGAAGTTCACCGGCGCGCGCGCCGAGGCGAAAATTGAAATCGGCTGCGCGCCCGCCGGCGACGACGAGACGGTGGTCTTCATCCGCGACAACGGCGCGGGTTTCGATCCGCGCTACGCCGGCAAGCTGTTCGGCGTGTTTCAGCGCCTGCACAGCCAGGCCGAGTTTCCGGGCACGGGCATCGGCCTGGCGAACGTCCAGCGCATCATCCACCGGCACGGCGGCCGGACCTGGGCGGAGGGCGCGGTGGACGGCGGCGCGACCTTTTATTTTTCCATCCCCAAACCAAATGACCATGGAGGCGGCATATGAACCCTGAACTGACAAGCATCCATAACATCCTGCTGGCCGAGGACGATCCCCGGGACGTGGAACTGACGCTGGCCGCGCTGGAGGAATTCCATCTGGCCAACCGGGTCGTGGTCGTGGGCGACGGCGCGGAGGCGCTGGACTACCTGCACCGGCGCGGGAATTATAAAAACCGCACGAACGGCAATCCCATCCTGGTGCTGCTCGACCTCAAGATGCCGAAGGTCAACGGGCTGGAAGTGTTGAAGCTCATCAAGGCGGACGCGGATTTGAAGATAATCCCGGTGGTCGTCCTCTCCTCCTCGCGCGAGACGCCGGACGTGGTCCAGTGCTACCAGCACGGCGTCAACGCCTACGTGGTGAAGCCCGTGGATTTCGGCGACTTCATGAAGGCGGTCAAGCAGCTCGGCGTTTTTTGGGCGGCCGTCAATGAGCCGCCGCCCGGAAAAAACGAAACTTCGCGACCGGACGCCGAAGCCGTTGCGAATGGAAAGAAACCGGGCAAGAAATGAAATCCCCGCTCCGCATCCTGCACCTGGAGGATGACTCCAACGATGTGACGCTCGCGCAGGCCACCCTGGAAGCCGGCGGCCTCGTCTGTGCATTCACCCGCGTGGAAACCCACGCCGATTTTGTGGCGGCGCTCGCGGCGGGCGGCATTGACCTGATCCTTTCAGATTTTTCGCTGCCCGCGTTTGACGGGCTGTCCGCGCTGGATGTGGCGCACGCCCAGTATCCCGATGTCCCGTTCATCCTGTTTTCGGGCACGCTGGGCGAGGAGCTGGCCATTGATTCGCTCAAGCGGGGCGCGACGGATTATGTGCTCAAGCACCGGCTCTCCCGGCTCGTCCCGGCGGTCAAACGCGCCATGCAGGAAGTCCGGGAGCGCGGCCGGCGCAAGCAGGCCGAGGCCCAGCGCCGGGAATACAGCCGCAAGCTCGAGGTGCTTTCCCGCCGGCTGGTGGCGGCGCAGGAAACCGAGCGCCGGAACATCGCGCGCGAACTCCACGACGAAATCGGCCAGGCGCTCACCGCCATGCAGCTGAACCTGCAGGCGCTGGTGCAGTCGCCCCATCCCGCCGCCCTGACGACGCGCCTGAACGAGACGCTCGCCCTGGCCGGGCGCCTGCTGGAACAGGTGCAGGACATCTCGCTGGAATTGCGCCCGTCCATGCTCGACGATCTCGGGCTGAAACCGGCGCTGGCGTGGCTGACCGGCCGGCAGGCCGAACTGGCCGGGCTGAAGGGCGAAGTCCGCGTGGCCGATTTGCCGCACCGGCTGGAGCCGGTGATCGAAACCGAATGTTACCGCGTGGCGCAGGAGGCGCTGACCAATGTGGTGCGCCACGCCCGGGCAAAAACCGTGGCGGTCGAGCTGCGCGCCGAGGACGGGCGGCTCCACCTGCGCGTGCGCGACGACGGCGCGGGGTTCAACGTGGCGGACGCCCGGGAAAAGGCCGTGAGCGGCGCGAGCCTGGGATTGTTGAGCATGGAAGAGCGGGCGGCGCTGGCCGGCGGCGGGCTGGAATTCACGTCCCGCCGCGGAAAAGGCACGGAAGTCCACGCCTGGTTCCCGTTGAAATGGCAGGCGGCGCAAAATAATTAACATTGTTAAATAAACACCGTCAAACTGATGCCGATGAAAAATTCCAGCCAGCCGGTTCGCGTCATCCTGGCGGACGACCACACGCTTGTGCGCGCGGGCATCCGCGCCGTGCTGGACAAATTCGCGGGCGTGCAGGTGGTGGGCGAGGCCGGCGACGGCCGCGAAGTCCTGAACCTGGTCCGGCAGCACCGGCCGGACGTGGTGCTGATGGACATCTCCATGCCCGGCCTGAACGGCCTGGAGGCGACGGCCCGCATCGCGCGGGATTTTGCGGAGGTGCGGGTCATCATCCTGTCCATGCACAGCGACGAGGAGTATTATTGGCGGGCGCTCAAGGTGGGCGCGGCCGGTTACATGCTCAAGAAGGCGGCCACGACCGAACTGGAAACCGCCTTGCAACGGGTGATGTGCGGGGAAATTTTTTTGTGCCAGGAAATCGCCGCACGGCTCCGCAAAAAAATTCCCATGCAGGCCATCGGCGGCCGGAAAAGCCCGCTCGAAACGCTGACCGAGCGGCAGCGCGAAATTTTACAGCTCATTGCCGAAGGCCAGAACACCAAGGAGATTGCCGTCATCCTGAAGGTCAGCCCCAAGACTGTCGAATATCATCGCATGAAGCTGATGAACGCCCTGGACGTGCATGACGTGCCGGGCCTGGTGCGGTTTGCGCTGCGGGTCGGGCTGATTCCGGAGGAGCGGCTGGCCGCCGGTTGAGGCGGCGGGCTGGCTAGACGGGCTGGCGCCGGACGGGCTTGAGCGCTTCGACCAGGGCCAGTTCGAGCAAGGCAAGGCGGGTGCCGGCCAGCAGTTGGTTCCACGAACGGATGGTTGCCCAGGTCGGCACGACAAAGCGGGTTTCCTCGACAAAATGGATTTTAAGTTTCCGGCCGTTCATTTCGTTGGCGGATGTTTTCATGGTCATTGTTGGGTGCGATAGAAGCGCTGCGGAAAATTCGCCGCGTTGGAATCGGTAAATGTCAGCGCGCCGCCGGCATTGGCCGTGGCCGTGCCGATGACCGCCCAGGCCACGAGATCCTGCGATGCCTGGATGTTATACGTCTGGCCCGCCGTCCCGGTTCCGGTCAGCGCAACCGGCCCGCCGGCCACGGCCTGGATCTGCATCTGCGCGGCCGGCAGCGCCTGCACATAGCTGGCCTGGTTCGAGAAGGTGCTTGCCAGCCCGCTCGCATTGATGGCCGTGACGGCAAAATAATAGGTGACGCCGGCCGCCAATCCGGAAATAGTCGCGGCCGTCACGTTGCCCACCGCCGTCAGGCTGTTCGTGTAGTTCCCGCTGGCCGTGCCATAATAAATCCGGTAGCCGGTGACCCCGGTGCTGGCGCTGGCGTTCCAGCCCAGCGTCAAACTATACGGGCCTGCCTGGGCCGGCGTGTGCAGCAGGGCGCAGAACAGGATTCCGGCCAGAACTTTTGCCAGTCCCCGGATTCGCGGACGGCCGCCCGGGCGGGTGCCGGCGCGGGCCGGGCATTTATTTTTATTTAGGCTGGTTTGCATGCTTACTTTTACGCGTTCGCGCAACCGGGCGCGACTGGGACGTTCCTTGCCGCCCCTAGGAAAACCCTTGTCCCCATTTGGAAAACGCGGTTGGAGCCCCGCCGGAAACCGGGCGGGAAGCCGGGCGCCCGGCGGGCGGCGGGCGGCGGCTTTCCGGTAAAAACCGCGGCGAATGCGGTAGGTAAATCCTTTAGGCCGGATAAACCAATCACGCCCGCGCGTCGGGCAATCCGGCCAATTGTCGGCGCGCGGATTTTGGGTAGTCTGGCAGGCATGGATTTGGTGTTGAAAACCCCGGACGAGGCGCCCTACAAGGCGGAGAAGGATTTTAGCGTGGTGATTTCCTGCGACGATGCCACGGCCGCGCGCGCCTGCGAAATCCTGCAGCTGCTCAACAAAAATCTCAAACCGGAAGGGGGTCGGCTGCTCTACCAGTTATGGACGGTTGAAACGCTGGCGTTCGTCGAACTGCAGGAACTGGCCGCCGTGGAGGCGGCGGCGGCGGACATGATCATCATCGGCGTCCGCGACAAAGGACGGGAGCTGCCCGGAACGGTTGACGCCTGGATCAAGCGGTGGCTCGACCTTCGCAAGAACCGCCCCGGGGCGCTGGTGGCCGTGCTGGAGGCGGATCCCAAGTCGGCGGCCGCGCAGGGAATGCTTTCGCAATTGAGGGCGGCGGCGGCCGTGGGACATCTGGATTTTTTCGTGACCGGAGCGGGGGTGGGGAAGGATGCCGGTATGGTTCACGGACTCAGCGAGGGAGCCCGGCAACTCGTCATGGCGCACAAACATGGTGTGCCAGGCGGATTGCCGGGCGGGCGGAAGCTGCCGGCGGAAACGCAGGCCGAATGTCTGGCCTGGTATTGCGCCCGGACCAAACCCAAGCATGAACACATTGCGGCGGTGCATCTGCGCAAAAACCTGAATCTGGATGTGTTCCAGCCGCAGTTGCGGGTGGAGCACGCGACCCGGCGCGGGATCGTGCGGGTCATCGAGCCGCTTTTTCCTTGTTATATTTTCGTCCGGTGCGTGCTCGAACAATGCCTGAATGAAATTCAACATGTGAACGGGGTGCAGGGTCTGGTTCATTTTGCCCATCGCATCCCCCCGGTGGCGGACTCCGTCGTCGCGGAGCTGCAGGAATGTTTCGGGGCGGAAGACACCATGACGGTGCATGACCGGATTTCACCGGGGGATGAAATCACCATCGGCGAGGGGGCTTTTGCCGGGATGCACGCTTTTGTATTGCGGCTGATGCCGGCCGGAAAACGGGTCCAGGTTTTGATCAATATTCTGGGCGGCTCAACGCCGGTGGAAGTGGACCGGAGTTCCGTGGTCCTGGAAAAAAACACCCTGGCCGAGATGGTGCCGGTGTTGGCGGCGGCACATTAAGAATAATCTGTTGCGAGGGAAGAGCTGTGGTCGGTTCAAAAATAAATTCCCGGGCGGTTTCGGGAAGCAGAAGTGTCGGACGGCCGGAAAACAGCCGGCGTCTGCAAGCGTCTGCAAGTGCGGAGCTTTGTATTTATTCATGCGGAGCCGGCTTGCGGCCGGCAAATCCATTTTCGCCCGATGAATTTTTATTTTCACAACCCGGCGCCCTCACCGGCCGCGCCCCGTTATCAGGCGCCGGCCTTGTTTTAATTTCAACCAGGTTTTTCAAATGATGTTCGCACGTTACAATCCTGATTGTCCCCGGCTGATGACAGCGGCTTCATGTGTCCCGGCGCGGATGCCCGGCTGGAAGCGCGCGCTGGACATTCTCCTGATTGTGGCGGCCTTCCCTTTGGTGGTTCCGCTGGCGCTGGCGGTTACCGTGGTGATCCGGGCCGTATCCGCCGGGCCGGCGCTGTTCAAGCAGGAGCGGGTCGGCCATCGGGGCGGACGGTTCATGTGCTACAAATTCCGGACCATGCATGTCAACGCCAACACCGGCGTCCATCAGGGGCATTTGAACCACCTGATGAGCGCGAATGTCCCGATGGTGAAAATGGACGCGCAGGGCGACCCGCGGGTGATTCCGTTCGGCCCGCTGCTGCGCTCGTCCGGGCTGGACGAACTGCCGCAATTGATCAACGTGCTCCGGGGCGAAATGAGCCTGGTCGGGCCGCGCCCCTGCCTGGCTTACGAATACGACCGCTATCTTCCGTGGCAGAAAGAGCGGTTCAACACCGTCCCCGGCCTGACCGGGCTGTGGCAGGTGAGCGGGAAAAACCGGACGACGTTCGTGGAGATGATCCGGCTGGACATCGCCTATGCGCGGAACGTGAACTTCTGGCTGGATCTCAAGATCATCCTCAAAACCGTTCCGGCGTTGATCGTGCAAATGCGGGACCACCGGAAGGCGCGCAGGGCGCTTTCGCCGCCGGCGCCGGCGGCGGGTTCGGCCGCGGCTTTGACCACGGTGGCGCACAAGCGCATTAGTATTTTCCAAAAAAACATAAAAGCCGGAGGTGTCAGATGACAAAAAAAATAAAAGTCGGAGTGGTGGGCTGTGGCTATTGGGGTCCCAACCTGGTGCGCAACTTCAGGTCCCTGGGCGATTGCGACCTGAAGGTGATGTGCGACATGAACGAGCAGCGCCTGACGCATCTCAAGTCGCTGTATCCCGAAGTCGAGGGGGCGATGGATTTCAACCACATGCTCAACGGCATCGGCCTCGATGCGGTGGTCATCGCCACCGCCGTCAAGGCGCATTTTCCGCTGGCCAGGGCGAGCCTGCTGGCGGGCAAGCACACCATGATTGAAAAGCCCCTGGCCAGCTCCACGGCGCAGTGCGAGGAGCTGATTGAAATCGCCGAAAAGAACGGCCTAATCCTGATGATCGGGCACACGTTCCTTTACTCGCCCGCCGTCAGGAAGATCAAGGAAATCGTGGACGCCGGCGACATCGGCGACATCCGGTATATTTGCGCGCGGCGGCTGAATCTGGGGCTGTTCCAAAAGGACATCAACGTGGCCTGGGACCTGGCCCCGCATGACATTTCCATCATCCAACACGTCATGGGCGAACAGCCGGTGGCGGTGAACTGCCGGGGCAGCGCCCATATCACGCCCGGCGTGGAGGACGTGACAACCATGTGCCTCAGCTTCCGCCGGCAGCAGACCGCCGTCGTCCAAAGCAGCTGGCTGGACCCGCGAAAGGTGCGGGAGATGACCATCGTGGGCAGCCAGCGGATGATTGTCTATGACGATGTGGCGCCGCTGGAAAAGATCCGGATTTTTGACGCCCGGGTGGAACGTCCGCCGCACTACGACACGTTCGCCGAATTCCACTATGCCTACCATTACGGCGACGTGTATGCGCCCTACATCAAGCAGGAGGAGCCGCTCAAGGTGGAGTGCCAGCATTTCCTCGACTCCATCAGGAATGGAACCGCCCCGTTGTCCGACGGCCGGCAGGGCATGCAGCTGGTCCAGATACTCGAGGCCTCCTCCGAATCCCTGCGGCGCGGCGGCGGCCCCGTGGAAATGCCTTTCCGACCGAACGGCGGCAGCCGGTCAGAGAGCGGAATGCGGAACAATGACCACGGCCAATTAAACGGCCATGGCGAATCCAACGGCCATAGCCCGGCAAACCCGGAGCTGGCGGCCGCGCGGTTATAACTGCCGGCGAACTTTTTTTCTCGCCGCCCGCAAACAAAACAGAACGCCGGGCCGGAATATTGAACCAAACTGGCTTCTGGAATCAGCGCCGGACGCCGGGATTTGAAAACTGCGACAGCCCCATGAAGCCGACACAGCCGCCTTCTTATCAGCTCATTGCCCCGGATGTCAAACTGGGCAAGAACGTCCGCATCTATGGTTTTTCCAACCTCTACGGCTGCGAAATCGGGGATGATGTGAAGATTGGAACCTTCGTGGAGATTCAAAAAGGGGCCAAGGTCGGCAACCGCTGCAAAGTGTCCAGCCACACTTTCATCTGTGAAGGAGTGACCTTGGAAGACGATGTCTTCGTCGGCCACAACGTCACTTTCATCAACGACCGGCATCCGCGCGCCACCAACGGCGCGGGCCGGTTGCAGACCGAATCTGATTGGATCTGCACGCCGACGCGGGTCAAGCAGGGCGCTTCCATCGGTTCCGGCGCGACCCTGCTTTGCGGCGTCGTCATCGGCGAGCAGGCCATGGTCGGCGCGGGCAGCGTGGTGACCAAGGACGTTCCGGCCGGCGCCGTGGTGGCGGGCAATCCGGCCAGGGTCATCAGGACCACTTCCCTGACATTCGCATGAACGACCGGACACACAACGGATCGGGCGGCCATTCCGCGGCTTCCCCCGGAATGAGTTTGACGGACATCTACCATGTCCTCTTCCGTCACCAGTGGAAAATCCTCTGCTTCTTTGCTGCGGGCCTGGTGGCGGCGGCGTTTATTTATGTCGTCAGGCCGCCGCTTTACACTTCCGCCGCCAAACTTTACGTCCGCTATGTGGAGGACTCGCGGCTGCCCAACAGCCCGGGGAACAGCCAGGTCATTTTGCCCGATGCCCGGGGCGAGAACATCATCAATTCCGAGGTGGAGATCCTGACCAGCCTTGATATCGCCGACGAGGTCGTGGCGGCGATTGGCGCGGAAAAAATCCTGGCCAAGGTGGGCGGTGGAAGTGATCCCGACCGGGCGGCCACCGTCGTCAAAAAGAACGTCAGCGTGGAGGTGCCCAAGCACAGCGATGTCCTGAAAATTATTTTCCAGCATCCCGACCGGGAGATTGTGCAGCCGGTGCTGACCCAGGTGATTGCAAGCTATCTGAAAAAACATGCGGAGATCCACCGCGACCTGGGCGTCACCGACAATTTCCTGACTGCGCAAACCACCGCCCTCCAGTCGCAGCTGGCAAAAACCGAGAGCGAGTTAAAGCAGGCGAAGGCCAAGGCCGGGGTGGTGACGTTGGAAGAATCCAAAACCGCCAATGCCACCCGGACCGCGAAAATACAGGATGACATCCTGAGCGCGGAAGCCGACCTGGCGGAGCATCAGGCCACGTTGAAGGGGTTTGCCAGGCTGGTGCCGGCCAATGCGGATGGCACCAACACGACGCCGGCGGCGCCCGTGGAACTGGTCAACCGGTATAAGGGCATTTTGCTGCGCCTCGACGTGCTTTCCAGAAAAGAGCAGGAGCTTTTGACCCAGTTCACCGAAGACAGCACGCCGGTCAGCGGCGTTCGGCGGCAGATGGCTGAAACCGAAAATCTCAAAAAACAGTTTGAGGAGAAATACCCGGACTTGGTCAAGCTGGTCATTTTCCAGCCCAAGCCGGACGGGCAGACGGTGGGAAGTCCGGTTGATCTGTCGGCGGAATCCATCCAGACCCAGGCGCTGTCATCCAAAATTGATTTTCTCAATTCCCAGCTGGCCCAGACCAAGGCGGAACAGGCCCGGGTTGATGAAATGGAAACCACCATCGTGAACCTGCAGCGAAAAAAGGAATTGGAGGAGACGAAATACCGGTATTTTTCATCCAGCCTGGAACAGGCCCGCTTTGACGAGGCCTTGGGCGCCGGAAAACTTTCAAACATCAGCGTCGCCCAGTCGCCATCACCGCCTTTCAGGGACTTGAGCCAGCTCAACAAGCTGCTGGCCATCATCGTGGCGGGCGGCGGGCTGGGCGGCATTGCGCTGGCGTTTCTCATCGAGCTTTCCCTGGACCAGACGCTCAAGCGCCCGGTCGAAGTTGAAACGCGATTGCGGCTGCCGCTGTTTCTCACCATTCCTGACACCCGCCGGAACGGACACCGGCCAGCCTTGGCGGGCGGCAATGGACACTTGCGCCTGAAAGCGCCCGGGAGCCGGGCCGGCGCGGAAAATAACGGGGGCAACGGAGGAACGGAAATGATGCTGTGGGACACCGGCCATTGCCTGCGCCCATTTTTTGAGGCGTTGCGCGACCGGCTGGTTGCCCACTTTGATGCCAACAACCTCACGCATCATCCCAAGCTCGTGGCGGTGACCGGCTGCGCCAAAGGCGCGGGCGTGACGACCATCGCCGCCGGCCTGGCCGCCACGCTTTCGGAAACCGGCGAGGGCAACGTGCTGCTCGTGGACATGACCCTCCGGCAGGGCGCGGCGCATCCTTTTCACCGGGGCAAACCGGCCTGCTCCTTGACCGAGCTGCTGGAAGATCAGGAAGAGCAAAAAAAAACCGGCGCCCAGGTCCAGGAGAATCTTTTTGTGGTCACGGAAGGAATCAACGGCGACAGCCCGGCCGGCATGATTCCTCGGCAATTTGCGGGCATGATGCCCAAGCTGAAGGCCAGCGATTACGACTACATCATTTTTGACATGCCGCCGGTCAGCCAGGTCAGCGTGACCGCCAAGCTGGGGCGGTTCATGGATGTCAACCTGATGGTGGTCGAGTCGGAAAAAACGGAGGTGGACGTGGTTCGACAGGCCAGCGCCCTGGTTTCCGGGCCGCAGGCGAACGTGGGCCTCGTCCTGAACAAAAAACGGACCTACGTGCCCCAGTGGCTGCATCAGGAACTTTGAGCTTTTGGCCGCAGGAATTCTCAAGGGAAAACGGCCGGCTGGTTATTCTTACACCAGCCAAATTTGAATCAGGAGGTTTGCTTTGCCAGACAAATCAACAACCCCGGCGGCGGGCGGCAAACGGATTTGCATGATCACCCACTCGTTCTACGAGAGCGACAACCGCGTGATCCGCTACGCCGAAACCCTGGCGCAACGGGGCGATTCCGTGGAAGTGTTCGCGCTGCGAAGAAGCCCGGAAACGCCCAAGGAAGAAATCATCGCCGGCGTCAAGGTGTTCCGCATCCAGGATCGTTTCAGCAAGGATCGGCAGTCAAAATCGGCGGATTTTTTGTGGCCGCTGCTGCGGTTTTTGGCGGTGTCCTCATGGTGGCTCACGCGGCGGCATCTGCGCCGGCGCTACCAGCTGGTGCATGTGCACAACATTCCCGACTTCCTCGTTTTCGCGGCGTGGTATCCCAAGCTGACCGGAACAAAGGTCATCCTCGACATCCACGACATCGTCCCGGAATTTTTCGGGAGCAAGTTCAAAGTGTCCGACCGCTCCGTGCTGGTCTGGGCGCTGAAGATTGTCGAAAAACTTTCGGCGGCATTTGCCAGTCGCGTCATTCTATCCAACCATCTGTGGCTGGAAAAATACACCGCCCGGTCCGCGCGCAAGGAAAAATGCTCGGTCTTCATCAACCACGTTGACGAACGCATTTTTCACCCACGGCAACATTCGCGGACGGACGCCAAGCCGGTGATTATGTTCCCCGGCGGACTGCAATGGCATCAAGGGGTGGACATTGCCGTCCAGGCTTTCGCCAAACTGCGCCGCCGTTTGCCGGACGCGGAATTTCACATTTACGGCGACGGCAACATGAAGCCCGAATTGGTTTCTTTGGCGCAGGAATTGGGATTGAACGGCAGCGTCCGCTTCTTCAGTCCTGTGCGCATCGGGCAAATCGCAGACGTGATGGCTGGCGCGGATTTGGGCGTCGTCCCCAAGCGCGCCGACTCGTTTGGGAACGAGGCTTACAGCACCAAGATCATGGAATTCATGTCGCTGGGCGTGCCCACGGTGGTGTCGAGCACAAAGATTGACCGGTATTATTTCAATGATTCCGTCGTGCGGTTTTTCGAGTCGGGCAATCCGGACGCGCTGGCCGGCGCGATGTTTGACGTGTTGAACAACGGCGAACTCCGCCGGGGCATGGTGGCCCGGGCGTCCGAATATGTTTCCCGCAACAGTTGGGACAACCGCAAGGCGGATTACTTGCGGCTGGTGGATTCGCTTTGTGGAAAAAATTAATTCTCCGTTTGTATGTCCGCCCGTTTTGACCGCTATCTGACGCTCTCGCTGTTCCGGCCGCTGAGGCAGGCCGGTTTGGTGAACGGCGAGCAAAGCATTCCGGTCTTGATGTATCACAGCATCTCGGACGACGCGGAAGAAAAAATCCAGCCCTACTACCGGCTGGCGACCAGCCCGCGCCGTTTCGCCGAACAGATGCAGTGGCTCGGCAATTCCGGCTTCCAAGGAGTTTCCCTCGAAGAGGCGCTCGCCGCGCTGGCCGACGGAAAATCCAGCCGCCGGCCGCTGGCGGCGATCACGTTTGACGACGGCTTCCGCGATTTTTACACGGAAGCCTGGCCGGTGCTCCAACGTCACGGGTTCACCGCCACGATGCATCTCCCGACCGGTTTTATCGGCACGCCCCGGAAATCATTTCGCGGCCAGGAATGCCTGACTTGGAACGAAGTGCGCGAGCTGCGGGCGCAGGGCGTGCGGTTCGGCTCGCACACGGCCAGCCATCCGAAGCTTCACGAACTTTCCTGGACCGCCATCGGGAACGAGCTGGCGTGGTCGAAAACGCGCCTCGAACAGGAGTTGGGCGAGGTGGTCACCGGGTTTGCCTATCCGTATGCTTTTCCGCAGGAAGATGCGCGCTTTACAGAAAGGTTCGCGGAACTGTTGCGCGGGCAGGGCTACCGCAACTGCGCCACCACCGTGGTTGGACGGATCCGGGCGCACGATGATTTGTTCCGCCTGAAACGGCTGCCGGTGAATTCCTGCGATGACGAGGACTTGTTCCTTGCCAAGCTGCACGGCAACTACGACTGGCTGGGGCCGGCCCAGCGGATGGTCAGGCAGATAAAACGGCTGTCGGTCGGGCCGGTCACGCGCGCGGCCAAAACCTGATCCAATGAATGCTAATAACCGCCCTGCCCAAGAAGTGATGGTCTCGGTGATCATCGTCAGTTGGAACGCGCGGGATTATCTCCTGCAATGCCTGGCGTCGCTGACCGCCGAGGTGTGCCGGTATCCGATGGAAATCATCGTGGTGGACAACGCCTCGTCGGACGGCTCGTCCGAGTGCGTCAAAAAACAATTTCCCCGGGTGCGCCTGATCCAGAACAGCTCCAACCTGGGATTTGCCAAGGCCAACAACCTCGGCATGGCCGCCAGCGCGGGCCGGTATCTTTGCCTGGTCAACTCGGACGTCAAGGTGCTCAAGGATTGCATCAGCCGGCTGGTGGACTATTGCGAGCAGCATACCCATGCCGGGATGGTCGGGCCGCGCATCCTTGGCGGTGATGGCCGGTTGCAGCGTTCCTGCCGGGGTTTTCCCAGTCTCTGGAACATGTTTTGCCGGGCGCTGGCGCTCGACACGATTTTTTCCGGCATTCCGCTGTTCACCGGCTATTCGCTTTCGCACTGGCCGCAGGACGAGCTGCGGCCGGTGGACATTTTGAGCGGCTGCTTCTGGCTCGTCCGCAGAAAGGCGCTGAACTGGGTGGGGTCGCTCGACGAATCTTTTTTCATGTATGGCGAAGACCTCGACTGGTGCCGGCGCTTTTGGAACAAGCACTGGCGGGTGGTCTATGTGCCCACGGCGGAGGCCGTCCATTATGGCGGCCGCAGTTCGTCCAACGCGCCGTTGCGGTTCGCCGTCGAGCGGCAGCGGGCCGACCTCCAGTATTGGAAAAAACATCACTCGCGTCCCGCCGTGGCGTGTTTCTATTTGATTTCCTGTTTGCATCTGGCGCTGCGGGCGCTGGGCTACACGCTCGCCTGGGGGTTCAACTGGTCAAAGCGGCAGACCTACCGGCACAAGGTGGCCAGAAGTGTGGCGTGTTTGAAATGGATGTTCACAGGCCGTGCCCCGGTTCCAAAAATGTCCTGAACCTTCGCCAGTTTTTAATATGCAGAGCCAATACATATTGCTCACCGCCGCGAAGAACGAGGCGGAATATATCGGCGCGGCCATTGCAGCGGTGTTGCGCCAGGGCGTCCTGCCGCTGGCGTGGTTCATCGTGGATGACGGCTCCACCGACGAGACGGCGCGGATAGTCGGGCGGTTTGCTTCCCAACATCCGTTCATCCGGCTCATCGCCGCCGGCGGCGCGGGGGAACGGAGCTTTGGTTCCAAGGACAAGGCCATCAACGCGGCCTATGGGGCGGCCAAGCCGTTGGATTTTGACATCATCGGAATTTTGGACGCGGACATTGCGCCGGAGCGGAGCGACTACTACGAGACGATTCTGGGCGAGTTTCAAAGCCGTCCGCGGCTCGGCATCGCGGGCGGCTACATCTATGAGCGATCTAATGGCGTGTGGCTATGCCGCAAGGGCAATTCGGCAGACTCGGTTGCCGGCGGCATCCAGATGTTCCGCCGCGCCTGCTTCGAACAGTTGGGCGGCTATATCCCGATGCACCATGGCGGCGAGGACTGGCTGGCGCAGATTGCGGCGCGCATGGCGGGGTGGCAGGTCCTGGCCTGCCCGGAACTCCACGCCTTGCATTACCGCCCGACTTCCAGCGCCGGCGGCCGCTGGCGCGGACTGTTCCGGTTGGGAATGATGGATGCGTCGTTCGGATCGCATCCGGTTTTCGAGCTGTTCAAATGCTGCCGCCGCGTCGTGGCGCCGCCGGTCCTGCTGGGCGGCGCGGTGCGGCTAGGCGGTTATCTCTGGTGGAAAATCTCCGGCCACAAGCCGCTCATTTCGGCGGAGCAGGTCGCCTTCCTGCGCCGGGAACAAATGGTCAAGCTGCGGAAATTTTTGCAGCCGCTGGCGCCAAAGCCGGCGCCGCCGGCGAAGCCGCTTTCCGTGTGAAGTTAAGTCATAGGAACCGTCTAACTCCAAGTGCAGACTTATATATCCATAGCCCTGTTCATTGTGCCGGTCATGCTGCTGCTGAAGCGCGATTTTCAGAAGGGCTTCTGCGCCGCCCTGGTCTTGTTCACCCTGATGCCCAGCACGCTGGCCCTGCAATGCGGGCCGTTTGAATTTACGTTCCAACGAATCCTGCTGGTCGTGGTGACGCTGTTCTGGGTTCCCTGGCTGGCTTCGCGCCGGCAGCCGGTCAAGATTCCGTTTGTCAGATTGGTGGGGGCATGGTGGGCGGCCAACCTGCTCTCTTTAGTTTTCGCCGTTGACCAGGGGCTGAGCGTGAAATGGTTTCTATCCTTCAGCACGGAGATAGTTCTTTTTTACATGATCGCCAGCACCACGCTGACGAATGCCGAAAGCCTGTTCGGCGCGTTTCGCGCCCTGTGCATCAGCGGCGCGGCCATCGCGATGCTGGGCGTGGCCGAATACTACACGGGGTTTAATCCGGCCTTGCAGTGGATGGGCATCATTGAGCCGAAGGACGACACGGACGTGATTGTGACTTTCCGGCACCGCATCCTGTTCGGTTATTCCATGGCGATGGGTTTTCCGTTGTTGCTGGCCTTGGCATGCCGGGCAGAGAGACCGGCCAGACTGGCTGCCATAGTTGGAATCGTCATGCTTACCGTCGCCGCCTGCTATTTTTCCGGCAGCCGCGGCCCGTGGTTCGGAGCCGCCATCGCCGCCGCCGTGATGTATGTGTTCGGGAGCAAAAAAGTCCGCAAAATCCTGCGAACCTTTGCCTATGTGGCATTGCTGATGGTCGTCGCCCGGCCGGGGGTTCGCGCCACCATCGTGGACCTGACCGCGAGCACTTTTGATTCGGATTCATATCGGGGAAGGTCGTATTATTACCGAAAAGAACTGTGGCCGGTGGCTATAAGTCTGTCGAAAGCTTCGCCGGTGCGCGCCCTGTTCGGCTATGGCGGGCTGTCCACGGAGAGCATGGATCTCTCCGACCGGTTTGAATATGGCGGGAGCACCTTTCACACCGGATTCAGCAGTTGGGACAATAACTATGCCTGCGACCTGGTGGAATTCGGCTATGTGGGCCTGGGACTTGAAATACTATTCTATGCCTGTGTCGTGTTAGGCCTTTATAACTCTGTGGCCCAATGCCCGGGCGCCAATCGCGACCTGGCCGCCGCCTTTCTTGCGGCGACGGTGGTCTATATGTTTGCCCTGACCAACGTCTATATGTTCAGCCCGCAACTGAAATGCCTGCTACTAACTCTGGCCACACTGGGCGCCCGGCTGCCGGTATTAGTTGGCCAAGGGGAACCAGGCTGTCCGCCGCGTGAGGTGATTGATGAAGACACAATTATTGAAGCAAAGCCTGCCTGATTCGCTTTCGCTGGGGATTGCCATGATTGGCGAGAAGGCGCGGTCGGCCTTTCGTGAAAGCGCGAATCTCCACACAGGCGCGGCGTCCCGCCATCGCCATTCCGCGCCGCCGGGAACTCCGGTATGCTGCATTCTTGGCGCGTCATTCGGAACGGGCAACCTAGGGG
>Ga0316226_1002008_pt1 | contig 20094 bp, 17 predicted proteins | sample TBH18017metaG_FD_206009 | JGI IMG/M metagenome (GOLD analysis project Ga0316226, IMG submission 206009) | Freshwater microbial communities from Trout Bog Lake, Wisconsin, USA - TBH18017 | ecosystem: Environmental > Aquatic > Freshwater > Lake > Hypolimnion/Profundal zone | place: USA: Wisconsin...
TACGTTTTGCTTTCATAATCCACTGATAAAGTTACAAGTTTTGGCAAACTTAACCAGTGGTCCGAATTTTGGGGAGTACTATATATAACGACCTTTCAAATTTCGACTACTTCTAAAAACCACAAACTTCGTTCATAATAGAGCATATCAAATACCATCCCTATGAAACCAAACACTGCCAGCAAAACTGCCCAATATGTTGCCTTGTTCAGAGCTGTTGAGACAATGAGGCCAAAATCCAAGCGACTGTTTACCGACCCATATGCCATTCATTTTCTGGATAAGAGATACCAGCGAGTTATAAAATCTTTAACTGTTCCACTACTAAGAAAAGTAATTTTAAATGCGATTCAGCGTAAAGGACTGTCACTCTCCTCCATTATTGGCAGAACCAAATTCATTGATGATTCACTCTTTCAAACTATTCAGGAAGGAACCCAGCAGGTCATCATCTTAGGTGCTGGATTTGATACCCGTTCCATTCGACTGGACTTTTTAAAAAATATACGAGTCATCGAAATTGATCATCCTGACACAGCTCATGTTAAACTTGAGATTTTAAAGAAGGTCATCACAGTGCTCCCTGATAATGTTCACTATTATCAGGTAGATTTGAATAACAGGTCATTGCTCGATGTGGCAGCGAAAAGTCAAATCAACTTTTCATTACCCACCACTCTGATCTGGGAGGGTGTTACAAATTACCTGACCCGTGAAGTGATAGATACCACATTTGATTTTACCAGACAATTCACAAATCGATTCACGATGATCTTCACTTACATAGATCATGAGCTTTTAAAAAATCCATCAAAATATGCGGGCGTTGAACAACTATTTAAAACTCTGCAACAAAGCGAAGAAAGATGGCTGACAGGTTTTAACCCTGAACTTATGAGAGATTATTTAAGCCAGTTCGATTTAACCCTGAAAAAGGATTTAACTGCATCTGAATACTGTCATCGCTATATGCCTGATAGAAAATATTTTTCAAAAGGGTATGAACTCTACCACACAGCCATAGCGATTCGAGGAGATAGTAAATCGGTTAAGAAATAGAGAATTTTGGATTAAGTTATCGTTAAAAAACTGTTAATATTGTTGATGGCATAAAATATCATTTTGGATCGGCAGTTTATTACAGTAACAACATTCCAAGACGATGCCAATCTCTTATTCAGATATCAAACGTTACAACTTCAACCAGAAATTCCTTTTACAATCAGCAAAGCAAGTTATCAATGATCTGGGCTGGCACATTCAACAGGAAATCGAAAGCAACACGGTCATCTTGATCCAATAAACTATTCTTCAAATATCAAATTTAAAAATCATAATTACCATGAGTGTACATAAAGAATATTTAACCGATAAAAGAGTTTGTAAAGTCAAATTTATCTTACCACAGGAAATTGCTAATTCTGCAAAAAAAGCCAGTCTTGTAGGAGATTTTAACAACTGGGATCATAAGCAAACCCCGATGCAAAAAAGAAGTAATGGCACCCGTTCCGTAAGTGTAGAATTACCTTTGGGGAATGAATACCAGTTTCGTTATTTAATCGATGAAACTCGATGGGAAAATGAAAACGAAGCTGACAAACAGGTTGTTTCTCCATTCCAGGATGCTGAAAACTCTGTGATTGTGATTTAATGCCATTCTAAGGAAGCTGCAAAGTCATTGAATTTCAATACCTAAAATAGGGTATATTTCCCGACAGTACTGGCTGGCTCCTTTGGGTTTATTCTGAGATGTGTTTCATCCTGTAAGTTGAGAGCTTAAAAGGATCAATGTAGAATTATAAATCTTCCTGTTCCAGATATTGTCTGATTATTTGCTTCCTGTGATAACCTGTAGAAGTATAATCCGTCTATCATTGCTCTGGTATCAATTCTGATCTTGTCGGCAGGAAGACTGATCACAGCTTCATAAACCAATGCGCCGACGGATGAAAAGACGGATATGGTTATTGGGGTGCTGGATGAGGTTTTGTACCTGATAAACGAATATTCCGAAACGGGGTTTGTTTACCAATTGCACTACCCTTTGTATAATATAACTTCAGTAAGTCGGATGAAATCCAAGGATAAGCATCGGCGAAATTTGGATTATTAATCTCAGTTAATGCCCTGACGCTGTCATAAGAATATGCGGTCATAACTTCAGATAGAGAATACAGAGCATCCCATTGAAAGGAAATGTTATTGACTGGGGCTCCGTAAACATCGTGAGTTTGTTTAACGGGATTAATCTGAGTTTGAGAAAATGCAGCCAGGGAATATGCTGACAGGATGGAAAGTGTAAGGAAAATGGTTCTCATGACAAATACCTTTATATGTGTAAAGGTACGGGTAGTGCTGTGAATGAACGAACAGCTGCACCATTTTTATTTGTTTGGCATATATAAAGTTGTTAAACAGCACAATATCGGCTAAGAAGTGCCCGTTCAATATATAATCCTTCCTTATGTTTAACTTAAATCCTTCCTCTATGAAACGGTTGTTTGTTTTGGTATTGGCAGTCCTCTCAATTCTTACGTTTTCCTGTAAGAAATCATCCAACGACGCAACTCCTGCGACTCAAGCGGATTATTATCAGCTTAAGGTCGGTAATTACTGGATATATCAGGGCTATCAGTTTGACTCAAATGGAGTCGCCGTGCCCAGAAATGTTTATGACAGCGCCCACATTGAGAAAGATACAATTATCAGGGGCAATACTTATTATAAATTATGGGAAGATGAAGCACTGATTATGGGAATACAATTTGCATCTTATTTGCGTGATTCATCAGGTTACCTTGTAAATAATTTAGGAGTGAGGTTGTGCTCTAAAGATAACTTTATTGATACTCTTTATGTAAACAAAATACATCCACAGGTTTTTATAGGATATGTTCTGATGACTGGCAGGGATTCTTTGGTAAGTGTTCAGGCTGGAACCTTTCCTTCAATCACTTCCCGTATGAAGGTTGTTCCGGTTCAACCCAAAGACCACCATCCTATCCGTTATACATTCGATGTCTATGGCAAAGGTATTGGCAAGCTCAAAACGCACGACTTTTTCTACGATGGTGATACCCACTTTGAATCCAGACTTGTGAGGTACAAGGTTCAATAGAACCACAAACAACGGTTATTTTGGCTAATATGATCTGAAATCTAAAAAAATAATTATTGCACTTTTATCCTGATGATAAAACCATCAAAAAAAGTACTATCAAAAAAGGGATTACTGAACAAGCCTCTTTGCAAGCAATATCAGAAACCAATAAACCAAGTTGAAAAAAACAGATATTTTGACTTGATAGGTATAGCTGTTATTACCTTGCTCGGAATAGTTATTTATTCTAATTCATTCAATTGTTCGTTTCATTTTGATGATTTTGCACGTATTGTTTATAATCCATGCATTCAAAATTTAGCGGATATAAAAGCGTGGATAAATATTTATCCATCACGTCCTGTCGGGATGTTCACTTTTGCACTTAATTATTATTTTAACCAGCGTGACGTCTTTTATTACCATCTTGTTAACCTGATCATCCATCTAATCAATGCCTTTCTGGTTTGGTGGATTACCTTACTCATCTTTTCTTCCCCTGCATTAAAAGATAACCCGATCATAAGCCAAAAAAAAGTTATTGCTTTATTTACAGCTTTACTGTTTGTTTCACACCCTCTTGCAACTCAATCAGTAACTTATATTTGCCAACGCCTTGCCTGCCTGGTCACAATGTTTTATCTTCTTTCCCTCATACTTTACATAAAAGCACGACTTTCAAACAAAGGAAATATATCTAAAACTCTATTACTTGCTTGTTCATTGATATCTGCCGTGCTCGCTATGCTAACAAAAGAAAATGCTTTTACGCTTCCGTTTGCTATCGTGCTTTTTGAATTATTCTTTTTAAGGACGAAGAAGTTTTCAATAAATTTTAAGGATTATAGGGTGATTTTATTGCTGGCAGCATTTTTGGGAGTTATATTAATCATCCCTTTGCAGTTCTCATTTAGCATCTTTAAACCGATTCCTCCAAGGCTGGGACATACCTATTTTATAACCCCGGTAAATTATCTTTTCACACAATTCAGCGTTATTGTAAAGTATATCCAGCTATTGTTACTTCCAATAGATCAGAAATTAAACTATGATTTTCCGATTTCAAATAATTTTTTTGAAATAAGAACGATTTTGTGCTTCCTTGTCCTTTTGTCCTTAATCATACTGGCAATATTTTTGTTTAATAAACATAGGGTCATTTCCTTTTGCATATTCTGGTTTTTCCTTTCTTCGTTGATCGAATCGAGTTTAATTCCAATAGATGATGTGATATGGGAACATCGAACCTACCTTCCATCATTTGGTTTTTTTTTGATCCTGACTTCTGGCATATATCTTTTACTCTGGAAGAAAAATAAATACGTTGCAATTTCTATTTTTGTTTTAATAATAGGATCAAATTCATACCTTACTTATGAAAGAAATCAAATTTGGAAGGATGATTTATCTCTTTGGAATGATAATGTTGCTAAGACCCCGAATCTGCCAAGGGCATTATTAAACCGTGGAATTGCTTACCGTCGACTTGGGCAATGGGAAAAGGCAATAGATGATTATTCAAGAGCTATCGATATTAACCCGAAATATGCTCAGGCATACTACAATCGTGGAATCGCAAAAAAGAGCCTTCAGGATTATCACGGAGCTATTTCCGATTATTCCAAAGCCATTGAGATTGACCCTAAATATACTCAGGCATACAACAACCGTGGAATTTTAAAAGTGAACCTTCAGGATTATCAGGGTGCCATTGCAGATTATTCCGAAGCCATTAAGATTGACCCCAAATATGCTTTTGCTTACAATAACCGTGGGGCTGCTTTCTGCACCCTTGGACAGTGGGATAAGGCAATAGCCGATTTCTCTAAGATGATCGAGATTTATCCAACTTATTCCAAGGCATATTCTAATCGTGAATTTGCTTATAAGAAATTACACAGTGAGAAAAAGCAGTAACCAGTTTCACCTTTGCCATTAACTAATGCATTCTTCTCTAATTTTTGGTAGAGCGTATTGCATATGCAGTATATTTGTCTTACCCCGATGTAGATGTTGGCTGAAGTGGGATCTACGTTGTATGTCATTCTGATTTTTACCAAGTATTTCTCTGACTGATAATAATTTAATGCTGAAAACTAAATGAAAACCCGTAAAGAACTAAAAGAAGAGTATAAGCAAATGAAGTTTAAAATGGGGGCATTCCAGATCAAAAACAATATTAATGGGAAAATCTTTATCGGTAGCAGTTTGGATTTAACAGCTATATGGCATGCTCAAAGATTGCAGTTAGATATTGGGATACATCCAAATAGTGAACTGCAGAAAGACTGGAAGGAGTATGGTGCCGAGAGCTTTAGTTATGAAATTCTTGATGAGATTAAGCAGGTGGAAGACAAACCCATTGACTATGCTAAAGAGATAAAAATTCTTGAAGAGATGACTATAGAAGAATTGCAGCCTTTTGAAAATAAGGGATATAACAAACGAAATATGCCAAAGTAATTTTGATATATTCTGAACTTCTGTTTTAAACTCCCAGCATGCGGTACACTCGTTCTGAAATCATTGAATATTTCCTGCAACTCTTCTCCCTTCCTCGTGTAAAAGAAGAGATTGCTAAGTATGCAAGTGCATTTCTTGGTGAGGCATCGAGGTTTACAACTGGAGTAAAGGGTGAAGCTGTAGAAACCAAAGAAGCATTTATTATTTTCACAAAATATCTAAAGAAGGAAAAGCTAACACGGACGGAGAAAAAGCAATTCAAACTTCAGATGGTGGATATGCTTAAAAGTGTTGGGGTTATTGTTCCCGTGATGCTGATACCATTACCATTTGTCAGCACTATCTTATTGATTCTCATGGATCATTTGCTGCTAAGCATGAATATTCAAATACTACCGCAGTCATTCTATCCTCATGAAAAGAAAGGTCTCCTCACCAAAGAGGGGATTGAAGCTGAGCTTCATAAGAAGTAGATTTCATATAAAATTGTAGGAAACCCCTGTCTTGTCTGACTAATTGTAAATTATTCAGTCATGAAGATACAGTGATAATTGGCTCATAAATAAGAAGAAAGTGTAACGTTGTAATAGGGTCTTGAACACAATAAAATGTGCACTCAGAATATTAGGGTACATAATAAATTCGCTGAAGAAGGAATGCACACATTCAGGAACCACATCAGTCCAGTACTCCAAAGCAGTATATGGGAACAATTTTTCGATGAAAAATACGCCTCCAAATAATTCTTGGGTTTTTTTATTCCCCCACTCATCTCCCCTTGTATTTCGGATATTAAAAAATCGTACGGTTATTTGCCCGGATGGCACGCTGGCTAAGCCAAGTCAAACGGTATACATCTTTGATTAAATAGCAGTTATATAAAATTAGTTCTTTGATTTCTCGTAGTTCATTTGAAGCATCTTTGAGTATACCTGCAGCAAAAATTTGATTTATATTTATGCTAGTCGAATCGCCTGATTTTTTGGCGAATTATAAATTGGGAAAAATGAAATAGAATCGTTTAAAGGATTGCCATTTGAGTAGGAGATTTTATTATCACATTTAAATGAGAAATGATTCTCATTCTTACGATCACATGAAAGGGTAATAATTATAATTATTGTGTTAATCGTTAGAATAACTATTCTCATGTACGGTCTTTAATTGCTGCAAACCATTTATTTAAAAAGGTTTCTGAAGTTATCTCACTCCAGGTTTTTAAAACAATTGTTAAATTTCCGATTGTCCTTATCTGTTTCAACTTTTTTTAAAACATCATCTAAATTACAAGTTCCTCCTTGACCAAAAAAAACAAATAATTAATCTCACTACAAAAAATGAAATTGATTCTTATATTCAATGGGTTACGAATTTCATTTGAATAATCAGCAATTATATTACCAAAGAATTTATTCTTTTATTTCAAGATCAGTTAGCGTTACACCCTTACATCATTTTTGTATTATTTTGAAAATCTGTACTTTTGCAATCTGAAACATAAAACGGAAAAATAAAATGAAGACAATTTCATTCTCGAATCAACAGGTTGAATTTCTTATCGAGCAATACGAATCCGAGTTGGTTCTCGCTAAGGAGTACGTAGATCAAATAGTAGAAATCCTCAATAAATTGGGGGTTAATACGAAAGCATCAAAAGAAAATACAGTTGAAAAAGAACCAAGGCAGTATAAAAAAAGGGGAAGGAAACCCGTGGTAAAAGTGGCTGAACCGAAAATTCCCGCTAAACGTGGACGTAAGCCCAAAGTTGCTTTACCCACACTGATAGAAGCGGCACCAGTCCCTGCACCAAAACCAGAAAAGAATGCAAAAATAACCAAGAAGGTTAAGGTGGCGAAGAAAGCAATAAAGAAGCCCGCTATTGTGAAAAAAGAATCTGCCAAGGGTGCTGCTGCAATAAAGCCGATCTCTAATCCTGAGCCATCTCCTGCCCCTAAAAAGGAAGTAAAGAAGGTAGCCAAGAAAAAATCTGCTCCGAAAAAGAAAGTGGTTGCCAAGAAGGCGGCTAAAAAACAAGCTCCAGTTGCCGAAACATCTCCCGTTGTGGAAACATTAACAACACCAGCCGAGGCTCCTAAAGAGTAAAAATATTACTCAATGATAAAGAAGCCTGCCAGATCGGTGGGCTTTTTTATTGCAGGATCATTAGCAGGATCGGAACTGTACCCATAGTATCCATATAGTCACATATAATCAAACTGATCCGAAATTTACCGTGGAGGTCTTGGCGGGGGCGGCGGAGAAGGAAGTTGTATATTAACCGATGGTGGTCTTGGTGGGGGTGGTGGAGAAGGTTGTCTTATTTCAACCGATGGTGGTCTTGGAGCACGTGGTGGAAGTACTATTGTACTCTTTTTATAATAATCATGATGATAGTGATTATGTTGAAATTCTTTCCTTTGTCCCTTGGGCTCACCTTTTTCATGATGAGGGTTTTGTGCAAATAGAGAAGCACCAGAGAATAATAAAATTACAGCGATTTTGATAATTCTTTTCATGATAGTGTTGTTGTAAAAAGTTGCATTTATTGTGGTACAAAATTATTTATCAAAGGTGCACCCCATTATTTTAGAAAACATTACACAACTCAGGGAATAATTTACATCATTCACACATTTCCTAAGCCGTTGTTTTTTACCTGATTAAGAGATTTGAAATGAGATGGGGTTAAGTGTAACAATATAAAAACGATCAAAAGATTGATGGTTAACCTAAGATTGAGCCAAAAAGTAAAGGAGTTGTTTACATCTTTAAGCCGGAACACTTGAGCCTGGATGATCTTCAGCGGTTAACAAAGGAAACGAAATTGTTGCAACAAGAATTTCAGGTTGTTTGTGATATGGAATCCAAATCATTTGAAGCCAGCTCAACTTTCATCACTTATCAAAAAATAAAACAGTGGCTTGACCAGAGGAATAAAGAGTTTTATATTGAAAAATATTCAAATTAAAAAACGTCAGACAAGTTCGACCATGCGGTTATTCGGACATACTTTAATGAACAAGAATCCATGAAATTATTAGGGATAAAATGATTCTCAGAAACTGCAAACTGCGAAGACTTTTAAGGTCCTCAAATAGGATCACTCCAATATTTTCCAATCGCTGCTGAGAGGTTGCAAAACGGACCGACTGACCACTTCGTGCCGATTTCGATTGACCACCTCAACCATTTAACAACCAATTCTCAGGAGTGGCCAATGTAAATCGTCCTGGGATGGTCAAAGTCATCGGTGTGTCTAGTTTGCTGCTGATCAGATCAACCAAAATGTATTAATTGGTCTATAAAACTAAATTCAATTGGGACTCCGAATGTATCGCCGAGCGAGTTACCTGTTTTACTTTAATTTGAGGCTTTACCTCCAGAATCTTTTATATAACAGTCTATTCCCAATTGTTTGATTTCTTGCAGAGAATATTCCGCAGTTGTACGTGATACGTTTTTCTTGGTTACCACGATGAAAAGATCTTTAGCAAAGTTGATATAATCGTTAGTGCTCAATATTTCCGTACCAAGATTATAGTCATTATAGACCTTCTGTTGGTATGAACCAGCTTGTTCCTCTGTTTTAAATGATCCAACAATGACCATCCAAGTATCTAACCTTGAATTATCGGCATTTTTTTTATTTCCAAGGATTTGTTCTCCGGAGTTCTCCCTTGAGATCTGCTGACTGCTAGAGATTGAATCGGCTATTCTTTGTTGCTGGGCCTGTACCATTGCTAAAGAATCGGCTATTCTCTGTTGCTGGGCTTGCACCATTGCTAAGGAATCGGCAATTCGAATCGAATCCATAATTCTTTTTTCCTCAATGTGTTTTGCCAGCATTATATCTCGTTTATGGGAACAATAAACGATTAATACAACCGATACAAAAATTATTATGCCAACTGTAATAATCCTTGACACATAGGAAGGTTTTTTCTTCTTAGGAAAATTATAAAGGGTTGTCTGTTTTTTAGGATATACAGTCTTGTCAGTTCTCTCCGGTTGCTTCGGATTATTGTCCCTTTTTATTTCAAATTTCTGAAGATCAATAAAATCGATCAAAGAACCGGGTTCTAAATTATATCTTACACAGAGTTGTTTTATAAATGCAGATTTCTTTTCCTGTAATTTGATAACCTGGTTGTCAATTTCGGCTAATTTGCCTGGATTGTGTTTACTATAAAGTGCTGAAAGAAATTCCTTTGAATTTATCTCAAAATAATTACGAAAAAAGTCAAGGTCAGCAGGGTTTGCCGAATACTTTATGAGCAGGGTTTGTATTAATTGCTTTTCCTTTCCCCTATATGCGGCTAGTAATCCTGATATATCATGCGAAGTATCCTGGTCATATTTCGAATAGATTTCTTCGATTAATTTATAAAAGGGACTGGACATAAGCAATTAGCTATCAATTGAATTTACCAGTAATTTCGGAAATGTCAAATTTACCGCTGATCTCCTTGACTTCAATCCTGCCGTACAGGATGTCAAAAAAGAAATCCCTGATCTTGTCAACAGATAATGTTACCGGTTCGCCGCGATCATTCACACCCATGTCATAATTCTTAAGCAATTGGGATCCCAGACTTGCAGCTGTCAGTAGAAAATGATTCTGGAATTTATCAATATCCAGCAGATCTGCAGCTAAAACCTTCCCAATTACCGTATAGCTTCTGATGGTTTTTTGCATTTCTTCATTTGTAAGTGTAGTCCTAACCTCATCGGTACTGAGGTTCATCTCTATTTTCCCCGACTGCTCGGATTGTGTAACCCCCTTATACAAGGATCCGAGATCGGCAAGGCTTAGGTTGAATATCTTCGTGCCAGGTATAGTGATAATCTTCTCTATTGAAAAAGCACTTGGGAGTAAAAGTAAAACCTGCTGGGCTGCTTTTACTGTAGGGCTGTTAAATGTGCCGATGATGGAGTTGGTAACATCGATACTTTGTGTGGCAAATACACCGCCAATCACCACGCAATTTTGCAGGATGATCTCATCGGCATAAATGCTGCCTGCAACAAAGGCATTGTAAAGAGTAACGCTTTTAGCATTTATATCGGAATAGAATAAAAGATCACAATCAATTGCCCTTGAAACAACCGAATTAGCCGAGCCAACACATTTCTTGAATGCGATTTTGCCTTTCGCTTCACTATTCACATACATTTCAAGCTGTGTGAAAACAGCTCCCTGGATTTCGGTATCGCCCATCTGAATCTCCAGCTTGTGTGCATAAACGGCCCCTTCAATGATCGAATTTCCCTGGATTGTTATAGTCCGGGTAAGCTCGGTAACCTTTTCGGGCAAAATAGACCCTTTTACCAGGTTGTCCCTGAGCTGTATGTTTGTTTCGTTAAAGCGAAGTTCCTGTAATTCTTTCATACATTTCTGTTTTATTCTGGTTAAAAACTGGTTGCTTTTATTAAATTTATCTGTGTAATTTTCTGGATCATCTCCCTGACCCTGACAGAATGCAGATCATTTTGTGAAGCTCTGCTGTTCAGCTCAGAGTTGAAGTATAAGCGGATATTCTCGGTACTCTCAGGGGAAATGGCATCCCACTTTACAGATCCTGAATAAAAATACTCGATCATTTCATTCTTTAATTTCAGGCCTTTCAGAGTCGATATGTAATCCTGGGAGAAAATATTTTTATCAATTACGTTTCCCGAACTGGTGGTCTCAAAAAGGCATACTGGCAAATAGATCGAGCGGGCGACATTCTCGTTGAGCATGCATTGCTGGATCGTAGTATTCAGTCTTTTCTGCTGCCACAGGAATATCTTCGCTTTTGTAATGGAATCCAGGGCTCTCTTTTTTGCAATGGATGCGGATATCTTAGACTGGATTTCGCCGCTCTCCGATCCGAAGATAGCAACAGTGCTTACCATGTCGTTGTCGGAAGTGCGGATTTTTTGGTGGTCTGTTTCTTTCCTGAAAACAAACACAGGTTTATCGAGCTCGTAAACCCGGTTGGATAATTCGTGGTTAAGGTCATCGAATATTTTGACGTAACGACTTGCAATACGGTTGAAATCTCCCTCCATTTGCTTTTTCTTCGCCAGGCAGGCTTGTGCCAGTTCCTTAAGATGCATAAGCTGAGCATCTACATTTTGCGAAAGTTCTGCGATTTGCTGGCTTATCTCTGACCTGATATAACTGAAAAAGCCACCGACGATGGTATTTGCTACCTTTTTCGAGTTATGATCTATAGATACAACTTCGGCGGCCTCGGTAGCCACAACGGCAGCAGTCAGCAAATTGACATTCTCATTGCAATCCTGAACGCTTTCATCAAAAGGGTTGGTGTCAACACCGATATTGACCTGGAACGGGACTTCTATCTCTTCATCAACCCTGAAGGAAGTAGTTCCGCCATGCTCAGAAGCAGGATAATCTACATGGTAGGTTTTGATTAATCTGCCTGTAACGGATTCATTATAGCTCCTTGAATAACTCATATCCTCTTCTTTTACACAGTTAGATAATTGTTAGACTGAAAAAGACGGGCGGCTAACTCCTTAACCCTTGATGATTTAGGTGAAGCTAATATCAATTTTTGAAATTCGCTGTTTATTTCCTGCCTGTCTTCCATTTTATTTTTCCATCCCAAACCTGAAAATTGTTCATGCACTGCATTCATAATTGCAGATCTGGCATAGGAGTTTAACTGAACCTCTGAAACAACAACTTCGACACTTCTATTTTCTGTTTTGTCCCTGTTGCACTCATACAAGATAACCGGGATAAATGAGGTGCCAATCTTGATATTCCCCTGGTCCCTTATCAGGATCTGGTCGGTAAGTTTTTTCTGAATATTCATTTCATGAATAAATCCTTTCATTGACTCAATGACCTTTACCCCTTTTTGCTTGACGTGGGACGATATGATCTTTTGGCTAAGAGATATTGATTCCAACTGGGAAATAGGTATGGTTGCGGTCAGATATTTTGTCCTGTTGGATACTTTATCAATTTCCCTGCATGCAAAATCAATGGTCGGTTTATCCAATTCAAAAATCCTGTTTTTAAGATTAACATTAAGTCCGTTAAAGAGTTTGGTATACCGGCGGGCTATCATGACGTAATCCCTTTGCATCCTTGCCTTGATCCCCAGCAATGCATTTTTTTGCTGAACCAGCTGCATGATATTGGAATCTACTTCGCTTTGCAATTTTGCAAGCTTCTGGGAAATCTGGGACCGTATCAAAGAATAAAATCCCCGGTTTACATTTGCACAAACGTGATCAGCAGCAGTTGCTTCGGCTGCTATTACAGCTGTCTGCATTGCAACCACAGCCCCCGTTGTTACATCAACATGCCGTGAAACACTTTTCATTTCCTCGGCCATCGGTTCGGTGTCAACTGTATAATTAAATGTCGTCATGATCTTGATTTAATATCTTGTTCGTTAATTCGTTACAGGATCTTCTACAGCATTTTAAAGACCAATATTACTGCCATAAATATCTTTTAATTTTTCGTCTGACATTTCGTTTAATTCTTCTTCGGAATAATCAGTTGTTTCCATCAAGTGCCCAATCATTTCAGCCCTGGTAATCGCTGGGGTCTCCACAGCAGTTATTTCATCGGTTTTCGAAATTATTTCTTCAGGTATACTAGGTTCTTTTAATATTTCTTGTGTACTTTCTGGTATAGGAGAATTGGGAATTTCTGGTCGGATAGGCTTTTCTATTATTTTTTCCGGAGGATCACTGACCATTGCATAATTTTCAGGAGGAATAGAACCAGGGGTTAGATCCTGGTCAAGTTCTTTCAGTGCATTTTTTGCAATCGCAGGAAGATTAAGTGAAAAATGATCGAACGTCAATTCTTCCACACTTGGTGCGGGAGGAATTTCGGATTCCTTTGCGAACAAAGGATTCACCAGGCTTAAAGGTTTTCTCCTTTCATCCAGATCATGAACTTCGTTTGCAGCAACAGCAAGGTCTTTTGAGACTCCATCACGCAGTTTTGCATCATAATATTCGATATGCTCAAATTTTTCTGCTCTCTGGTCAATGTCTTCTTTGAGCCTTTCCATATAATTTTCAAAGTCAAGCTGAACATTCTGGAATTCTTTCGACTGCAATTCAAAGGCAGCAAAGACTTCTGCAGAATTATCATTTGCCTGTACAACTGTCGAATCCAACGAACCTCCTGAATCCTTCATGCTGTCCTCGGTCTTTTTAAGCGATGCCATAGTATTATATGCTGCAACATAGTCCCTTAAACTTGCACGCATCAGGTTGATCAGATCAGCGCTTTCGGCCCTGTTGCGACCGTAAAAGTCTTCCGTGTCCTGGTGCCACTTATTCAGGTAACTTATTTTCTGATCCTTGATATGGTTGTATATTTTCATCCTTTCTATCCTGGTCTCATTCATCAGGTTCTGAACCATGGGGGCTACTATTTCCTCATGGATCTGATGAACTCCGAACGGGAAGTTGGTGGTACCTCCATCTTCGGCAACCCAGGTGTCAGACAATATATTGTATTTGGTACGACTGCTTGCCTTCAGTTGGAAAGGAACATAATCCTGCACCGAATCTCCATAATTAAAATTTTCATTACGTATCCTCTCAATTTCAGATGCCTCCAGCGAGGGAGAATAATGATTATATGGAGATTTTAAGATCTTATAAAGGACTTTATTTGAATCAAAAATAACCTTGTCACTCGAAGCCACTTTTAAAGAAGATATTGCCTGAACCGAGGTTGCCATTGTTACCATCAGTTCTTTCAGAACATCTTCAAACTGCGCCGAATCCCTGGATAACGAATCTTTCAGCTTATTCAGTTCCTGGAATTTTGCAATATCATCCTTGTACTTGTCGGCATTAAAAACCTTAAAAACGGGTGCACCGGCTGGAACTTCTGAAGTAGAATACTCCTTGATAAAGTCCAGGTAACTGCTATCGCTCGCTACAAGAGGTAATGAGACAGAAGTTACATCGAGATCATCCATGCAGTAAGAAATGGTGCGAAGGGATCTTTCAAGGCTCCCAAAATAGTCATGCTGGTTTAATTGCTGCATCGAACGGGAGTATTGTTCCGTGTCGATTTCTTCAATGTCATCAGAACTTTCGACTAATGGAGCTTCCCTTGACAATTTTTCCAGGTCCGCAATTTTTTCTATCAGAAGATCATTTTGCCTGGACAATTGCAGCTTTATTTCCGACTCTCCTATCATCCCGGTATGGTCTACTATGAAGCTTTTATTTTCATATTTAATCTGGTTCGCAATCGGAACATATGCAATTCCAAGTTTTGTTACTTTATAATCCCTGAAGATTTCTTTGTGGAGCTTTTTGAATTCGTTTATTCTGCCATCAAGTCCATCCATCTGTTTAACAATCCCATTCTCTTTGATAAGAAAATAGATAAAGGGTATGATGAGAATGCAAAGCACCCATTTCCATAACCTGGCCTTTGAAAGATCCTGTTCAAGAACAGTCTTTTCTTCTTCAAGTTTTGCAATTTCTTTCTCGTAACGTTCTTCTTCCTGAATGATTTTTTCAGCCATTTGTTGGTAATAGTCATATAATATCCTCGCTTGGTCCTGGTAGATATTACTGGATTCGGTAAAAATTTTTCCTTTCATACCAAAGAGATTTAATGATGATTAATTTGAGTATTGTTGTTTTCGTTCTTTATAAACCCTTTCGCAATTTCTTATCTGTTCATTGATCTGGTCATAATCAGGTGGAATATTGAAAAGGGAATTCCATAAGGTTTTCATCTCGTTTAAAAAATCTGACTCAAGCGAAATTGCATCCGCATTATCGGTGGGAGAAAGAAACCTCAAATTATCCTGGAGCGCACAAATTTTCTCGGTTACAGCCACTGGAACGTTTTTCATCCTGTCGAGTTTCAATTGCACTTCTTTGGTCATTTTTTTCATCTCGTCAACACGTCCCCGGTTCATTTTCTCTGCGGTATAGACTTCGACGACCTTGTCGGATACAGCTATGGTATAATACAAGCCAACCCCGAGGATCAATAATAATACCCCATGAACAATAAGCTGTGTGTAAATGTCAACAGGTTTGTTAATATTGAAAGTGATCATGGCTCCTATGGCGAAAAACATATAGATAAATGCAACAAATCCACGAACACCAAGGACCCCGATGGCTTTTTGTGTTTTATCTTTCAGGTTTATTCTGGGAAGTACGATATCTGCATACAGTAGCAATAAAATGATCGAGGTTACGCAGATATTAATTGCGAGGATCTTCGAATCAAGATTGTGTCCGAAATACAGGAAGCAAATAATTACAAGTGCTTCTGCGCAAATTAGGAGAAAAATTGAAAAGAGTTTTTTTGTATCCATAAAAGCAGGTTTAATGTTATGATGCTTTTTGACCACATTTAGGACAAAACTTTACACCTGGTGAGAGTTGGGTCCCGCACCTTGTGCATTTTCCCTCAGACACCGGTTTTCCGCAATTGCCGCAAAAGCCCGCTCCGGGTGCAAGTGGCATATTGCAATTTGGACACAGGCTTTGATCAGCCCTTAATAGTTGTCCGCAACTTACGCAGCGTTTTGCTGATTTATCATTATCTGTGCCGCATTTTGGACAAGGACAATATTCATCTCCACAAAACGGACAGAATTTAAGAGTATTTGAAAATTTCTTTGAGCAATTGGAACAATAAACCTCCTTTAAAGGGATTACAGGTTGCTGCGGACTGCCTTGCGGATTGGGGTTGGACTGGTTGAAATTTGGCTGATTATATTGTGGTTGCATTATACCTCCGCCTCCACCCAGGCCCCCCATCATATTGGATGCGACAATCGCACCAAGCAAACCACCACTGCTATTTGACATCCCGTCAACAGCATCCTTTGCAACCTCAAAAGCCTGGGATTGTTGCCAGGTATACCCACCGATGGCCTGAGCGCTTTGCCTTGAGATGGCCTCGAGCACTCTTCTCCCAACTTCAGTGGAACTGTCCACTTCAATGCATGTGATATAAAATTTTGTAAGCTCCAACCCGATATTCTCCCAGAAAGGTTGCATAATGACACGAAGGTGATCCGAAATACTATCTAAATGAGCAGAGATTTGCTTCAAACCAATCCTGTTGTTGATCATAAATTGCAGGATCGTTGATTTTGTCTTGGATGAGAATTCACCAAAAAACTGGTCTGTAAGATCACTTTGATCAAACGAATTCTTTGTGCCCACAATCTTTATAAGAAACCTCTCTGAATCATTAATCTTAAGTCCATATCTTCCCTTGGCAACCAAGGGAATGCCAGCATTATAATCGGCATCATGAATATCCATCCTGTCTATTTCCCAATCAATATTATATGGTTGTAATTTGTTTACAAACCAAATCTCGGCTGTAAATGGGTTCTTACCACCGAATGGCAATCCATATAAATTCCTCAGGAGAGGCAGGTTCTCGGTATTCAAGGTATGTTTGCCAGGTCCGAATTTCCCAACGATCTGACCTTTGGAAAATAATATCGCCTCTTGCGATTCCTGGACGATCAATTGGGTGTAAGTACTTAGGTTCGTTTCAGGAAACCTGTATGCATAAATGGTCTGATTCCCTTGTGGTGACCATCTAACAAGGTCGATTATTGCCATATAGATTGATTTTAAAATTCAAGTCTCTGAATGATCTGATCGAAATTTATATGCGAATTCTCTAATTATTTACAACTCCTTCAATTAAAGATATATTTATTCCCTAAGATTAACTGGCTAAATTCCTTATTTTGCTTGAAGTTTCGAAAATATAGGTTATTATATCGGCAGGCTAATTTTCGTATTAAAACCTCTTTTTTTACTGAGAAGAGTAACTCCCTATATTACGAATTTCGGAGGATGAGATGAAATGACAGTTAGAGCAACGGTTTGAAAAAAACTGAAATTTAGAAGCATAGTTATTTAAAGTATTGAAATAAGTGATTCAAATTGATTTCCAACAAAATGACAAATTTCGTATGTTTCTGCTTTTCAGTAGAATGAAAATGTGATTTGGATAATTGACAGGTTAAAGTTAAGATAATTTTTTAAAATGCAAATAAATTGAAACATTTTAATAAGTATTCATAGAAACCTATAGTAACTATGGTTATATCCAAAACTAATACTTCTAATATATTTATATTTATTTTCAGGTGAAAACCTTTTAAATTTGATACGAACTGTGAGACTCACTGCGGAAATCGCTAAAAAATAAAATCGTAGAAGATGTTGAAACAGCTAAAAACCGTCTAATTTTGTATAACGACTAAAAACCATGGAAATATTCTTTCTTAAGAATGCAGAAGTGATTAGTCAATCTATATCGGCATGGAGTTGTCAATTTATTCGGCAAGTTTAATTACATGCAGATTCAACTAATTATATTATTCTTGTGAATCAAATAAACAGTCATTAATTTGCCTTTGCTTTTATTTGACAGTATGTTCATTTCACATTCATGTATTTAAAGATTAATATATTAAAACATCCTTATGCTTTACAATGAAATATTAAAAGAGATATACGAAAAGTATAACAAAGATGAAATTGATGAAATTCCGAAATTGCTTGAGAACCATCATGGAAAAGAAAAAGAACTAATCCGCAGTTTATTGATTAAATATTCGATTAATCCAGCTGAGCTATTTTATTTCAAAGATTATTTCGATAGAGATTCTAAGTCATTCCTCATTGCTTTTTACAATAAATACAATCCCGATAAAATTAAAGACATTGAAGGACTGGTTTTAAAATTCACAGAAAAAAAAGCAACATTTCTAAATCAGTTATGTGCCCGATATAAATTAGAAATCGGTTCTTTGGTTGATTTTATTGATTTTCCTAAAAATGAAACTACTATCATCGACAGCAAGGAAGCAACAAATAAAGAAGATGTAAGTAAGCCTATTGGGCATCATCAAAATTCATTGATAAATAATTCCTTTAATAATAAGAAAAAACCAGGCAAAAGGAATGCATTCCTTATAATTTCTGTAATTTTTGCCATTGCAGGAATTCTATTTGCCTACTATCTTTATAATCACCATATTGAGATGCAAAAAATGGCAATGGAAAAAAGAATTGCCGACTCAATTCGTGTTGCGGATTCAATTGCAATGATTCAGGCTGAGCAACAAAGAATAGCTGATTCAATTGCAAGATCTCAGCATAGGATAACGGAAAATAATAAAAATCTATCCGAGGACAAAATGTCCGAAAAAGACAGCAAAGCCACAATCGAGCTGGCCAAAAAACAGCTGCAGCCCATCATTGACAGGACAAGTACTCTTTCCCTTTCTTCGCAGGAAGAAATGGTGAACAGCATGATCAATAAAAAACTTAACGATCCTAGGGTGAACGATATGATCATCCAGGCCCGGCAGGCAATCAAGAAAAACAACGGCGAAAAGGAGAAAACCCTGCAGCAAAAAGTAGATGCGGCAAGGTCGGAACTGCTTGACTTGCTTCTGAACAAGGATGGGAAATCTGCTGCAGAGCTGCAGAAAGAGCTCAATGCAATCAAGTCCAAGAACCTCGGCAATGCTGAGATTAACGATCTAATAGGTAAGGTGCAGGCCAAGATCGATGGCATGAACACAACCAAACCTGGACTTCCCATCAGAACCCAGCTGGAAAATGCCTTCCAAGGCATTGCCAATGCGGCTAAGGCAGGTAACCTTACACAGGCGGACAACCTTATTAGGAGCACCTTGCAGTACTTCACCGATCCCGATGCCCCTGTCCTCATTATCTTGTACCGCCAGGGCAGCACAGTCAATTATGACAGACCAACCACGATCCAGCGCTACTTGCAGTTATGCAAAGACCCGAATAAGAGCGCAAATGCCGTTGATGCGGTACAGCTAGATGCCAACGGAAAAATCAAAGAACTTGATATGATCAAAAAGTAAGAATCCCGTTAAATCTGTTCAAGCTAGGTGATGGTGTTCTGAAAGTTCTTAAGCTGTTTATCGATCACCTGGCACTCGGGGACCACGATGATGGTATCGAAGATACGGTGCGTCTCGTCCTGGCTACGGTAGATCGAAGTGATTAGATGCGACAGCCAGCCGAGTTCGTATGATTTCCCTGAGCTGGTGGTAATGCGGGAAGATGAGCAGTTCCTTCGGTTTCTCGGCAACCTTGACCTTGTAAGGGTCCCACGATTTATCGACCTCCCAGAAAAGGTGTAGTTTTCGATGATATTAACAGGCTCTCTCTTTTGCGCCGGTAAATACCCAAGGCATTTGAATCAACGAAAAAACTGAATTAATAAGGATTTAGACAGAGTATGCCAGACCCGGGGGGGGGGAGTGATGTATCTAATTTATAAGTATCCGCCCTACCAACCCCATCTTTCCAAACAGGTGTAGCTGATTTACCTTTGCGGCAAAAATCAGGGTATCATATGAAAACACCGAAGGCTGCGGCAATGTTTGTCAAAGTTGATGAATGGAAGAAAAGTGGGCAATCGCTACGGGAGTTCGCCTCAACAATGGGGCTTTCCAAAAGTGCATTCGAGTATTGGGTTCGCA